>Ga0256799_1000519_pt1 | contig 9765 bp, 3 predicted proteins | sample MC6MC0950MT_FD_190207 | JGI IMG/M metagenome (GOLD analysis project Ga0256799, IMG submission 190207) | Metatranscriptome of enriched soil aggregate microbial communities from Iowa State University, Ames, United States - MC6-MC0950-MT... | ecosystem: Environmental > Terrestrial > Soil >... | reverse complement strand
TCGGCGAGCCGGATCGTGACGGGCACGGGCCGGTAGCGGAAGAGATTGCGTTCGACGCCCAGAGCCGACACATCCTTGGCCGCATGGAATTCGTTGGCCGCGGCGATCGCATCGCTGAGAGCCGATCTCCGCACCAGGTCGAACGCGTTGTAGTCCATCGACGACTGACCGGACTCGATCAGGGCCGTCACCCGGGGGTCCAGGCCGCGAAGATGGAGGCTGGTGCTCGAATTGCCTGCCTCCGGCGCCCAGGACCCGAGACCGATCAGGTAGTTCGGCCCGCCCGCCTTCGTACCTGTGCCGACGGATGACCGCTTCCAGCCTCCGAACGGCTGCCTCTGCACGATCGCTCCGGTGATCCCGCGATTCACGTACAGGTTGCCCGCTTCGACCGTGTCCAGCCACAGGGCGAGCTCCTCGGCGTCGAGCGAGTGCAGCCCTGCGGTGAGACCGTATTCGACGACGTTCTGATACTGGATCGCTTCATCGAGGTTTCGAGCCGACATGATGCCGAGCACCGGCCCGAAGAACTCCGTCAGATGGAAGTAGGAACCCGGCTGCACACCGGTGCGCACTCCTGGAGACCAGAGGCGTCCGGTCTCATCGAGCTGCTCGGGCTTGACCAGCCACTCCTCGGAGGCTCCGAGCGTCGTGAGCGCATGAAGGAGTTTGCCGCTCGCCGGTTCGACGAGCGGTCCCATCTGGCTGGTCGGATCCTGCGGATAACCGACTCGCAGGCTGGTCACCGCATCCACGAGCTGATGGCGGAAGCGTTCCGACTTCGCGACCGAGCCGACGAGGATCACGAGGCTCGCGGCGGAGCATTTCTGACCCGCATGTCCGAATGCGCTCTTCACGATGTCCGCGACCGCGAGATCGTAGTCGGCGCTCGGTGTGACGATGATGGTGTTCTTGCCGCTGGTCTCGGCGAGAAGCGGCAGATCCGGCCGCCAGGAACGGAACAGCTTCGCCGTCTCGTACGCTCCGGTGAGGATCACGCGATCGACGCGAGGATCCGAGACCAGACGGTGTCCGAGGTCGTTCTCGGAGACATCCACCAGGGCGAGGAGCTCCCGTGGCACCCCTGCTTCCCACAGCGCCTCGACCATCACCGCACCCGCGCGTTTCGCCTGCGGCGCCGGCTTGATGATCACGCCACTGCCGGCGGCGAGCGCAGCGAGCACGGAGCCTGCCGGGATCGCGACCGGAAAGTTCCACGGCGGCGTGACGACCGTCAGTCTCGACGGCACGAAGGTCGCGCCCTGAACCGTGTCGAGCTCCCGTGCGCGCGCCGCGTAGTAGTGGGCGAAGTCGATGGCCTCGCTGACCTCCGGATCGCCTTCAGCGATGGTCTTGCCCGTCTCGGCAGCCATGACCTCGATGAGGCGATCGCGGTTGGCGGCGAGCGCGAGACCTGCCCTGTCGAGCACGGCGGCGCGGTCGAATCCGCTCCGTCGCCCCCACGCCTCCCCACTCGTCTGCACGGTCCGGATGAGCTTGTCGAGGGTCTCCTCGTCGGTGACGGCAGCCCGAGCGATGGTGTCGGCGCCGAGCTCCGACGATGCGGATCTCGCGAGTATCCGGCGTCCCCAGGTGCGGTTCGCCGCCAGGGAGGGATCGGTGTCGGCGGCGTTCGTGAAACCTCCGCCGGGTGAGAGGGGTCCGGCCGCTCCCTGCGATCCTCGCTCCAGACCCAGCACGACGCTCGTCAGTCCCTCGTCGGCGGTTCCGCCGCCGGTTTCGGTCGAAGCGGGAGGCCGGGTGAACGCCTCAGCATCGGCATCCTCCCATTCGCGCATCCTGTCCTGCCGGCGGTTGGGCAACGGCGCAAGTCCCCGCGGACCTTCGTCGGCTTCCAGCTCGGCGATCGACGCGAGAAAGCGCTGTCGCTCACGTTCGAACAGAGCGGGATTCGAGTCGAGCTCGAACACCGCGGACATGAAGTTCTCCTGGCTGGCGTTCTCCTCCAGCCTGCGGATCAGATACGAGATGGCGACATCGAACTCCGCCGGGTCGACCACCGGCGTGTACAGCAGCAGAGAGCCGACCGTCTTCTTGACCGCATCCGCTTGCGCCGTCGCCATGCCGAGCAGCATCTCGAAATCGATCCGGTCGGTGACCTCTCTGCGTGAGGCGAGCAACCAGGCGTACGCCACGTCGAAGAGGTTGTGACCGGCGACACCGATCTTGACAGCATCCGTGTGCGCCGGCGTGAGAGCCCAGTCGAGCACTCTCTTGTAGTTCGTGTCGGTCTCCCGCTTCGTCGAGTACGTAGCGAGAGGCCATCCGTGGATGGCCGCATCCACGTGCTCCATGGCAAGGTTCGCGCCCTTCACCACGCGTACCTTGATCGGCGCGCCCCCGCGCATCCGTCGCTCCGTCGCCCACTCGGTGAGGCCCTGCAGGGCGTCGAGAGCATCCGGAAGGTAGGCCTGCAGAACGATGCCCGCCTCGAGACGTTCGAACTGCGGCTGCCCGAGGATGCCGGTGAACACCGCGATGGTGAGGTTGAGGTCGCGGTACTCCTCCATGTCGAGGTTGATGAACTTCGGCTGGGGGGACGACGCAGCGAGCTGGTAGAGCGGGGTGAGGCGTTCGACCACGCGTTCGACCGTCTCGTCGAACGACCACATCGACAGCTGTGACGCGATCGAGGAGACCTTGATCGAGACGTAGTCGACGTCGTCCCGCGCGAGAAGGGCGCGAGTGCCCTCGAGACGGCGGGCCGCCTCCGCCTCCCCCAGAACCGCTTCACCGAGCAGATTGAGGTTGAGGCGCGCGCCGTGACCCTGGGGGTCCGACGGTCTCCGCAGGTGTTCGATGGCAGGACCGAGCTTCTCCGGCGATGCGTCGACCACGAGGTGACCCACCATGCTGCGCAGCACGCGGCGGGCGATCGGGATGACGATCCAGGGCAGCACGGGACCGAAGACGCCGCCCAGCCGGATCGCGAATCGCATGTACCACGGCAGGAAAGCCGGGACCTTCTTGGCGAGCCTCTGCAGGTTGTACCCGGCGACGAAGAGATCCTGGGGGCGGGCAACACCGTCGACGAATCCGACGGCGAACTCGAGTCCGTTGGGGTCTTTGAGCACTCCCGCCAGGCGCTCGGCGGCGGGGTCGTCGTGCGGCTTCGCTCCGTCCTGTCCGGATGCCGTGCTCTGCGCCAGCCAGCTGCGCACGAGGTCGACGGCCTCTCCGGCGATCTGCGACGGGCGGACCTCGACATCATCCGAGTGATCAACCATGTTCACGACTGTATTACCCGCACCGACGACGAGGGCCAGCGGCAGCCGAGATGTGGAGAACTCGCGGTTAGGCTCGGAGGCATGACCGAAGCCACGACCCCGTCCTCCGTCGGCGAGCCGGAGCCCACACACGACGTCGTCATCGTCGGCGGTGGCCACAACGGCCTCACCGCGGCCGCGTATCTCGCGAAGGCGGGCCTCAGCGTCATCGTGCTCGAACGGCTCGACAGGGTCGGAGGCGCAGCGGTCAGTGCGCAGGCATTCGACGGCGTGGATGCATGGCTGTCCCGCTATTCGTACCTGGTGAGCCTGCTTCCGCAGCGCATCATCGACGACCTCGGACTCTCGGTCTCGCTCGCACGACGTCGCTACTCCTCGTACACACCCGTTCCGGGCGATCCCGACGGCGCCGGACTTCTCATCGACAACAACGATGCCGAGGCGACGGCCGCATCGTTCGCGCGCATCGGCGCAGCCGACGACGCCGACGGATTCGCCGGCCTCTACGAGTCCACCTCCGAGCTCGCCCGAGCGCTCTGGCCGACCGTCACCGAGCCCCTTCTCACCCGCACGGAGGCACGAGCTCTCGTCGATGACGACGAGCTGTGGAACGCCGTCATCGAACGCCCGATCGGCGAGTTCATCGAATCACGGGTGAGCAACGACCTCGTGCGCGGTGTCGTCGCCACCGATGCGTTGATCGGCACGTTCGCGAGCGTCGACGACGAGGACCTCATCCAGAACCGCTGCTTCCTCTACCACGTCATCGGAGGAGGCACCGGGGATTGGGATGTGCCGATCGGGGGCATGGGCTCGGTGACCACCGAGCTCGCCCGAGTCGCGCAGGAAGCGGGAGCCCGCATCGTCACGGAGGCGGAGGTCACCGCGATCAGCCCGGATGGAACGGTCGACTACCACCGCAAGAACCACGAGCGACGCGTGGTCGGCCGGCATGTGCTCGCCAACGTCGCTCCGGACGTGCTGGATCGCCTTCTCGACGACATCGAGGAGCCGCCTCGCCCACGGGCCGAGGGCTCACAGGTCAAAGTGAACCTGCTGCTGAAACGTCTGCCCAAGCTGCGGGACGAGTCGGTCGATCCTGCCGCGGCGTTCGGCGGGACATTCCACATCAACGAGACCTACACGCAGCTGGAGGAGGCGTACGCGGGAGCCGTGCGCGGAGTGATGGCCGAGCACATCCCGTGCGAGATCTACTGCCACACCTTGACCGACCCGAGCATCCTCGACCCCGATCTCGCCGCGACCGGAGCACAGACGATCACCGTGTTCGGGCTCCACACGCCCGATCGCTGGCTGACGGATGCGAACAACGAGGCGACGCGCGAACGCCTGCAGGCGTCGGTGCTCGCGTCTCTGAACTCGGTGCTCGCCGAGCCCATCGAAGACCTCATCCTCACCGATGCTGAGGGGCGGCCCTGCATCGAGACCAAGACCACTCACGACCTCGAGTCGGCGCTGAACATGCCAGGCGGCAACATCTTCCACGGTCCCCTGTCGTGGCCGTTCGCGGAAGACGGAGACCCTCTGAACTCGGCTGCCGAGCGCTGGGGGGTCGCAACGAGACACCCCCGCATCCTCCTGTGCGGCGCAGGTGCGCGACGCGGAGGAGCCGTGAGCGGCATCGGCGGTCACAATGCGGCGATGGCTGTGCTCGACGCCTGAGGCGGGCGCACTGCAGACCCCCATGAAAGCTCTCCACGGACTCACCTGAAAGAATGGAGTCTCGGGTTCGAGTGAGGAGGATGAATGATCGGCGTCCTCGCAGCCTTCGCCCTTCTCTCCCTCGTGACTCCGCTTCTGACGAGGTGGCTCGGCCGACGCGTCTTCGCCGTGATCGCGGTGCTTCCGGCCACCGCGTTCGTGCTCCTGCTCGTCTGGCTCCCGGGGGTGCTCGCCGGTAGACCGCTCGTCGAGAGCGTTCCCTGGATTCCGGCGCTCGACATCACGCTCGGATTCCGGCTCGACCCGCTGGCGCTCCTGCTTGCCCTCATCGTGACCGGTGTCGGCACCCTCGTGCTCCTGTACTGCATGAACTACTTCTCCGACGACGAACCGGCGCTCGGCCGGTTCGCTGCACTCCTGCTCGCTTTCGCCGGGGTGATGTTCGGTCTCGTCACCGCCGACGACGTGTTCGTGCTCTTCACCTTCTGGGAGGCGACGAGCGTGCTCTCGTATCTCCTCATCGGTCACTACACCGGTCGCAAGGAGAGCCGCGGTGCCGCCCTTCAGGCGCTCACCGTCACCACGTTCGGCGGCCTGGCCATGCTGGTCGGGCTCGTGATCCTCGCCGTGCAGGGCGGAACGACGTCTCTGGCCGAGCTCGTCGCCCACCCGGTCACGGGCGCGGCCGGCGAATGGGCGATCGTGCTCATCCTGCTCGGAGCGATCTCCAAGAGCGCACTCGTCCCGTTCCATTTCTGGCTGCCCGCAGCGATGGCCGCCCCGACACCGGTCAGCGCCTATCTCCACGCCGCTGCGATGGTCAAAGCCGGCGTCTACCTCGTCGCCCGATTCGCTCCCGGATACGCGCAGCTCGAAGCATGGCACCCGATCGTCATCGGGCTGGGCGCGCTCACGATGCTCGTCGGCGGCTGGCGTGCACTCCGCCAGTACGACCTCAAACTCCTGCTCGCCTACGGCACGGTCAGCCAGCTCGGGTTCCTCGTCATGGTCACCGGATTCGGCACACGCGACGCCGCGTTGGCCGGCGTCGCACTCCTGCTGGCACACGCGCTCTTCAAAGCGGCGCTCTTCCTGGTCGTCGGAATCATCGATCACGCCGCGGGAACACGCGACTGGCGCAAGCTCTCGCATCTCGGACGCCGGATGCCCGTTGTCGCCACCATCGGCTTCCTGGCAGCGGCGTCGATGGCGGGAGTTCCGCCGCTCCTCGGCTTCGTGGCCAAGGAGGCGGTGTTCACCTCGTTCGTGGATGCGCTCGGCCACGGCGACCCCTGGGTCTGGATCGCACTCGTCGGGTCGATCGCGGGTTCGGTGCTGACCGTGGCCTACACCGTGCGATTCGTATGGGGCGCCTTCTTCGCGAAGAAGGGCGTCGACCCGACCCCCTTGCACGTCGAGAGCCCCGCGATCGCGATCGCGCCGGGCATTCTCGCCGTGGCGAGTGTGGTCGCAGCGTTCGCGATCCCGTTCATCGAACCGCTCCTCTCCGCTTACGCCGACGATCTCCCCGGCCCACACGAGTACCATCTCGCCCTCTGGCACGGACTCGAGCCGGCGTTGGCGATCTCCGCCGGAGTCTTCGCTCTCGGTGCCCTGCTCGTGTGGCGCCGGCAACGGGTCGCACGCCTCCAGGCGGCACTGTCCCCCATGGTCGACTCGGCCCGCGGCTACCTCGGGATCGTCTCCGTGGTCGACAGGGTAGCCGCCTCGATCACGACGGCCATCCAGAAGCGCGGCCTGCCCGGCTATCTCGCGATCATCGTGGCCGTGTTCATCGGCGGGCTGGGCACCGCATCCCTTCTCAACACGTCGTGGCCCGACGGCATCCGGCTGTGGGACTATCCGACGCAGCCCTTCCTGGCCCTGGTCATGGCGGTCGCCGCGGTCGCTGCAGCCACCGTGCGCCAGCGCATGACGGCAGTGCTCCTCGTCAGCGTCACGGGTTACGGGCTCGTCCTCCTGTTCGGCATGTCGGGGGCACCTGACCTGGCACTCACGCAGGCGCTCGTCGAGACGATCGTGCTCGTCGTCTTCGTGCTGGTGCTCCGACGGCTTCCTCAGCAGATCGCGCAGCAGCATCCGCCGGTCAAGAAGGTTGCACGGGCGATCATCGGGGCACTCGCCGGCATCGTGATGGCTGTGCTGGGACTCGTCGCCCTCGGCGCGCGCATCCGTCCCACGATCGCAGACGGGCTACCTGCGCTGTCCCTCGAAGCGCACGGCAAGAACATCGTCAACGTGATGCTCGTCGACATCCGCGCCTGGGACACACTCGGTGAGATCTCGGTGCTCGTCGCCGTCGCCACCGGTGTCGCGAGCCTCATCTTCGTGTCGAAGCGGACCGGCAGCGCACCGCGTCTCGACACCGACGACGTCGGTCTCAACCGGCGGGACCGCCTGCGGCCGGTTCCCGAGGCGGCTCGCAGCATCCGCGCACCGCGCACTAGTCTCGCCGACACCGAAGGCGAGACGGATGCGCCGGGTGAGGCAGCAGCGACACGACAGACGTGGCTGATCGCCGGGCGCACGATCTCTCCCCGCAACCGCTCGATCCTCATCGAGGTCCTCGTGCGGCTGCTGTTCCATCCGGCGATCGTCGTCTCCGTCTTCCTCCTGTTCGTGGGACACAACGCACCCGGCGGCGGTTTCGCCGGAGGACTGCTCGCCGGTCTCGCGCTCGTGGCACGCTATCTGGCCGGCGGCCGCTACGAGCTCGGCGAAGCGGCTCCGGTCGACGCGGGCAGACTGCTCGGCACCGGTCTGCTGCTGGCTGCGGCCACGGCGACGGGGTCGCTCTTCTTCGGTGCGCCGGTATTCACCTCGGCCTGGTTCGAAACCGACATACCGGTGCTCTGCACGATCTCGATCGGAACCTCGACCATCTTCGACATCGGGGTGTATCTCGTGGTCGTCGGGCTCGTTCTCGACATCCTGCGTTCGCTCGGCGGCGAGGTCGACCGGCAGGACGAAGAGCAGGACGAGGCGCCGGACGAGCCGCGCCAGCACGAGGAACCGCGCACGGCCGAGGAAGGGATGCGCGCATGACCGCCTCCCTCACGCTCGTCGTGCTCATGGCCGTGCTCTTCGGAGCCGGGATCTCGATCATGCTCGAACGCAGCCTCACCCGCGTGCTCATCGGATTCCTGCTCGTCGGCAACGCGGTGAACATCCTCATCTACCTGATGAGCGGTGCCCCGGGCCTAGCGCCCCTGCTGGGCGAGGACGTCGATCCGGATGCCATCTCCGATCCGCTACCCCAGGCTTTCGTCCTCACCGCCATCGTGATCAACCTCGGCATCACGGCGTTCATGCTGGCACTCATCTACCGTTCCTGGTGGCTCGCACAGCTCGGCGCCAAGGGCGACCTGGTCGACGACGACTCCGATGTCGCACTCGACGCCGGTCAGACCGCCGACCTCATCCGAAGCTCGGCGGCCGACGACAAGGCCATCCAAGACATCATCGACGCCAGCGACGAAGAGGCCACTGACGAAGAACGGAGGTCGGATCGATGACCGCGGTTCTCGTTCCCCTCGTCGTTCTGCTCCCGCTGCTGGGTGCTGCGTCGGCACTCATCCTGGGCCGTCATCGGCGAGCGCAGATGGCCGTCAGCCTCACGGCACTCGGGGCGGTGACCGTCGTCGCCGTCGCACTGCTCATCGCGGTCGACACGACAGGGCCGGCCGTCGTCTACATCGGCGGATGGGATGCGCCCTGGGGCATCACGCTCGTCGTCGACCGGCTCTCGGCGATCATGCTGGTGATCTCAGCGATCATGCTTCTCGTCGTGCTCGTGTACTCGATCGGTCAGGGCATCGCCGACCAGCACCGTGAGACACCGGTGTCGATCTTCCATCCGAGCTATCTCATCCTGTCGGCCGGAGTGTTCGACGCCTTCATCGCCGGCGACCTGTTCAACCTCTACGTCGGCTTCGAGATCCTGCTGTCGGCCAGCTACGTGCTGCTGACCCTGGGCGGCACCGGCGAGCGCATCCGTGCCGGCGTGACCTACATCATCGTGAGCCTGGTCTCGTCGCTGTTCTTCCTCAGCGCGATCGGCCTCATCTACGGCGCCACCGGAACGGTCAACATCGCTCAGCTGTCCGTGCGTCTCGCCGAGCTCCCCGCGAGCGTGCAGCTCATGCTGCACCTGCTGCTGCTCACCGCCTTCGGCATCAAGGCGGCGGTCTTCCCTCTCTCGTTCTGGCTTCCCGATTCGTATCCGACCGCACCGGCACCCGTCACCGCCGTGTTCGCCGGCTTGCTGACCAAGGTCGGTGTCTACGCGATCATCCGCACGGAGACGGTGATCTTCCCGCAGAGCGATCTCACCGTCCTGCTCCTCGTCATCGGCGGCCTCACCATGCTCATCGGCATTCTGGGCGCCCTCACCCAGGCCGACATCAAACGACTGCTCTCCTTCACGCTGGTGAGTCACATCGGCTACATGATCTTCGGCATCGCCCTGGCCAGCCAGCTGGGATTGGCGGCCACCATCTTCTACGTCGTGCATCACATCACGGTGCAGACCACACTGTTCCTGACGACCGGACTCATCGAACGGTTCGGCGGCGCGACCTCGATCAACCGCCTTGCGGGACTGCTGAAAGCGTCGCCCCTGCTGGGGGTGCTGTTCTTCCTCCCGGCACTCAACCTCGGCGGTATCCCGCCGTTCTCCGGCTTCCTCGGTAAGACCGCGCTCTTCATCGCCGGCGCTGAGAGCGCGAACCGGCACGGTGACATCGCCTGGCTCATCTGGGTGGTCATCGGAGTCGGTGCGATCACATCCCTCATCACGCTGTACGCACTCACG
>Ga0256799_1000515_pt1 | contig 9783 bp, 7 predicted proteins | sample MC6MC0950MT_FD_190207 | JGI IMG/M metagenome (GOLD analysis project Ga0256799, IMG submission 190207) | Metatranscriptome of enriched soil aggregate microbial communities from Iowa State University, Ames, United States - MC6-MC0950-MT... | ecosystem: Environmental > Terrestrial > Soil >... | reverse complement strand
GGGTACCGCATGTAGTGATCGTGGATGAGGTGGGCCTGCGCGCGAATGTCCGCGACCCAGTCGTCGGTGGCGACCATCGCCCCGGCATACGAGCGAGCGCGCAGCGCGTCGATGAGAACCAGCATCAGCTCGTCCTTGTCGCGAAAGTGCCGATAGATGGAGGTGGGATGCGCGCTGAGCTTCTCGCCGATCGCCTGGAAGGTGAGCCGATCGAGGCCCTCGCTCAGTGCGATCTCCTCGGCAGCGGCGACGATCACTTCTCGGCTGAGCGAGTCCCTGGCGCGTCGCTTCCGGGCGGTGCTCGCCGACGCCGCTTGCACTGGTTTCGCCGTTGACACGCGTGTCCTCCATCAGACCTTCTTACGGGTGGAGTGTTCAATTCCACCCGTGCGGATTCGCACCCACCGTACAACACGTGAGCCTTCGCCGTAGTCAACGACATTGACGAGGCGTGGTTGTGTAGATTTCTGCAAGTCAACGGTATAGTCATTCATGCTGATTACAACTCGGCCCTGGCGAAGGAGCTTGTGGATGACCGTGACGATCGATCAACTCGACCAGCGAATGCGTGCGCGGTTCGCTGTTGCGCACACGCTCGCCATCCGTCCGGCGCAGGCCGATCCCGAACTCGCACTCGTTATCGAGGACCAGCGCAGTGAGTCACGTGCACGGCTTTGGCGTGCCGGCGACGTGCCCGGCGCTGAGCTCCCCTTCCCCGTCGCTGTTGGTGCGATCATCGCCGGCCAAGGAAGCGAGTGGATCGTCGACCTTGCGGACGGCGGCGGCTCCGAGGTGGGCACGCTCGTTGCAACGAGCCTCGACGGTGAACAGCGGGTCGACCTCACGCCGGGCAGAGAGCCCTTCGTGCTCCGCGGCTTGGAGACGAGCGCGGACGGCTCGCTCGTGCTCGCCTCAATTGTCGACGATGAGGGGTATCACCTGCTCGCAATCCCTGCCCGGCCGTGGGGGCCCGCATCTGTCGTGCATCACACCTCGGCCGAGGCTTGGTACGGACAGCTCTCCGCCGACGGTCGACTCGCCTCGATGGACACGACCGATCACAACCCCGGCGTCCGCCGCGCGGCGGTCAGCGTCTTCGACATCGCAAGCGGCGACCTGATCGCGGTGCTGAACGACATGCCTGCCGGCCCGGTGCGAGCAGTCCGGTTCTCCCCGGACGGCGGCGACGAACGCCTGCTCGTCGCGACTGAGCAGACGGGATATGTGCGTCCTGCGATCTGGGATCCGCGCAACGGTGCGCGCACCGACTATTCAGCGCCGGATCTCCGCGGCGAAGTCATCCCGCTCGACTGGCATCCGGCCACGGGGCGCATCCTCGTGGCTCACGTCGAGGACGGCATCCAACGCCTCCTCGAGATCGACGAGCAGACGGGTGAACACCACGTCGTCCGTACGGGCGGGAGCTTCGCCAATCCCGATGTCGCCGACGTGCATGCGTTCCAATGGGCGTCTTGGTACCGCCCGGATGGCGGGATCACGGCGCTCCGGTCCGCATGGGATCGCCCCCTCCACGCTGAACTGATCGATACTGACGGTGCCGGGACGCCCGGCCTGCCGCCCGCGGCGACGCCACCTGGCGTGCCGTTCACCTCGCGAATGGTCCCGAGTGCCGACGGCACCCCCGTCCAGGTCTGGCTCGGCCTCCCCGCGGGACGGGAACCGCTCGGCACGGTCCTCGAGGTGCATGGCGGGCCGAATCTCGTCTTCCTGGACGAATACAACCCCAGTGCCCAAGCGTGGATCGACGCCGGCTTCGCCTATGCGACAGTCAATTATCGCGGCTCCGTGACCTTCGGGCAGACGTTCCGCGAGGGCTTCTGGGGGTCGGGCGGCGACCGCGAGATCGAGGACATCGCTGCGGCCGTCGGCTGGCTGCGCGACCGGGGTCTCGGCCAACCGGATTCCACCTTCATCACCGGAGCCTCCTTCGGCGGGCATCTGACCCTGCTGAGCCTGGGCCGGCTGCCAGAGCTCTTCGCGGGCGGATTCGCGCACGTCGCGGTCGCCGACTGGCAGGCGGCGATCGCTGCGATGAATCCCGCTGTTCGCGGAGTCTGGCAGACCTGGGTTCCGCCGGAGGCGGTGGCGCGATACTCAGCGGTGAGCTATGTCGACCAGGTCCGCGGATCCGCGTGGATCAATCAAGGTGCGCTCGACACCAGGACCCCGCTCGTGGGCGTACAACGCTTCGTCGACGAACTCGCCGCACGCGGCGGCGACGTCGTACTGCGGATCTTCGACGGCGGCCACGAGCCGACCGGCCTCGAGCTGCTCGAATCGGAGCAGCGGATCATGGTCGAGCTTGCCCTGCGCACGCTCGACGGTCGCCGTTGGAGCGACGGCAACAAGCGCGTCGTCGCATCAGCGGAAGATGCCTAACTCGTAGTCACTTACGTTGACTATGGGCATTGCTATCTTTCCGCAATGCGCTTATAGTCAAACCACCCACCGGCCCTCGCCGGTGGTGACACCGGACGTTTCCCCCACGATCACGGAGTTCCCCAATGCAGAGGTCTCAGGTTTCACAGCCCCAGCGGCGCAGGCTGGTTCGCGCCGCCGCCGTGCTCATCGCGACGCTCACCGTCGCTGCCGTCTCGGCCTGCTCCGCGACGAGCGTCAAGCCCACGGACACCCCGAACGCCAGCGTCACGGACGGCGGCGAACTCGTCATCGGTGCCGAGCAGGAGCCCGACTGCGCCGACTGGATCGCCACCTGCGCGGGCTCCATCTGGGGCAGCTACATCATGCAGGTCCCCACGATGCCCGTCGCGTTCGAAACTCGCCTCGTCGACGACGTCTGGACCCCCGTCGCCTCCGACCTCTTGAGCGAGGAACCGGAAGCAGTCATGCAGGGCGACAAGCAGGTCATCACCTACCGGCTCAACCCCGAGGCGGTGTGGTCTGATGGAACGTCCATCACCTCAGCCGACTTCGCCTATACCGCGAAGCAGATCCGCGACAGCGATGACATCTTCGATAAGACCGGCTACACCGGTATCGAATCCATCGAGACGCCCGATCCGCAGACCGCGATCGTGACCCTCGGCAGCTCGTACGCCGGCTGGCGTTCCCTCTTCAGCGTCTACGGCGTCCTTCCCGCACACCTGCTGGAGGGGAACGACCGCGCAGCCATCATGAAGGACGGCTACGACTTCAGCGGCGGGCCGTGGAAGATCGAGTCCTGGAACCGCGGCACCTCCGTGACGCTCGTCCCGAACGAGAACTACTGGGGCGAGAAGCCTCATCTCGACAAGGTCACCTTCATGTTCCTGCCCGACACGGCCGCCGCGTTCCAGGCGCTGAAGAGCGGTCAGGTCGACGCCCTGTACCCGTCAGCACAGCTGGACGCCCTGAAGCAGATCGAGGCGGGACTGCCCGGCATCAGCTCCTCCATCGATGCGCGCAGCGGCAACCTCGAGGCGCTCTGGTTCAACAACTCGGTCGCACCGTTCGACTCGAAGGCGGTCCGCACGGCGATCGCATACTCGCTCGACCGCGATGCGATCGTGAAGCGGCTCTTCGGAGAGCTCGGCATCGATTCGGCCCAGCAGAGCTTCAACACCCCCATTGTCGGTGCTTTCGGCAGCGACGACTTCTCCGAGTACACGATTGATCTCGATCAGGTTGACGAGATCATGACCGAAGACGGGTGGAAGAGGAACGCCGACGGCGTCTGGGCGAAGGACGGTGAGACCGCCTCGTTCACGCTCGAAACGCTCGCCGGCAACAAGCGCCGCGATCTCACCGTTCAGGTCATCCAGTCGCAGCTGCAGGAGGCCGGTTTCGAGATGGACATCAAGTCGGTCACCCCGGCCGACCTGTTCGGCACCATTGCGCCGGAAGGTGACTTCCAGGCTGGCCTGTGGGCGATCGTGGACACGTTCCCGGAGCCTACGCTCAGTGCTTCGTTCTCGTCGACGAACATCCCGAGCGAGGCGAACGGGTACTCCGGCATCAACTTCTTCCGCGCCGACATCCCCGAGCTGGACGGCCTGCTGGCGCAGGTCGACAACGAACTCGACCAGGACGCCCGCGTCGCGGCTTCGGTGGAAGCCGACCACGTGATCGCTGAGGAAGTGCCGTCGATCCCGATCGACACCGTGCCCAACGTGCTGCTCTGGAGCCAGAAGGTCGGCGGTCCGCTGAGCATCAACCCGGTCGAGGGTCCCTTCTGGAACCTCGCGGCCTGGGGCCTCGCCGGCTGAAGCCGGGCGGGAACGGCTCAGGAGAGGACGACGTTGTTCACCTTCATCATCCGACGCGTGCTGTATTCGATCCCGGTGATCTTGGTGGCCTCGTTCGTGCTCTTCTGGGCCGTTCGCTCGACCTTCGATCCACTCGCGAAGCTGCGACAGGCGCAGGACCCCACCGCCGTAGCGCGCGAGATCGAACGCCTCGGGCTCGACCGTTCGATTCTCGAGCAGTACTTCCTCTGGCTGCGAAGCTTCGTCACGGGCGACTGGGGCACGAGCTCACGCACCGGTTCACCCGTGCTCCAGCTCATCGGCGAGGCCCTCTGGCCGACCATCCAGCTTGCATTCTGGGGACTGCTCGTCGCGGTCATCGTCGCGGGCCTCGTCAGCGTGTACTCCGCAGTTCGGCGCTACTCCCTCGGTGACAACCTGCTGACCGGCGCCGCGTACCTCGGCATCGCGATGCCCGCGTTCTGGTTCGGGCTCATCCTCATCCAGACCTTCGCGGTCTGGCCGAAGCAGCAGTTCGGCCTCGCTGAACCGCCGCTGTACTTCATCGGACTGCATTCGCCAGGCCAGGACGGCTTCGATCTCGATTACATCCGGCACCTGGTGCTCCCCGTCGCCGCCCTCATGATCGCCCTCGTCGCCACCTGGAGCCGGTTCGGTCGAGCAGCGATGCTCGACGCCATGTCGAGCGACTACGTGCGGACGGCCCGAGCGAAGGGCGTGCCGCGACGGCAGATCATCTGGCGGCACGCCGTCCGCAATTCGCTGGCCCCATTCGTGACCGTGGTCGCACTCGATGCCGCAGTCCTGATCGGCGGGCTCGTCGTCACCGAACAGATCTTCGCGATCCCCGGTATGGGCCGACTCTTCCTCGACTCGCTCGTCGCCGGCGACGTCTTCGTGCTGCTGCCGTGGATGATCGTCGTGGCGATCGCCGTCGTGATCTGCAACCTGCTGGCCGACATCGGCTACGCGCTACTCGACCCGAGAGTGAGGCTGCGATGAGCGGCGCTGGATTGGCAGGGAGCGAAGAACTCCTCGCCGAGCAAGACGTGCAACAGGGGTCGGGGAGGCAGCTCCTTCAACGATTCCTCAAGCACCGGCTCGCGCTCACGAGCTTGATCGTGCTGCTCCTGCTCATGATCGTGTGCTTCGGCGCCGACTGGGTCGCTCCCTACCCGCAGGGTCAGCAGGACCTCCTGCTCGGGCCGACACCGCCGTCGGCCGAGCACCTGCTCGGCACCGATGAGCTCGGACGGGACTTCCTGAGCGAGATCCTCTACGCCGGCCGCATCTCTCTCGCGATCGGATTGTTCGTCGCCCTGCTCTCCACTCTCGTCGGCACGACGCTCGGAGCGCTCGCCGGTTACCTCGGCGGCTGGGTCGGCGAGCTCCTCATGCGCATCACCGACCTCTTCCTCATAGTCCCGGCGATCGCGCTGCTCGCCGTCATCGTGCAAGGTCTCGGACCCTCTCCGGTCACGATCGTGTTCGCGCTCACCGCTCTCGGCTGGACATACATCGCCCGAGTGGTGCGGGCGCAGGTGCTCTCGCTCCGGGAGAAGGACTTCATCGATGCCGCCCGCGGTATCGGGGCGTCGAATCTCCGGATCATCATCGCCCACCTCCTTCCCAACCTCGCCGGAGTGCTCGCCGTCGGCATGAGCCTCGCCGTCGCATCCGCGATCATCGCGGAGTCGACGCTCAGCTTCCTCGGCTTCGGCGTGCAGTCACCGCAGACGAGCTGGGGCTCGATGCTCAGCCAGGCCGCCGGGTACGTGGGGACGCCGCAGGTCTACCTGCTCTACTTCCCGGGCCTGTTCATCCTCGTCACCGTCCTCGCCGTCAACTTCATCGGCGACGGCCTGCGCGACGCACTCGATCCGCAAGGGAAGCACCTGTGAGTACCGACATCCTGCTCGAGGTCGAGCATCTCTCGATCGCTTTCCCGACTGCCACGGGTCTCGCCCGAACGGTCGAGGACGTCTCGTTCATGCTGCGAGAGGGCGAGACGCTCGGCATCGTCGGAGAGTCCGGCTCCGGAAAGTCGATGACGGCCATGGCGATCATGGGCATCCTGCCGAGCACCGCAGTCGTGACCGGCTCCATCCGGTTCCGCGGCCGCGAACTGGTCGGGCTGTCCGATGACGAACTCCGCGACGTCCGAGGACGACAGATCGCCATCGTGTTCCAGGACGCGCTCACGGCGCTGAACCCGGTGATGACCGTCGGCGACCAGCTCATCGAGGCGGTCCGGGTGCATCGCCCCGACCTGAGCGTCGAACAGCGTCGCGCCCGCGCGATCGAGCTGCTGACCCTCGTCGGGATCCCCTCGCCTGAGCAGCGGATGGCGCGGTACCCGCATGAGTTCTCCGGCGGCATGCGCCAGCGCGTGATGATCGGCATGAGCATCGCGAACGAGCCCGATCTGCTGATCGCCGATGAACCGACGACCGCCCTCGATGTCACCGTCCAGGCACAGATCCTCGACGTCCTGCGCGAGGTGCAAGCCAGAACCGGTACGACCGTCATGCTCATCACCCACGACCTCGGCGTGGTCGCAGGCACCGCTGACCGGGTCCTCGTCATGTACGCCGGCGGGGTCGTCGAGTCCGCCCCGGTCGAACCGCTCTTCTACGAGACCGCGCACCCCTACACGGCCGGACTCCTGGCGTCCTTGCCTCGACTCGACCGGCGTTCCCGGGACGAACGGCTGTTCCAGATCCCCGGGCAACCGCCCGTATCGACCGCGTGGCCGCCCGGGTGCCGATTCGCGCCCCGCTGCCGATACGCCGTCGCCGGCCGCTGCGACGTCGCAGTACCGCCGGCAGTCGAGGTCGGCGACAGGCACGTGGCGGCATGCGTCCGCGTCGGCGAATGGCAGGTGGAGGCACGATGACGGCGACCCTTGAAGTCGGCGGCCTGATCAAGGAGTACCGGGTCGGCAGCAGAGGCCTCTTCGGCCGCGGTGGCGAGACCGTTCAAGCGGTCTCAGACGTCAGCCTTGAGGTCTCAGCTGGTAAGACCTATGGACTCGTCGGCGAATCCGGCTGCGGGAAATCGACACTCGGTCGTACCGTCGCCCGCCTGCAGACAGCGACCGCCGGCACCATCACCCTCGACGGTGAGGACATCACCTCGATTGCCGGCTCCGCGCTTCGCAGCCTGCGACGACGCGTTCAATTCGTCTTCCAAGACCCATACGCGTCGCTGAACCCGCGCAAGACGGTGCGGGCAACCCTCAGCGAACCGCTCGAGATCCACGGACTCCACCGGAACGACCGGGCGGCTCGGATCAACGAACTGCTCGAGCAAGTCGGGCTCAACCCCCGACACGGCAGCCGCTTCCCGCACGAGTTCTCGGGCGGACAGCGTCAGCGCATCGGCATCGCCCGGGCCCTCGCCGTCGAGCCGTCGCTCATCGTCCTCGACGAGCCGGTGAGTGCCCTCGACGTCAGCGTCCAGGCCGGTGTGCTCAACCTGCTCGATGATCTGCAGCGCGACCTCGGTCTCGGGTACCTCTTCATCGCCCACGATCTTTCGGTTGTCAGGCACCTCAGCGATCGAGTCGGCGTGATGTACCTCGGCAAGCTCGTCGAGGAAGCTCCGGTGGATCGTCTGTTCGAGCACGCGAAGCACCCGTACACGCAGGCACTGCTCTCCGCTATCCCTGTCCCCGACCCGAAGGTCGAGCGCAGCCGTCAGCGCATCGTGCTCGGCGGCGACGTGCCGAGCCCGGTCGACCCGCCATCCGGCTGCCGTTTCCGGACCCGGTGCTGGAAGGCGACCGAGCTGTGCGCGGCCGTCGAACCGCCGCTTGCAGAGCTCGGCAACGGTCAACGCGTCGCTTGCCACTACCCCGAGGAGCGAGCCACCGTCTAGCCCGGTGCTCGTCCGGCGAACTTCAACGCGCCCCACACGAAGGCAGGAACTCCCTATGACTGAACGCGCTCACCGCATTGCCGTGATCCCCGGGGACGGTATCGGCACCGAGGTCGTCCCCGAAGGGATCCGCTCGCTCGACGCGGCCGCACAGCGTTTCGGCATCGCGCTGGAGTACGAGTGGTTCGACTTCGCCTCCGCCCCGTACTGGCAGCGACACGGCCAGATGCTGCCAGACGACTGGTTCGAGACGTTGCGTGGCTTCGATGCCATCTTCTTCGGCGCCGTCGGCTGGCCGGACGTGGTGCCGGACCATGTCTCGCTGTGGGGAAGTCTCATCCAGTTCCGCCGCTCGTTCGACCAGTACATCAGCCTGCGCCCTTGCCGGCTGATGCCCGGGATCGAATCGCCGCTCGTCGGTCGCGAACCCGGCGACATCGACTTCGTCGTCGTTCGCGAGAACACTGAGGGGGAGTACTCCTCGATCGGTGGTCGCATCTTCGACGGAACCGATCGTGAGGTCGTGATGCAGCAGACCGTCATGACCCGCACCGGTGTCGATCGCGTGCTGCGCTACGCGTACGATCTCGCCGAACGTCGACCGAAGAAGCACATCACCTCCGCCACCAAGAGCAACGGGATCACGATCTCGATGCCCTACTGGGACGAACGATTCGCCGCCGTCGGCGAGGCGTACCCCCAGGTGGACCGTGATCAGTACCACATCGACATCCTGACGGCGAACTTCGTGCTCCACCCCGACTGGTTCGATGTCGTGGTGGCGAGCAACCTGTTCGGCGACATCCTGTCGGACCTCGGACCTGCCTGTACCGGGACGATCGGGATCGCACCGAGCGCCAACATCAACCCCGAGCGAACCTTCCCGAGCCTCTTCGAACCGGTGCACGGGTCGGCTCCGGACATCGCCGGCCGCGGCATCGCGAACCCCATCGGCCAGATCTGGGCAGGCGCCATGATGCTCGACCATCTCGGCCACCCCGGAGCCGGCGATGCCATCGTCGCCGCGATCGAGGCCGTGCTCGACGGATCCGACGACTCGGTGCTCACCCCGGACCTCGGAGGTCGGGGCACGACGGTTCACCTCGGCAGCAAGATCGCCGAGGCGATCGAAGGATAGGCTCCACATGATCTCCGTTCACCGTCCGCACTCAGTGCCGGTGCCGCTGGTCGGGCAAGCCCGATGAAGGTGGTGGTCGCTCCCGACTCGTTCAAGGGAACCGTCGGGGCGGGGGAAGCCGCGAAGCTGATCGCGGCCGGCTGGAAGACCCGACGCCCGGAAGACGAGCTCGTGCTCAAACCCATGGCGGACGGCGGAGAGGGGACGCTCGCAGCGCTCGCCACCGCGATACCGGGCGCGACGTGGGAGCATGCCCGAGTCTTCGGCCCGGGGGGCAGGGCGGTGAACGCGCCGTGGCTCATGCTCCCCGGATCGACCGCGGCGGTGGAGCTCGCGAGCAGCTCGGGCATCACGCTGATGGACGTGCTTTCGCCCCTCGACGCCCACACGTTCGGCCTCGGCCAGGTCATTTCGGCGGCGCTCGATTCGGGGGCCACCCGGGTCCTCGTCGGCCTCGGCTCCAGCGCATCCACCGACGGTGGGGCGGGGATGCTCGCCGCCCTGGGCGGGCGATTCACCGCCGCCGACGGTCAGTCGATC
>Ga0256799_1000509_pt1 | contig 9848 bp, 9 predicted proteins | sample MC6MC0950MT_FD_190207 | JGI IMG/M metagenome (GOLD analysis project Ga0256799, IMG submission 190207) | Metatranscriptome of enriched soil aggregate microbial communities from Iowa State University, Ames, United States - MC6-MC0950-MT... | ecosystem: Environmental > Terrestrial > Soil >... | reverse complement strand
TCGGTGCTGAAAACCGTATTTTGAACTCGAACTTATGATATTTCATATCATTAATCACATGGATCATCACAATATGACCTGCTCGATTTTTTTAACGAAACGTGGTATCGCTATTTACGCCAATAAGGGCATCTGAGAATTGTAACGAAACTGGGGATCGCTATTTAGCAGAAATAGTGACTTAAAGACTGGTTTTAGCCCAAATAGCGATATGGTGTTTCGTTAGCTTTAAATGACCGTCGTTTTTAGAGAAAATAGCGATCTGTCGTTTCGTTAGAAATATTAACTAGTACAGCCGTACTTCTCTTCACCATTAAAGTCGGTGCGTGTAGGGTAGTCGTTGTCGAAGCAAGCCATACACATACCGCCTTTATAGTCATCTTTATTGTCGCCGCCGACAGCCTGAATCAAGCCTTCTGCGCTTAAAAATTCCAATGAATCGGCATTAATCTCCTGGCGAATCTCCTCGATGGAGCGGGAGGAGGCAATCAACTCGCCGCGATCCGGTGTATCAATCCCATAGAAGCATGGATTCTTGAATGGTGGCGAGGTAATGCGGACATGCACCTCTGTTGCTCCTGCTTCACGCAGCAAATTAACAATACGGCGAGATGTAGTTCCGCGCACGATGGAGTCATCGATCATAACGACACGTTTTCCCTCCACAACCCGGCGTACAGCGCTAAGCTTCATCTTTACGCCGAGCTCACGCAGTTCCTGACTAGGCTGAATGAAGGTCCGGCCAGTATATTTGTTCTTGATCAAGCCGAGCTCATATGGAATCCCGGTCTGTTCGGCATAGCCAATCGCCGCTGAAATGCTGGAATCCGGTACACCTGTAACAACATCCGCATCGACAAAAGACTCCTGAGCCATTACCTGGCCCATCCGCTTCCGGGCCGAATGCAGATTCGAACCGTTCAGATCGCTATCCGGGCGAGCGAAGTAGATATACTCCATCGCGCATAGAGCTTTACGCTGCGGTTCGGCATAACGGTCTTCGCGGAGGCCATTCGCATCCAACACCAGCAATTCGCCAGGGCGGATATCGCGAATGATCTCTGCCCCGACAACCTCAAAGGCACAAGTCTCGGACGAGAACAGATAAGCATCGCCAAGGCGTGCCATCGAAATAGGCCGCAAACCGTTTGGATCGCTGGCAACAAGCAGCTTGTCATTCGTCATCAACAGGAAGGCGAATCCGCCGACCAACTGACGAAGCGCATCCTTCGCCGCCTCCACGAAGTCCTTAGAGGAACGGGCGATCAGATGAGCGATGACTTCCGTATCGCTTGTCGTCTGGAAGATCGAGCCGGACTGCTCCAGCTCACGGCGGATCTTCGGAGCGTTGACAATATTGCCGTTCGTCGCAACCGCAAGGTCGCCGTCGCGATACTTGAAGATGAGCGGCTGGGCATTCGTCAGGCGGCTATCTCCGCTTGTCGAATAACGGACATGACCGATCGAGCACTCTCCCTGCAGTGAGGACAGCTTGTCACGGTCAAACACTTCCTTGACCAGCCCCATCTCGCGGTGATAATTGAACTCCGTTCCATTCGTAACGCAGAGCCCTGCGCTCTCTTCACCACGATGCTGCAACGCATGCAGGCCGTAATAAGATAGGGAAGCAGCCTCGGGATGACCGAACACCCCGAATACGCCGCATTCCTCTTTTAATTTATCGAATATGCCGTCTCGCCCGCTGCCCTCGTTGTAATAATCACCTGTCCAGAAAGGCATTATTTCATCAGACATGGAATGACATCCTCCCAGACCTGCTTCAGTGCTTGTACAGGTCTATTCACAACAGCAGTACCATTCGCATGAACGACAAGATCCTCGCCTTCCACGCGTCCAATTACCCGTACTGGCACTCCATGCTGCGCGATCAACTGCACAAGTTCATCCGCTTGATTTGGCGAAGCTGAGAGCAGGATGCGTGATTGGGATTCACTGAACAAGGCGATGTCCGCACGCAAGTCTGATGCAGTCAACTCAACCCCAGCTCCCAAGCCACCGCTGATGCAGGATTCTGCCAGAGCGACAGCAAGGCCGCCTTCAGAAAGGTCATGCGCCGATTGAACGAGTCCACTCTGAATTGCTTTAAGAACCGCGTTAAGAAGCGATTTTTCCTTATTCAAATCAAGCTGCGGTGGACGCCCTTCAGTAACGCCATGAACAACATCCTGGAACTCACTGCCGCCCAGTTCACCATAAGTGTCACCAAGCAGGAGAATTGCATCTCCCTCATTTTTGAAGCCTTGCGTCGTAATATGATCCGTATCATGTACCAGACCGACCATGCCGACAACCGGTGTCGGATAGATCGCGCCTTTGGAGTTCTCGTTATAGAGACTGACATTACCGCCGATTACCGGAGTATCTAGCACACGGCAGGCTTCCGCCATCCCGTCAACCGATTTCTCCATCTGCCAGAAAATATCCGGCTTCTCCGGGCTGCCGAAGTTCAGGTTATCCGTAATCGCCAGCGGCTCTGCGCCGGAGCAGACGATATTACGCGCTGCTTCACTCACCGCGATCTTGCCGCCGATCTCAGGATCGAGATATACGAACCGTCCGTTACAGTCCGTCGTCATGGCCAGCGCCTTGCGCGTTCCATGCACCGTTACGACAGCGGCGTCTGAACCCGGACGCACCGCGGTGCTTGTACGCACCATGTAGTCGTATTGGTTGTAAACCCATGCCTTGCTGGCTACAGAAGGAGAAGATAACACTTTGTCCAATGCACCGTTCAAATCACGAACTTCTTCATATCTTAAAGTATCTATATTGGCATTCTCTTCATAGTAAGCTGGTACGCTGGATGGCTTGTTGTAAATAGGACATTCATCAACGAGCGCTGTCACTGGCATATCGCCAACAACTTCGCCATGATGAATCAGCTTCAGACGCCCGTCATCCGTTACTTTACCGACCTTGGAGCAAATCACGCCCCAACGTTCAAAAATCTCCCGTGCCTGAGCTTCATCCTTTGGTTCTACCACAAACAGCATCCGTTCCTGAGACTCTGAGAGCATCATTTCATAAGCCGTCATGCCTTCCTCGCGTTGTGGAACTTCGTCCAGATACAGCTCCAGACCGTTGCCGGCTTTACTAGCCATTTCTGCGCTGGAGCAGGTAAGACCCGCTGCGCCCATATCCTGAATACCGAGTACGATGCCCGTATCGATCAGTTCCAGACAAGCTTCCATCACAAGCTTCTCCATGAACGGATCGCCAACCTGTACAGCCGTACGCTTCGCTTCCGACTCCTCGGTCAGCTCCTCGGATGCGAAGGTCGCACCATGGATGCCGTCGCGACCTGTTGGCGGCCCCACATAGAACACCGGGTTACCAACACCCTTCGCCACACCGCGCTGGATTTTATCATGATCGATTAGACCGACACACATCGCATTGACGAGCGGATTGCCGTCATAAGATTCGTCGAAGACAACCTCGCCGCCAACCGTCGGAATACCGATACAGTTGCCGTAGCCAGCAATTCCAGCTACCACATGCTCGAACAAATATTTAACCCGGTCGCTCTCCAACTTGCCGAAACGTAGAGAGTTCAGAGAAGCGATTGGTCTTGCGCCCATAGAGAAAATATCGCGAATAATGCCGCCTACCCCAGTAGCTGCACCTTGATAAGGTTCTACAGCCGAAGGGTGGTTATGACTTTCGATTTTGAATACAACCGCCTGATTGTCACCGATATCGACGATACCTGCACCTTCACCTGGACCCATCAATACGCGCGGGCCGCTAGTTGGAAATCTTCTCAGAAGCGGCTTGGAGTTCTTGTATGCGCAGTGCTCAGACCACATGACGCTGAATACGCCAATCTCTGTATAGTTCGGTTTACGGCCGAGAAATCCGCAGATCAGCTCATACTCGCTATCCGAAACGCCCATCTGTTTATAAATTTGCTGCTCTGCAATTTGCTCTGCATTCGGTTCCTTAGCGGACACTTGCTGACTCATGCTGATCCCTCCAAGTCTTCAAAATCGATGTGAACATTTTCTTACCATCCTCTGATCCAAGCAGACTGCTAACCGCACGCTCCGGATGCGGCATCATGCCGACCACATTACCGCGTTCATTGGAAATACCGGCGATATCGTCAAGCGACCCATTCGGATTATTAACATAACGGAAAATAATTTGCCCGTTCGCCTGCAGCTGCGCAAGAGTCGCCTCATCACAGTAATAGTTGCCTTCCCCATGAGCGATCGGAATATTAATCTCCTCGCCAAGTGCATATTCGCTTGTGAACGGATTGCTGTTGTTCTCAACCCGCAGAAGCGTGTCATGACAGCGGAACTTCAGCGACATATTGCGGCGCAGTGTTCCTGGCAACAGGCCCGCCTCCGTCAAAATTTGAAATCCATTGCAAATGCCGAGCACATACTTGCCTGCCTCTGCCGCTTTGGCTACCTCAGCCATAACCGGAGCAAAGCGGGAAATCGCGCCGCAGCGAAGATAATCACCATATGAGAAACCGCCCGGAACTAGGATACAATCATAGGCGGATAAATCCGTAGCTGTATGCCATACATAATCAACAGGTTCACCTAATGTATCCTCCACCGCTTTGTAGCAGTCGATGTCACAGTTGGAACCGGGGAATACGAGTACTGCGAATTTCATGAATTAGCCCTCCAATTCAAAGCGGTAGTCTTCTACGACCGTATTCGCCAGAAGCTTCTCACACATCGCCTTGACACGAGCCTCGGCCTCGAAGCGGTCATCCGTATCCAGCTGGAGCTCCATATACTTACCGATACGAACGCTTCCTACTTCGTGGAATCCCATAGAATGCAGTGCGCCTTGTACGGCAACTCCCTGCGGATCAAGTACGCTTTGTTTAATGGTGACATAGACCTTCACTTTCAACATATCTCTCATGTTCCTCCTAAGGGTTTGTATTGCGGCGCTGCCGCGGTATAAGTCTTTTAGAGGTAGTTCTGAACACGCACTATTAGTTCACTTTATGAACTGCTCTATGAATACAAAAGCTTGAAACACAGGATGATAGAAAATCTAGTATAAATGCCAAGAAAACTGTCTATTAAAATATCATTGCGGAAAATACCAGTTTTATAGCTGATGCCCGGAAATACGAGAGTAAATATCACGATATCGGTGTGAAGTCTCATCTACTACAGGCGTCGGCAGCGGATCAGGCTGACTGTTCTTATCCCAGTCGGAATGGGCCAGATAATTGCGTACCGGTTCTTTATCCATACTGTCAATATCTACGCCCAGCGCATATTTCTCTTTGGCCCAGAAACGAGATGCATCTGGAGTGAAAATCTCGTCAATCAGAATCAGCTTGCCCTCGATCAGACCAAATTCCAGCTTGCAATCCGCAAGAATGATATCGCGCTTCTCGCAGAAATCACGAGCGAAGGCATACAGTTCAAGACTGCAGTTGCGTAGTTGCTCAGCCAGTTCGACTCCAACCTTCTCCGCCATCACTTCGAAAGAGATATCCTCATCGTGGCCAACATCGTTCTTGGCTGCGGGAGTAAAGATCGGCTCCGGCAATTGATCATTCATCCGCAAGCCTTCCGGAAGCGAAATGCCGTTGATCTCACCGTTCTTCTGATATTGCCGCCAGCCTCCGCCGGTGACATAACCACGCACCACACATTCGATATCGATGCGCTGCGCCTTGCGGGTGACCATCACTCTTTTACGTAGAACGTCCTTATTCTCTTCGCTGATCACATCGCCAAGCAATTCAACATCGGTATGCACGACATGATTCTCCATAAGTTCTGCAGTCTGTTCAAACCAAAAGGCGCTTAGCCGATTCAGAACATTGCCTTTATCAGGCACGGCCGGTTCAAGCACGTAGTCAAAAGCGGAAATCCGGTCGGTCACGACGATTAAGTAGTGTTCACCCAGATCATATAGTTCGCGGACCTTACCTTTGTACAGCAGCGGGGCGTTCACGAGGCCCTCCGCCGTAGAAATGGCTCTTGCTGACATAATCACTGTCCTCCTTAGTGGCGCACGCCGCCTGCCCTGCCCTTAATTCAACAACTATAGCCAAGCGGCGCTGCCGTTTAAGCCTCATAAGAGGCGATGAACTTCACTTATCCTTCGATCAATCCGAGCTTGTGGAAGATTGTATCCACATGCTTCAAATGCCAAGCCGGATTGAACGCATCCTCAATCTCTTCCTTGCTTAACACCGCTGTAATCTCCGGCGTCTCCTCGATAATGTCACGGAAATGACGCTGCGTCTCCCAAGCCTGCATCGCCCGAGGCTGCACTGTATCATAAGCTTGTTCACGGCTGAAGCCTTTATCAATAAGCTTCGTCATCACGCGGCCAGAGAACGGCACGCCGTAAGTTCGCTCCATATTGCGCTTCATATTCTCAGGGAATACCGTCAGATTCTTCACGATATTACCGAAGCGATTCAACATGTAATTGAGCAGCATCGTTGCATCCGGGAGAATGACCCGCTCAACCGAGGAATGTGAGATGTCGCGCTCATGCCAAAGTGTCACATTCTCATAAGCAGAGATCATATGACCACGGATAACACGAGACAAACCAGAAATATTCTCGCAACCGATCGGATTGCGCTTATGTGGCATCGCTGAGGAGCCTTTTTGCCCTTTGGCGAAGGCTTCCTCCACCTCACGGAATTCACTCTTCTGCAATGCGCGGATCTCGGTAGCGAACTTGTCGAGCGAAGTAGCGATTAGAGCCAGCGTCGCCATATATTCAGCATGACGGTCGCGTTGCAACGTCTGTGTCGAGATTGGAGCAGCCTTCGTGCCAAGCTTCTTGCAGACGAATTGTTCAACCGTAGGATCGATATTGGCGTACGTTCCGACAGCACCGGAGATTTTACCGTATTGCACATTATCCGCCGCGTGACGGAAACGATCCAGGTTGCGCTTCATCTCTTCATGCCAGAGCGCCATTTTTAATCCGAAGGTGGTCGGTTCGGCATGTACCCCATGCGTCCGCCCCATCATCGGGGTATCTTTATAAGTCAGCGCCTTATCACGCAAAATTTCAATAAAATTGATAATATCCCGTTCCAGGATTTCATTGGCCTGTTTCAATAAATAGCCAAGAGCTGTATCAACGACGTCGGTCGAGGTCAGACCGTAATGAACCCATTTACGCTCTGCACCCAATGTCTCAGATACAGCCCGTGTAAAAGCAATAACGTCATGACGCGTCTCCTGTTCAATTTCATAGATCCGGTCCATATCAAACGAAGCGTTCTTCCGCAGCAGCTCAACATCTTCCTTAGGAATAATCCCTAGCTCCGACCAAGCTTCACAAGCGCACAGCTCAACCTCCAGCCATGCCTTGAATTTATTTTCCTCCGTCCAGATCGCTCTCATTTCCGGTCTACTATAACGTTCAATCATGAATGTTGATTCCTCCATATTTTGGTTTTCTTTATCCAATCGAGCCCGTCCGATACCTCTTCACAGAGCAAATTGATATGCCCCATCTTCCGTTTAGGTACCGAACCGCTCTTTCCATATAAGTGTACTTTCGGAATGACGGCAAATCCAGTCTGGCTCCCCGAAGCCAACTGTTCGTCTGGCTGTTCCTGTCCATCCTGGTCTTCGGAGTTCGACAAATCCCTATGCCACTGATCCGTTGTTATCGCCTGTACAACCTTATCTATATGCTCTCCAAGTATGTTCACCATTACGACAGGTGTTCGCAGCGAAGGATCGCCGAGCGGAAGATTGCATATCGCCCGGACATGCTGCTCGAACTGCGAGGTATTGCAGGCTTCCATCGTGTAATGTCCAGAATTATGGGGTCGCGGGGCAAGTTCGTTAACGAACAGCTCTCCGTCCTTCGTCAGGAACATCTCCACGGCAAGTAATCCGACCGCACCCATCGATTCGGCGATACGAGCGGCAAGCCGCTCCGCCTCACGCTGGATTGACTCGGCTACCCGAGCTGGAACAATCGATACATGCAGGATATTATCGACGTGAATGTTCTCGGCAACAGGAAATGTCTTGATCTCCCCACGTGGACTGCGTGCAGCAATAACGGACAATTCCTTCTCAAAGGAGATGAATTGCTCCAGTACGAGTTCCGTACCAGCCTTGCTTAACTCCTCATAGGCCACTGCAATTTCCTCTTCCGAACGGATCACCCACTGCCCTTTGCCGTCATAGCCTCCGGTCGCCGTCTTCAGAACACTCGGTAATCCAAGCCTTGCTATAGCCGCCCTCAGTTCATCTTCACTGCCGATCTCCGCGTAGGGGGCCACGCGTACGCCCGCAGCTTCCACCGCCTTCTTCTCCCGCAGACGATGCTGCGTAGTGTACAGCAGGCGACTTCCTTGCGGCACATAGGATTGCTCCGCAAGCAGGGCCGCCACCTCTGCATCAACATTCTCGAATTCATAAGTAATGACATCCGATCGTTCAGCAAGTACCTTCGCCGCTTCCTTGTCGCTGTAAGCAGCTACGATCTGCTCGGCAACCTGACCGCACGGCGCAGCAGGTGTCGGATCAAGCGCGATGAAGCGATAGCCCAGATTGCTTCCAGCGAGCGCCATCATCCTTCCAAGCTGACCTCCGCCAAGGACGCCGATGGCCGCGCCTGGCCGAATAATCCGTTCCGTCTCAAGTCCTGTGACAGCCTTGCGCTCCGAGATCATTCTATCCATTATTGTTGTTCCTCCAACACCAGATCATCGCTTGTCTCAATGACCGCATCACGTAATGCTGTACGCCGCTGCTCCAGACGCTGCGCTAACTCAGGATCAAACGCGCCAAGGATTTGCGCAGCCAGCAGGCCAGCATTGGTAGCTCCTGCCTTGCCGATCGCAACCGTTGCTACAGGAATGCCACCAGGCATTTGTACGATGGACAACAGTGAATCAAGTCCGTTAAGCGCAGCGGATTTGACCGGAACTCCAATGACGGGAAGGGTCGTCTTCGCGGCAACCATGCCTGGCAAGTGAGCCGCGCCGCCCGCACCAGCAATAATAACCTTAATACCGCGCCCTGCTGCCTGCTCTGCGAATTCAAACATCAAGTCCGGAGTACGATGAGCGGAGACAACCTTCTTCTCATACGGAATCCCAAGCTCCTCCAGTATGACGCAAGCATGAGACATCGTGTCCCAATCCGATTTGCTGCCCATGATCACTGCAACCTGTGCTGACATTCTTCAACCTACTTTCTTAAGTAAAAGTATAATTACGAAACTGGGTATTGCTATTGAAGTGAATTAATGATTAAAAGGCTGTGAAAATAACGTTGTGTCGTTTCGTTGATGTAGAAGGTAGAAGAAACAAAAAAAGTCCTGGAAACTCCGAGAAATAACAAAGTATTTCCAGAAATCCGGACCAAAAGTGAATACGCCCTTGCCCTTTTGCAACCAACGGGAACAGAACGATCGGCTTCATGAATAATTAATGCGGCTATCTTCGTCTCAGGCTGCGCCACACCGTGGACGACTCCCATCCGGGCTTCGTCCAATCTTCATTAACCCATGCATGCTGGCCTTCACTTAAGCCAATAGACTGAACTCGCAGCATCCGCATGTCGTTGTTCCAATGATCCGTAAGGAGAATGGTATGACCTATCCTAAACTGACGTATTCACTCGTAGTCCGACTATTTAAGGTAATCGGGTAGAGACTCCCGGGCCATATTCCCAAGGTTATACGAGCAATTATTCCACAAAATTTATTAGTAAAAGGCTTGTTCAACAAAGCTTACGGTGTGAACATTCTATGAGCAAATTACCTGCTCTCTATGTCTAGTTTAACAATCCATCCTATCATATGTCAACTAAAACACGAACAATAGAAAAACACTATAAATTAAT
>Ga0256799_1000507_pt1 | contig 9852 bp, 6 predicted proteins | sample MC6MC0950MT_FD_190207 | JGI IMG/M metagenome (GOLD analysis project Ga0256799, IMG submission 190207) | Metatranscriptome of enriched soil aggregate microbial communities from Iowa State University, Ames, United States - MC6-MC0950-MT... | ecosystem: Environmental > Terrestrial > Soil >... | reverse complement strand
TATCAATGAGCCGGATAGGATTTGCGGGTGACTCCAGCCGATCTCTCCAGCGCCCTGTACGACCTCGTCCTCGCCTTGGTCGAGCGACGTCGTGCTGCCGGTGCCGAGGTCGAACTGCGGCTCGAACCCGGCGATGTCGTGCTCGAGCGTCCGAAGCTCCGCGAGCACGGCGACTGGGCCTCGTCGATCGCCCTGCGCATCGCGAAGCCGCTCGGCATGAACCCCCGCGAGGTCGCGGGCGAGCTCGCCCCCGCGCTCGCCGGCATCGACGGCGTGGCGAGCGCCGAGATCGCCGGTCCCGGATTCATCAACATCCGGCTCGACGCCGCCGCTGCGGGCGCACTCGCCAAGACCATCGTCGACGAGGGCGACGCCTACGGCCGCAGCGACGCGCTCACCGGTTCGGTCATCAACCTCGAGTTCGTCTCGGCGAACCCCACCGGTCCGCTGCACATCGGCCACACCCGCTGGGCCGCGCTCGGCGACTCGATCAGCCGCGTGCTGCGCGCCGCGGGTGCCGTGGTGGCGAACGAGTACTACATCAACGACGCCGGCAACCAGATGCAGATCTTCGGCGCCTCGGTGCTGGCCGCGGCGAAGGGCGAGCCGACCCCCGAGGGCGGCTACCCGGGCAGCTACATCGCCGACCTCGCCACGCGGGTGCTCGAGCGGGAGCCGAAGCTCGCGGAGCTCGAGCACGACGTCGCCCTGCACACGGCGACCGAGATCGCGTACGAGCTGCAGCTCGCCGAGATCAAGGCCTCGCTCGAGCGCTTCAACGTGCACTTCGACGTCTGGACGAGCGAGCGTCGCCTGCACGCGAAGGGCGACGACGGGCTCAGCGACATCGACACGGCGCTGTCGCGGCTTCGCGCCCAGGGTCACGTCTACGACGCCGACGACGCGGTCTGGGTGAAGACGACCGACTTCGGCGACGACAAGGACCGGGTGTTCGTGCGGGGCAACGGCGTGCCGACGTACTTCGCGGCCGACTCCGCGCTGTACCTCGACAAGGGCGACCGCGGCTTCAAGCACAAGATCTACCTGCTCGGCGCCGACCACCACGGCTACGTGCACCGCCTCAAGGCGCTCGCCGGCGCCGCCGGCGACGACCCCGAGCGCGACATCGAGATCCTCATCGGCCAGCTCGTCTCGGTGAACGGCGCGCGGCTCTCGAAGCGCGCGGGCAACATCATCGAGCTCGACGACCTGCAGGCCTGGCTCGGCACCGACGCGCTCCGCTACACGCTCGCGCGGTACCCGGCCGACTCGCCGCTCACGATCGACCCCGAGATCCTGCAGCGTCGCGGCAACGACAACCCCGTGTTCTACGTGCAGTACGCGCACGCCCGCACCGCTGCCGTCGCGCGCAACGCCGCCGACTCCGGCGTCGGCCGTTCGACGTTCGCGCCCGAGCTGCTCGAGCACGAGACCGAGTCGGCGCTCCTCGGCGCCCTCCAGGAGTTCCCGCGCGTCGTGGCCCAGGCGGCCGAGCTGCGCGAGCCCCATCGGGTCGCGCGGTATCTCGAGGAGCTCGCGGGCCTCTTCCACCGCTGGTACGACAACTGCCGTGTCCTGCCGCTCGGTGACGAGCCCGTCGGCGACCTGCACCGCACCCGACTGTGGCTGAACGACGCGACCGGCCAGGTGATCCGCAACGGTCTCGACCTGCTCGGCGTGTCCGCGCCCGAGCGCATGTAGTACTCCGCATCCGATCGAGGGGGCACCGATGAGCGACGAACAGCCGACCGTTCCGCAGCCGAACGACGCGCAGCCGACCGGTGCGCAGCCGACCGTGCCGCTCGACGTCGACGGTCAGCCCACCCTCCGGCTCGACGTCGACGGGCGACCGGCGGCCGATCCGGGTGCCGATCCGGGCATCGAACCGGATGCCGCGACCGCGGTCCCCGCGCCCCGCAAGCGGCTCGGTCGCGGCGCGAAGATCGGCATCATCGTCGGTGCCGTGGTCGTCGGGCTCGTCGCGATCGCGGTGACCGTCGACGTGATCGCCCGCGGTGTGGCCGAGCAGCGCGTCGCCGACGAGATCGCGAAGAGCCTGCCCGAGCAGGTGCAGGGCGATGTCGACGTGACGATCGGCGGGTTCTCGGTCATCGCGCAGTACCTCTCGGGCACGATGGACGAGGTCTCGCTCAGCGCGCCCGACCTCTCGGTCGACGGTGCTCCGCTCGACGTGCAGGTCACGCTCCAGCAGGTCCCCGTCGATCTCGACCAGCCCGTCGGCCACCTCGCGGCGACCGTGTCGGCCGACGAGGCATCCCTCAACCGGCTCGTCACGGTGCCCGGAGCGACGGGCACCGTGACCCTCGGCGACAGCACCGTCGGCTACGAGGGCAGCGTCGAGGTGTTCGGGTTCCCGGTCGGGTACCAGGTGACCGCGAAGCCCACGGCCGCGGGCGACCGCATCCTGCTCGAACCGGTCGGGGTCGAGGTCGGCGCCGGTGGCGGTTCGATCGACGTCTCGGGCATCGTCAGCCGCCTGCTGGGCGACGACCCGGTGCCGGTGTGCGTCGCCGAGCACCTGCCCGAGGGCATCGGCGTGACGGCCGTCGCCGTCGCGCCGGGTGCGGTGCGGGTCGAGCTCGAAGGCGACGACGTCGTGCTCGGCGCCGACGCGATGAGCCGCACGGGCAGCTGCGGGTAGGTGCAGCCGACCCGTCGATTCGGCTGGGCACCGGCCCCTCGGTAGACTCGCGGATAGTCCGACCCACAAGGTCGGCACGCATCAGGCTTCAGGGACCGATCCGGGTTCGCTCGCCGCGAGCGACCGTCGAATCGATCTCTCCTGTGAGGTTCCCCGTGGCATCCGTCTCTCACGACCCCGGCGCGCAGTCCGCGCCGGCCGACGCCGACGCGCTCGCGCCGCAGGTCTGGCCGGCCGGCGCCCGTCGCGACGAAGCGGGTCGCATCGAGATCGGCGGCCTCGACGCGGTCGCGCTCGCCGGGCGCTTCGGCACCCCGCTCTACGTCGTCGACGAGGCCGACGCGCGAGCGCGGGCCCGCCGCACGCGGCTCGCGTTCGAGTCCGCGGCGCAGGCGGCCGGCACCGATGTGACCGTCTATTACGCGGGCAAGGCCTTCCTCTCGGGCGAGATCGTGCGCTGGGTCACCGGTGAGGGGCTAACGGTCGACGTGTGCACGGGCGGCGAACTCGCGGTGGCGCTCGCCGCCGGCGCCGAACCCGCTCGGCTCGGCTTCCACGGCAACAACAAGTCGCTCGCCGAGATCGCCCGTGCGGTCGAGGTCGGCGTCGGTGCGCTCATCATCGACAGCGAGGTCGAGATCGAGCGCGTCGCCGAGGCGGCCGCCCGGGCCGGCCGGCGCCAGCGGGTGCGGCTGCGGGTGAACAGCGGGGTGCACGCCTCGACGCACGAGTTCCTCGCCACCTCGCACGAAGACCAGAAGTTCGGCGTCCCGATCGAGCGCGCGGTCGAGCTCGGCACCCGCATCCGCGCGCACGCCTCGCTCGAGTTCCTGGGCCTGCACTGCCACATCGGCTCGCAGATCTTCGACGCCGAGGGCTTCGCCGAGTCGGCCTCGCGGCTGCTCGCCGCCCACGCGGCGCTCGCCGCCGTCGAACCGCTGCCCGAGCTCAACCTCGGCGGCGGGTTCGGCATCGCCTACACGTCTGCCGACACCCCGCAGCCGATCGAGGAGATCGCCGACGGCATCGTATCGGCGGTCGTCGAGGGATGCCGCGACCGGGGCATCCCGATCCCGAGGCTCGCGTTCGAGCCCGGCCGCTCGATCATCGGCCCCGCGGGCGTCACCCTGTACACCGTCGGCACGGTGAAGCCGGTTCCCGTCGAGGGCGGTACCCGCCGCTACGTGAGCGTCGACGGCGGCATGAGCGACAACGCCCGCACGGCGCTCTACGGCGCCGACTACACGGCGCGCGTCGCGAACCGCGCCTCGGCGGCGGAGCCCGCGCTCAGCCGTGTGGTCGGCAAGCACTGCGAATCGGGCGACATCGTGGTCGACGTCGAGCACCTGCCCGCCGACACCGCGCCCGGCGACCTCCTCGCCGTCGCCGCGACGGGCGCGTACTGCTGGTCGCTCGCCTCGAACTACAACCACGTGCCCCGTCCGCCCGTCGTCGCCGTGCGCGACGGCGAGGCGCGCGTCATCGTGCGCGGCGAGTCGATCGACGACCTGCTCGCGCGCGATCTCGGGCTCGGGGCATCCGACGCCGCATCCGAACCGGATGCCGCGGCCGACGCCGTCGACGACGCGACCGGCACGCCCGCCGCAACCCGCACCACCACCGAAGGGAACCCCGCATGATCGAGTACCGGTCCATCCGAGTCGGACTGCTCGGGGCGGGGTCGGTCGGCTCCCAGGTCGCGCGGCTCCTGCTCGAGCACGCCGACGAGCTCGCCCAGCGGGTCGGCGCGCGCCTCGAGCTCGTCGGCATCGCCGTGCGCAACCTCGACGCGAAGCGCGACACCGACCTGCCGGCCGAGCTGCTGACGACCGACGCCGAGTCGCTCATCCTCGGGTCCGACGTCGTCATCGAACTCATGGGCGGCATCGAGCCGGCGCGCACGCTCGTGCTGCAGGCGATCGCCTCCGGCGCCGACGTCGTGACCGGCAACAAGGCGCTGCTCGCCTCGCACGGCCCCGAGCTCTACGCCGCCGCCGAGCAGGTCGGGGCGCAGCTCTCGTACGAGGCGGCCGTGGCCGGCGCCATCCCGATCATCCGGCCGCTGCGCGAGTCGCTCGCGGGCGACCGTGTGGAGCGCATCCTCGGCATCGTCAACGGCACCACGAACTTCATCCTCGACCGCATGGACCAGACCGGCGCCTCGCTCGAGGACGCGCTCGCGACGGCGACCGAGCTCGGCTACGCCGAGGCCGACCCCACGGCCGACATCGGCGGCTACGACGCCGCGCAGAAGGCGGCGATCCTCGCGAGCCTCGCGTTCCACACGAGCGTGCCGGTCGACGCGGTGCACCGCGAGGGCATCACCGAGGTGACGGCCGCCCAGGTCGAGTCGGCGCGCCGGGCCGGCTACGTGGTCAAGCTCCTCGCGATTTGCGAGCGGCTCATCGACGGCGAGACCGGCGACGAGGGCGTCTCGGCGCGCGTCTATCCGGCGTTCGTGCCGCGCAGCCACCCGCTGGCAGCGGTGCACGGTGCGAACAACGCCGTGTTCGTCGAGGCGTCGGCCGCCGGCCCGCTCATGTTCTACGGTGCCGGCGCCGGGGGAGTGCAGACCGCCTCCGCCGTGCTCGGCGACCTCGTCGCGATCGCGCGCCGCCGCGTCTCCGGCGGTCCCGGCACGGCCGAGTCCACCCACGCCGAGCTGCCGCTGCTGCCGATCGGCCGCATCACCACCCGGTACGCGATCACCCTCGAGGTGACCGACGAGCCCGGCGTGCTCGAGCAGGTCGCGCGCACGTTCGCCGAACACGGCGTCTCGGTCGAGCAGCTGCAGCAGAGCGTGCCCGAGGGCTCGCGCAGCGCGACCCTCGTGATCGGCACCCACGAGGCGACCGAGTCGGCACTCGCCGAAACGGTCGCGTCGCTCGCCGCGAGCCCGGTCGTCGCATCCGTCGCATCCGTCCTCCGAGTCGAAGGAGCCCAGTGAACAGCCTGAACCCGACGCCCGCACCCAAGCCCGGCTCGCGCCAGTGGCGTGGCGTCATCCGCGAGTACGCCGACCGGCTCGACGTGACCGAGGCGACCCCGGTCGTGACCCTCGGCGAGGGCGGCACGCCGCTGCTGCCCGCACCTGCGCTGTCGCGGCGCACGGGTGCCGACGTGTGGGTCAAGTTCGAGGGCATGAACCCCACCGGCTCCTTCAAGGACCGGGGCATGACGATGGCCGTCACGAAGGCGGTCGAGCACGGTGCGAAGGTCGTCATCTGCGCCTCCACCGGCAACACCTCGGCCTCGGCGGCCGCGTACGCGACCCACGCGGGCATCGGCGCGGCCGTGCTCCTGCCCGAGGGCAAGGTCGCGATGGGCAAGCTGAGCCAGGCCATCGCGCACGACGCGAAGCTCATCCAGGTGCAGGGCACGTTCGACGACTGCCTCGACATCGCCCGCGAGCTCTCCGCGAACTACCCCGTGCACCTCGTGAACTCGGTCAACAACGACCGCATCGAGGGCCAGAAGACGGCGGCGTTCGAGGTCGTCGAGGTGCTCGGCGACGCTCCCGACCTCCACTTCGTGCCGGTCGGCAACGCCGGCAACTACACGGCGTACACGCGCGGTTACCGCGAGGACATCGCGGCCGGCAACGCGACCCGGATGCCGCGCATGTTCGGCTTCCAGGCGGCGGGCTCCGCGCCCATCGTGCGCGGCGAGCCCGTGCGCGACCCCGACACGATCGCGAGCGCCATCCGCATCGGCAACCCCGCGTCGTGGGAGCTCGCACTCCAGGCGCGCGACGAGACCGACGGGTACTTCGGTGCGATCGAGGACGCGGCGATCCTCGAGGCGCAGCGCATCCTCTCGGCCGAGGTCGGCATCTTCGTCGAGCCGGCCTCCGCGATCTCGGTCGCCGGTCTCCTCGAGCGCTCGGCCGCCGGCGCCGTGCCGCAGGGCGCCCGCGTAGTGCTCACCGTGACCGGGCACGGCCTGAAGGACCCGCAGTGGGCACTCCGCACGGCCGACGGCTCGGAGGTCCAGCCGACCGTCGTGCCCGTCGACACGGCCGAGGTCGCCGCAGCGCTGGGACTCGCCTCATGACCGGCTCGCTCGTCGCGGACGCGACCACCCCGCTCGCCGGGCGCACCGTCGACGTCAAGGTGCCCGCCACCTCGGCGAACCTCGGCCCCGGCTTCGACACGCTCGGACTCGCGCTCGCGGTCTACGACGAGCTCGAGGTCTCGGCGACCGACGGCGGCGTCGAGGTCGAGGTGCACGGCGTCGGCGAGGGCGAGGTGCCGCTCGACGCGTCGCACCTCGTGGTGCGCTCGATCGCGCACGCCTTCGAGCGCGCGGGCGTGCCGCTGCCCGGCCTTCGGCTCGTGGCGCACAATGCGATCCCGCACGGCCGCGGGCTGGGCTCGTCGGGTGCCGCGATCGTCGCGGGCGTGATCGCCGCGAAGGGTCTGCTCGAGGGCGTCGTCGAGTTCTCGGCCGACGACCTGCTCGAGCTCGCGACCGAGCTCGAGGGACACCCCGACAACGTCGCGCCCGCGCTCTTCGGCGGACTCACGATCGCGTGGGTCACGCCCGAGGGGCCACGGCACAAGAAGCTCATCGTGCACCGGGGCGTCTCGCCCCTCGTGCTCGTGCCCGAGCACGAGATGTCGACGGCGCTCGCGCGTTCGCTGCAGCCCGAGCAGGTTCCCCACGAGGATGCCGTGTTCAACGTGTCGCGCTCGGCGCTGCTCGTGGCGGCGCTCATCCAGAGCCCCGAGCTGCTCTTCCAGGCGACCGAGGACAAGCTGCACCAGCACTACCGCGCCGCGGCCATGCCCGAGACCGACCGGCTCATCCGCGCGCTGCGCGAGGCGGGGCATCCGGCCGTCGTGTCGGGCGCCGGCCCGTCGATCCTCGTGCTCGCGAACGACCCGAGCACGCGTGCCGAGGCGATCGCCCTCGTCGAGCGCGAAGCCGACACCGCGTGGCAGTCGCTGCCGCTCGCCGTCGACTTCAAGGGCGCGACGGTCTCACCGGCCTGATCGCGGCGGTCGGGGATTCCGCGACACGAGGTTCTCCACAGCGGTGCGTCGCGTGACCGAGCGCGGGGAAGCACAGTGCTAGACTGACTCCGCACCCGGCGGGTGAAGCGGCTGATACGTCAGACCCGACACCGCTCACGAGCCGCATCGTGCACTTCCCGGCAATCTCTTGCTTTCGCACTTGCGCAGTCTGCGCCGCGCGCGCCGACCTCGCTCGAGGCTGCGATCAACTCTCCTGCCGTGCAACCACTTGCGCCAGGGGAAAGGAAAACACCCAGTGACCAACGCATCCGACCACGCAGCACGCGTGGCGAACGGCGCCCCCCTGACCGGTCTCAAGGTCGCCGAGCTCCAGGAGCTCGCGGCCTCGCTCGGCATCGTGGGCGCATCCAAGCTCCGCAAGGGCGAGCTCGTCGAGGCGATCACCGCGCGTCAGGCCGAGGGCGACGCCGCCCCCACGCTCGACGTCGACGGCATCGAGGCGTCCGCGACCGAGGCCGCTGCCCCGGTCGCCGAGGCGGCGACCGAGGCACCCGCGGCGGAGGCTCCCGCAGCCGACGCTCCCGCGGCCGAGACCGCTTCCGCTCCGGTCGAGCAGGCGACGACGGCCGAGCCCGCCGCGGGCGAGGCATCCGCACCGCGTCGTGGCCGTCAGCCCCGTCGGGCGACGAGCGCGAACACCGCGGCCGCGCAGCACGTGAACGGCGGCGGCGCCGGGGTGGGGCTCGTGCCCCCGACCAACGACGACGAGGCCCGTGAGGCGGCTCGCGCCGCCGTGCGCGAAGAGCTCGCCGCCGCGACCGGCGAGCCGGCCCGCGATGGCGCCCGTGCCGAGACGGCCGAGGGCGAGCAGCCCGTCGAGGAGCCCCGTCAGGGCGGCCGCCGCAACCGCGGCCGTCGCGGCGGCGGCGACCGCAGCGAGCGCGCCGAGCGCGGTGAGCGGGCCGAGCGCGGCGACGACGCCCAGAAGGGCGGTCGCCAGAACGGCAACGGCCAGAACCAGAACGGCCAGAACCAGAACGGCAAGGGCGACGAGTCGCGCAAGGGCGACGAGAAGCAGGCCGACCGCCAGGGCGACGCCGACAAGGCCAAGCAGGGCGAGAAGGCCCAGGGCGGCCAGAACCAGAACCAGGCCGACAAGAACCAGGCCGACAAGCAGGAGGGCGAGGGCGGCCGTCGCAGCCGCTACCGCGACCGCAAGCGCCGCGGCCAGGGCGGTGCCGGCGACGAGCTCGAGCCCGAGATCCTCGACGACGACGTGCTCATCCCCATCGCGGGCATCCTCGACGTCCTCGACAACTACGCGTTCGTGCGCACGACCGGCTACCTGCCCGGCCCGAGCGACGTCTACGTCTCGCTCGGCCAGGTGAAGAAGTACCACCTGCGCAAGGGCGACGCGGTCGTCGGCGCGATCAAGCAGCCGCGCGACGGCGAGCAGTCGAGCCGCCAGAAGTACAACGCGCTCGTCAAGGTCGACTCGGTCAACGGACAGTCGGTCGACGAGGCCGCCGCGCGCGTCGACTTCCAGAAGCTGACCCCGCTCTACCCGCAGGAGCGCCTGCGCCTCGAGACCGAGCCCACCAAGCTCACGCAGCGCATCATCGACCTCGTCGCCCCGATCGGCAAGGGCCAGCGCGGCCTCATCGTCGCGCCCCCGAAGGCCGGCAAGACGATCGTGCTGCAGCAGATCGCGAACGCGATCTCGCAGAACAACCCCGAGGTGCACCTCATGGTCGTGCTCGTCGACGAGCGGCCCGAAGAAGTCACCGACATGCAGCGCACGGTGAAGGGCGAGGTCATCGCCTCGACGTTCGACCGTCCGGCCGAAGACCACACGACGGTCGCCGAGCTCGCGATCGAGCGTGCGAAGCGTCTCGTCGAGCTCGGCCACGACGTCGTCGTGCTGCTCGACTCGATCACGCGCCTCGGCCGCGCATACAACCTGGCCGCGCCGGCCTCGGGTCGCATCCTCTCGGGCGGCGTCGACGCGTCGGCGCTCTACCCGCCGAAGCGGTTCTTCGGTGCGGCGCGCAACATCGAGAACGGCGGCTCGCTGACCATCCTCGCGACCGCGCTCGTCGAGACCGGCTCGAAGATGGACGAGGTCATCTTCGAGGAGTTCAAGGGCACCGGCAACAGCGAGCTGCGCCTCTCGCGCCAGCTCGCCGACAAGCGCATCTTCCCGGCCGTCGACGT
>Ga0256799_1000505_pt1 | contig 9859 bp, 3 predicted proteins | sample MC6MC0950MT_FD_190207 | JGI IMG/M metagenome (GOLD analysis project Ga0256799, IMG submission 190207) | Metatranscriptome of enriched soil aggregate microbial communities from Iowa State University, Ames, United States - MC6-MC0950-MT... | ecosystem: Environmental > Terrestrial > Soil >... | reverse complement strand
GGACTTCGCGTGGGTATTCCTCGCCCGCGTGCTGCTCATGCTCGGCTACTTCCTGCTCTTCGCGTTCCTCCTGTTCGCGATCCAGGACTACGTGGGCGTCGCACCCGAGGAAGCCGTAACGCAGGGCGCGCTGCTGTTCACGATCAACGGCGCAGCTTCGATCGTCGGGTCGCTGCTCGCAGCCCCCATCGCCGACCGCAGTGGCAAGCTCAAGACGTTCGTCCTGATCGCCGGGATCGGCCTCGCTGTCTCGCTGGTGATCCCGCTGATCCAGGCGAGCATGACCTCGATGTACATCTTCGCGGTCATCAACGGCCTCGCGTTCGGCGTCTACATGTCGGTTGACACCGCACTGGTCAACCGCGTGCTCCCCGTCCGGGCTGACGCGGGCAAGGACCTCGGCCTCATGAACATGTCGATGGTCATCCCGCAGGTGCTCTCCGCGGCGCTCGGTGCGCTGATCGTCACCCTCGTCGGCTATGAGGGGCTGTTCGCCGTCGCGGCCGTCATCGCCGTGATCGGCGCGCTGGCGATCCTCCCGGTGCGGAAGCTCGCCTGATGCCGGGGCACGAAGCGCCGATCGTCAACACGGGGTCTGGCGCCGTACGGGGCGTCTCGCTCGACGGCGGATACGCCTTCCTCGGGATCCCATACGCACACGACCCGAGCGGAGATCGGCGCTTCGCGCCCCCGCAGTCGCATCAGGGCTGGGACGGCATCCGCGCGGCCGACCGTGTCGGCCCTGCGGCTCCGCAGACCGAGGATCCCGGTCGCCGAGAGATGTTCGGCCTCCCCGACTACGAGATCGACGAATCGAGTTGCCTGACGGTGAATGTCTGGACACCCGGTACCGACGAAGCCGCGCGTGCCGTGCTGGTCTGGATCCACGGCGGCGGGTTCTCATGGGGTTCCGGGGGCGACCCGGTGTACGACGGGGCACGGCTGAGCGCGCGGCACGACGTCGTCGTCGTGACCTTCAACTACCGGCTCGGCGCCCTCGGCTTCCTCCAGCTCCCCGGGGCGCCGGGCTCCGGCTGCCTCGGCCTTCTCGACCAGCTCGAGGCGCTGCGCTGGGTGCGCGAGAACATCGCCTTCTTCGGCGGCGACCCCCACCGTGTGACGCTGTTCGGGCAGTCAGCCGGAGCAGTGAGCATCGCAGCGCACCTCGCCATCCCGGACTCTCGTGGACTCTTCCACCGGGCAATCCTGCAAAGCGGCAGCGCGGAAATGCTGCTCGGTGCCGACGAGGCGGACGAGCGCGCTACGGAATTCGCGGCGCTGCTCGACACGACACCCGACGATCTCACCGGGCTCCGCACACTCCCGTTGGAGAAGCTCCTGGAGGCACAGGCGGAGTTCGATCAACGCCTCGAAGCACGCGGGATCATCGCGGCGTTTCTGCCCGTCATCGACGGCGTCGTGCTCACCGAGCAGCCGCTCGCTGCGATCGAATCCGGCAACGCGGCCGAGGTGCCGCTCATCATCGGCGGAACTCGTGACGAGGGTCGCCTGTTCACGGAGCTCATACCGGCAGCGATGCCCGACGAATCGGCCATGCTCGCGGTGTTCGGTGCGGCGTTCGCCGACCCGCAGACGGCGATCGCCGGGTATCGCGAGCAGGAAGAATGGACGGATACGCGCAGCCTCATCGCCGCAGTCCTCGGCGATGAACTGTTCCGCGCACCCACCGATCGTCTCGCGCAGGCGGCCGTGAAGCGCGGCATCCAGGTCTGGCGATACGAGCTCGCCTACTGTTCTCGCGCGACGGATCATCAGCTCGGTGCCTGCCACTCACTCGATCTGCCGTTCGTGTTCGACCTGCTGGATACACCGGCTGGCCGCCAGTTCGCCGGCGAAGGAGCTCCGCAGGAGATCGCCGACCTGGTGGGCACCGCTTGGGCGTCGTTCGCGGCCGGCGAGGAGCCGGGCTGGCCTCAGTTCGCAGACGACCAGCGTCTCACCCTCGTGCTCGACGAGCGCAGCGTCGTCACCGCTGATCCGTTCGCAACTCGGCGTGCGATCTGGGAGAGGACCGGTCTTGGAGTCGGCCACACCGCCGGACGCGCCGACTGATCGACCTTATGCGTCCCAACTCCGAAGCCGCCGTGCTGCCACACCGTTGTTACCCAGCTGGTAGATGCTGATGGCACTGGCGGAGAAGGTGAGCGGCTCGAAGGGCTCGGACTCGAAGGCCGTGAGATGCTCCGTCTTCGCGATTCCGACGGTGACGTGGGCAAGGTAGTTCTTCCCGCTGTGCTCAGGCACGTAGTTCTCGATGTACTCGACTGTCTCGTCGTTGATGTCGGGCTCGGCATCGGTCCGCACGAAGGCGTCCGGACTGCCGCCACGCTCGGAGAACGGCAGCAGTGCGTCGATGAGTCTCGCCTGGAAGTCGAGCACCTCGGCACCAGGCGTCACCACGATCGCACCGATGCCGATCGAGGGCTGCGTTTCCATGTGCGCAAGACCGTGTGCTGTGAGCGTGAGGCTCGACAGGTCGACCGATGCGAGGACGCACTGGATAGCGGCATGAACCTGATCGAGGTCGGCGGTGCGAACGTATCGCTGCAGCGTCGTGATGTGCGGCCGGTGGTTCTCGTCGAGGGCGAACCCGGGTGGTGACGGGATGCTGGCAAGCAGTCGTGCGTTGTACCTCGCCGCCATCGCCAGCATCGATGCGTCCGGTTCGAGCAGGATGTCGACGGCCGTCATTGCATTCATCGACGACTCACCATCGACGAGCGGAGCGCATCGATCGTCGTCGAGCTCAGCTTCAAGCCGTCCGTGAAGTAGCGTTCGACGTTCCCATACCGACCTTCCACCTCGCCGCGCGCCGCGTCGAGGTACTCGGGTCGAACACCGATCACGGGCTGCAGGAGCGCAGGGTCGCCGCCGATCGAGGCGAACTCGTCGACAATCGGCTGGAGGGACGGGACGAGCGAGTCGTTCGTGCGGAGGTAGTCGGTCATCACATCGTCGTCGCTCACGCCCAACAGCATCAGCAGGGCGGCCGCGGCCCACCCGGTCCGGTCCTTCCCGGTCGTGCAGTGGAAGACACCGGGGAGGTGTTCGCTCTCGGAGAGGAGCGTGAAGAGCTCGCGGTAGCCGTTGATCGCACTGGGGAGGGTCACGAATTCCCGGTAGCTCTGCTCGAACATCGCCACGCTCTTCCCCCCGCCCAGAAGCTGATCGGCCGACTTCGGGTCGGTCAGGACCTGAAGCACCTGCGCAGGGCCGGCTCCTGGCTTGTCGGCGAGGATGTCGAGGACGATGTACTCAGTGCCTGCTGGGACGACGTTGGCGTCGATCTCTCGTTCGGCCTGCGTGCGCAGGTCGTAGACGGTACGAATCCCGAGTGCCGCGAAGGCCGCCTCGGCCGGGCCCTCGAGGGCACCGAACTCGGCAGACCGATATATCCGTCCGGATACGACCTCCCCATCGGGGGTAGCCCATCCGCCCAGGTCCCGGAGGTTCGGCACACCGTCGATCACGATCGCCGCGCCTGGTGCCGACGTGTGAGTCGTTGCTTGTTCCGTCCGGTCACTGTTGCTCGCAGACATTGCGGTACCTCCAAGGTTTTCGATGGCCGATGTGGAAACGAACTCGCGCGAACAGGTCGAGGAAGGTCAGGGCTGGCGCGGAGGAACCCGATCCTCAGCGCCAGCCCTGGGCGGATCGCGACGTAGGCCGCTGCCGGTCGCGAACGCGATCCGCCGTGTCTCGCACACGTAGGCCGTCAGATCGGTCGCGAGTGCGAGACGCATCCGCAGGCACGAACCCGAATCGACCTGTGGATGCAGACTGCTGGCGGGTCCCGCCCTTCACGGGGGGATCGGGGCGGGCCCGCCGGTCTGTGGCTACTTCCCGCTCGCCTCCTCGTGACGACGTCGGACCAGCACGAACACCATGAGCGCTGCTCCCGCGAGCACCATGAGTGCCGAGAGTATCGCGATGTTCACGCCGGTGAATCCGGTGTGGGCGAGTCCGTTGCCCCCTGCGGGGACGATCGGGGCACCTGGGATCAACGCTGCCCGCGTGTTGGTTGACGACTCCCCTGAGCCGACGGCCGCGCCGCCGGGTGCTTCGCCCGTCGCGGTCGCGGTGTTCACGACTGCGCCGGCCTGGCCGTCGGCGGTGGTCACCGTGTACTCGTCGGCCTCCACGGTCACGATCTCACCCGGGGCGATCTCGTCGATGGTCGGGATGCCCGTCACCTTGGCGTCGTTGACGACGACGTCGTGGACCGTCACGTTGCCGGTGTTCTCGAGGTCGAACGAGTAGGTGATCTTCTCGCCCGGGTTCGCGAACCCGTCGCCGTTCGTGTCATCCAGCTCAGCGTGCTTGACGACCACCAGTCCCGACGAGGCGGGCAGCTCGACCTCGGTGTCGGTCGGCACCTCGGGCAGCTCACCTCGAGCCGGGGCACCGGTCACCGTGGCCTCGTTCAGGCGTTCGCCCGCGTCGACGTCCGCCTGGGTGAGCGGGTAGGTCGCGATCGCGGTCGCCTTCTCACCCGGAGCCAGTACGCCTTCGGCGCCCGGCCACGTGTACTCGAGGGCGCTGAGGCCTTCGAGCTCGTCGGTGATGTCGACACCGGTGACGGTCACGTTGCCGGTGTTCTCGATCTCGAAGGCGAAGGTGACGAGCTGACCCGCGTGCGGACGCTCGGGGTCGGCGGCCGTGCCGGTCTTCGTGAACGCGAGCGCGGGCGCCGCGGGCAGGTCGACCATCGCCGACGACTCAGCGCCGTCGAGGTCACCGCGAGCGGGCGTGCCCGACACGGTCGCGTCGTTGAACACGAAGCCGCGGTCGAGGTCGTCCTGCGTGAGCGTGTAGACCGCGGTCGCGGTCGCCGTCTCTCCCGGGGCGAGGACACCGTCGGCAGCCGGCCAGGTGTACTCGATCGTGCCGAGACCGGCCAGAGTGTCGTTGACGGCGACACCGGCCACGGTGACGTTGCCGGTGTTCTCCACCTGGAAGGTGAAGGTCACCGTGTCGCCGGTCTCGGGCGTCTTGTCCGCGTCGTCGAGCACCGCCGACTTCGTGAACTCGATCGCAGGCGCCGCAGGCAGGTCGACGGTCACGCCGTCGTCCTGCTGCACGTCGCCGCCTCGCGCGCCGGTGCCGGTCGCGGTCGCGTCGTTCACGACGGTTCCCGCGTCGATGTCCGCCTGGGTCAGCGTGTAGCCGGCCGTGGCGGTCACCTTCTGGCCCGGAGCAAGTACGCCGTCGGCTGCCGGCCACGAGTCGAACTCGATGTCCGACAGACCGGCGAGCTGGTCGGCGATCGCGATGCCCGAGACCGTGACGTTGCCGGTGTTCTCCACGTCGAAGGAATACGAGACGGGGTCGCCGGCCTTCGGAGCGCCCGCGGCGATCCTGCCGGTCTTCACGAAGACGATGGCCGGTGCAGCGTCGAGGGTCACCGTGGCGGCATCCGTGGCGGCGACATCGTCACCGTTCGGGGCGTCGCCTTCGGCGGTTGCGGTGTTGTCCACCTGGCCGCGATCGATGTCGGCCTGCGTGAGCGTGTAGCTCGCGGCCGCCGTCACCGTCTGGCCGGGCTTCAGGACGCCGTCCGCCCCGGGCCATGTCCCGTACGAGATCGAGGAGAGTCCCTCGAGCTCGTCGGTGATCGAGACGGCGTCGACGCGGACGTTGCCGGTGTTCTCGATCTCGAAGGAGTAGGTGATCTTGTCACCCGCCTGCGGGATGCCCGTCGCGTCCAGCGCACCGTCCTTGACGAGCGTCAGCTCGGCGTCGGCGAGCAGGCTCACCGTCGTGGCATCCGTCGCCTCGGGCTTCGATCCGTCGGGAGCGGTCGCGGTCACCGTTGCGGTGTTCTCGACCTTGCCCGCATCGAGGTGGCCCTGATCGGTCACCAGCGTCGCGGTCGCGGTGACCTGCTGCCCCGGTGCGAGCTCGCCGTCAGCACCCGGCCATGCGCCGTAGCCGATGGCCGAGAGGCCAGCGAGCTGGTCGGCGATCGAGACGCCGGTCACGGTCACGTTGCCCTCGTTCTTCACGACGAAGGTGTAGGTGATCGTGTCGCCAGCGGTCACGGCCTCCGGGTTCGGCAGGGCGCCGGTCTTCTCGAGCGAGAGCGCGGCGTTCTGCACGAGCGTCGCCGTCGCACCGTCGGCACCGGTCACCGGAACCCCGGTCGGAGAAGTGCCCGTGGCGGTCGCGGTGTTCTCGACGTCGCCCCGGTCGATGTCCGACTGGGTCAGCGTGTAGCCGGCCGTCGCGGTGACCTGCTCGCCCGCAGCGAGCTCGCCCGCCGCGCCCGGCCATGCGCCGAACGTGATCTGGGAGAGCCCGGGCATCTGGTCGGTGATCCCGACGCTGGAGAGCGTCACGTTGCCCGTGTTCCGGACCTCGAACGAGTAGCTGATCGTGTCGCCGGCCTTCGGGGCGCCCGCAGCGACGGTCACGTCCTTCGTGAAGGTGATCGCCGGTGCGGAAGCGAGGGTGATGTCCTCGGTCGCGTCGACGGTCACGGTGTTGCCGCCCGCCGAGGTACCGGCCACGGTCGCCGTATTCGACAGAGCGCCGGCGTCGACGTCGGCCTGGGTCAGCGTGTACGTCGCAGTGCCCGTGACGGACTGGCCGGCTCCGAGGTAGCCCGGCAACGACGGCCACGAGGTGATCGTGATCGCCGACAGGCCCGGCTTCGGGTCGGTCAGCTCGACACCGGAGAGCACGCCGCCACCGCTGTTGGTCGCGACGAGGGTGTAGGTCACCACGTCGCCGGGCTTCGGAGCGACCGGGCTCGCGAGCGTGCCGGTCTTGGTGAGCGTGAGTCGGTCGACCGCATCGGTGTCGGTCGCGGTACCGACGAGGGTCTCTCCGGCGAACGCCGGGTCGGCTGCCGCGGCATCCGCGGTGTTCGTGACCTGGTTCGCCGCAGCGTCGAGGACGCGCACCGAGACCTTGACGTCAGCGGATGCCCCGCCGGCGAGGTCTGCGATGGTCCACGTGACGACACCGTTCGCGTGCACGCCTCCACCGGTCGCCGAGACGAACTCGGTGCCCGCCGGGATGGTGTCGGTGACGGTCACACCCGAGATCTTCTCGAACGCGAGCGGGTTGGTCACCGTGATCGTGTACGTCGCCTCCTGGCCGACCGTGACCGCGGTGACACCGTCCGACTTCGCCACCGTCAGCCCGGATGCCGCAGCAACGGCGTTCGGCACGGTGATCGTGTGCTCGTTGTTCGTGTCCACGGGATCGACCATCGTGCCGGTCACGCTTGCGGTGACGGCGACGCCGCCAGCGGTCACGATGGCGGGCAGTTCGAAGGGCACCGGGGTGTCCTTTTCGAGGCGCGCCGGCGGGGTGCATGAGAGCGTCGCGGGCCCGGTGACCGGGAGCGAGCTCGGAGCGCAGGTCCACCCGGACGGGTAGTCCGTGACGGTCACCCCGACCGGGATGTCGACGGAGACCTCAGCTGGGGCCGACTGCGAGCCGCCGAGGTTCTCGAACACGAAGGGGAAGACCGTCGGACGGCCGAGCTGTGCGTCGATGGTGTCGACGCCGCCGACCTCGAGGTCGGCTTCCGCCGTCGTCGCGCAGACCGGCTGCGGCTCTGACGGGAGAGTGCGGTTCGTCGCTATGGCGACCGAGTTGCACGCCTTGGCGTCAGCGGAGGCGCCGGTGCCCACGGCAGCCGTGTAGGAGAACGACGCGACCTGCCCGGGAGCGAGCGAGCCGTTCACCACGGCGCGGATGGCCTGCTTGCCGGCAGGAGCCGAAGCAGCCCAGTCGTTCACACCACCGGAAGCCGGGTTCACCTCGGGCCTGGCCGGGTTCGTCGAACCCGAGTAGGCCAGCGTGAGGTTGCTCGAGACGTTGGACACCGAGCCGAGCACCTCGTTGAAGGTCGAACCGCGCGGGGTGCCGGCGGTGCCCGTCGTGAGCCCGGTGTCACCGATGTAGGGCAGCACGTCGTAGGCGACCACGTTGCCGAGGGTGGTGTTGCCGGTGTTCTGCATGCTGATGCGGTACTTGATGCTGTCCGAGGTCGTCGGCACGGGCACCGTCTGGCCCGGGTCGGCGATCCACTGGCAGCCGTCGGGCTCGGAGGCGTCGGGCTTGCAGATCTCCTTCGTCACCGTGACCGAGTCAGCGGCCGAGACGACGACGGTCTGCGCGGCGGTCGAGAACCATGCGTTCGTGTCGCCGGTACCGTCGACATCGTCGGTGTTCTGCTTCGGGACGTTGTAGACCGCTTCGGTGTTCGACCAGTTGCGCTCGGAGTCACCGATCCACGCGTTGGCGACGCTCGTGGTGCCCGCGGCGACGGCGAAGGTCGGCTTGGCGACCACCTTCAGCTGCGGGAGCGTGGCGACCGCATCGAAGTCTGTCCCAGCGGGCCAGCTCGCGACGAGCACCTGACGCTCAACACCGCTGATCGTGCGCGTCGCGACCGAGTAGGTCACACCTGCGGGAACCGCACCGGTGAAGGAGGCGGAGTCTTCGACGATCTCCCACCCGACCGGTGCGATGAAGACGTACTCGGGGGTGAAGTCCGAGTCCGCCGGAATGAACTGGGTTGCACCGCCGACCGTGAACGTCACGTTCCGGCCGGGAACGGCAGTGCCGCCGCCGTCGACGACTGCCGCCGCCGGGAATTGTGCTGCGATGCGCGGCGGATTCACGGGAGTGGGGGTTACCGCGAACTTGAGCGAACGACTCGCCGTTCGATCGTCCGGTGCGAGCTCAGGAGCGGATGGCCACGACATGTGCGTGGTCGCGGTGTTCTCGCGGGTCTGCCCGACCGGGGCGCTGTCGACGACGTTGAAGTGGAAGCTGGCACGGAATTCCGACCAGCCAGTGTCCGTGGGACGGACGCGGCTCGGAATGATCTCGCCGCTGGTGATCTTCGCCGAGACGAACCGGGTGCCTGCGGGTGCGTTGACGAACGTCCCGTTCGTGGTGCCTGTGACGCCGGTGTTCAGCTTCCACTCGATCGTGCCGGCGGCTGAGAGCTGGATCCGGTGCACGGGGGCATCGGCCTGGTCGAGGGTGTCGTCCTCGATGACGGCGACGCCGGGGACGTTGCTGCCGTTGAAGGCCGCGACATCCCACGCGTACAGGTTCGCGGAGGAACCGGCGTTCGGCACGCGCACGATGCGCGAACCGGCGTCAGTGCCGTGATTGTTGGCGACATCCTTACCCGCGGTCGAGACGCCGAACGGGTCGTAGCAGGACACGGTGATGGCGCGGGAGTCCGATGCCGTCTTGGTCGTGCGTGCCTGGTCGAGGTACGTGACGCTGGTCTCAACCGACGTCGTCAGCACCCGCTCGAAATTGCAGCCGTTGGCGTCGGCTTCGGGGAAGTTCGCAGCAGGGAACTTCAGCGTCACAGGGCGAATCCAGTACGAATTCCGGTTGACCCAGCCCGTCAGGTTGGCCGAACCCCACCCACCGGCGGCGAGGTAGTCGGGAGCCGTGGTCGTCCCGCGCGTCCAGGTGATGCTGTGCGTTGCCGCGTCGTACACACCCCCGTCAGGGATGGTCACGACTTCGGCTTCGGCCGGGAGGACCTGCCTCACCGCATAGCTGCCGGCGGCGATCCATTCCGACGTGCCGGTGATGTTGCCATCGCCCCGGTTCGGGAACGAGCCGGAAGCCATCGCAACGCGGACGATCATGTCGCTGTCGGGGCGGACGACAGGCGTGCTGGTCGTCGCCGAGATGCCCGGCTCAGGGGTCTTGATGTGCCAGGTCACCGGCGCGGCTGCGGCGGAGACCGGCCCGACTGCGGTGTCGGAGGTTGCCGTGGCGCCCATCTGGATCTGGAATCCGTCGGGATAGAACTGCGCAGCACGCACTGTTGTATAGGTGCCGGTTGCCG
>Ga0256799_1000503_pt1 | contig 9889 bp, 10 predicted proteins | sample MC6MC0950MT_FD_190207 | JGI IMG/M metagenome (GOLD analysis project Ga0256799, IMG submission 190207) | Metatranscriptome of enriched soil aggregate microbial communities from Iowa State University, Ames, United States - MC6-MC0950-MT... | ecosystem: Environmental > Terrestrial > Soil >... | reverse complement strand
TCGCGCGCCGCCCGCGCGGCGCCCTCGACGGCTGAGCCGCAGGGCGCCGCAATCGGACGGAAGCTCGGTGCGATCGGTGCACATGGTGCGATCGGTGCGCATGGTGCGATCGACGGCGGCGTTCGACCGATCGACTTTGATTCGGCGTGACCCGGTGCTAGGAAGGTAGAGCCACACCCCCCTACCGGCGACGATTGGACCCGACGATGAGTTCCCCCACGCTCCAGACCGAGCCCGAAGCCCAGAGCGACTACGCAGCAGTAGGAGGAGCCCCGGCGATCAGCGCCGTCGTCGACCGCTTCTACGAGCTCGTGCTGGCCGACGCGAGCCTCGTGCGCCACTTCGACGGTGTCGAGATGGTGCGGCTCAAGCGGCACCAGGTCGCCCTCGTCTCGAACGTCATGGGCGGCCCGGTCGTCTACGAGGGACGCGACCTGCGCAACGCGCATGCCGGCATGGCGATCTCCGCCGACGACTTCGCCGCCGTCGCCGGCCACCTCGTCACGGCGCTGACGGAGGCGGGCGTGCCGACCGAGATCCTCGATCGGACGGTCTCTGCGGTCGCGGCGACGCAGCCCGACGTCGTCGAGGTCCCCGCGGCCGACGTGTGATCCGGTGGACACCGCTGCACTGAAGCGCACCTGGTCGCTCGCCGAGACGCTCGGCGACGAGGTGCCGCTCTTCTTCTACTCACACCTCTTCTACACCCATCCCGAACTACGGGCGATGTTCCCGGTGTCGATGGCGACCCAGCGCGATCGGCTCGTCGGCGCCCTCGGTCGCATCGTGTCGAACGTCGACCAGCTCGACGAGGTGACGGGGTTCATCCAGCAGCTCGGGCGAGACCACCGGCGCTTCCAGGTCGTCGCCGAGCACTACGACGCCGTCGGCCTCTCGCTGCTCACGACCCTCAAGCACTTCCTCGGCGACCAGTGGACCGCCGACCTCGCGGCCGACTGGGCCTCCGCCTACGGCGTGATCGCGACCGTCATGGTGCAGGCGGCCGAGGAGGCCGAACAGACGAGCCCGGCTTCTTGGGCGGGGCACGTCATCGCCGTCGAGCGCCGCAACATGGAGCTCGCGGTCGTGCAGGTCCGGCCCGAACCCGAGCTGGCCTTCGAGCCGGGCCAGTCGGTCGCGGTCGAGACACCGTATGCGCCGAGGCTGTGGAGGTACCTCAGCGTCGCGAATGCACCGCGTCCCGACGGCACGCTCGAGTTCCACGTACAGTTGGTGCCGGGCGGTCAGGTTTCGAGTGCGATCGTGCGCAAGCTCAAGGTCGGCGACGTGCTTCGCCTCGGCGCCCCCGTCGGCCGAGAGCTCACCCTCGAGCCCGAGGAGCACGCCCGCGACCTGCTCATGGTCGCGGGCGGCACGGGCTTCGCGCCGCTCCGCGCACATCTCGAGCGCATCGACCTCGCATGGCAGCAGACCGGCGAGGCGCCTCGCGTGCACCTGTTCCACGGCGCACGCGTGCCGTGGAACCTGTACGAGCACCGCCTGCTGCAGAGCCTCGCGGGCCGCCCGTGGTTCAGCTACACGCCCGTCGTCTCCGACGACCCGAGCTATCCCGGCCGGAAGGGGATGGTCGGCGACGTCGCGGTGGCGGAGGGCATCAGCTCCAACGCGCTCGCGATGGTGTGCGGTTCGCCCGCCATGGTCAAGCACACGCTCACTCGACTCCGCGACGCCGGTGTCGAGTCGAACGATCTTCGATTCGAGCTGTTCGCCACGCTCGAAGAGGAGAGCCTGGAAAGCCGTAACGGCAACCGAGACGGGCAGCCCACCGGGCAGCCCGCCGAACGAATGGGAAGTGCCCGATGACTCCCGATCTTGAGAACGAACACCAGTCCGAAATCGTGCCGGAGCCGACGGTCGACCTGATGCCCGAGTCGCCGCTTCCCCCTGCGCAGGAGATCGATCTCGCCCGCGCCGTCGCACGACTCCCGAAGACCGACCCGGCCAGATTCACCGTCCGGCATATCGGCGCCGGCTACGATCGCGCGGAGATCGACGAATTCCTCGGGCAGCTGAATGAGGCCATCGACGCCGTGCGCTCGGCCGTCGAGCACGATCGGCGCGAAATCGAGGAGTTGCGGGCCGAGAACATGCGGCTCAACGCCACCGCCGATGCGAAGCTCGACGAAGAGGTCACGCTCGGGGCGGTCGACCTGCTCTCGCAGGCGCAGACGATCGCCGACAAGGCCGTCGCCGACGCCGAGCAGTACGCTCGCGATCTCGTGCTCGCGGCTCGCGAGGAGTACCGGGACGTGCTGGAGCGTGCGGCCCGTGCCGAGGACGCCCACGCCGCCTCCGGCGCCCCCGTCATCGCCGGGGCCGCCCCGACGCCGCAGGCGGCGATGCCCGAGATCGAGTACGTGCGCACCTACGCGCGGGTCGCCCAGGTCCAGTTGCGTTCAGTGCTCGAGGCGCTCGCCGAGCAGGTCGACCGGCTCGGCGCGTTGCCGCAGCCGGGAGAGACCCCGCCGCCCGCAGCGGCGGACGATGTCGACGATGCGCTCGTCGACGCCGAACCCGACTGGCTGCCCGCCGTTCCGCCCGAGCCTGCAATCCAGCGGCAGACGTACATCAAGCCCTGACCAATCCTCGCTCGCCGAGGGACGGCGACGACCGACGGCTCGCACGTGACGGGCTCTCCGAGCATCCCGTGTCGCAGGTACGTGAGAAGATCCGCACGACCGACGATCGGCGGGAGGATTCGATGCGGGGCGAGGCGACCGTGCTGCACGCCGATCTCGACGCCTTCTACGCCTCGGTCGAGCAACGCGACGCGCCAGAGCTGCGCGGCCGGCCGGTGATCGTCGGCGGCGGCGTCGTGCTCGCGGCGAGTTACGAGGCGAAGGCTCGGGGGGTTCGTACCGCGATGGGCGGACTGCAGGCGCGCCGACTCTGCCCCGACGCCGTCGTCGTGCCGCCGCGCATGGATGCCTATTCGGCCGCGAGTCGAACCGTGTTCGCGATCTTCCGCGATACGACCCCGCTCGTGGAGGGCATCTCGATCGACGAGGCGTTCCTGGAGGTCGGCGGGCTCCGTCGCATCGCGGGGACGCCCGAGCAGATCGCCGTGCGACTGCGCGACCGGGTGCGGGCGGAGGCCGGGTTGGCGATCTCGGTCGGGATCGCGCGGACGAAGTTCCTCGCGAAGGTCGCCAGCGCGGTGAGCAAGCCCGACGGACTGCTGATCGTCGAACCCGAGCGCGAGCAGGCGTTCCTGCTCCCGCTGCCCGTCGAACGGCTGTGGGGTGTCGGCGCGGTGACCGCCGAGAAGCTGCACCGACTCGGTATCACGACGGTCGGGCAGCTCGCCGAGCTCGAGGCCGCGACCACCGAGCGACTGCTCGGCAAGTCCGCCGGTGCACATCTGCACGCGCTGGCCCGGCTCCGCGACCCGCGCCCGGTCGACACCGCCCGCCGTCGCGGTTCGATCGGCTCCCAGCGTGCGCTCGGCAGCCGCCCGCGCACGGCAGACGAACTCGACCTCATCCTCACCCAGATCGTCGACCGCCTCGCCCGCCGACTCCGCGACGGGAACCGGGCGTGTCGCACGGTCGTGCTGCGGCTTCGCTACGGCGATTTCACGAGGGCCACGCGATCGCGGACCTTCCGCGCCACGACCGATCGCACAGCTGTGCTCCTCGCGGTCGCGCGCGAGCTGCTCGCCGGCACGTCGTCCGAGATCGCCGATCGTGGCATCACCCTGATCGGTGTCTCGCTGTCCCAACTGGCGCGCACCGACAGCCTCCAGCCCGAGCTGCCGATCGACTGGGACGACGGGCTCCGTCTCGATTCGGTTCTCGACGCGGTTCGCGACCGGTTCGGTGCCGACTCCGTCACGCGGGCGACCCGACTCGGACGCGATCCGGGCTGGTCGCCGCCGCTGCTGCCCGAGCACGAATGACGACGGCACCCGCTGTGCGTACTCCCGAGATGAAGAACCATGCATTGCGCAAGGGGTTGGGCGGGCTGGGATGCATTGGTACTTTCGGGAGATGTCATCGGTTTCCGAAGAGCTGGCGCCCGCACTCGACATCGATGCCCGGCTCACGGAGATCGAGCGCCGTGTGGATCTGCTCGTCAACGTCACCCCGGTCAATGGGGCGGAGGCGTGGACCGACTTCGAACGCAGCGACTTCGGCACGGCCCCCACCCTGCAGCTGCGGCCGCTGGGCTTCGACCCCGACCTCGTGCGGCGCGATCTGTACGACCTCGAGGTCGAGGGCGTGGCCGACCCGGCGCTGCACACGCTCTTCCGCGCCAAGCGAGACGAGATCGCCCGGCAGATCACGGCGTTGGAGGACCGCGACACCTCGCGCTTCGTCTACGGGTCGCTCCAGCTCTACGGAACGGTGGCTCCGCCATTGGCGGCGACGGCGGCTGAACTGCTCGAGACCATCCCCCCGCAGGCGCCCAGCACCCGGACCGTCACGGCCGAGGCGTTCGCCGAAGCGGCCCGCGGAGAGTTCGAGCGGTACCGTGCCCTGTACGCCGACTTCCCGGTCCGAGTCGAGGTACGGGCTGACGTCTCCGAGCTGATGGTGTCGTTCGGCCGTCTGCTCATCCCCGAGTCCGCCGCCTTCCGGGCCGACCGGGTCGAGCCCCTGCTGCACCACGAGGTCGGAACCCACGTGGTCACCTATCAGAACGGTGCCCGACAACCGCTGACGATGCTGACCATCGGCCTGCCCGGCTACGACGAGACCCAGGAGGGTCTCGCCGTGCTCGCCGAGTACCTGTCCGGCGGACTGGACCCGCGACGACTGCGCGTCCTCGCGGCGCGAGTCATCGCGGTCGGCGAGATGCTCGACGGCGCGGGCTTCCTCGACATCTTCGAGTCGTTGCGAGCCGACCACCGCATACCTGACCGTACGGCGTGGTCCATCGCCATCAGGGTCGTCGTCGGGGGCGGGTCGGTGAAGGACGCGATCTACCTGCGCGGAATCACCCGTATCCTCGACGCACTCGCCGACGGCAGCCGCCTCGACCTCCTGCTCGTCGGCAAGCTCGCGCTGGATCACATCCCCCTGGTGCAGGACCTGCTCGACCGCGACGTGCTCCACCCGCCGTGGGTCCGGCCCCGCTGGCTCGACGTGCCAGGTGCACAGGAGCGCCTGGAGCGACTGCGCGCGGGCGCGACGGTGTCCGACCTCTACGAGGGCGATGTGGCGGCATGAAGCTCGCATTCCTCGTCAACGACGTCGACACCGAGGTGGATGAGTACACCACCACCCGACTCGCCAGGGCCGCGACGAGGGGCGGGCACGAGACCTGGTACGTCGGGGTCGGAGACCTCGAGTTCGGCAGCAGCGACGGGTTGTTCGCGGCGATGGCTCGCGCCGCGGAGTGGAAGGACGACGACACCCTCGCGAGCTTCATGGAGCGCATCAGGTCGCGCGATGCCGAGCGGATCGTCATGGACGACCTGGACGCCCTCGTGCTGCGCAACGAGTCGATCGACGACCTGCAGGGCCGCCCGTGGGCCAGCCCGATGGGCGTCGTCTTCGGACAGATGCTCGCGGAGCGAGGCGTGACGGTGGTCAACGACCCGAACACCCTCCACCGGGCCACCAGCAAGCTCTATCTGGAGGAGTTCCCCGAGCAGGTCCGGCCGCGGTCGCTGGTCACCCGCGACCCGAAGGCGATCGAGCGGTTCGTCGCAGAGGTGGGCCATTGCGTCGTCAAACCCCTGTACGGCGCAAAGGGTCGCAACGTCTTCATGATCGAGGGCCCGGGAGAGACCAACCTCGCACAGATGACGGAGGCCGTGCTGCAGGACGGCTACGCCATCATCCAGGAGTTCATCGACGGTGCCGAGGACGGCGATGCCCGGATCTTCCTGCTGGAGGGACGCATCCTCGAGTGCGATGGCAGGCCCGCCGCATTCCGGCGCGTCCCCACGGGGAACGACCAGCGTGCCAACATCAGCACTGGCGGTCGGTCGATGCCCATCGAACTCGGCCCCGCGGAGCTCGGCATCATCGAGGCGATGCACGACAAGCTCGTCGCCGATGGCATGTTCCTGGTGGGCATCGACGTGATCGGCGACCAAGTGGTCGAGATCAACGCGGAGAGCCCCGGCGGGTTCCAGAGCATTGAGAGGCTCTACGGCATCGACATCGCCGAGACCGTCATCGAAGCACTGCAGCACCGCGCGAACTCGGCGTCGCGAGCCGCACGTGCCGGCCAATTCGAGTAGGGCGGACGGGACTTGAACCCGTGACCGAGCGATTATGAGTCGCCTGCTCTGACCAGCTGAGCTACCGCCCCGCGCGCCGCCGCACCACCCGGACCGGGGTCTACTCGGGCGTCGCGGCCGACGCGGAATCGGTGACGGGGTCCGTCACCGGCCTCCCACGATACAGGCTCTCGAACGTCGAGAGCGTGCGCTGGATGTCGTGCGCGGCGACGATCCGGATCGAACCCTCCTTGAGTGCGCGGTACTCGGCCTCGGGTGCTTCGAGCACCTTGCGCAGCTTCGCCGCGAGGTCTTCGGGGTTCGACGGCTCGAACAGGTAGCCGTTCTCGCCGTCGTGCACGAGATGCGGCAGCGCCATCGCGTTCGCGGCGACGACCGGCAGCGCCGAGGCCATCGCCTCCATCGTGACGATCGACTGCAGCTCGGCGATCGACGGCATCGCGAGCACCGACGCGCGATGGTACGCATCGCGCAGCTGCTCGTCGGTCACCCGCCCGGTGAACGTCACGCGGTCGGCGATGCCGAGCTCCGCGGCGAGGTGCTGCAGGTTCTTCAGCTGGTCGCCGCCGCCGACGATCTCGATCTCGGCATCGAGCTCGGCAGGCAGCAGCTTCGCGGCGCGCAGCAGCACGTCGATCTGCTTCTCGCCGGTGACCCGGCCGACGAAGAGGATGCGGTTCTCGGTGCGCGGCTCCCAGCTCGGCGAGTACTTGTGCGCGTCGATGCCGCACGAGATCGCGTGCACCCCTTCTAGCCCGGTGTGCTCTTCGAGGAAGCGCGCCGCCTTGCGCGTCGGCGTGGTGACGGCCTCGGCGCGGATGAACGACCGCCGCGCCGCCTTCCATGCGAGCCCGGTCGCCCACTCCTGCCACGCCTTCGGCAGCATCGTGAACTCGAGCATGTTCTCGGGCATGAAGTGGTTCGTTCCGATAATGCGGATCCCGCGCTTCTCGGCCTCGACCGAGAGGCCTCGCCCGACCACGATGTGCGACTGGAAGTGCACGACGTCGGGCTTCACCTCGTCGATGACTCGGGCGCTGTTCTGCTTGATCCGCCACGGGAGCGCGAACCGCAGCCAGTCGTGCGGGTACCAGCGCCAGCTGTAGAGGCGGTGCGCCGTGATCTCCTGGCCCTCGTGGATCTCTTTCCACGTGCCGTGCTTGCGACTTGCGGCCGGCGCCATGACGTGCACCTCGTGTCCCCGCTCGACGAGTCCGGCGGCGAGGCGCTCGGCGAACCGGGCGGCGCCGTTGACGTCGGGAGCGAACGTATCGGCGCCGATCAGGATCTTGAGGGGGCGGTCGGGCGTCGCGCCGTCGGGCGTACTCGCACCGGGGGTGTCAGACACGGGTCGTGGTTCCTCACAGTTTCTTGGGCGGGACGGTCGGTCCCGTCGAGCACCGCGGCGCGAGAAGATGTGCGCGCCGGACTGAATCCGACCATAGTCTACGCAGCGCAGCCGGACGGATGCCGTGCACGCATGTCGGATGCGCCGCGGCGAGGACCGACCTCCGCCGGTCAGAGCCGCGTCTGCGGGTGGTTCTTCGCGAGCCGGAACACGCCCCACACGGCGACCGCCCCGGAGAGCGCGTAGATGACGAGCGCCCACGGCGGCGCCTGCGACGCCTCGCCGAGGACGGCGATGCCGATGACGACCGCCACGAGTGGGTCGACGACGGTGAGCCCGGCGATGACCAGGTCGGGCGGTCCCGACGCGTAGGCGTTCTGCACGAAGTACGCACCGAGCGCCGTCGCCGACAGGAGGCCGACGATGCACAGGATGCTGAGCCAGCCGAAGTCGCCCTGCTCGATCGCCCCGAGCACGACCTTCGCGAGCGTGGCGACGAAGCCGTAGAGCACGCCGGCCATGATCACGTAGTAGAGCGCCCTGATCCGCTTGCGGAACCAGATGAAGGTGACGAGCGCGACGAGCAGAACGACGAGCAGGATCGCGAGGATGATGATGAGCTGCGCATCGGTGACGGGCTTGTCGACGGCCGTGAACGCGGCGACGCCGACGAAGAGGAACACGCCGCCGACGCACATGATGATCGCGACGATCGACTTGTGGCCCAGCTTCACGTGGTTCACGCGCGAGTTCACGATCGACGTGATCACGAGTCCGATGGCGCCGAGCGGCTGCACCACGATGATCGGCGCGAACTTGAGGCTCGCCAGCTGGAAGACGATCGCGAGCCCGAGCATGAGGGTGCCGAGCACCCACGACGGCCGGGCGAGCAGCAGTCCGAGCTGACGCAGGTCGAGCCCCTTGCCGAGCGTGTCGCTCGTGTGCGACTCGACCTTCACGACGCCCCGGTGCTGGAACTGCGCGCCGAGCGAGAGGAAGATGGCTCCGACGAGCGCCAGCGGGATGCCGATGAACGTCTGAGGGTCGAGCGGGATCTGCTCCGCGAGGTCGCTCAGGTCGGGATTCACGCAACGACCCTACCTGCTCGGCTCCCGATATCCTTGCCGAATGGCCGTGCTCCCCATTCGCATCTCCGGTGACCCGGCGCTGCACTCCCCCGCGAAGCCCGTCGACGAGATCGGCGACGAGGTCCGCCGTCTCGTCGCCGACATGTTCGAGACGATGGATGCCGCTCCCGGTGTCGGCCTCGCCGCCCCGCAGGTCGGTGTCGGCCTGCGCATCTTCACCTACGGATGGGTCGACGAGAGCGAAACGCGCTGGCGGGGGGTCGCCATCAACCCGGAACTGTGGATCAGCCCGCCGCCGGCGGGTGAGCCCGATGTCGACGAGGAGGAGGGCTGCCTCTCGTTCCCCGGCGAGCGCTTCGGGCTCCGCCGCGCCGAGGCCGCCATCCTCCGGGCGACCGACCTCGACGGCGAACCGTTCGAGATCGAGGCGCACGGATGGCTGGCACGCATCTTCCAGCACGAGTACGACCACCTCGACGGCACGCTGTACGTCGACCGCCTGGGCGAGCGCGACCGGCGCATCGTCGCGAAGATCGAGCGCAAGCTCGGTTGGGGCCGCCCCGGCCAGCAGTGGATGCCGGGGGTCGACCACCTCGAGGGGTGAGACCTGGCGCTGGATGCCGCGTGCGGCATGTTTTCGGTCGGGCCGGGCGCCATCGCGGCATCCGGAGGTCAGGTGAACGCGCGGATGCCCGCCGCGACCGCCGCGGCGACGAACACGACGACCACGAACGGCACCCTCAGGGCGTACAGCGCGGCCGCGACGATGAGCGCCGGCACGCGGGCGTCGACCACGATCTGCTGGCCGGCTCCGAGCGTCTGCACGGCGATGAGCGCGGCCAGGAGCGCGACCGTCAGCAGGTCGGCGATCCGCGCGGGTCGCTCGCGCTCGAGGAAGCCCGCCGGCACGAGGTGACCCGAGAGCTTGAGTGCGAGCGTCGCGGCTGAGGCGATCAGGATGATGTGCCAGGTCGTCATGCGGTGGGCCTCCTCGAGAAGAGGTCGAACCAGCCGACGACGACGGCGACGAGGGCCGCCACGAGTACCGGCAGTCCGGGCATGAGCACGGGCGTCGTGATCGTCGCGACGATCGCCGCGGCGACCGCGACGGCGCCCGCCTGCACGCGCTTCAGCCGCGGCCAGAGCAGACCGAGGAAAGCGGCCGCGGCGGCCGCGTCGAGTCCCCAGGCGCTCGTGTCGCCGAGCGCGTCGCCGATGAGCGCGCCGAGGAAGGTCGTC
>Ga0256799_1000493_pt1 | contig 9985 bp, 9 predicted proteins | sample MC6MC0950MT_FD_190207 | JGI IMG/M metagenome (GOLD analysis project Ga0256799, IMG submission 190207) | Metatranscriptome of enriched soil aggregate microbial communities from Iowa State University, Ames, United States - MC6-MC0950-MT... | ecosystem: Environmental > Terrestrial > Soil >... | reverse complement strand
GGCCCGCGCGCTCGTGGGCGCCGACGCTCTCGCGCGGGCACGCTCGCAGCCGCTCGGATTCCTCGGCATGGCGATGGCGCCACGCGAAGAGCTGACCGCGAACAGGTAGCGCATGCGTCATCGGGTGCGTCACCAGCGCGCCGTCAGGTGCGTCGCACTCCCCCGGTGAGCTCGCGCCGGTTCGCCTCATACTTCGGCCGGCCGATGACCTTCCAGATGAGGCGCACGGGCGCAGGCAGGTGGGTGCGCATCCACTGGTCACCGCCGTCGGGCTGCGCCGCGAGGATCGCGCCGAGCTGCAGGAACTGCCGCCCCTTCGGCGTCGCCCGACGACCGTGGTCGGAGAGCGCGTCGACCTCGCGCTGCGTGATCGCCGTCTCCATGACGGGCACGATGTTCTGCTCCTCATCGGGCAGGTGCTCGGCGAGCGCGGCATTGATGCCGTCGAGCGCGGTGAGCACGGTACCCGCATCGGATGCCGCTCCACTCGCCCGCCATGCCGGCAGTGCGGCGTCGAGTGCGGCGAGGTGCACGAGCAACTCCGCGTGCTGCGCCTGGTGCGCGTGCAGCCCGGTCGAGAGCATCGCGAGATGGTCGCCCACGACCTCGGCGTGCGCTGGCTCTCCCTCGGCGACACCGGTGATGAGCGCCGGCCCCTCGCCGAACCCCGCCTTGAACATGCGGTGAATCTCGGCCATGCCGCTCGCGTCGCAGGTCTTGGCGTTCGTTGAGCCCAGCGAATCGGATGGGGCACCAATCGAGGGCAGAGCTGCGGCCGGCATTGCGGCTCCTATCGTCGGTGATGGATGCGTCGGGGTGAGGCCACGGGTGATTGGACTAGGCGGCAAGGGACGGATGCACCTCTCAGTTCCTGGCGAGCGAGGATCACGCCCGATCTCCGCAGACCTCCGGCGTCGCTGCACAAGCGCGAGCGAGTGAGCGGCGGTCGCGGCATCCGCACGATGGAATGCCGTTCGGGTGACCGCTGGACTCGCGACGCTGTGCGCCCGGACCGCGAGCGCCTGGGTGGAAGCCCGAGGCGGGTGCGCTCTACGACGTGCGACCTGTGCGGCAGGCCTTGGCGCACTTCGCCCCCGCCCGCCGCATGGCGCGATATGGCGAAAGGGGTCGTGACGGGTTGGGGATGCCTGCTCCCGCCGTCGCACATCGCGGCACTGATGCTGCCGGTGCTCGCGGGGCTGGGCATGCCGGGCGGGCTCATTCAGCAGGATGGTCTGGCGCCGGTCGGAATGCTCGATCTGGTCGCGTTCGTCGGCGCAGTGCTCGCAGGCGTCGGCCTGATCACCGACCGCCGCTCGCCCGGTGGAGTCGGTCCGAGAAGTGGCAGATGATCGGTGCGCTGAACCTCGCACCCTCGACGGTCGCGCTGGCGATCGCGGTCGGCGCGGGGGATCGTTCGAAGCCCTGTGGGCTGTTACCGCATCACTCAAGCAAGCGAACGGGTCGCCTCGATGGCCAATCGGAGCTCTTCCGGGCTGTAGGGCGGCACTCGACGATGTGCCATCCGGTGGCAATTGGCGCAGAGCGGGACCAACTCCGTGCGAGGATCAATGACTCGTCGTGCTTCCATCGCATGAACGGGCTCAAGATGGTGCACTTCGATGTAGCCCTCGCCAAGAACCCCGTATACCGCACCGAAGCTCAAGTGGCACACTTGGCAATTATCTCCATGGATGGCGATAGCGATCGCGCGGTTTGAACGACTCCGCTCGTAATGGTTCACCTCACGACGGCTCTTCCCCCCTTCCGGTTGGAATGGGCCTATCGCTACTGAGGAGTCTGTGTCGTCGGCTGGGAGAAGGGCTAGAAGGAGGGAGGCCGCTAGTGCAACCAAAGTTGAACTGGTCCGATATTCATTTTCCTTGACTCGATCGGTCAACCAGATTCTCATGCTCTGGACCGTGCCCGGCGGGTCCTCCACCGGTCGATCGTTCACTCTGATCTCCGAGCCCAAACAGATACTGCTAACACTGGCGACGAAGGCTTTGAAGTTTTCCCAGACTTCTATATCCGCAACCTGAAGCAGACGGAGCAACCCACCAGCGAGGCGATCGAGCTCGACTTCGACTTCGACGCGACCGAGCCCTTCACTCAGGCGGATCTGGAAACCGTATGGCCGGTCCACTCCGTCAAGACGGACTACTATCGACCCGCCTTGGCGTTCTGCTCTGACGTCAGCAGCGAGAAGCTCGCTGATGTGGGCCGCGAGCACGGCAGTACGTAGCACCATCGAGAATTCCTAGTTGAGCTCGATCTCGTCGGATTCAGGCAAGTCCTCGACCAATCGCCGAAGAGCCCGCGACACATCGAACCTGATGTCCTCAAACGTCGCCTTCAGCTGCGGCGTGGAACTCTTTAGTTCGGCGTTCGCCAATGCCCAGAGCAATGAGTCGAGGCCCTGAATTGCCGACCCAGAGAGTCTATTCGGGAGATACACGCGGTCGTAGTACGGATGTGCCTTGCTTATCCGCACGCCAGGATTCTGTCCGATGAACGCGGGTTCATACAGCAGCCCTTCATTCAGGCTGTCGGTAGCTTCGACGAAGACCCGATCGTTCGAGGACTCGACGTACTTGACCCGCAACGGGCCATGATCGTTCCGGATCTCCGCTTCACCGGTCGCGACATCCGCCTTTGTAAGCTCGGGTTGACGAATAGAGGCGGCTGCATCGGAGATCGCCGCATTCGACGGAGCGTGCAAGGTCTCGTCATCCGCAGCGGCGACCTCGGCCTTTCGTGTCGCCCTGTAGCGATTCTGCGCTTCCGACTTGGCGGGACTGACGGCGTCCCGGAGCGCTAGGCCCAACGCTTGGTCTGGCACAATTCGAGACTTCTTAACGTCGATTTGGAACGCACCATCGAGTTCATGCCCGAAGTCGAGCTCGACTCGCGCTAGGGTGGAATGCGGCTCTTGCGTCCAGAACCCGAGCCAATCCGGCCCGTGAATCAGGCGGTTTTCTCTATACACGTAGATACCCTGCGTATCGTTCCCAAGCCGCGCGGCCGTCGAAGCGTCTTCGCCGTATGCCGCATTCATATCCGCCTTGCGGGGAAGGACAACCGCGCGCAGATGCAACGGGGCTTTGGATCCGTCGGCTGAATAGACTACGTCCCAACTCTTGACGATCAGCACCTCTGCACCCGGGCCAAAGGGATCCCAAGCGCTGACGGCTTTGTCATTGACGAAGAGCTGAACGGTACGTGCGCGCTCGTCGTTTGAATCCAAGAACCGCTGAAACACCATGGCCAAGTGGTCGATCAGCGCGGCCGAAAGCCTTTCGATAGCCCTTTGGGCGTGCCCTCCGACCGGATTCGCGTAATCCCTCAGGACACGGTCGACCTTCTCCCAGCGCACTGTCGTGCCCGGCCCGGAAGTAACTGCGTTCAAGTAAGAAACGCTAAGCGGATCTGGCTCTGGCTGGAACGCGATCGTCCAACCATGCTCAGCCACGTCATCGAGGTCCCAAACAGCGGTCGTTGCGGTCTCAGCATCCCTAGAGGTTAAGGTCAGCTTTCGGGCGAACGCTGTCGTCGCCGTCTTGAGCCCGAGCCCAAACTTGCCAAGGCTAGCCTTGTCGTCGCGCCGCTTTGATCCGTACGTGAGGGCGTTTTCCAGCCCCTCCGTGTTCATTCCCGATCCGTTGTCGACGATAAGTAGGTCAACGTCCCCGCGCGGGTTTAGACCCAAGTGCACACGAACCACGGTTGCATCGGCAGCAATCGAATTGTCAACCAGATCGGCAATCGCGGTGTTGAAGTCATACCCCGTATCGCGAAGAGACTCGGTGATGCGTTCTGGGTCTGGAAGTACTTGTCGTCGCTCGACTGACGTTTCGATCATCCTGCCGCGTTCCTCCTCGAACTAAACCAAGTGCCGGAAAGCACAATTACGTCGCCATCCGAGGAGCCGGATCCGCCGCCAGGCACGAACTCGATGGAATAGCCGGATTCTTCGGCCCAGACGAAGTCAACTCGATCGCCCGCGACTGCTCCGTAATCACGCAGGAAGGAGGTCATGCCTGTGAGTCGATACTCGTTCCGAGTGGAGGTGCCATGAAGGCGACCGTTGTAGTAGATGTAGTTCAATTCATGGACATTGCCAGAGGTGTGATCACGCACATGCACCGAACACCTCGGATTAACCTCTGAGTTGTCGAGCCGAGGGAAGAACGCAAGCGCCTCACGGACCCGCGGCACAACGATGCCTGCTTGATGTGACCCAGTCTCGCCAACATCATTGGCTGAAAGAACTTTGGAAAGCGTCCGCGCGTGCACGTACCTACTCCTTTTCCCTAGTGAAGAGGGGAGAGCCCCAGCGCTCTCGTGAGTTCGGTCGGCTTTGGTGAATCTGTGAACGACTCGGCCGCGGCGTCCGCAAGTGCCGCCTTATCCCCCAGACGATCCAACATCACTTCCTCGACCGTGCTCTCATAGTAGAGGTAGTAAACGAACACGGTCTTCTTCTGGCCCCGGCGGTGCGCCCGGGCCGAGGCCTGCGCGATGACCGCCGGATTCCACTCCGGATTGAAGTGAACGACGTAGTTCGCGGCCTGGATGTTTAGGCCCACCCCGGCCGCCCGCGGATTGAGTACGAGCGCAGCGGGACCGACCCAAGCAGTGAATTCATCGATAATCGCCTGCCGCTCTGACACCGCGCCTCTTCCATCGACGGTAGCAACGTAGGCGTCCGATCCGAGGGTGCGAATCAACTCGTCGTGCAGGAGATCAATGGTTGCGGTGAAGCTAGCGAACACTATGAGCTTGTCCCCTTGTGCACCAGCCGTCTCAGCGATGATCGCCAGCTGCTCAAGCTTCCCATCTTGCCCATGCCCGCCATCACCCAAAGTCGGCGCATGGGCGCAGATCTTTCTCAGTTGCATCAGCGTCGCAAGCCCGTTGCCAGAAGATGCTCGTGCCGATTCGTAGCTCGGGATGAGCGAGCCCGGCAGCTCAACAGGACGGAATACATCGATCCGATCGTTGAGGTCGTCCGCCACCTCGGCGACTCGTCGCCGAATCACCAGAGGCGCAACGAGAACCGACAGCTCGCGTGCCGCAGCGATCGAATCAGGGAACCGAAGTGCGAATCTATCGAAGTCACCTAGGTAGTCAGGTACCAAGAACTCCAGCAGAGCCCAAGCGTCGGCGAGAGAGTTCTCAATTGGGGTGCCAGTGAGGGCCAAAGCACCAACACGTGGCAGGGCGCGGAGAGCTCGACTTCGCGATGTAGCCGAGTTCTTGACGAACTGCGCCTCGTCCGCCACGACAAGTGCCCAATTCACCATGTTGAACATCGCCGCGTCCCGGACGAGAGTCTCGTACGAGACGACGGTCACATCGTGCGCTGCGAGAACCCGATAATTGCCGGTCCGCCCAAACCCCCCATGAGCAAGCACACTTAGCTGGGGCGCAAACTTCCCTAGCTCGCGGATCCAGTTCGCGATCAGACTTGCCGGAGCAACGATCAGGTTCGGGCGATGCGACTCTTCACACCTCAAGGCCAGCACGGCAATTGCTTGAAGCGTCTTGCCCAAACCCATCTCGTCAGCGAGAAGGGCTCCCAGTCCGGCGTTCACGAGGGCAAGGAGGTAAGCAACTGCATCGTGCTGGTACGGATAGAGGGATGCCTGCACCGGGACCGTGACTAGTCGCCCCGCGAACGCAGTACGGAACTCTCCTATGTCACCTTCGAGGATGAGCGTGGCGTCTGTGTCCCAGGCGAGTTGGAGGAGCTGGGATGCAGATAGGGGTTCACCCAATCCAACGTTCGCTCGACGCAGGGCTGATTCTGCTGCTGACAGCGCCGAACGGTCGAGCGGTATCCAAGTTCGTCCGACGACGCAATGGTCCTCCGACGGCCATTGCTCAACGTCGCCGTATGGCTCGATTCTCAGCCTCGTGCGAACGGCTGCACCATCGACGGCGGCAACAAGTGAGGGGGCCTTCAACATTGGTACCACCATTAGGCCGATTACATCAGCTGACGGACGACGGACGCTGATCCCGTCGACCTCAGATATGCCATCAAACTCGACGCTGTAGATGGTAGCTGCATCGACGCGGATGGTGCGCCCAGCTCGGAGACGTAACTCGCCCGTCTCCGAGACTTCCCAATGCCCGGCCATGGCTTCGGTAGCTACCGGTTGAGTGAGTGCACGAGCTGGCGCGAAACGGAGGCAATCACTGGTACCGCAACCGAGTTGCCGAACTGCCGATACGCTTGCGTATCACTCACGGGAATCACAAAATCGTCGGGGAAGCCCATAAGGCGTGCGCACTCCCGGGGGGTGAGACGACGAGGGTTTAGCGCGGGTCCTCGGCTGATCAAGATTTCCGAGCCGTCCTTGTGATATCGCGCTGAGAGCGTCCTAGCATGGTCCTTCGCTGTCACCAGCCCGTATCCGAACCCATTGCCTGCCGCCTTGTGCTTAGCCGCATATGCTTGCAGGTAGGCCCACAGACGATCACTAAGCGAGTATTTCTCGCTCACTAGCCCTGTCTCTGGGTCGACGTAAGGCGCGTGGCCTCGTTCGCTACCGTCCTCCCGGTGGAGGACGGACTCCAGCTGGGCGTTTGTTTTCGTTGGCCGAACACTTGACCAATCGAACTCCTCGCCGTCACGCGTAGCCACCATGATGACCCGCTCCCGGTGTTGGGGCACGAAACCCTTGGCGTCAATCACTTTCGAAGTGAATCTGTAGCCGAGCCCGTCCTCAAGTACCTCGCGGATGACACGGAATGTTTGACCACCGTCGTGGCTGCGCAGGTTCTTGACGTTCTCGAGGAGCACGGCTCGAGGCCGCTTTGCTGCGACGATCTCCGCGACGTTGAAGAAAAGAGTCCCCTGAGTTGCATCGAGGAACCCGTGCGCCCGTCCAAGAGAATTCTTCTTCGAAACACCCGCCAAAGAGAAGGGCTGGCATGGGAACCCCGCGGCCAAGATGTCGTGATCGGGAACATCTGACGGATCTACTTGTGTGATGTCCCCCGCGATCGCATGGTCCGACATGTGATTCGCAGCGTACGTCTGAACAGCGTACTTGTCCCATTCACTCGTGAACACGCAAGCCGCGCCCGCAGCCTCAAGGCCGAGTCGTATCCCGCCAATCCCAGCGAACAGATCAACGAATGTGAGCTGGCCCGTCCGGCTAGGCTGAGGCGTCCGCTCGGTGGATCCAAAGATCCGGTCCAAGGCGGGAGCCACATGAAGAGGAATACGCACCTGCCCTGCGGCCCAGCGTTCAATTGTTCGTGTCGAAAGCCCCATCGCCGACGACACGGGAGCAGTGCCGTACAACTGCGTTAGATCTTGCACTCTACGCGCGATGTGCTCCTGCTGAACGTCTTGGATCATAGAAATGATCCTGGGTCATGCGTGCGACATTGTGTCGCCAGTCTCACCCAGCGTGTCGTGCATCGTCGGCATTCGTCAGACGCAGGCAGATGTCGTCCGCGATGGCCAACGGCGAAGTGTGTTCCCAGTATCGAAGAACCACCCATCCCTCTCGCTGGAGGCGATCAGTTGTTTCGTGGTCTCGACGAATGTTTCCTTCAACCTTGGAGCGCCAGTAGTCGGGGTTCTGGCGTGGTGCCACATAGTGGGTCGCGCATCCATGCCAAAAGCATCCATCCAGAAAAATCGCGAACCGCGCTCGAGTGAAGGCGATATCGGCCGTCCGCCGAAATCCCAGCACAGGACGATAGTCGACTCGATAACGGAGGCCACGCGCGAACAGCAAGCGCCGGACCGCCAACTCGGGAGCCGTATCTCTCCGACGGTTGCCCAGCATCGTCTTCCGGACTGAGTCAGAACTGGCCCACGAGGCCTCACCATTGGCCACTTGATCAGCCTAACCCCGCGGCCCGCACCTCTTGGTGCAGAGGGGCGATTTCCCCGCGGCGCAACTCCCGCGCGCGCAGGACTGACGGTCGGAGTTCGATTACCGTCGGGCCGAAGCATCCGCGCGCCGCCCATTGACGCCACGCGCCGTCGCGTTCAGGCTGGGGTCATGCCATTCTCCACACCCGGCGACTGGCGGCGCGTCGACGGCTTTCTCGCGCGCACCCTCGTCGCCGACGATCCGACGCTGACAGCATCGCTGGCGGATGCCGCGGCGGCCGGGCTTCCCGCGATCGAGGTCACACCGCTCGCCGGCAAGCTGCTGCACCTGCTCGCCCGCATGTCAGGTGCCAGGCGTGTACTCGAGGTGGGCACGCTCGGCGGATACTCGACGATCTGGCTCGCCCGCGGCATCCGGCGCGGCGGGCGTGTGGTTACCCTCGAGCTCGAACCGCGGCATGCCGAGGTTGCACGCGCGAACTTCGAGCGCGCCGGGGTCTCGGAGCAGATCGAGATCGTCGTCGGCCGGGCCGCCGACTCGCTGCCGGTGATCGCCGAGCGCGGCGACGAGCCGTTCGACCTGGTGTTCATCGACGCCGACAAGGAGTCGAACCCGATCTACCTCGAGTTGGCGATCCGGCTCGGACGGCCGGGCACGGTGATCGTGGTCGACAATGTCGTGCGGGCGGGCGCGGTCGCCGATCCCGACACCGACGACTCGATGGTGGTCGGGGCGCGGCAGGCGCTCGAGTTGCTCGCGTCCGATCCGCGGGTGGATGCCACGGCGCTGCAGACCGTCGGCGCGAAGGGGTGGGACGGGTTCGCGATCGCGGTCGTCGTGTAGGGAGGCTCGCTCGCCGACGTCATGCCTGTCGGCCAGGGAGGCCGGGCTCACTCGACGGCACGATGTTCTGATTCAGGTGGAACACGTTCGCCGGGTCGTACGCATCCTTCACCGCGGTCAGCCGCGCGAGATGCTCGGGCGCATACGCGCGGCGCACACCCGCGGCTCCTTCGTCGGCGAGTGCATTGACGTACGCCCCACTCGCGAATTGCTCGAGCGGCGCCGCATACCGACGCGCGCCCGCGATGCGCCGCTCATCATCCGCAGCGTCAACCCATTTCGACGCGCACACGAACTCGAACGCCGTGTCGCGCCGCGAGAACGCCGTCTCCCCTGGAGCGATCTCGGCGATCGCCCCGCCGTATGCCTGCAGACTCACGTTCGGCAGGACGTCGCCGTCGCGGGTGAGCACGGCGTCGATCACCTCGTCGGTGAGCTCGCTGAAGTAGTGGCCCTTCCAGTACCGGCGCCACTCGTGCGCCTCGTCGTCGTCTTCACGGGTCTGCAGCTCGAGGTACGTCATCGGCACGATCACGCGCTCGAAGCCGGCGTCGACCTCGGCGAGACTCGACGCGAGCGCCGCCGCGGCGGCCTCGCCGTCGACCGGGTCGCCGACCCAGACGAACCCCAGCGACAGGGTGCCGTCGGAGATCGTCGCGTTGTACGTCGCGCGACGATCGGCCGCGACACTCTCGTCGCGCCAACGACGCATGGCTTCGGCACCGGATGCCGCGGGGTAGAGGTACTCGACCGAGAGCACGTCGCCCGGCTCGGGGTGCAGGGCGAGCTCGAACTCCGTGACCACCCCGAAGTTGCCGCCGCCACCGCGCAGCGCCCAGAACAGGTCGGGGTGCGAGTCGCGGTCGACGCGCAAGATCTCGCCCTCAGCCGTCACGACATCGAACGAGACGACGTTGTCGCACGTGAGTCCGTGCTGCCGGGCGAGCCAGCCCATGCCGCCGCCGAGTGCGAGGCCGCCGACACCCGTATGCGAGACGTTGCCCGCGGTCGTCGCGAGCCCGTGCGCCTGCGCCGCGCGATCGAGCGCACCCAGCAGCGCGCCGCCCTGTACGCGGGCTCGTCGCGCCGCGGCATCCACCTCGACCGAACCGAGCGGTCGCAGGTCGATCATGACGCCGCCGTCGGGCACGGCGTGGCCGACGATGCTGTGGCCGCCGCAGCGCACGCCGATCTCGAGGTCGTTCGCGCGGGCGAAGCGGATCGCGTCGGCGACCTCCTCGGCGCTCGCGCACGCGATGATGTACTGGGGTCTGCGATCG
>Ga0256799_1000490_pt1 | contig 9995 bp, 7 predicted proteins | sample MC6MC0950MT_FD_190207 | JGI IMG/M metagenome (GOLD analysis project Ga0256799, IMG submission 190207) | Metatranscriptome of enriched soil aggregate microbial communities from Iowa State University, Ames, United States - MC6-MC0950-MT... | ecosystem: Environmental > Terrestrial > Soil >... | reverse complement strand
TCAACGCCGCCAACAGCTGGGTCGCCGCGGTCGCGGTGATCCCGGCCAAACTCGGCTTCACGACCGCCCCCTCGGACTCGACAGGAGGAATCGCATTCGGCAGCCAACCCGCGGTCGCGATCCAGACCTCGAGTGGGGGCCCGACCGCGAGCACGGCCCCGGTGACCCTCTCGATCAGCTCGGCCGCGACCGCCACCCTCAGCTGCAGCGACAACCCGGTCGCCGCCGTCGCCGGCACAGCCCGATTCGCGGGATGCAAGATCGACAAAGCGGGCACATACACGCTGACAGCGACTTCCCCAGGCCTGTCCTCGTCGACCAGCGCGACCTTCACCGTCTCCATCGGCGCACCGAACAAACTCGTCTTCACCGCGACGCCAGGCAACACCGCCCGCAACACGGCCTTCACCACTCAGCCGGCGGTGGCTGTGGTCGATGCGGGCGGCAACACGGTCACGAGCAGCTCGATCCAGGTAACCCTGTCGATCACCAGTGGGACCTTGACGTGCGCGAGTAACCCCAAGAATGCGGTGGCAGGCGTCGCCACCTTCGCAGGCTGCCGGGTCAACCAGGCCGGCAGCTACGTCCTCACAGCGACCTCGGGCAGCATGAGCGGCGTCAGCCCCAGGTTCTTCATCTTCTCCACAGCGAGCAAGCTGACCTTCCTGACATCGCCATCATCCTCGACAAGTGGCGCCGCCTTCGCGAACCAACCGGTCGTCGCCATCCAGGACGGAAACGGAAACACGACCTCCGGCACCAACTCGATCAACCTCACAATCACGACTCCAGCCGGTGCCACGTTGAGCTGCGCCGCTAATCCGAAGACAGCGGTGAACGGCACCGCGACCTTCAGCGGATGCGCGATCGGCAAGTCCGGCACCTACACTCTGAGGGCAACGACCAGCGGGCTGACTTCCGCGACGAGCGCCAGCTTCAGCATCGGCGCTGGCCCTGCGAGCCGACTGACCTTCACATCATCGCCGTCGAACTCGGTCAGCTCGACCAGTTTCTCCACCCAACCGGTCGTCGCCCTGCTCGATGCCTTCGGTAACGCCACAACCAGCACGGCACCCGTCGCCCTTGCGATCACGACGCCGGCTGGCGCAACGCTCACGTGCACCACTAACCCGAAGACGGCGGTCTCCGGTGTTGCCGCATTCTCCGGGTGCCGTATCGATCGAGCGGGCAACTACACGCTCACAGCGACCACTAACGGGCTCAGCTCGGCGGTGAGCGGCAGCTTCTCCATCACCGCAGGAGCCCCAACCCAGTTGGTGTTCACCACCTCGCCGGTAGCGTCGGCTCACGGGGCATTCTTCCCCGTCGACCCCATCGTGACAGTCCAGGACGCCGCCGGGAACACGGTCTCGGCGCTGGCGCTGGTCACATTGACGATAACTCCGCCGACCGGAGGAGCGCACTTGTTCTGCGTCGTGAACCCTTGGCTCACCGACGCGGGAGTAGTGAACTTTCCGGGCTGTTCGATCGATCGGCCCGGCACCTACACGCTGACGGCGAGCTCCCCGGGGCTCACCTCAGGCATCAGCACGGTCTTCGTCGTGAACTGATCACTCGACGGCCTCGATCACAGGGCAGTGTTAGTTGACCGTTTGTCACCATGGGGTCCGCCCGGCGGGCTGGAAGTCCCGCACGGTCGAACGGTGCTCCTGTTGGTCAGTTCCGCCAACATGCCGCCGGGAATGCAGTGAGCCGGCCTGCTTCGGGTGCAGGTACAGCCTGCTCGTCCACCGACGCCTAAACGGCGGATCCCGCCTTTTCGGGCGGATCGGCCAGATATGCGCTTCGTGCTTTGTCGAACCGGTTGGGATCGTTTTCGGGCAGCGCGTCCAGGGTGGCCCAGAGGGCGGTGGCGCGGGCCGCTTTGCGTTCCGGCGACTCGGCGCCGAGGGATTCGATTCTTACGTCCATGAGCAGATCGCTCTCTGAGGCGGTTGTGCGTCTCTGTGGCCTCGGTCACTGCAGCCTGTACCCGCGATCCATGTGACATGGTGTTCGCGGCGTGACGTGATCGGGGGTTGAAGCCTGGTCTCGCGTCGGTTGCCCGGGAGCTACCCGTGACAGCAACCCTACGGACCGCTGGACAGGGACAATGGGTAGAAGATCCCGTTGAAAAGAGGTCCGGCGCATGCGAGAGTCCAGGATCCCCGTTGAGTTGTTGCTCAGCGTCGTGCTCAGCTACATCGTGGGCGTCGTGCAGATTCTGGCCGGCATCGCGCTGATCTTCGTGCGCTACATCGATGGGCTCAGCGCGGGTGAACGCACCGTCGTCACCGTTGTCGGGGCGTCGACCATCCTGCTCGGCCTGCTCGTCATCTCCCTTGCGTCCGGGCTCACCCGCGGTCGACGGGATGCGAGGATATGGCTCACGGTGCTGATCGGCCTGTCGCTCGTCGGCGGTGTGGTCGTGCTGCTGTCCGACGGTGGGGTGACGATGTTCCGGCTGATCGACCTGGCGATTTCGGCTGCGGTCATCGCGGTGCTGTGGACAGGGCGCGCTGCTCGCTTCTTCGCACGAACCGCCGGTGCGCGAACCGGATGATCTCGATGAGCCCGATGCTGACCGTCGAGTAGAACAGCACGAGGGCGGCGGTCACGATCGACGGGTCCACCAGCATCAGGAAATCGCGGGCGATGCCGCTGGAGTAGACCAGGATGAGGCCGATCATCATGGCGCCTATGATCAGGATCTTCCAGCCGTCGATCGGCCGGGACAGCACGGTCAGCACCCAGATGCCGACGATGGTCAGGATGAGGGTCGAGCCCGTCCTGAGTTCCGGCTCGCCGATCCCTGCCAGCGTCGCCGACCAAGCGTAGGCGAGCAGGACCACTGCGATCACGAGACCGGCGGGCACAGCGAACGACAGCGAGCGCACCAGAAAGCCCGGGATGTAGCGCCGCGCGTTCGGCATCAGCGCGAGGAAGAACGCGGGCAGACCGATGGTGAGCCCGTCGATCACGGAGAGCTGGCGGGGTAGGAAGGGGAACTGCAGCAGGAAGGCGCCGAACAGCACCGCGAGCGCCGTGGCGTACGCCGTCTTCGTGAGGAACAGCATCGACACGCGTTCGATGTTCGCGATCACCTGTCGTCCTTCGGCGACAACGCTCGGCAGGTGCGAGAACTTGCCGTCGAGCAGCACGATGCGGGCGACCGCCTTCGTCGCTGCCGCCCCGGAGTCCATCGCGATGCCGATGTCGGCCTCCTTGATCGCGAGAGCGTCGTTGACTCCGTCTCCCGTCATCGCGACCGTGTGGCCCGCGCCCTTCAGCGCGACGACGATGGCCTTCTTCTGGTCGGGGGTGACGCGGCCGAAGACAGTGTGCTCCTCGAGCACCCTGGCGAGCTCGTCGGGGTCGTCGGGCAGGGAGCGCGCGTCGAAGCCCGTGGGCGCATCGAGCCCCACCAGCCGGGCGATCGCAGCCACGGTCTGCGGGTTGTCGCCCGAGATCACGCGCACTCCGACTCCCTGTTCGGCGAAGTAGCGGAGCGTGTCGGCCGCGTCGGGCCTGATGCGCTCGCGGAAGGTCAGGAGGGCGACAGGCACGAGACCCTCGGGCAGCGCGTCGTCGTCGGGGAGAGACCGGTCGCTTCGTGCGAGCACCAACGTCCGCCTCCCGGTCGCTGCGAGTTCGGCCGAGCGGGACGCCAGCCGATCGTCGGGGAACACCATTTCCGGGCCGCCGAGCACCCAGCTGCCCGGAGCATCCGGCCCGCCGAACGACACGGCGCTCCACTTCCGCGCCGACGAGAACGGGATGCGCCCCTCCGGCTCCTCCGTGACCGGCGCCGTGTAGTCGCTGGCCAGGCAGCGTGCTGTCGCGTTGGCGTCCGGCTCCGCGCCGTACCATGCGAGCACGGAACGCCACCCGTCCGGCTGCTCGTCGGTGAGTGGATGCTCCGCGTCGAACTCGATGTCGCCTTCGGTCAGTGTTCCCGTCTTGTCCAGACAGATCAGGTCGACGCGGGCCAGGCCCTCCACCGCTGCAAGCTCCTGCACGAGAACTTGTCGGCGGGCGAGCTTGACCGCGCCGACGGCGAACGCGATGCTCGTCATCAGAACGAGGCCGAGGGGGATCATCGCGACGACCGCCGCGATGGTGTTCACCGCCGCTTGCCGCCAGTGGCCGGAGGTGAACGTGTGCTCCCAGCCACCGAGCGCGATCACCTGAGCGTTGAACACGAGCAGAGCGATCGGGCCGACGATCCAGGTCACCCAGCGCAGCACCCTGTCGATCGACGAGCGCAGTTCGCTCGTGACCAGAGAGAACTTCTTCGCCTGCGCGGAGAGCTTGTTCGCGAACGAGTCGGCGCCGACCCGCACCACGCGTGCCGTGCCTTCCCCCGCCACGACGATCGAACCGGAGAGCACCTCGTCGTCCAGCTCCTTGTCGATCGGGTCGGCCTCCCCGGTCAGAAGGGACTCATCGAGCTGCAGCCTGCTGGCGTCGACGACGCGCGCATCCGCAGGCACCTGGTCTCCGGCCCGCAGGACGAGGATGTCGTCCATCACCACCCCAGCGACCACGACAGACTCTTCGTGGCCGTCGCGCAGCACGCGGGCGCTCGGCGCGTGCAGCACGGCGAGCCTGTCCAGCGCAGCCTTCGCCCGGAACTCCTGCGCCGAACCGATGATGGTGTTCGCGATGGCGCTCAACCCGAACAGCGCATCCTGCCAGCGGCCGAGCACAAGCAGCACGAGAAAGCACGCGGCGATGATCCCGTTGAACAGCGTCAGGACGTTCGCCCGGACGATACTGCCGACGCTACGGCTCGCATCCTGGCGGAACTCGTTGGTGCGCCCGCTTGCGATGCGCTCGGCGACGTCGGCGCTCGTCAAGCCGAGCCGTTCGCCTGTCGGGATCTGCGCCACCACCGAGTCCCCCTCCGTCATCGAGCGCCGGCATGCCCAGTGAACAGAATGCTATCGGCCCTACTTGTCCGGCGCCCAGGCTCGGTGGTGGGTGACGCGTGTCAGCGAGAGAGAGTCCCGATCTCGGTGCCCGTGTCGTTGAGCACGTGCATGGTCGTTCCGGCGATGGTCGCCGCTGACAGGTTGATCAGCCACGTGTCCACCCCCGGGCATGCCATCCGAGTGGATGCGACCTCGCCGAACGTCACGGTCTTGCCCTTCTTGCTCCAGGTGCCGTTGAGCCGGTTGCACCCGTCCGTTCCGGACAGCGAGCCGTTCGCCTGCAAGACGAGCTGTGGCTCTCCCGCGGCGGACGAGCCCCAAGTGCCGGCAGGCGGCGCGGCAGCGGGCGCGCATCCCGTCAGCACAAATGCCAGCGCTAGCGCCCCTCCGACAGCGCTTGCGGTCAGGGTCTTTCTCATGAGCGAACCGTCTCGAGCGCGGCGTTCTCGGGCTCGACGAACACCCCGTCCGAGATCGCACCGGCCCGTCGAAGCTGCGCGGATCTCTCACCTATGCCTCTACCACCCGCGATCAGATAGGCGGCGACCACGAAGACGGCCAGCGACCACCAGAGGATGTCGACGAACGAAGACCAGAAGTGCATGGCGGTTCTCCTTGCTGCTATGACGGCGTCTGAACTGGTCATCCGGCATCCTCGGGAGCGAATGTGCGTGCCGTCTCGAGCAGGATTCGTGCGCCGAACCCGGTCGCGCCGGCGGTTCGCCACGAGTCGTCCTTCTCCGTCTGCATGGTGCCGGCGATGTCGAGGTGCGCCCAGGGGGTGTCACCCACGAAGTGCTGGAGGAACAGTGCAGCGGTGGTGGCACCGGCGAAGGGGCCGCCGAGATTGGCGATGTCGGCGATCGCGGAGTCCAACTGCGGCCGGTACTTCTTCTCCAGCGGCAGCTGCCAAACCGGTTCGTCGACGACGGCGGATGCGGCTCGCACCAGATCGATCGTCTGAGGGTCGTTGCCGAACAGGGGAGCGGTCGCGCCGCCCAGCGAAACCAACGCCGCGCCGGTCAGCGTGGCGATGTCGACGATGGCGTCCACGTTCGCCTCGTTCGCGAGCACGAGTGCGTCCATCATGACGAGGCGACCTTCTGCGTCTGTGTTCTTCACCTCGACGGTCGTCCCGTCGCGTGCGGTGAGCACGTCGCCGAGTTTGTACGACGTGCCGGACGGCATGTTGTCGGTGCACATCAGCCAGCCGGTCACCCGGGTACGCACTCCGCTGTCCCGCAGCCCCGTGAATGCACCGAGCACCGCAGCGGCACCGCTCATATCCATCTTCATGAGCAGGTGCATCGGGTCGCTGGGCTTCAGGCTGATTCCGCCCGAATCGAACATGATGCCCTTGCCGACGAGCCCCAGATGGCCGGTCGCTCCGGCGGGAGAGTAGTCGAGGCGGATCATCCGCGGCTCTTCTGTGGAGCCTTGGTTCACGCCCAAGAGCCCTCCGCAGCCGAGCTCGATGAGCGCTTGCTTGTCGAACAGTTCCACCGTGAACCCGAATCGCGCGCCGAGCTCGACGGCGATCTCACCCATGTCCGCGGCGGTCAGGTGTCCGGGAGGCGTGTTCGCCAGATCGCGGGCGACGACGGCGGTGCGGGTCGCAACCAAGGCTGCAGCGATGGCGAGGTCCGACCCGTCCGTCTCCGGCACATCCAGTGCGAACGAGAGCAGTGGAACGTGCGTCGAGGTCTTCTTCAGAACCGTATATCGGTAGCCCGCCAGGAGTGCACCCTCGGTGGCCGCTCGGATCGCGGAGAGAGGATCGACACCGTCGAAGCCGTCGAGCCGGAGGGTGAGCCTGGCTCGACGGGGTGCGGCCCGGACGAGGGATGCGGCGGCGTCACGGAATACCGCGGCGTCGACATCGGCTCGTGGCCCCAGCCCGACCGCGACGAGATCCGGCCCGGAGGCCTGCGGAAGCAGAAGTGCGGAACCCGCCTTCGCTTCGAAACCGGCGAACGCGAGGTCCGCGCGATCGAGCCCGAGGGATGGCGGCACATCGGCGTCGGAGTACACGCCGATGCCGATCGCCTCCGCATCCGTCGGCGCGCCGACGATCACCGACACCGCATCCAGGGCATCCAGCCCGGGAACGGTTGCAAAATCGGTTGGGATCAACTTGTTCGGCCTGCGGGTCATGCCATTGCTCCTTTGATCACGTTTGCCGTGGGGCGTCGTTTGCCGTGGGCGTCGATTGCCGCCCGAGAGGACTCACCCGCCGGTTTGCACCGGGGAGCCGGGCCCCCACGGGATGCCGAGCGAGAACCAGGCGACGAACAGCAGCGTCCAGGTCACTAGGATCGCGACGGCATAGGGGATCATCAGCGCGATGACCGTGCCGATGCCGGCGTCCTTCTTGTACCGTTGCGCAACGGTGACCATGAATGGCAGATACACCATCAGGGGCGTGAGCACGTTGACTGGTGAGTCTCCTACTCGATAGGCGGCCAACAGCGTCTGCGGAGCCACGTGGAGCGAGACGAAGATCGGGATGAAGACGGGCGCGAAGATCACCCACTTGGGCACCAGCCCCGGCAGGATGAAGTCCAGAATCACGATCACCACGACGAACGCGACCAAGAGCACGATCGGTGGCACGCTCGCTGTCTTCAGGAACTCGGCGGCCGAGATCGCGGCGACCGTGGGCAGGTTCGACCAATTGAACAGGGCGATGAACTGCGCGATCATCAGGAACATCAACAGCAGTCCGCCGAGACTGGCGAAGGTCTTCGCGATCGCGGCGACGGCAGCGTTGCCACCGACAAGCGTCTTGGCTCCGGCGCCGTACGCGACACCGCAGACCAGGAACGCGAGCGTGATGATGAAGACAAGGCTGGCCATGAACGGCGTGGTGCCGATTATCGCGCCGGTCTCCGGGTCGCGCAACGGCGCCCCAGGAGGAGCGGTGAGTAGCACGATGACCGCGATGAAGCCGATCAGCGCCCAGAACGCGAACCTCAGCCCGCGCGCCTCCGCCTTCTCATCGACCTTCTCATCCGCGCCATCGCCTGCCGTGTAGTCCGCAGGATTGTATGGGCCGAGTCGTCTTTCGGTGATGAAGACGGTGACCAGCAAGACCACGACCGCCATCAGGATCGATGAGACGACGGAGAAGTAGTAGTTCTGTGTGACCTCGATCGACTTCATCCCCGCCGCCGAGAGCACCTCGTTGGTGATCTCGGTGAGCATGCTGTCACTGGGGGTTATCAGCAGGTTCACCCCGAACACCGCACCGACGGCAGCGAACGCTGCGGCGAGACCTGCGAGTGGATGTCGGCCGACGGTGAAGAACGCGGCAGCGGCGAGCGGCACCAGGATGAGATATCCGGCGTCCGTGGCCACCGACGAGAGCACGCCGACGAAGATGAGAATGAACGCGAGCCACCGCTTCGGAGCGACCTTCACCGTTCGGCGGATGAGCGCGCCCATGAGACCCGCGTGCTCGGCGACGCCGACGCCGGCCATCGCTATCAGCACGACCGCGACCACGCCGAAGCCGGCGAAGTTGTTGACGAACGAGGAGAAGAAGTACCGGATGCCTTCGATGGAGATCAGGTTCTGCACTTCGACTGTGCGCGTCTCGACCGTGTAGTCGGGCACATCCGCCGGCTGGCCGGTCGTGGTGTCGAAGATCTGCCAGTTTCCGCCGAACTGTTCGTTGATCTGAGCGAACTGATCGTGTGGCAGGGGGGTGACGACATCGTCGGTGACCGAGACACCCACCCAGGACAGGATCGCGGAGAGCACCGCGATGAGAGCGATCAGGTAGAGGAACATGATCGTCGGGTTCGGCACCTTGTTGCCGGCCTTCTCGATCCAGTTCAAGAACCCCTTGCTCGGGGTTTTCGTGAGCGCGGCCGCGTCACTGCTCACGATGCACGCGCCGGTCGCGGGTCCGGGCACACGGACTGCGGACGACTTCGGAACAGAGCCACGGATGGCGCCCTTTCTGTACTGTGAGCGGGATCGGAGACCCCGCTCGGCTCATGGACCGAGCCTCTGGGCTCGGTGTGGCAAGGGGCTTCGCCGCCGTTTTCAATGATTCCGATTCGCCGGTCCGCCGTGCAAGATAACCCCCCAGACATGGGGGTGTGGCAGGTCTGGCAGCCGCCCTAGTGTCAGGGCAATGGATCCGATCGTCATCACCCTGGTCATCCTCTTCTTCGCGGTGGTGGCGTTCGTCTCGAATCGGGTTCCCCTCGGTGCTGTCGCGATCGGCGTCTCGTTGGCGCTCTATCTCACCGGGGTCTTGGATCTTCCGCAGGCTCTGGCCGGCTTCGGCGATCCGACCGTGCTGTTCATCGCCTCGCTGTTCGTGGTGAGCGAGGCACTCGAATCGACGGGCATCGTGGCCTGGGCGGGGCAGCAGGTGATCAGCCGCGCCGGCGTTCGACGCGCGCCTCTGCTTCTGACGATCGGCGTGCTCGTTGCGGTGGTGACCGCGGTCATCAGCGTGAACGGTTCCGTCGCCGCGCTCCTGCCCCTCGTGGTCGTTGTGGCGGCACGAGCGAAGATCACCCCCTCCCAGATGCTCATCCCGCTCGCGTTCTCGGCGCACGCGGGATCCATGCTCGCCCTCACCGGCACCCCGGTGAACATCATCGTGTCCGAGCTCTCCGCCGACTCCGGCGGGCGGCAGTTCGGCTTCTTCGAATTCGCGCTGGCCGGTCTCCCGCTCCTGGTCGGTACGTTGGCGATCATCGTTCTGTTCGGCTCTCGCCTCCTGCCGCACCGGACAGCCGAATCGGCGCCGATCGACTTGGAGGAACTTGCGGCGACGCTGCGAGCCGACTACGAGGTCGCCCCTGATCACGCGTTGATGACGTCAGGACGGGGGATCGCCGAAGTCGTCGTACCGCCGCGATCCACGCTGATCGGCCTGCACGTGTTCGCCGGAATGTGCACCCCGAGCGGAGACTTGGTGATCCTCGGCGTGAACCGTGCGGGTGAGCCGCTCGCCGAGGGGGGAACAGTGCTGCAGGCGGGCGACGCACTGTTGCTCGACGGCAGCTGGGACGACCTTCACAAGCACACCTCGGGGAGCGG
>Ga0256799_1000486_pt1 | contig 10031 bp, 14 predicted proteins | sample MC6MC0950MT_FD_190207 | JGI IMG/M metagenome (GOLD analysis project Ga0256799, IMG submission 190207) | Metatranscriptome of enriched soil aggregate microbial communities from Iowa State University, Ames, United States - MC6-MC0950-MT... | ecosystem: Environmental > Terrestrial > Soil >... | reverse complement strand
TGTCGGTGAACGGGGGAGTCGCCCACCAGATCACCGCGACCAAGGGCCTCGAGACGACACTCGATCTCACGCCCGAGGTGCCCATCACCGTCACGGTCCGCGCGCAAGCCTCGATGGGGACCATGGGCGTCGGTCTGTGGTCGGAGCCGTCAAGTCTGCTCGCGCTCACCCCGGCACAGGTCGTGTCGGTACCGGGTGTGCCGTCGACGCCGATCACGACAACGGCGCTCGGTGTGGTCGTCGTCGTCTGGGACGGTCTGCTCGACGGCAACTCACCGCCGCCCGGGTTCGCGTACGTCATGGCCGAGCTCGCCCGAGAAGGCACCGAGAACTGGGCGTCGTTCGGTCCGCAGCTGAACCAGGCCGGGTCGGTGTCGCTCACGGGTGAGAGCGTCGGGTCAACCGTCCGTCTGCGGCTCCGCTCGGTCGACACCCTCGGCAACATCTCGAACCCGTCTGCTGAGGTCGCGGTCGTCGTGCAAGGCGTCACCGGGCCCGACATCGAAGCGAACGCGATCACCGCGAATCACATCGAGGTCGGTTCGATCGGCGTCACGCACCTCGAGGCAGGCATCGGCGGACTCATCGACCTGGCCGGCAACGAGTTCGTGGTGACCATGACCGCCGCACAGGACGCGACGCAAGGCGCCCTCGACGACATGCAGACGGTGTACAAGTTCACGCCGACCGAGGCGATCATCAGCGCGAAGGACTCGAACTTCGAGCTCGCGCTCGACAACGACTCGATCGAGATCCGCGAGGGCGGCGTGCCCGTGTCGTGGTGGAACGCACAGCAGATGCACGTCACCGACCTCGTGACTGATCGCGTCGTGCTCGGCAATCACCAGGTCGAGGGATACGGCACCGGCACCGTGATCCGAGCCCTCTAGGAGCGCACCCGTGACGAGATACACCGCGCCGCTGCGCGACGGCTACGTACTGAACATGGACGTCGCCCAGCAGTCGCAGGACATCGGAAGCAACAGCTCTCGCGTCCGGCTCTGGGGCTACATCACCCGCCCGTCGAACCAAGCCGACAACACGGCGTACCAGACGGTCTGGTCGACGTCGATCAACGGCGTGACGGACAACGGCACCACCGCGGGGTACGACTTCTCCGGGTACAGCATCCTCACCCTCGTGAACCAGACGTACACGATCGTGCACGATGCCGACGGTACGAAATCGTTCACGGTCGCGCTCGCCTGGCGCGAGACCGATCCCGACCCGCAGGTCGGATACACGACGGCGACGCAGATCAGTCGCACGTTCACCCTCACCACGATTCCGAGAGCGTCAGACCCATCGTTCTCGGCATCCGCCGTAGACGCCGGCGACCCGATCACGATCAACACGAACCGGGCGAGCTCGAGCTTCACCCACACGGTGAAGTACTCGATCGGGTCCGCGTCCGGGACGATCGCGACCGGTGTCGGTGCGTCGACGTCGTGGACGCCGCCGCTGTCGCTCCTGGCGCAGATCCCGAACTCGACGTCGGGCACGATGACGATCACGCTCGACACCTACTCGGGGTCGACGAAGATCGGCACGAAGTCGTCGACGTTCACGCTCAGGGTTCCATCGAGCGTGGTGCCCGACTTCACGACGATCTCTCATTCGGAGGCCGTCGCGTCGGTGGCGTCGCAGGTCGGCGCCTACGTCAAGGGGCAGACGAAGCTCACCCTCACCGTCGGGGGAGAGGCGGGCGCGTACGGCTCCACGATCACGGCCCGCAAGATCACCGTCGCCGGCCAGACGATCAACGCGGACTCGGGCACCACCCCGTCACCGATCAACGCGTCGGGCACCGTCACCGTCACCGCCACCGTGACTGACTCCCGCGGCCGCACCCGCACGAAGTCCATCACCGTGACCGTGCTGAACTGGTCCGCACCCGTCATCACCACGGCGAAGCTGCAGCGCGCCCTGTCGAATGGTGCGCTGAACGACGAGGGCACCACGATCCGCCTCGACCTCACCTCGGCGGTGTCTTCGCTCGTGAACGGCACGCAGAAGAACTCGCTGAAGTACAAGATCTACACGCGGCTCCGCGGGGCAGCGACTTGGACGCTCGCCGTCGCCGAGGTGACCGCGGCCGGGATCTCGACCTCAGCGCTCATGGTGCTCGCGTCGACGTACGCGATCACCAGCGCATGGGAAGTCCGCGTCGAGGTGCGGGACATCTTCACGACCACGGCCGTGCAGGGCACCGTCTCGACCTCGAAGATCCTCATGCACCTCGACGCCGGCGTCGGCATCGGCATCAACAAGTACCGCGAAGCCGGGGCGCTCGACATCGGCGGCGACGCCTACGTCTCGGGGAAGCTCCGCCTCACGTCCACCGCCGACGTCTCGCCGTCCTCGACCGGCCACCCATTCCAGATCGGCCTCGACAGCGGCTTGAACGTCGCGATCGACAACAACCAGATCCAGTTCCGCGACAACGCCGCGGCCGCCACCGCCGCCATCAACACCGAAGGCGGCAACGTCTCGCTCGGCGACGCCTCGAGCACGATCACGATCCCCGGCAACGTCAACGCGGCCAAGCTGCCCTATGCGGAAGCGGCTGGCTCAGTCGCTGGCATCACCCTCGCTCCGGCTGCCGAGACGGTCACGGCCGTCACGTTCCCGAGCGGCAGGTTCAACGTCGCGCCACGCGTCGTCGTCGGGCAGGTCGGCGGGTACCGCGACACCTCGGCGTGGGCGGCCAACGTCACCGCCACCGGGTTCGATCTCGTCCGCGGGAGCACCAGCGTCGCGTCACGCTCCGGCGTGGGAGCGAACTGGGAAGCCAAGCAGATGACCAGCTCCGCCGCCAGCGGATAACCCTTGGAAGGACACCCCTACATGGCCTCGACCGCAGAACACCTCGTAGCCCGCTCCGACCCCGACCTCCTGCAGCGGCTCATCGCGACCGCCGAGCAGGCCGGCATCCCGTCTGCGCAGTCCTGGTGCGAGCACAACCTCGGGCAGCTCATCAACGCCGACGTCGGCGCGGGTTCGACCATCGCAACCGTGCACGCGTACGCGGCCGCCGTCCGCCAGACGGCCGTCGACGCGCTCCCACCCCTGCCCGGGAGGGATCCCGCCGCGGTGACCGACACGCACCTCCGCGCCGCGGTCGACGCGCTCACCGTCCCCAACCCGACCTGACCAGAGGAGCGTCATGTCACTCGCACACTGCTACCGCGAGCTCACCAACCCATGGGGAGTCAAGGAACCCTGGTACACCCGCCCACAGGGTCACTCCGGCGCCGACTACCGTGCTGCCGCGGGCGACCCGGTGCTCGCCTACGAGACGATCACGATCACCCTCGTGCAGTGGTCGAAGTTCATCGGCTGGTGCGTCGAAGGACGCGCGGCCGACGGACGCCACATCGGCTGGGCCCACCTCCGCAACGTCGACGTCGGCATCGGCGACGTCGTCCGCAAGGGCACCCAGCTCGCCGAGGTCGCCGGCGCCGGCGACGCACCCGGCACGACTTGGGACGGCGCACACATCCACACCACCCTCTCGGACCAGGCCGAAGGCATCTTCGCCGGCCCGACCATCGACCCCGCGCCCCGCATCCGCGCAGCGCTCGCCGCCAGCCCAGCCGGGCTCGACGGCACCGACGACGAGGAGGACGACATGTTCACCCAGGACGACCGCAACAAGCTCAACAACGCCTACGCCGGCCTCTTCGAGGGCGCCAGCGTCCTCATCGACGGGAAGGCGCAGAAGTTCAACTACGGCATCCTCCCGATCGTCGCGCACAACCAGACCCTCATCGCTCGCCAGGCCGGCCAGCTCGCCGGCCTCACCAAGCTCGTCGAGCAGCTCGCCACCGGCAGCGGCACCCCGATCGACATGCGAGCGGTGCAGGCCGCGGCCGAGAAGGGCGCCGCGGCCGCGCTCGACGGCATCACGATCACCATCAACACCGACTGACTACTCCTCTCGACCCTGAGAGGGGGAACCGGATGCCGGATCGTTCGCGGCACCACACCCTGCTGTGGTCCGTGGTCGGCGTGCTCGGGATGCTCGCGGTCATCGTGCTCCTCGGCGTCATCAAGGGCCCTGACGGGCAGCCACTCCTCGACCCCGAGGGTGCGTTCTCGCAGGTCATCATGACCGCCGGGCTCATCGCCGTCGCGCTCATCCCCACACTCCGACGCACACAGAAGGACGCGGCCGCGGCGAAGGAGGACGCCGCGGTCGCGCGCGAACACGTCGCGAACGACCACGTCGACGACGAGGGCAAGCCGATCAACCTGCGCACCGACCTCGACGACTTCCGCACCGAGATGCGCGACCTCGTCGTCGACGGCCTCGCCGCGATGCGCGAGCACACCGACACCCAGTTCGACGGCGTCAGATCCGACATGCGCGGCATCCGCCGCGACGTCGGCCGCAACACCGACGGCGTCGAGCGAGCCCGCATCCGTCAGGACGCGCACGAGAAGTACTCGCGCCGCGTCGTCGCCCGCCTCGAGCAGAAGATCAGGAACATCGCCGACGCGGTCGACCTCGAAGACACCACCCCGACACCGCCCAAGGAGGCCCCACCATCATGAACATCACGCTCACCTTCCCGCCCGCGCTGCTGCTCGGCCTGGTCGTCTCAACGATCCTGCCGCTGCTCGTCGGCCTCGTCACGAAGACCGTCACCTCGAGCTCCTGGAAGGCGGTCTGGCTCGCGCTCCTCGCGGCCGCCAGCGGCCTCCTCGCCGAGCTGCTCGCCGCCACCCAGGCCGGCAGACCATACGACTTCGGCATCGGCCTCATCACCGCCCTCGTGGGCTTTATCACCGCGGTCGGCATGCACTTCGGTCTCTACAAGCCCACCGGCCTCTCCACGAAGCTGCAGCGCGTCGGCATGAAGGACGCTGGCACCGCCGGCGAGGGACCCAACGACATCACCTCGCTGCCGCCCGCTCGCACGGTCAACATCAGCTTCCACAACCCCGTGGTGAACGAGCACTCGACAGGGATCCGTGACGACGGGCCCGAGCATCGCGCCTGATCTCGGCACCGCGCCGACCATGCTGGCATCCGGGCCAGCAAGCGCCCCGCCGCCCACCTCAGGGTGGGCGGCGGGGCGCTTCATCGTGCCACGCTGGGTTCTCCCAGGAGTTATCCACAGGGTGACTTGACACGCCGTGTATTGTGTGATTCATGACATCAATGGACCCTGTGCAGGCCCTAACGACGTCGATCGGCGAGTACAGCGTCGCCACGCTCGGAGAAGAGCACCTGCGTGCGCTCCGCGTGGTGATGGATCCTCGCACCATGCAGGCTCAGATGCTGATCGAGCTCGCTGACAACTCGGACCAGGCCCAGCGTGACGCCCTCAAGGAGATCTTCGAGGTCGAGTCGGTGTTCGCTGATGAGGCCGTTCTCAGCTACCGGTTCGTCGAGGAGCTGGACGACGTTCCTGCCCTCCTCGGGCAGGCTCCGAGGTTCTCCTACGCATGAATGACGGGGCCGCGATCAAGACCGCCAAGGGCTGTCTTGAGCGAGCCGTGAGCATCAAGACCACTGCGGAACGACTCTGGAACGCCGGCGACGAATGGTTCGCCGTGTGCTACTTCTATGCGGCCTATCAGACGGTGAAGGCCGCATTCATCGAGGATCCCGTCTTCGACAATCTGGGTCAGCTGCAGAGCATCAACAAGTTCTTGATCCTCAATGATCGCTTCGCGACCCGACACCATGGATACGTCAGTAACGGATCCAGAGTCATGGGCGTCAACGACATCGTGAAAGCGGTCTACCCGCAGATCGCGGTCGAGTACGTGCGGCTCCATATGGCATCTATCGCAGTGCGATACGGAACGGGCCTCGGGGTCATCGCCCCCGAGTCAGTAGTCCGTGACTATGAAACCGTAATCGGCGCCTACCAGCGAGGTGAACTTCGCGTCTGACTGCCACCGGGTGGTGCTGTCCTCGTCTCTAGATCGCTGCCCCCTCCGTCCTCTGGGCTGGAGGGGGCATTTCGTCGTGCTCGGGCGTCGGCGTCGGCCTGTGGCTCGAACCCGATCCGGCCTCGCTGCCCGACGGAGTGGACGAACGCGCGGTGCACCTGCTCGCATGCGCGCCGGAACGAGTACCCGCTGCCGATGTCGCGGCCCCGCATGGTCGCGATGTACGTGGGCTCGCCGTCGATGCGCACGAGCCGGATCGTGCCGTACTCCTTGCCGAGGCTGTCGATCATCCGCCACGTGCCGACGGGGCCCTCGACGGCGGCGAGCATCGGGTGCCAGGTCGGGCGATCGTCACGGGCCATGGGTGCTCCTCAGGTGGGGGAGCGCGCCGGCCCGCGCGGGATATCTATGAGTCTACGTTCGGCCCGCCGAGCCCTCGACGGGCGTCGCGGCGCAGCACCGCGCGCACGACGAGCCAGACGGTCACGCCGATCGCGCTGAGGAACATGAGAATCGGTACGAGCACGACGAGGATGAAGAGCAGGCGGGCCATCGCGTGTTCAGCCTGTGATCGTCCGGTGGAGGAGCACGTACCCGTCGGGCACCTGCGCCTGGAGTGCCGTGTTGGCTGCGGTGTAGTCGGCGCCCTCCGCGGTGATCGGCTCTGTGCGCACGGCGCGGATCTCAGCGGTCGCGGTGGTCGTGCCGTCCTTCATCGCGAAGTGCGCCCGCACGAGCTCGAACCCGTCCGGCACCAGAGCAGCGACGGCCGCGTATGCGGAGCCGCGGTCGTGGTCGGCGGCGACGAGCTCATTGGTGGCGGTGGGGCGGATCGCGCCGGTGAGGTGCATGCTTCGAGCCTAGGCCTGCAGATCGGCGGCCGGGTGCACGGCGATCTTGCAGGTGCGGCAGATGAACAGGCCGCCCTTCGACGGCACCGATCGCGTGCCGCAATTCGGGCAATCCGGGGTGCTCGTGATGATGTCGTCGTCCACGAGTTCGAGGCTACTCCGTGACGAACGTGTAGACGTCAACGGCCGCGTCATCCGCTTCACAGGCGCGCCCGACGTCGTTGAGAGCCTGGTTGATCTCAGTGAAGTTCCTGTAGACCACCAGGTCTGAAGCCTTGGGCCATTGGTCTACCAGGGTCTCCAGCCGGTCCTTGACGTCGCCGGTCGCGTCGAGCGACGCTGCATCGATGTCGTCGCGTACGGCCGCCCAGCCGTCGTTTGCGTTGCCGTCCCCGGTGAGCGCGTCCGACATCGCGGCGGTGGCACTGGAGAACGCGTCGCACGCTTCTTGGTTGGCAGAGATTTCGGGGGTAGGCGTCGGTGCCGCTGTCTCCGGTTGCTCTGCGCCGGCCGCGGTGCAGCCGGTGAGGGCGGCAAGGAGCACGGTGGCGGTGATTGCTGCTCGGATCATGGTGGGAGCCTATCCATGGGCCGCGACGGCGTGGGGTTGGGGGCTGACACCACTTCGAGGGGTGGGCGATACCGGGATCGAACCGGTGACCGTCACCGTGTAAAGGTGCTGCGCTACCGCTGCGCCAATCGCCCACCCGCGAGCCTACTATGCGGCGTGACGGCGCCCGGAATGACTCGGGATGTCTCGCGAGGGGAGCATGATGACGCCTGCTCGCTTCCGGGCGGCGCTGATGCCGGTGTAGATCTGTGTCGACGACAGGCTCTCGTGCCCCATCAGTTCCTGCACGACGCGCACGTCGACGCCCTCATCGACGAGGTCGGTGCCGAACCCGTGCCGGAGCGAGTGCGGGGTGAGCTTCGGGTCGCGGATCCCGGCGCGCCGCTTCGCCTTCGTGATGAGGTCGGTGACGGATGCAGGGCGGACGTGTCCGCCCTGCCCGTTGCGGGCGGGGAACCACCAGTCGTCGGTCGGCATCGTTCGCGTGAGCTCGGCGATGACGGGGTGCAGCGGGAGCTTCCGGTCCTTGCCGCCCTTCCCGACGGTGCGGATGGTCATCCCAACCAGGTCGATGTCGTGGCCGTGCACGCGCGCGATCGACGAGACCCGGAAGCCCTGGTAGTACCCGAGCAGGATCATTGCGCGCGTCTTGCGGTAGGCGCCGGCGTTGAGCATCAGGTCGATCTGCTCGCGGGTGAACGGTCGCGGCTCGCCCTTCGGCACCCGCACCTTCGCGAGCCGGCCGGCGGGGGAGTCACTGCGGTAACCGTCGTCGACCAGGAAGGCGTAGAACGCGACGATCGCGTTCCGCTCGGTGCGGCGCGACGCTGGCTCGATGCCCTCGCGCCCGAGGTGCGCTCGCAGGTCGTCGAGCTCGAGCGTCGCGAGGGGTCGACCAGCAGTGGTCGCGAGCCCACGCAGGATGCTCGAGCGGTTTCGGATGGTGGTCTCGGCCAGCGCCTTGCTGCGCTGGAAGCCAGCGAAGAGCTCGAGCAGCTCGGCGTCCGGCTTCACCTTCCCCCAGCGACGCTGCGCGCGGTCGACGGCGCTGCGGTGAACGGTCGGACGGGAGACACGGAAGATGGTCGGCATTGCATTCCCCCCAAGGGATAGTTCGGAACCCTGACCGTAGCCGTCTCATGTGATCACAAGGAAGCGACCAGTTTTGGGGTCTAGGTATCGTTGAACAAAAACGTTCGGCTAGGGTGCCGTGCGCCGCACGGGGATGAGGGGATGCCTCCGGAAGGGGTCGACGCCGTCGCCACTGCACCGCCAGCAGAGGTCGATCGCACCGTCGAAGTCGTAGCCGGAGTCGAGCCCGCTCCCGGCGCAGCTCCCGCACCAGTCGTATCCAGCAGGGAGCTCGTCGACCGGGTCGCCGGCGATGAAACGCCCGTCGCCGAGGTCGAGCACGGTCGCCATCAGATCGCGTCCTTCCGGATGGGCGATACGATGGCCAGATGGTCGACGCTGCGCTCGGGCCGGACGATTCCGGGGAACTCGAACACCTCAGCGACGTCGCCGAACCGCCGGAACTTCACCGTGGATGTCGTCGGTTCGAGCCCGGCAGGGCCCACATGTCGCTCGTCCTCGCCGATGTGCTCGCCGCCACCGAACGCCTGTGGCCCGCGGCGGGTGCCGAGGCGTGGGATGCCTCCGGGCTCGTCTGCGGCGCCCTCGACGCCCCCGTGCGACGGGTGCTCCTGACGGTCGACGCCGTGGCCGCCACGGTCGACGAGGCCGTGGCCGACGGCGCCGACCTGCTGATCGCACACCACCCGCTGCTGCTGCGCGGCGTGACCACGGTCGCGGAGGACCGCTACAAGGGTGCGCTGCTCGCGAGACTCATCCGCGCCGATTGCGCGCTGCTCGCCGCGCACACCAACGCCGACGTCGTCGCGACGGGCACCTCGGCCGTGCTCGCCGACCGGCTCGGGCTCACCGGGCAGCGTCCGATCGAGGCATCCGACGACGGTGCGACGGGCATCGGGAGGGTGGGCCGCCTCGCCGAGCCGATCACGCTGGGCCGGCTCGCGCGACAGCTCGCCGACCTGCTGCCGGCGACGGCGACGGGCGTGCGGGTCGCCGGCGGCTTCGACGACCCCGTCGAGACGGTCGCCGTCTGCGGCGGTGCCGGCGACTCGCTGCTCGGCCACCCGCTCGTGCGCGCCGCCGACGTCTACGTCACCGCCGACCTGCGCCACCACCCGGCGTCCGAGGCCCGCGAACAGGCGGCGGTCGGCGGAGGACCGGCCCTCGTCGACGTCTCGCACTGGGCGAGCGAGTGGCTGTGGCTCGACGTCGCCGCCGCCGAGCTCCGCGACGCGCTGTCGGGGCTCGAGGTCGTCGTGAGCGAACTGCGCACCGACCCCTGGGACTTCCAGGTCGTGCAATGATGACGAGTCCAGCCCCGACCCCCGCGAGGAGCACCACGTGAAGGCCACCCCCGCCGATCAGCAGGAACTGCTGCGGCTCCAGTCGATCGACACCCGACTCCAGCAGCTCGCGCACAAGCTCGGCGCGCTGCCGCAGACGGCACCGCTCGCCGAGCTCGCCCAGCGCGAGACCGCGGTGCGCGGGACCCGGGCCGAGGCGATCGGCGCCCTCGAGGACGCGCGGTCCGAGCTCACCCGGCTCGAGTCCGACGTCGCGGTCGTCGAGGCCCGCATCGCCCGTGACACCGACCGGCTGCAGCACACCTC
>Ga0256799_1000481_pt1 | contig 10081 bp, 7 predicted proteins | sample MC6MC0950MT_FD_190207 | JGI IMG/M metagenome (GOLD analysis project Ga0256799, IMG submission 190207) | Metatranscriptome of enriched soil aggregate microbial communities from Iowa State University, Ames, United States - MC6-MC0950-MT... | ecosystem: Environmental > Terrestrial > Soil >... | reverse complement strand
TTCATCAACTGGTACGCGACGATGTCGCCCACGCCGACTCCCCGTTGCGCGAGACCGGCGACGAGGCTGCCGCAGACCTGGCCGAGCTCCGCGTAAGTCCAACTCCTGCCGGTGGGGGGATCGGTCAACGCCGGCCGGGAGGCGTAGCGGTGGGTGTTGCGCTCGACTGCGCTCGCGTACGTGAAGTGCTGCTCGAACACCGACCGCAGCAGACTCGGGTCGTAGTCGGTGTTGGGTGCGGTGCCTACGTCGGTGAGGGTCATCTCTCCTCGATTCTGGGGCTGGGTACGGGCGTCCAGAAAGGGCGTCGACTCAGGGGTTTCCCTTCGGATTGGTTGCGGGGGAGTCCTGGCCGAGCTCCGACCAGAACGGGGGTGCGACGACGGTGAGTCCACCGTCGACGACGAGGGTGTGGCCGGTGATGTACGCGGCGCCGGGCGATGAGAGGAACCGCACGGCTTCGGCGATGTCGTCGGCGCGGCCGAGTCGCCCGAGGGGGATGCGGGATGTCATCACCTCGAGCCCGGGAACGTTCTCGTGCCCGTAGAAGTAGTGGAGCGAATCCGTGTCGATCAGGCCGCCGTTGACCGCGTTCACGGTGATTCCGGAGGGACCGAGCTCCGCCGCCAGGTGACGTACCCACGACTCGACAGCCGCCTTGTCCGATCCGATGGCCCCGTACAGCGGAAAGGCGCGATGGCTGCCGTAGCTCGTGACCGCGACGATGCGTCCGGAACCTGCTTCGCGCATCCGTTCGGCCGCGTGTTGTGCGAGAAGCACGAACGAGCGCACGTTGGTGGCCCAGGACCTCTCCAGATTGCGCGAGCTCAAATCCTCGAGCGGACGGAAGACCGAGGCGGCGGCATTCGCCACCAGGATGTCGAGACGGGACGACGGCGGGAACTCGTCGGCGAACAGCCGGTCGATGTCGTCCTCCGACTCGAGTTCGAGCCGGTGAGCCCGTGCGGTACCGCCCGCGGCGACGATGGAGTCGACGACCCGCGTCGCTGCATCCTCTTCTCGCCGGTAGGTGAGCACCACGTCGACGCCGTCGGCCGCGAGCGCCCTGGCGATGCGCTCGCCGATCCCGCGCGAACCACCGGTGACGAGCGCGCGGGAGCGGTTCGGCTGAGGTGCGTGCGAACCGTTCGTCGTTTCTCCCGATGCGAGGCGAGTGAATTCCAGCGGACAGTCTAGACCTGCGCACGGCCGCTCAGGCCACTCGGCCTTCCAGCGGAATACGCGACGCCCGCGAGGTGTTCGAATCGTCATGGCAACTACAGAGATCACAAGCCAGAACCACGACCAGACCGTCGCCGACGGCATCGTCCTCCTCGACTTCTGGGCCGACTGGTGCGGCCCCTGTCACATGTTCGCTCCCGTTTTCGAGGGCGCGTCGGAGAAGCACTCGGACATCACGTTCGGCAAGGTCGACACCGAGGCCGAGCAGGACCTCGCCGCCTCCTACGGCGTTCAGTCCATCCCGACCCTCATCGCGTACCGCGACGGCATCCCGCTCTTCTCGCAGGCCGGTGCACTTCCCGCGGAAGCGGTCGAAGACCTGATCGGTCAGCTGCGCGCTCTCGACATGGATGAGATCCGCGTCGAGTACGCGAAGCAGAAGGCCGCCGCCGAAGCGCGCTAGACCGTGAACCGGTCCCGGGCAATCCCGTAGAGGAGGGCCAGGGACCGGCGTATGACGGGTGCATGAAAGCTCTCACCTGGCAAGCAACCAAAACCGTCGAGGTCGTGGATGTGCCCGACCCCGTCATCCAGGAGCCGACGGATGTGATCGTCCGGATCACGTCCACGGCCATCTGCGGGTCCGATCTGCATCTCTACGACGTGCTCGGGCCGTTCCTCGCAAAGGGCGACATTCTCGGTCACGAACCCATGGGGATCGTCGAGGAGGTGGGCGCCGACGTTCGCTCCCTGAATGTCGGCGACCGCGTCGTCATCCCGTTCGTCATCGCCTGCGGCGAGTGCTACATGTGCCGGCGCGGTCTGACGACCCAGTGCGAGACCACGCAAAACCGTGAGCACGGCACCGGAGCCAGCCTGTACGGGTACACCGAGCTGTACGGCTCCGTGCCCGGCGGTCAGGCCGAACGGCTCCGTGTGCCACTCGCCGACTTCAACGCCACCAAGGTCGGGCATGAGCTGCCCGATGACCGCTACCTGTTCCTGAGCGATATTCTGCCGACGGCGTGGCAGGGGGTGCAGTACGCCAATCTCCCCGATGACGGAGTCCTCGGTGTGATCGGCCTCGGTCCGGTGGGACAGTTCGTCAGCCGGATCGGCGTGCATCTCGGTCACCGGGTGGTGGCCGTCGACCCGGTTCCCGAGCGTCGGGCCATGGCCGAGCGTCACGGGGTGGACACTTTCGACCTCAGCGACGATGCGGCGGCCTGGCTGCGTGAGGCCACCGACGGGCGCGGCCCGGACGCGGTCGTCGACGCCGTGGGCATGGAGGCGCACGGAAACCCTGGCGCGCAGATCGCCCAATCAGCAGTCGGCCTTCTGCCCGACACGGTGGCGAAGAAGCTCATGACGACCGTCGGACTGGACAGGCTGGCGGCGATGATGCTCGCCTTCGACGCCGTGCGCCGAGGCGGAACGGTCTCGTTGAGCGGTGTCTACGCCGGAGTGGCCGATCCGGTTCCCTTCATGAACCTCTTCGACAAGCAGATCGCGCTGCGGATGGGTCAGTGCAACGTGCAGGCCTGGCGCGACGATCTGCTCCCGCTGGTCGAGGATCCGTCGGATCCTCTCGGCACGATGGACCTGGTCACGCATCGGGTCGGACTGGAGGAGGCGCCACGGATGTACGACCTGTTCCGCGACAAGCAGGACGGCTGCATCAAGGTCGTACTCACTCCGTGACGCCGGGGGTTCAGGCCCGTTCCACCGGGACCTGGATCTCGGTGACCCAGTCGGGTCCCGGAATGTGTCCCTCGGCTTCGAGGTACACCTCCCGGCTCGCCCCGGTCATCCGGTATCCGTCCGCCACAAGCGTGTCGACCAGTGCGGACCACGTCTCGCCGATACCGCTCATGTCGCCGCGATGGAGGAGTGTGGCTGCGATCGGAACGGCGGGCAGATCGACGACCTCATAACCGTCACCGGGCTCAGGGTCGGGTTCGGCGGGATACGAGATGTTCACCGCCAGGTTCTCGGAACCTTCCACGGTGTCGTACCAGAAGATCGACGGCTCGAGGATGGGGCGACCCGCGCGCGTGAGCGCACTGTCGAGACTCTCGATGAGCGGCCCGACCATCGGGCCGACCAGCTCCGGGCCCGCGCCGGGAGCGATGCCCCTCACCGCATAGACGGTCACAGGCTCCAGCGGGCGATAGACGACGGTTTCAGACATGATCTCTGTTCCTTCCAAAACGCGGAGACGTCGCCGGATGCGCACGAGCCGTGCCTCGTCGGCCGCGAGCGACGATTCGATCTCGTCGATCCGGTATTCGAGGGCGGACCGCAGTGCAGCGGGCTCGTCCGCGGCGCCCAGCACGTCTGCGATCCGGTCGAGTCCGACACCGAGTTCCCGCAGCTCGACGATCCTCAGCAGGTGCTGCAGCTGGTCGTTCGAGTAGCTGCGGTAACCGGTGCGGTCGTCGATGCGTGCCGGTCTCAGCAGGCCGATCGCGTCGTAGTGCCGGAGCATCCGCACACTGACGCGTCCGAATGCGGCGAATTCTCCGATGGTGTACATGGTGAAACCCACGCTCGACCATGACACAGTGTGAGAGTCAAACGGAAGGCTGGCATCCTTCCGGCTCGTCGGAGATTTCCAGCGGCGCGCCGTGCAAACCTCCGACATGTCGGAGATCTAGGCCCGGGATGAGGAATTCACCGACGGGATGTGCGCGGGATCAGCTGTGGCGGGGTTTGCGCGCCGGCCGGTCGTCCCGGTAGGGCCGGTCGTCCCGGCTGGGCCGGTCGTCCCGGCTGGGTCGGTCGCCGCGGGCGGCACGAGGTCCGCGATCGGGGCGGATCTCGATCAGCCGTCCGCTGATGCGTGTGCCGGAGAGCTTCGAGAGAACGTCGCCGGGAAGATCCGCGGGAAGCTCGACGACCGAGAAGTCCGGCATGATGCGGATGTGGCCGAAGTCCTCACGACTCAGACCGCCCTCATTGGCGAGGGCGCCCACGATCTGGCGCGGCTCCACCTTGTGCCTCTTTCCGACCTCGATGCGGTAGGCCGCCATCGGTTTGTCGCTTCGCTGACGCCGTTCGGGCCGATCTCCGCGTGAACCGCGATCATCCCGACCTCCACGATCGAATCGTCCGGCCCGATCGTCGGTGGAGCGTGCATCGCGTTCGACACGCTGGGTGAGCGCATCCTGGGGCGACAGCAGCAGCGGCTCCTCACCCTGGGCGACAACGGCCAGCGCAGCCGCCACATCCGCTTCGGGCACGTCGTGGTGTTCGACGTAGTGGCCGATGATGTCACGGAACCGCGAGATGCGGTCCTCCTGACCGAGGGCTTCGGTGATCGCGTCGTCGAAACGGGCGAGTCGCGTGACGTTCACATCGTCGACACTGGGCAGCTGCATCTGCGTGAGCGGCTGGCGGGTCGCCTTCTCGATCGCGGTCAGGAGACGACGTTCGCGAGGTGTGACGAAACTGATCGCCGCTCCACTGCGTCCGGCGCGTCCCGTCCGGCCGATGCGGTGCACATACGACTCGGTGTCGATCGGGATGTCGAAGTTGACCACGTGGCTGATCCGCTCGACATCGAGACCGCGAGCGGCCACATCCGTCGCCACGAGGATGTCGAGTTTGGCCGACTTGAGCTGCTCGACCGTGCGCTCCCGCTGCGCCTGGGGCACATCACCGTTGATGGCTGCGGCCGAATACCCGCGGGCACGCAGCTTCTCGGCCAGCGTCTCCGTCTCGTTCTTGGTGCGGACGAAGATGATCATGCCTTCGAAGTTCTCCACTTCGAGGATGCGCGTGAGCGCGTCGACCTTCTGCGGGTACGAGACCATCAGGTACCGCTGGGTCGTGTTCGCCGATGTCGTGGTCTTGGTCTTGACCGTGATCTCTTCCGGATCGTGCAGGTACTTCTTCGAGATCCGGCGGATCTGCGCGGGCATCGTGGCCGAGAACAGAGCCACCTGCTTGTCGTCGGGAGTGTCGGCGAGGATGGTCTCCACGTCCTCCGCAAACCCCATCTTCAGCATCTCGTCCGCCTCGTCGAGCACGAGGTACTTCAACTGGGAGAGGTCGAGCGTCCCCTTCTCCAGGTGGTCCATGATGCGCCCGGGGGTGCCGACCACGATGTGAACGCCGCGACGGAGTGCGGAGAGTTGGATGCCGTACCCCTGGCCGCCGTAGACGGGCAGGAGGTGCACGCCCTTGATGTGCGCCGCGTAGCTCTCGAACGCCTCGGCGACCTGCAGCGCGAGCTCGCGCGTTGGAGCGAGCACGAGAGCCTGGGGAGTCTTCTGCGAGATGTCGAGTCTCGACAGGATGGGCAGTGCGAAGGCGGCGGTCTTGCCGGTTCCGGTCTGCGCCAGTCCGACGACATCGCGACCCTCGAGCAGCAGGGGGATCGTCGCGGCCTGGATCGCCGACGGGTTCTCGTATCCCACGTCCTTCAGGGCCTTCAGAACGGCGGGGTCGAGGCCCAGATCGGAGAAGGTCGTCGTCGAGCCGGCGTCGTCCGCCTCGCTCGTCGGTGTTTCGGGATCGGTCATCCTCCAACGGTAGTCCTTCGGCCCTGCAGTCGTGCCCGCCAGGCCGCTCGCCGACGGTGACGCGGTGCGCGGGTTAGTCTGGCGCGGGGAATCGGGACGCGCAAGAAGGGAAGTCCAGTGAACGCATCCTTCGCAGAACTCGTCGGAGTCGATGCTCCCATCGTGCTGGGACCTTTCGGAGGCCTCTCCTCGACGGAGCTGACGGCGGCGGTCAGCAACCTCGGGGGCTTGGGCTCCTTCGGTCTCTACGGGTACGAGCCCGAACGCATTCGCGAGACCGCAGAGGCGATTCGTCGCCTGACCTCGAAACCCTTCGCGCTCAACCTGTGGATTCCGCACGACGACGCGGATCCGTCCACCGTGTCGGAGGAGGAGTTCGATCGCTACGCAGCGGGCCTCGAGCCGTTCTTCCGCGAGGTCGGCATCCCACTGCCGACCCGGCCCGAACGCTACCTGCCGCCGTTCGAGACTCAGCTCGACGCCGTGTTCGCCGAGTCCCCGGCCGTGGTGAGCTTCGTCTTCGGCGTGCCGAGCGTCGATGTCGTGGCGGAGGCGCACAAACGGGGAATCCTCGTGGTCGGCACGGCCACGACCGTCGCCGAAGCCCGGGCGCTCGAAGCCGGGGGTGCGGATGCGGTCGTCGCCACAGGTCTCGAAGCCGGCGGCCACCGCGTCTCCTTCCTGCGCACTGCGGAGGAATCCCTGGTGGGCACATTCGCTCTGGTGCCCCAGGTCGTCGACGCCGTCGACGTTCCCGTGATCGCCGCCGGCGGCATCGCCGACCGTCGTGGCGTGGCAGCCGCTCTCGCGCTCGGAGCGAGTGCCGTGCAGGTCGGCACCGCGTTCATGGCCACCGATCAGTCGGCGACCAATGACGCGCACCGTCGGGCCATCCGGTCCGCCACCGCCGACGGCACCGTTCTCACCCGTGCGATGAGCGGTCGACTCGCACGCGGTATCCCGAACCGGGTCATCCGTGACATCGAGGGCAGCGGTTCGATCGCGCCGTTCCCGGTGCAGAACTGGCTCACCGGCCGATTCCGCGCGGAAGCCGTGAAGCAGGGCATCCCCGACCTGCAATCGCTCTGGGCAGGGCAGTCGGCCGCTCTGGCGACGCACACGCAAGCCGCTGACGTGTTCGCCGAGCTGGCCGCGGGGGTTCCGAGCTAGACCAGGCGGCTGAGCGCGTCGGGATCGGTCTCTCGCTCATTCGCTCATTCGGTCCGTCGGTCACTCGGGCGCGAGGGCCTCGGCGACCGCCTGCTCGACGGTCAGGTCCCGACCGGCCGCGATGGCCGCATCCAGTTCGGCTCCCTGTCCTGCCTCGACGAGTCGGTCGAGGTACTTCTGGTGGAAGGTGAACATCGGGCCGTTGTGTGTGCCGCTCCTTTCCCGGAGGGCACGGGATGCGCCGGCGAGACGACCAGCACGAACGACGTCGCCGGCGAGTGCCGCCACCGCGACCAGCCCCTCCAAGCCGTAGGCGAGTCCTTCCGCGTGACCCAGACCGGCAGACAGCGTCACACTGCTCGCGAAGTCGGCTCGCGCACGATCCGGATCCCCGAGCAGCAGCCTGGCCCACCCCAAGTGGTACGACGCGATCCGTTCGCCCACGACGTCTCCCGTGCGCTGTGTGATCGCGAGACTCCGCTCGAAATGTTCGCGAGCTTCGTCGACCTTCTGCTGCAGCAGCGCTACCCGGCCGAGCAGAACCAGAGCCATCGATTCGCCCCACAGACTGCGGCTCCCGCGGAACAGCTCGAGACTGACCTCCATCACCTCGCGAGCCCGGTGTGTGTCCGGTGTCCCACCCGCGAGCAGCGCCAGCGCGAGCGAGATGCGTGCCAGACCTTCGCCGTTCGCATCCGAAGCGCGGCGGAAGAGCTCTGCGCTCTTCGTCAGATCCGCGGCAACGGCACCGTCGGGGTCCTTCCAGAACATGATCGTGCGCGTGAAGTACAGAGTGATGGCGCGGGTGCGATCGCCCAGCCGGGCATGGGATGCGAGAGCCTCGTCCATCCACGTGCGCACCTCCCCGAGCAGACCGGCCACCCAGAAGTACAGATACAGAGCGAACGCCAGATGGGCCGCGCGGTCCCAGTCCTGCTGGTCGAGCAGATACCGTTCGGCGGCACGCAGGTTGTCGCGCTCGTCACCCAGCCGTCGCATCCACTCCCGCTGACGCTCACCCTTCAACTCGGATTCGATGCGGTCGCCGAGCTCCAGGAAGTAGCGCGCGTGCGCATCCCGGGCCTTCTCCGCTTCGCCGGTGGAGACCAGCTGTTCCCGCGCGTACTCGCGGACACTGGCCAGCATCGAGAAGCCCGGGCGCTCGCCGCTGTCGTGCGGTCCGACGAGGCTGTTGTCGACGAGAGCGGTCAGATCGGTCAGAACGTCGCCCGCCGAATCTCCGTCGCGACCGCCGTCCGTGCCGACGAACTCGGCGGCATCGAGGGTGAAACCTCCCTCGAAGACGCCGAGACGGTTGAGCAGCCTCCGCTGAGCGTCGTCGAGCAGCTGCGTGCTCCACTCGATCGTTCGCCTGATGGTCTGCTGCCGTTCCGGGAGATCCCGTGAGCCACCGACGAGCAGGCTGAGGCGCTTGTCGAGCCGGTCGAGCAGGTCCGCGGGCGAGAGCACGCGGATGCGCGCGGCGGCCAGTTCGATCGCGAGCGGCACACCGTCGACCGCTGCGCAGATCCGCGCGATGATGCCCGAGTTGCCCGCGGTCAGCTCGAAATCGGGTTTGGCGGCTCGTGCGCGCTCGGTGAACAGGTTCACGGACGAGTCCTCTGCCAGAGGTCCGACCTCATAGCTCTGCTCCGCGCCCACGCGCAGAAGGGAGCGGCTGGTGACCAGCGCGACGACGCCGGGAGACGCGGCGAGAAGATTCGTGAGGTCCGGTGCGGCGGACAGGACCTGCTCGAAGTTGTCGAGCAGTAGAAGCAGGCGTCGTCCGCCGAGGGCGGTGGCGAGGTTCTCCAGAATGGGCGCGTCCCCGGTGTCGCGAACGCCGAGCGCCTGAGCGATCGCGTGCGTCACGCGGGCCGGGTCGTGCACGGCGGAAAGGTCCACGAACACCGCACCGTCGTCGAACGACGGGGCGACGGCGCGCGCAGCCGCGACCGCCAATCGGCTCTTTCCGATGCCGCCCGGTCCGATGAGGGTGACCAGGCGGGTTCCGGACAGGAGCATCCGGCCGATCTCTGCGATGTCCACGTCTCGGCCGATGAGGTCGGTGAGAGAGGTGGGAAGCCGCACCGGTTCGACCACCCGATCGGCGTCGCTCAGGACCTCGGCCTGCGCCGGCGCATCCCGGCTCTGATCGAAGCGCTCAGCGAGCAGGATCGCCAGGTCGGCCTCGACCAGGGCGGCGAGCTCCTTCGCGGTCTCGAAATACTTGTAGGCGGCGCGATCATCATCGCGGATGCGGTTCAGCAGCTCGGTGAGTCGCGGCTCGCGGTTCTCGGCGGGCGTCTTGACGTAGAGCAGACGCGGGAGATCGTCGGGGCAGAGGTTGTACTCGTCCTCGAGTCCGGACACCGACTCATCCGGTGCGACCCATCCGTACCGCTCCCAGTAAACCCCGACGAAGACGTCGCTCTGATCGAGGTAGGCGCGATACAGCTCGCGCGGCGGATGCGGTCGGGCGCCGAGCTCGAACATCACAGGAGCCAGGTGCAGGCGTTCGATCGCCGTCCGCGCGGCCCGCCGTTCCGGAGCGAGCTCCTGCAGAGTGGAGCTGACGAAGATCCGCAACCGTTGATCGGGCGTGCGAATAACATGAGCGTGACTCATGTGGAAATTCTGTTGCTCTTCACACGAATAGTCCAGTGCGCGACGTCGCAGCATCTTCGAGCGCCGGAATCACGCCGAAGTCGCGGGATCAGACGTACAGTCAACCATCAGGTTCTTACGGTCGTGCTCCCATGCGCGGGCCATAGATTTCGTGGCATCGGCGTGCGTGCGCCGGATAGATCGGAGTGATCACCATGGGCTTCCTCGACAGACTTCTGGGCCGCGAAGAGCCGCAGCACCCGCAGAACCAGCCCTCAGCACAGGGAGGGTACGGAGCGCAGGGGGGATACGGCGGCCAGGCGACACAGCCGCCTCGATCTGACGACGAGATCGCGGTCGAGCGCTATCGGTACCTGCTCCGCACGGCGCCGCCGGAGACGATCGAGCAGGTTCACGAGGAAGCGTTCTCGAAGCTCACCCCCGAACAGCGCCGGCTGCTCTTCACCCAGCTGAGCGAGAACGCCCCGGCGGGCGAGCAGCCGAGAGGCGACGACGCCCACTCGCTCGCGCAGTCCGCGACGCGCGCAGAACTCCGCCAGCCCGGAACCCTGGAACGATCGATGCGGGGCGGCGGA
>Ga0256799_1000471_pt1 | contig 10123 bp, 9 predicted proteins | sample MC6MC0950MT_FD_190207 | JGI IMG/M metagenome (GOLD analysis project Ga0256799, IMG submission 190207) | Metatranscriptome of enriched soil aggregate microbial communities from Iowa State University, Ames, United States - MC6-MC0950-MT... | ecosystem: Environmental > Terrestrial > Soil >... | reverse complement strand
GGAAAAACCGCAGCAGCCGAAATCGCGCTGGGCGGTCACCGGACTCTATTTTTACGACAACCGCGTGGTGGAGTTCGCCAAACAGGTGAAACCTTCCGAGCGCGGTGAGCTGGAAATCACCGCCATCAACCAGATGTATCTCGATCAGGGCGAGCTGGCAGTGGAGTTGCTGGGGCGCGGATTTGCCTGGCTGGATACCGGCACGCACGACAGCCTGATTGAGGCGAGTATGTTTGTGCAGACGGTGGAAAAACGGCAGGGCTTTAAAATTGCCTGCCTGGAAGAGATTGCATGGCGTAACGGCTGGCTGAGCGATGCCCAGCTTTTAGCCGCGGCTCAGGCGCTAACCAAAACCGGCTACGGCCAGTATCTGCTGGATGTTCACAATGCCCGTCCGCGTCAATATTGATCCCCTTACATGGGAAAATGAGTTCTTCGGTCAGAACAGCGTGCGCTTATCGCTGGATGGCGATTTGGTGCTGGCCGAGGCCCTTCAGCAGCCGTATGCGCTGTGGCAAGTGAAGGTGCCCGCTGAACGCGTTGATGCCATCGATGCGCTGAGCCAGCATGGTTTTCAGTTAGTGGAAGGCGAAGCTGACCTTTCCCTCAGCATCAAACATACCGAGCGGCAAGTTGGCGTGCGCATTGCGCGGGAAGCACAAATCCCGGCACTGCGTGAAGCGGCTGCGCAGGCGTTTAGCCAAAGTCGCTTCCGCGCGCCGTGGTTTGCTGCGGCGGACAGCGGACGTTTCTACGCGCAGTGGATTGAAAATGCGGTGCGCGGCACCTTTGATAATCAATGTCTGGTGGCCTGCGATGAGCAGGGCGCGCTGCAAGGTTTCGTCTCGATGCGCGAAGTGGACGGCGACATGCGCATCGGTCTGCTGGCGGTATTGCCCGCCGCACAAGGTTGCGGCGTCGGCCAGCGCCTGCTGCTCGCCGCCGCCGACTGGGGCCGCGTGCGTCAGCTAACGCATCTGCGCGTGGCGACCCAGCTCAGCAATCTCACGGCGTTGCGCCTCTATTTACGCAGCGGTGCGCGGCTGGAAAGCACCGCTTACTGGTTCTACAGGAAAGCCTCATGATCCCATTTAATGCGCCGCCGATTGTCGGCAGCGAAGTTGAATATATGCAGTCGGCGATGGCCAGCGGCAAGCTGTGCGGCGATGGCGGCTTTACTCGCCGCTGCCAGCAGTGGATGGAACAGCATTTCGGCAGCAAAAAAGTGCTGCTGACGCCATCCTGCACCGCGTCGCTGGAGATGGCGGCGCTGCTGATTGACCTGCAGCCTGGCGATGAAGTGATCATGCCGAGCTACACCTTCGTCTCCACCGCCAACGCCTTTGTGCTGCGCGGCGCGACCATTGTGTTTGTCGATGTGCGCCCCGATACGCTAAATATCGATGAAACGCTGATTGAAGCGGCGATCACGCCGAAAACCCGCGCCATCGTGCCAGTGCATTACGCGGGCGTGGCCTGCGAGATGGACAGCATCATGGCGCTGGCGGCGAAGCATAAACTCTATGTTATCGAGGATGCCGCGCAAGGCGTGATGTCGCAGTACAAAGGACGCGCGCTCGGCACCATTGGTCACATTGGCTGCTTTAGCTTTCACGAAACTAAAAATTACACCGCCGGCGGTGAAGGCGGCGCAACGCTGATCAATGACGCGAAGCTGGTGGATCGTGCCGAGATCATTCGTGAAAAAGGCACCAACCGCAGCCAGTTTTTCCGTGGTCAGGTAGATAAATATACCTGGCGCGATATTGGCTCCAGCTATTTGATGGCGGATTTGCAGGCGGCCTATTTGTGGGCGCAGCTGGAAGCGGCGGAGCAAATTAATCAGCAGCGTTTGCGTTTGTGGCAACGCTACTACGATGCGCTGCGGCCGCTGGCTGCTGCCGGCCGTATTGAGCTGCCGGTGGTGCCAAAAAATTGCCGCCACAATGCACATATGTTCTACATCAAGCTGCGCGACAGCGACGATCGTCAGGCGCTGATCAACTGGATGAAAGAGGCGGAAATCCTCACGGTGTTCCATTACATCCCGCTGCACTCGTCGCCAGCGGGTGAACGTTTTGGCCGCTTCCACGGTGATGATGCCTTTACCACGCGTGAAAGCGAGCGCCTGCTGCGCCTGCCGCTGTTCTACAACTTATCGGATAACAACCAGCGTACGGTGATCAGTTCGCTGCTGAGTTTCTTTGCCTGATGTCATTAGCAAAAGCATCAGTCTGGACCGCGTCTTCCACGCTGGTAAAAATCGTTGCTGGCCTGCTGGTGGTGAAACTGTTAGCGATAAGCTTCGGACCCGAAGGGATCGGGCAAGCCGGTAACTTCCGCCAGTTGATTACTGTACTCGGCGTATTGGCGGGCGCGGGCATCTTTAACGGCGTCACTACGTTAGTCGCGCAACATCAGCAACAGCCACAACAACTGCGCGCGGTGACCGGCACGGCTTCGGCGATTGTGCTCGGTTTTTCAACGCTGCTGGCGCTGGTGTTTTTGCTGGCGGCAACGCCCATCAGCACGGCGCTGTTTGGTCATGCTGAATATGCCAACGTGGTGCGCATTGTCGCCTTTCTGCAGCTCGGTATTGCCTGGGCCAATCTGACGCTGGCGTTGCTGAAGGGCTTTCGCGATGCGCGCGGCAATGCGCTGGCGCTGATTGCCGGAAGTATCGTCGGCGTGCTGGGTTATGTGCTGTGCTGGTGGCTGGGCGGCTATGCTGGTGCGTTAGTGGGGTTGGCGCTGGTGCCGGCGCTGCTAGTGTTTCCGGCGTTGCTGATGCTACGTCGCCATCGCGATCGGCTGCCGCTGAGCTGGCTGATGCCAGGCTGGCATCCTGACCTGGCGCGCAATCTGGCGAAGTTTACGCTGATGGCGCTGATCACCTCATTCACCTTGCCGGTGGCGTGGGTGATGATGCGAAATCTGCTGGCCGAGCAGCAAGGCTGGGCGCAGGTTGGTTTATGGCAGGGCGTGACCAGTATTTCCGATGCCTACCTGCAATTTATCACCGCCACCTTTAGCGTCTGGCTGCTGCCCACGCTGGCGCGGCTGGAGCAGAAACCGCAAATCGCCCGTGAGATTGGGCGTGCGCTGCGCTTTGTGTTACCTGCCGTCGCAGCGGCCAGTTTCTGCGTATGGCTGCTGCGCGATGTCGCTATCTGGCTGCTGTTTTCGCCGCAGTTCAGCGCGATGCGTGATCTTTTCGTCTGGCAGTTGTGCGGTGATGTGTTTAAAGTCGGCGCCTATGTTTTCGGATATCTGGTGATCGCCAAAGCGTCACTGCGCTTCTATATTCTGACGGAAATCAGCCAGTTTGCCCTGCTGACCGGTTTTTCCCATTGGCTGATTCCGCTGCACGGGACCGCCGGGGCCGCGCAGGCTTACATGGCAACCTACGTTCTCTATTTCGCCCTTTGTTGTGGCGCCTTCATGATTTATTGCCGGAAAAAATGACGACTTTTCACGTATTGGGATCGGATATCCCGCATCACAATCATACGGTGCTGCGCTTCTTTGATGACGTGATGAGCGCCGAGCTGCCTGGCGCTGCGCCGCGTCAGTTTATGGTGGTATCCAGCGCGCCCGAAACGCTGCAAGCGTATGCTTCATTGCAGATTGAAACCTTTGCCAGCAAGCGTGCGCTGGCGCAAGCGGTGGTGACGCGTGCTGCCGATCGCTCGCAGCGCTTCTTCTTTCACGGCCAGTTTAATCCCAGCATTTGGTTGGCCTTGCTGAGCGGCAAACTGCGTCGTCAGCAGGCGTTCTGGCACGTATGGGGCGCGGATCTCTACGAAGAAGGGCGCGGCCTTAAGTATCAGCTGTTTTATCTGCTGCGCAGAATGGCGCAAGGGCGCGTGGCGCGCGTGTTTGCGACGCGCGGTGATTTGCACCATTTCCAGCAGCGTCATCCGCGCGTTCCCGCCTCGCTGCTCTATTTCCCGACGCGCATGCCGGATGTGGCGCTGCCTGCGCCAATGGAAAGCCCCGATTTCACTATTCTGCTCGGTAACTCCGGCGATCGCAGTAATCGTCACATTGCCGGTTTAGAGGCGATTCGAGCCCAGTTTGGTGAACAGGTGAAAATCGTCGTGCCGCTCGGTTATCCGCAGAATAATCACGCTTATATCGATGAGATTGCCGCCGCCGCACAGCGCCTGTTCCCGGCGGGGCAAGTGACGCTGCTGCGCGACAAGATCGACTTTGATGCCTATCTGACATTGCTTAGCCGCTGCCAGCTCGGCTATTTTATGTTCGAGCGCCAGCAAGGCATTGGTACGCTTTGCTTGCTGATTCAGGCCAATATTCCGTTTGTGCTGAACCGAAAAAATCCGTTCTGGCGCGATCTCAGCGAGCAAGGTTTGCCGGTGCTGTTTAGCGAAGATGCGCTGGATAGCGCCAGCGTGGCCGAAGCGCAACGGCAATTAGCGCAATGCGATCACTCTTCGATCGCCTTTTTTGCCCCCGGCTATCTGGCAGGCTGGCGCGACGCGCTAACCCTGAGTGAAAGGGAGAGAACATGAGCCTGATGCAGTTTAGTGGTCTGCTGGTGGTTTATCTGTGTTCGCTGGGTTTCATTCTGACCCTAACCTGGCGGGAATTTAAACGGGTGCGCTTCAACTTCCACCTGTTCTTCACCATTTTGTTTTTACTGACCTTCTATTTCGGCTTCCCGCTGACCAGCGTGCTGGTATTCCGCTTTAACGTGGCGGTGGTGCCGCCGGAATATCTGCTGCAGGCGCTGCTGGCCGCTACCAGCTTTTATGCCATCTATTACGTTAGCTACAAGGTGCGGCTGCGGCCGGCCAATGCGCCTGCGCGCAAACCCTGGCTGCAGATGAACCGGGTTGAAACCCATCTGACCTGTCTGCTGCTGGCGCTGGTGGCAATTGGCACCGTGACGGTGTTCTTTATGCACAACGGCCTGCTGCTGTTCCGGCTTTCGGCTTACAACCAGATCTTCTCCAGCGAAGTGTCCGGCGTGGCGCTTAAACGCTTCTTCTACTTCTTTATTCCGGCGATGCTGATTCGCTACTTCCTCAAGCCAACCCAGCGTCAGTGGCTGTGGTTTTTGCTGGTGTCGGTGGCATTTGGCTTGCTGACCTACGCGCTGGTGGGCGGCACGCGCGCCAATATCATTATCGCGTTCGCGCTGTTCTTGTTTATTGGCATTACGCGCGGCTGGATCACGCTGTGGATGCTGGTTGGCGCCGGTGTGATGGCGATTGGCGGTATGTTCTGGCTGGCGTTGCGTCGCTATAACCTCGACGTAGTGGGCGATGAAGCGTTTTATACCTTCCTTTATCTGACGCGCGACACCTTCTCGCCGTGGGAAAATCTGGCGCTGTTACTGCAAAACTACGACAAGATCGATTTTCAGGGGCTGGCACCGATTTGGCGCGATTTCTACGTGTTCATTCCCAGCTGGATGTGGCCGGGACGTCCAACAGCCATTCTCAACAGCGCTAACTACTTTACCTGGGAAGTGCTGAACAACCATTCCGGCTTGGCGATCTCGCCCACGCTGTTGGGTTCGCTGGTGGTGATGGGCGGCGTGTGGTTTATCCCAATCGGTGCGGTGGCTGTCGGCCTGCTGATGAAAGGCTTCGATAACCTTTATCTGTATGGCCGCGATACCAGCAATCGTTACAGCGGGGCGATTTTGCAGAGTTTCTGCTTCGGCGCGGTGTTTAATATGATCGTGCTGGCGCGTGAAGGGCTGGATGCTTTCGGCTCGCGCGTGGTGTTCTTTTGTCTGATTTTTGCGGCCTGTATGTGGGCGGCTAAATTGCTTTACTGGCTGTTGGCGCGCGCGGGGTTGATTCGTCCGCGCAGCGAGCCGGTTTTACACAGCCCTTCTTAACCTTTGGGCACAACGGGAAATTCATACCATGGAAACCGATAAGCCGCGCTATAGCCTGCGCGGAGTCGATCTTCGCGCCTTCAACGATATGGCGAGCTTTCTGCGCTTTCTGCTGCCCGAGGGTAAACCGCGTTGCGGCACGCTGGTGGCGATGAATGCCGAGAAAATGCTCACGCTGGAAGAAGATGCGCAGCTACGCGCACTGATCGCTGAGGCTGAGTTCAAATATCCGGATGGCATCAGCATCGTCCGTTCGCTACGTAAGAAGTATCCTCAGCTGCAGGTGAACCGCATTGCAGGCGCGGATTTATGGGAAGCGTTGATGGAGAGTGCAGGGCGTAGCGGCATTCCGGTGTTTCTGATTGGTGGACGTCAGGCGGTGCTGCAGGAAACCTGCGACAAGCTGCGCCGACAGTGGAATGTGAATATCGTTGGCAGTCAGGATGGTTACTTTGCGCCTGAAGCGCGCGACGCGCTGTTTGCCCGCATCGCCGCGAGTGGTGCGCAGATTGTCACGGTGGCGCAAGGTTCGCCGCGCCAGGAGCTGTTGATGCGTGATTGCCGCGCCCATTGGCCGCATGCGCTCTATATGGGCGTTGGTGGCACTTACGATGTGTTTACTGGGCACGTTAAGCGCGCGCCCGTTTGGTGGCAAAAGTCCGGACTGGAATGGCTTTATCGCCTTATTCGTCAGCCTTCGCGTCTGCGTCGCCAATTAAAGCTGCTGAAATACTTACGCTACCATTGGCGGGGCGACCTCTGAAATTGCTGGTTTTTCCAGCGAAAATGAGAGGGTAAGCGCCTCAAACTGCTGTAATTATCGATGGAATGCACAAAGCGTAATCAAACGCGTTTTTTTTCTAAAAAAGGGCTGGACAGTATGAGGTCAAGCCCGTAGTATGCCCATCCGCAACGGCGCTACGCGCCCGTAGCTCAGCTGGATAGAGCGCTGCCCTCCGGAGGCAGAGGTCTCAGGTTCGAATCCTGTCGGGCGCGCCATTTAGTTTGTGCGCAAGAGCTTCGGTGGTTGGTTAGACCGCGTTATGCAGTGAATTAGTAAGCGAAACACGCTTACGCACCAGAATTATGGTGGCTATAGCTCAGTTGGTAGAGCCCTGGATTGTGATTCCAGTTGTCGTGGGTTCGAGTCCCATTAGCCACCCCAGATTTTGCTCGGTCACGCGATGGTGGCGGAATTGGTAGACGCGCTAGCTTCAGGTGTTAGTGTTCTTACGGACGTGAGGGTTCAAGTCCCTCCCTTCGCACCAGGCAAAATTACGCTGTAGCGTTAAAGAAGTAAAAAATCGGCGAGTAGCGCAGCTTGGTAGCGCAACTGGTTTGGGACCAGTGGGTCGGAGGTTCGAATCCTCTCTCGCCGACCATATTCGAAAAGCCTGCTTGAAAAAGCAGGCTTTTTTCGTTTGTATCCGCCATTCATATTCTCAACTCTTCCCATCATTTCCTTTGAGCGTAATTCCGCACATTGTCGCTATTTAGATACATATAAATCATTGATTTATATTGGCATGACAATTCCTTGCATAGCTTGTCGTTCTGCGGAGACAGCTTATTGAATGATCGTCGCGTTTTACCGACAGTGGCTAACACCGGGATTGTGGCAGGGACTATATCCTGTTGATATTAATTAGCTTATTGCACGTGCTGCAACTTTGGCACGTCTTGTGCAATAATCTACCTGTAGATGCTCATTCCACCTCTTATGTTTGCTGATGCTACATAAACCTGGGAATGATGCAGAGCCCCTTACGGCATCCGTTGTCCAGCCTGGCAGTATTTGCGCACGCTTTACTGCAGTAAGAAGGACATTACGTTGAGTCGGATGCCATCAGTTGTCTTAACGACCTGATCTTACACCTGCTTATGGCAGGTGTTTTTTTGTCTGTAATATGGCGAAGGGTAGATTCGGCTTCGGAACGCAAGGTTCAGTTAAGCCGCTTCGGGTTTTGCGATGAGTTCACTGGTCACGCGTATATCGAACTCAGTGAAAAGTGCGGTAGGAATTTTTTTTTGCCTATCTTCTTCAGGCTCACAAAGCCGTGACCTTCCAACGTTTTCAGCGTCGCAGACAGATTACTGACTCGACGTCCCGAAAGCTCCGCCAGCTCTGTAACGGTCTGAGGTTTGCGCTCGTGCATAAGCTTGAGAAGTAGGATGTTCTCATTGCTAAGCACCTGCGCAATCGCGTTCACGGACGCAAACCAAACTTTGGGTTCATCAGCCTCAGGTTTGTACTGCCCACTCGCAATGCTCAGCATGCGATTACGCATATTCTCTGGAGAAATAATGCCGATGAGCGCTTTCATGATTTACCCTCTTTTTCACCAATGATTTTGTCTACATTTTCCAGAAAGTCTTCGAGCAGTTGGCTGGCCGAAACAAAGAAATAGGGCTGCCCAGAATCAACAGAGGTTTTATGCAAATGGTCATAAACCGTCCATTTACCTGAAAAACCTCTCTTCGGCGGCTTAATGGCATGAGCGTTATCTATGCCGAAGATGCGGGTGTTGTAATTGTTATGGAAGGTAAGATTGTACCTTATGCCATGCGGCCTGAACTTCGACGGTGCTTCTTTACGAACCTCAATTTTCCACCAATATCCGCTCTCATAAGTAAATCGATATCCATCCATGTCGATCAGCGTATTTAATCCGTAGTCTTCATCATCCATATACTTATGACCCGATCATAACAAATCAATGTTGCTGTGTAAAATTTCATCAGACCCACACGGTAATGATCGAAACAGATCAGGATATTGATTAGCGATAAATTGCAGGCAAAAAAAAGCCGGGACAAGCCCGGCGTGCACAAAAGTAACAATCGTAAAATCAGATGCTGGTATTGGTCTTCAGCGTAAGTAGCAGGCCTTCACGACGCATTTTGGCAGCGTCTTCCGGACGATGCAGGCGGTCGTAAACATCGGCCAGCCAGGCATAATCAAACGCATCCGGACGCTGCGCCAGCGCTTGCTGGAACGCTTCTGCTGCCTGCTGCCATTCCCCATGACGCATCAGCAGCTGACCAAACGTGCTATGGAGCAGCGGCGTGGCGCCATGCTGTTTAATCTGCTGACGCAGCGCTTTTTCCAGAGATTGCGGATCGCCACTTTTAATACGCGGCATCAGCAATACCAGACGATCGTCATATTGACGTTTCAGACCTTCCAGCACGATGCTCTGTGCGGTATCCGGATCGTCACACTCAATCAAATGTTCTGCCATAGCCACCTGCAAGGCGGTTTCCTGACGCGTTTTGCGGCTCTGGTTTTGCCACCATTTCTTCAAACCGTCGCTGCCTTGATCGGCCATCGCCTGGTTCATCAGGCCCAGCCAGGCTTGCTGCTGCAAGGCATCGCGCTGTGCTTCATCATTGATCTGCACTTTCTGCATCGCAGGCAGAATGTCGAGCAATGCGCCCCATGCGCCGGTACGAATATAGGCTTGTTCTGCCAGACGCAACACTTCCGGATGGCGCGGCGCGACTTCCAGCAGGCGATCAACGCCATGGCGTGCCGCATGATCTTCGTTGCGCGCCAGTTGCAGACGTACGCGTGTGATTTCAACCGGAATCGTGTCATTCACCGACAGCTCAGAAGCGCGCTCCAGATGCTGATTAGCACGGATTTCGTCACCGCGTTGCTGTGCCGCTTCGGCAGCCAGCAAGTAGTTTGCCACTGGCTGATCGGCGTGGTCGGCATTTTTCGACAGCAGTTTTTCGGCCTGTTTAAAGTCACCTTCCGCCAGTTTCATCAGCGCGCTTTGCGTGTGGCGCTGCGCGCTACGGCGCTTGCGGCCGGTGAACCAGCCGCGTGTGCGGGCGCCAGTGCGGAACAGGCGACGCAGAATCCATTCCACCAACAAAATCACCAGCAGGCTGAGGATCAAAATGATCGCCAGGCCGGTTACGCTGGTTTCAATGTTCCAGTTGTCGGTTTGGATCAACACGTAGCCCTGATGGCCGGCTACCATCGGTCCAACCACAACGCCCGCAATCAGCAGCAGGAAAAGCACCAATACTTTCAGCATGGTTAGCCTCCTTGTTGATCAGCAGCAACCGATGGCTGAGCCAGCAAATTACGTACGCGGGTTTGCATCAGTTTTTCCAGCAGCGGCTGGCTTTCCAGCGTATCCGGCACATCCATTGAAATGCTTTGCTGGCTCAATTCATCCAGCTGTGCAAGGAAGGCTTTGGTGGCGGCATCGTTGGTGTCATACCAGGCGCGAACCCAGG
>Ga0256799_1000461_pt1 | contig 10225 bp, 9 predicted proteins | sample MC6MC0950MT_FD_190207 | JGI IMG/M metagenome (GOLD analysis project Ga0256799, IMG submission 190207) | Metatranscriptome of enriched soil aggregate microbial communities from Iowa State University, Ames, United States - MC6-MC0950-MT... | ecosystem: Environmental > Terrestrial > Soil >... | reverse complement strand
TTGCTCAGCTTGTCATACTGGCCTTGCGCGATACTGGCGGGGATGATTTTCGCATCCGGATAAGCCAGCATCACCGGCAAATCGGCGTAAGGCGCATCGGTTTCAATCAAAACCGTGTTGGTATCTGGCGCGCTGACGGCGTTAATCGGCCCAATGTTATGCAACGCTGGCGAGGCATTTTTCGGATCGAGCAGCGCCTGCAGGCTGGCGACCACATCGGCGGAAGTCAGCGCGGAACCGTCGCTGAACTTCAGGTTCGGGCGCAGGGTAAACGTCCACTGTTTAAGATCGGCGCTGGCCTGCCAGGAATGCGCCAAATCGGCTTCGGCTTTCATCTCCTGCGTCAGACGCGTTAAGCCGCTGTACAGCAGTTCCGCCACCAGATATTCCGGGTTGACGCGCACCTGATGTGGATTTAACACGGCGTCGGCTTGATCAACGCTGATGCGCAGCACACCGCCTTTACGCGCCGTGCCGCCCGGCGTGGCGCTCGCCACCTGCGCGGCATGGGCCGAGAACGACCAGGGCAGCATCGCTGCGCCCGTCAGAGCGGTAGAACTGGCGATAAACTGTCTGCGGTTTAACCCTTTCATTGCGCACATCTTCTCTTCCTCGTGATTAGTTAATTACCCTGGGTTGGCTGAAAATCATCGGCGAGATACGCCAGAATGGACTGCGAAAGTGCGATCACATCTGCCAGCGTGGTGTACTCATCGGCGGCATGAATGCGGTTGTCAGGACGGGCGAGGCCGCCGAGTAAAATCTCCTGAATCCCGGCTTGCTGGACCCAGCCCATATCGGAACTGGTGGACGATCCCCAGGGTTGGAACTCGCTGGGTTGGAAGCCAAAACCCTGACTCAGCGCCGCCTGCCAGCGCGGCCAGTGCGGACCGTCCGGATTAGCGACCGGCGCCAGATGGCCAATCATTTGCAGCGTGACGTCGAGCGCGGGGCTGTCGCGCATCGCACTTTCCACACAGTGCGTCAGCTCCTGCCACACCGCGTCAAAGCGCTCTTCCGGCGCGTAGCGGCGGTTAATTAGCAGCTCAAACCGTTCTGGAATGGTTGATCCTTTGCTGCCGCCCTGCGCAGCGGCCAGCGTTAACAGTGACGTCAGCGGTTTGCCGTGATAGTGCGGCGGAGAAGGCATCGCCGAGGTGCGTTGTTCCACCTCGAGCTTCAGCTGATAAAGCGCGTTCATCATTGGCAGCGCCGCTTCAATAGCATTAATGCCGTCAACCGGATCGCCGGAGTGCGCCGAACGTCCGGTGATAATCACTTTGAGATCGATGCTGCCAAAGCAACCGGCCCAGATGCGCGGCACCGCGCCGCCGTTGAAGCTGAGCAGATGACCGGAGAAAAGCTGTTGTTCCGCCAGATAACGAATGCCGGGATACAAGCCGCCCTCTTCATCGCTACACAGCAGAAATACCGGATTAAAACGCAGCGGGATGGCCGCCGCCTGTGCCGCGCGCACTGCAGCCATCGCGGCAACGATGGTGCCTTTCATGTCTGCCGCGCCGCGCCCAAACAGCTTGCCTTCTGCTGCGGTCAGCGTGAGCGCTGGAAAACGCCAGCCATCGCCAGCGGGCACGGTATCGGTGTGGAAATAGAGATTGCAGTTTTCAGCGGCACCAGCATCAAGTGATGCCAGCAAATTGACACGCTCACCGTACGCGCTGCCGTCCGGTGCCTGCCATAAATGTTCCGGCACGGAGACGCGCGCAAAGTGAAAATCCAGCGGTGTTAACAAGTGCGTCATCACGTCAGCAAATGCGCCATAACCGTTGCCTGGCGGGAAGCAGGTATCCACCTCCAGCATCTGTTTAAGGTCATCCGTCATTTGCGCGCCGTCATGAGCAATCATCGCTAATGCGTTGTTAAAGCGTGGATTTTGCATCATAGGATTATCGTCTGTTGTATTTCTATATAGTTTATAGATAATGCAATTCAACGACTAAGGTCAATCGGTAATCGGAAACATGCAAAAAAACTATGACGCGAACCACGCTCAACCTTTCGCCAGACTCAGCGAAGGTGAAGGTGCGCCGCTGTACGAAGTGGTCAAGCGCCATATCAGCGAATCGATCCTGCAAGGTGAACTGCCCGCAGGCACGATTTTGCCGAGTGAAAATAGCCTGGCGGCGAAGTTTGGTGTGTCGGTGGGCACAGTGCGCAAAGCGCTGGCGGCGCTGACCACGGAAGGCATGCTGATGCGACGCCGCAAAACCGGCACCGTGGTAACCGGCTGGGCGCCGCTGCACAATCTCAGCCACTTTTTCCAGTATTTTCGCCTGCACGATAAAACCGGCGGATTGCTGCAATCCGATACCCGATTACTGGATTATCAACTGAGTCTTGCCAGCGCCGACGAAGCAGAGAAACTGCAAATTGGTCAGGGCGATGAAGTGATCCGGCTGAAGCGTTTGCGTCGCGTGAAGGGCATCGCCGCGATGCATGAAACGCTGGTGCTGCCCTCGGCGCGACTGGCCGATTTCCCAGCAGCCGATCAGTTACCGCCGCTGCTTTATCGCTATTTGTTTGAGCGCTACGACCTGCGCGTCGCCGCCGTGCGTGAACAAATTACCGCTACGCTGGCGAATGAAGAGGATGCGGCGCTGCTGGAGCTGAGTTTGCCGCACGCCGTGATGGTGATTGATGAAGTGTCATTTGACCAAAGTGCCCTGCCGGTAATTTTGGCGCACCACCGTTTCAGTACTGAACACTTTATGTATGTGAATGAGATCCGCTAAGCGCGCGGCATGAACCGCCATCTGAGTCGGGTTAAACAGCGCAGATGCGCCGGGTTTCTGGCTGTTTCGGGAAAATGTTCTAAGCTATTTAGGTAGTTAAAACTTATTCCACTGAAAGGAACTCATCACGATGAAAAAAACAGTACTGGCAACGGCATTTCTTGGCACTTTTATGGCAATGACATTGACCGCTTGCTCTTCAAATCAGGCGATTAAGACCACCGACGGACGCACGATTGTGACGTCTGGTAAGCCGCAAATCGACAGTGACACGGGCCTTGTTTCTTACAAGGATGCGCAAACCGGTAAAACTGAGCAGATCAATCGCGACAAGATTACCAACATGAGCGAACTGGATAATTAATATCCTTTTAACAGCCTGGAGAGACTAATGAAAAAATCAATTTTGCTTTCTATTACTGCGCTTATTGCCCTGTCCGCTTTAACCGGATGTACGCGTACCTCGTACGCCATCCACACCAATGATGGACGCACCATCGTCACCGATGGCAAACCACAGGATGCTGAAACCGGCCTGCTGGGTTACGTCGATGCCAATGGCGTGAAGCAGCAAATCAATAAAAGTGATGTGAAAGAGATTTCTGAAGTTCCGCATAAATAATCTTTCTCACTCAAGCCGCCCGCTGTAATGGATTTCCTTACAGCGGTGCGGGCTTAATTATTTATTACACCACAAATTATAATTATCATTGTCGTTATTTATTCTATGTAAATCTCTCATCGTGTTAATAACTATTGATTCATTCAAGAGTTTGCTATAATCTTTTTTGATGAAATCAAAATATTTAAAAAAAACATTGAATTTATCTAAATATCTATCCGGTAATGGAATTGAAAAGTTTTTAATATTTATCAAAATTTCCATATCATGAGATGTCAGATTTGGTATTTTAATATAACTTGAGAGTTTCTTTTTTGCGAATATCGGTTCTCTCTTACCTGCTGATGTAGCTATAATAACGGTTCTTAAGCACCATGCTAATTTTTTATTGGCGATTTTTTTATTTTTCAAACCATGATAGGACATTAATATTTCTGAAGCCAAAAAAACAGCCACACTTATATCATAGTCATAGCTATTCTTATATTTGAATTTTGAAAATATTTTTTGTGCGACTTCATTGCCATTAAGAACTATAGATTCCTCTTTTAAGTGCAAGGCAAATAAATCACCTTGATTCATTTTATCAAGTAATATTTCCTCAGGATATAAGAATAAGTGAACAGTCCCATGAAATATAGACTTTATTTTTTCACCATCATAAATTGCCAGAAGATCTATATCAGAACCTGGTTCACTGTCATGACGAGCTTTACTTCCAAACAACATAAGAGCTTTCATGTTTTAATAAAGAGGCTCCTAAGAGCCTCTCCCTAATTTAATAGACTTGTACATTTGATCTTACTGTTCCTCTAAAACCACCTAGATCAACCGTAAGGTGCCACTGGCCAGTTGATGGAACTTTAAGACTTGTTTTTGAAGATGTTACATATCCACCATAATATTTATGTTGCCTACCATTCTTATAATTATTGAAGTTATGCGTATCCATAAGTTTAATGTTTGCTGCATTACCTGAAAGAGTTACCGAAACTACTTGTCCAGCTTGTAACATTTTCAGATCATGATGTGTAAATTGCATAATCTATACTCAAATAATAGAAACTATTGACCTTTTCCCCATAAATTGAGAATCTAGTCAACAGTCTCTTAGCTGATGACGACTGCACTTTCCCCGCAAAAGTTAAGTGCAGTACTTAGATAAAGGGGTATCGGTATCTTCCGATACCCCTTTATTTTTCCTTTCTTACTCCCTTGAAGGGAGTTCCATCTGCTTTAACATCCATAAATCGTCCTGTTTCGCTATCCCGCTTTACCCACGTTTCAGTAACTGGATTGTAAGTTTGAGAGCGCTGTCTGACCATACCAATCCGGCGGTTGTCTTTTGGAGGGTTTGTTGCCATTTTTGACTCCTATTTGATGAATAGTGAAAAAGACCGTTCTCCTTCACGCATTCAAAATATAATCAATGCGGTAACCTGTGTCAAGTATCGATCATCATTTTGATGCGCGTTATTAGATGAAATGATGCCAATCATGCGTCTTGTGCTACAATGTATAATGTTCTACACGGGGAGTAACCATGGATTTTCCAACTTTTTTAGAAAAAAACCCAGAATTGGCTATTAGATTGTCATTTATTGACTTCAAGCTATATTACACTGGCGTATTATCTAGGTCTGATCTCATAGATGAATTTAATGTATCCGAGATAACCGCAAGCAGGATTATAGCTGAGTATAATAAAATTAGAGGGGATAATTTCTATTACAATAATTCAGAAAAAAAAATTCTTCCTTAATCAGGAAAAGTTTATCCATTTCGTTGAGTTAAGCGCTGAAGATGCACTTTCCATGTTAGCAAATGGTTTTGATAAAAATATAATTATCAAAAAGAAAGGTCTCATCAAATTTGAAAATATACGTGTGAATACGAATCCATTATGTACTAAAAAAGTTTCCATTATAACTCGTGCGATATATCAAAACATAATGGTGTCCTGCATCTACAATTCAGCTGCTGGTCGAGAGCTTTCTGAGCGAGATTTAGCACCGTTAGTTATTTTGTTCGACGGTATCAATTGGATCTTCAGAGCTAATCACCCAAGCGCAGATGGTGATATTAAGTACAAGAACTTCAACTTTTCAAGGATAGTTGATGCTAAGGAGAAAAAAAACCAAAGCGGGCAGAGAGTTAGGCTTAGATTATGATAAATTATGGAATGACACTGTAGCAATTGAAATTGAAATAAAGAGTAGCCTTGATGAAACAGCAAAAGAACGAGTTCGACGCGACTACGGCATGGCTGACGGTGAAAACAAAATACTTATGACTGAAAAAGCTGCTTTTGTCTGGATAATTTTGAATCAGTGGAAAATTAAGTATAGCGGGAACGCAAGTCAATTAGGTGAGAATTATTTACTTGAATTGAAAAATGAATCCATGCTTAAATCACGCAATGCATTACCTTAATTAAAAAACATTAACTCTCGATTATAATAATAAACCATCATTTAAGTGGTGGTTTATTACAGATTTATTTCGCATGTGCAATATATTTATTTAGATTATTCATCTAGTATTGAACCAAATTAATTGAAAATACCCGCCCGATTGCAATCATATTTTTCACTTCAACATCAAAAACACTTACTGAAATTTTATGTTTTTTGCTTTTCCTGATACTTTTCTATTTCTTGCGCCAAAGTATGAAGTTCGACAAATACGATGTTGGCTGGCATTGCGCCAGCCAACATACGTTAACGAGCCAGGCGCCAGCCGCGTGTCAGGCGCTTCTCTATCTCCACCAGCACAAAGATCCCGGCGCTCACCGCCAGCGAAATCAGCCAGTATTTGAACGGCAATGGCGCGGTGCCAAACAGCGTATTCATCAATGGAACATAGATAATCATCGCCTGCAGCGCGATAAGCACAACGGTGACCAGCCAGATGCCACGATTTTTCAGCAAGCCGGCATCCAGCGAGAATCCGTTACTGTTGCGGCAGTTCAGCATGTAAACCCACTGCGCGGTGACCAGCATCTGCAGCAGCACGGTGCGGATGAACTCCGGCGTGTAGCCGCGCGGCTGGAGCCAGGCTTCCAGCACAAAGGCGCTAATCGAAATCAGCAGGCCGACGAAGATGACGCGCCAGATGGCGTAAGCGTCCATCACCGGGCTGCGTGCATTACGCGGCGGGCGGCGCATGATGTTGCGCTCTGCCGGTTCAAATGCCAGACCAAACGACAGCGTTGCCGAGGTCGCCATGTTCATCCACAGAATCTGTACTGGCGTCAGCGGCAGCAGGTTGCCCATCAGAATCGCAATGATGATCAGCAATCCCTGCGCGAGGTTAGTCGGCATGATAAACAGAATGGTTTTCTTCAGGTTATCGTAGACGCGTCGGCCCTCTTTCACCGCCGCCGCGATGGTGGCGAAGTTGTCATCGGCGAGAATCATATCCGCCGCCTCTTTGGTCACTTCGGTGCCTTTGATGCCCATCGCGATACCAACGTTGGCCTGCTTCAGCGCGGGCGCATCATTGACGCCATCACCGGTCATACCGACGATCTCACCGCTGCTCTCCAGCGCTTTCACCAGACGCAGCTTATGCTCGGGGCTGGTACGGGCAAAAATGTCGTATTCACGCGCCGCCACGCCTAACTCGGCATCATCCATGTGCTCCAGCTGGTAACCGGTGATGGCAGAATCGCTGTTACCAATGCCCAGCATCTGGCCAATCGCCATCGCGGTTTCCGGGTGATCGCCAGTGATCATCTTCACGCGAATCCCTGCCTGCTGGCAGTCGCGAATCGCGGTGATGGCCTCCGGACGTGGCGGATCCATCATGCACGCCAGGCCCAGCATCTTCATGCCGTTGCGTAAATCCTCATGATCGATGTGGTGCTGCGCTTCTGGCAGCCAGCGCCACGCGGCGGCAACCGTGCGCAACCCTTCGCTGGCGTAGGTGGTGATCGCCGCTTCCCAATATTCGCGATCAATCACTTCCGCATCGGTAGCACCCTGCTGCTGCTGACACAGCGACAGCAACACATCAGGCGCGCCGGTCATCAGCAGGCACGGTTTGCCATCAATCAGGCAGCTCACCGCCATGTATTTGTAGGCCGAGTCAAACGGCAGCTTGCTCAGGATCTGCACCTTGTCACTCTTAATGCCCGCCTTGGCGGCCAGCACTTTCAGCGCCCCTTCGGTTGGGCCACCCACAATGCCCCAGTTGCCGTTGGCATCCTGACGCAACTGGCTTTCGTTACAGATATCCACCACCTGCAAGAAGCCCTGCATCAGCGCATCGCTCTGCTGACCCGCTTCAAGGGTAAATTCACCTTTAGGCTCATAGCTGTTACCGCTGATGCGCCATTGGCTGTTCGCCAGCACCACCGCTTTCACCGTCATCTCGTTCATGGTCAGCGTGCCGGTTTTATCCGAGCAGATCACCGTCATGGCACCGAGCGTTTCAACCGTCGGCAGCTTGCGAATGATGGCGTGATTGCGTGCCATCGACTGCACGCCAAGCGACAGAATGATCGAAATAATCGCCGGTAGACCTTCCGGCACCGCCGCTACCGCGAGGCTGATCACCGAAAGCAGCAGCTCCGTCACCGCGATGTCGCGCAGCAGATAACCAAACACAAACAGCGCCGCCATCATCAACATGATGATGCCGAAGATGGCTTTTCCGAGCTTGTCGATCTGCACCAGCAGCGGGGTTTTCGCCTCTTCAATCGAGGAGATCATCGCATTGATGTGGCCCAGCTCGGTGTCGCCGCCGGTGGCGATCACCACGCCCAGCGCGGTACCTGAACTGACGGTGGTGCCGGAATAGGCCAGATTCAGGCGATCGCCGAGCCCTTTTTCACCCTCAAGTGCCACGGTGTTCTTTGATACCACCGTGGATTCGCCGGTCAGAATCGCCTCTTCGACGCGCAGATTGTGCACCTCGAACAGCCGCAAATCCGCCGGGATCTTATCGCCTGGGCGCAGCATTACCACATCGCCGACCACCAGATGCTGCGTAGCGACGGTGATCTGCTGGCCGTCGCGCAGCACCATGGCATCGCTCGACATCATGTTCTGAATGCTTTTCAGCGACTTTTCGGCGTTGCTTTCCTGAATGAAGCCGATCAGGGCGTTGATCACCGCCACGCCGAGAATCACAAAGGTATCCACCCAATGGCCCATCACCGCGGTGATCACCGCCGCAGCCAGCAGGATGTAGATCAGTACATCTTTGAAATGCGCCAGAAAACGCATCAGCAGTGATTTTTCCGCCTTTTGCGGCAGCACGTTCGGCCCGTCGGCGTCCAGTCGTTGCTGTGCGTCGGTGCTGCTCAACCCCGCGGGTGAGCTGTTGATGGCTTTAAATACGGCGGCGTTATCCTGCTGATAATAGGGACGCGCGGATGCTTCCGGACGTTTTGGCTGAATAGGAATAACGGTCATAATTAACCCCGTGACAGTGAATTGAAAATAAAAAAGCGTGCGAAAATAAAAACCACATTTTAATTATATTTTCCCGAAGCATACTGACCGTGGTCATGTTTTTACTGATTCAGAAGTGTGATGCTAATAGTGATAGCACTGATTGCGTAATGTTATTATTTAAAAGCAAATAGAAAGGCACATGACACATATTAATTTTAGTTTCATCTCGAAATGTATTAATCATAGGGGGAATTATTATGAATAAATTACACAACCTGACAATACCGATGATCATTTCCTTTATTATCATTGCAGTATCATCAGCTACCGCCATCGGCTTACTCTCTTATCATGTGGTTTCGCGCATGGTGGCATAATTGATTTCGCCAGACATCGCTAAATTAAACCAACCTTAAACGCACATAATTGTTTCCACCTAATGACCCTTATTTTGCGGAGGGTCATTATTCCCTCTTTCAGGCAATGGCATATTTCCGCCCTTTCTTTCTTATTGAGGCAGGGGCATGAATAATTGGCCAGTGCTGGGCGCACTTGTAATTTGTTTGGTTTTGATCGGTTGTGACAATAAAAGCGGTGATGAACTCAGCGCACCTCGCGTAATTAAAGCGCTAACGCTGACGGAAAATACCACAGAGAAAGTCAGGGTATTTCCAGCGCGTATTTCGGCGGGCGATTACACCGAATTGGCGTTTAAGCGTACCGGGCGGCTGGCGCAGTTGCAGGTGCGTGAAGGCAGCCATGTGAAGGCTGGCGAGGTGATTGGCCGACTGATCGATACCGATGCGCAGCTGCGCGTCAACGATCAGCAGAACAGATTCCAGCTGGCGGATCGTCAGTATCAGCGCTTCAGTGCGCTGGCCACGCGCAGTGCGGTTTCGCAGGCAGATATGGATGTGCAAAAGGCGAACCGCGACTCCGCCGCCGTGGCGCTCAACATCGCCAAACAGGAGCTGGATTATCACACCTTGCGCGCACCGTTTGACGGCATCGTCACCAGCGTGGCCTCACAAAATCATCAGGTGGTCACCGCCGGACAAACGGTGGCGGTGATCAGCCGCAACGATGTGCTGGATGTGATTTTTAGCGTGCCGGAAAACCTGTTCACCAGCCTTGACGTGCAAAACGTGAGTTATCAGCCAGAGATCAGTCTGAATGCGCTGCCGGGCCGCACGTTTCGCGCGGCATATAAAGAGCATCGTGCAGCAGCTGATGCCGCCACGCTAACCTGGCAAGTGGTGCTGACGATGCCGCGTCCAACGGATTTACCGCAGGTCAGCGGACTGAGCGGCACGGTGAAAGTGCAGATGCATAACCTGCCCACTTCCGACGGCACACCGCTGCTGCGCGTGCCGGCCAACGCGGTGTTTAACCCGGATCACAGCCTGTCGAATCAGCCTTACGTGTGGCTGATCAGCGGTGAAGGTGAT
>Ga0256799_1000456_pt1 | contig 10277 bp, 7 predicted proteins | sample MC6MC0950MT_FD_190207 | JGI IMG/M metagenome (GOLD analysis project Ga0256799, IMG submission 190207) | Metatranscriptome of enriched soil aggregate microbial communities from Iowa State University, Ames, United States - MC6-MC0950-MT... | ecosystem: Environmental > Terrestrial > Soil >... | reverse complement strand
GCGTGTCCCAGGCGCCCGACAAAATGGTGTTGACCATCAGGATGCGGCGCAAGGCGGGTACGGCCAGCAGTTCGGTCACCCGGCGGCGCTGGGCTTCCTTGGCCCCGGACAATTGCGAATCCACCGCCTTCAATTGGTGACGCAAGGCGTACAGGCCGACGCCAGAGATCAGCGGCCCCAGGGCCAGCAGGCCGAACGCGGTGCGCGTACCCAGGTGGTCAATCGCCAGCCCGGCGATCAGCGGGCCAGAAAACCCCGACCCCGCCAGCGCCAAAGACATGAATGAAAAGTTGCGCAGCCGTTGCGCGGGTTCGGCGTGGCCCAGCAAATCTTGCGTCGCCACCTGATGCAGCATGAAGCCGATACCGATGCAGCACGAGGCGATCAGCAACGCGACTTGAGTTTGCGAGATAAAGGGCAATGCGGTGCCAATGGCGACCAATGACGTGCCGATGACGAGCGGACGCACGATGCCGACCCGGTCCACCCACCGCCCCGCGCGCACCGAAAACAGCATCGGCAGCACCGCGAACACGGCCACCAGCGTGCCGACCTTGAAGGTGGACAGCCCCATCTGCAACGCGGTCAGCGAGACGGTAATCCGTCCCCCTGTCAGCGCCACGTGATTCATCATCGCCAGCAGACACAGCAGCACCGCCCCGGAAAATTCCGGGGAACTGGAAGACGAGGAGGGGGATCTGTTAGAGGTAGACACGGCGTAACTGCGTTCATTCTGTGCGGATCGTCGGCCTATGTCGAGGCGCGTTTATTTTGCGCTGCGGCAAATTGTTTCAACGCGGAGTGACAAGATAGGCGCCATCTAGCGGCCAAGTCGTGTGCTTAAGGCGCAAGATGGCGGCGCGTTCGCCGCAAGTCCGCGTCATGTGCGCGCGCGGGGTTGCATGTTTGCGCCGATGACGTTGTATCGTTCTCGCAACGGAACAATTGACTGGCGCTTTCAGCGCTGGACACCGCTTTACTGTTTTTCACCGTTTCGCCACACATTGGCCATCGTTTGGCCGGCACGCCCGTTTAGGATGGGCAGCTAAGTTTCGCAATACGGGCGGGGGCTCGCGCCTCGCCGCTTCTTACCAGGTTCAATGAAAAAGTCCCGCAGCAAGTTCAAGCGTTATGCGCTGATCGCCGTCGTCGTTCTGCTAGTGGCCCTGGGCCTGCGCTCCGTCTTCTTTTCGGCGCCACCGCCACCGACCTTCGCGGTGGCCGAAGTATCGCGGGCCAATCTGGAAGACAGCGTGCTGGCCAGCGGCACCATCGACGCGATTGAACGCGTCAGCGTGGGCGCTCAGGCAACCGGCCAGTTGAAGTCCCTGAAAGTGGAACTGGGCGACCGCGTCAAGAAGGGCCAGCTGGTGGCCGAGATTGACGACCTGACCCAGCAGAACGAATTGCGCAACGCGGAAGCGGCCTTGCAGACCCGCCGCGCCGAACGCGCCGCCAAGGTCGCCACGCTCAAGCAAGCTGAACTCGCCTTCAAGCGCCAACGCCAGATGCTGGCCGCCGACGCCAGTTCGCGCGAAGCCTATGAAACCGCTGAAGCCACGCTGGCCGTGACCCGCGCCGAAATCGCGTCGCTGGATGCGCAGATTGCGCAGGCCGAGATCCAGGTCGACACCGCTCGCGTCAACCTGGGCTACACGCGCATCGTGTCGCCCATCGACGGCATGGTGGTGGCCGTGGTGACCAAGGAAGGCCAGACGGTGAACTCGATCCAAAGCGCGCCCACCATCATCAAGGTGGCGCAAGTGGACACGATGACGATCAAGGCGCAAATCTCGGAAGCCGACGTCACCCGCGTGAAGGCGGGCCTGCCCGTGTACTTCACGATTCTGGGCGAGCCCGACCAGCGCTATCACGCGACCTTGCGCGCGGTGGAACCCGCGCCGGACTCCATCCAGAAGGACGACGCGACGTCGTCGCTGACCTCGTCCAGCAGCTCCTCCACCACCGCCGCCGTCTACTACAACGGCCTGTTCGACGTGCCCAACCCCGACGAAAAGCTGCGCATCTCGATGACCGCCCAAGTCTTCATCGTGCTGGGCGAAGCCAAGGATGCGGTGGTGGTGCCGGCTTCGGCGCTGGGCAAGCGGGGCGAAGACGGCCGCTATGCGGTGCGCGTGGTCGGCAACGACAACAAGACCGAGGTGCGCCACGTCAAGATCGGCATGAACAACAACGTGCAGGCGCAGGTGCTGGAAGGACTTGAGGTGGGCGAGCGCGTCGTATCGGCGGACTCCGCGCCGGCGGCGGCCGCGACGCAACCCGGCCCGCCGCCGGGAGCCTGACATGAGCGGGCCGTTGATCTCGCTCTCTGGCGTGCGCCGGGAGTTTCCCGCGGGCGACCAGACGATTGCCGTCCTGAAGGACATCAACCTGACCATCGAGGCAGGCGAGATGGTCGCCATCGTGGGCGCGTCCGGCTCGGGCAAGTCCACCTTGATGAACATTCTGGGCTGCCTGGACCGCCCGACCCGGGGCGATTACCAGGTCAGCGGCCGCAGCACGGGCGAGCTGGACCCGGACGAACTGGCCGAGCTGCGCCGCGAGCATTTCGGCTTCATCTTCCAGCGCTATCACCTGTTGTCCGACCTGACCGCGCTGGGCAACGTGGAAATGCCAGCCGTCTACGCCGGCAAGCGGCGCGAGGCAAGGCTGGACCGCGCCGAGGAATTGCTTAAGCGGCTGGGGCTGGGCGACCGGTCTGAACACCGGCCTGGCCAGTTGTCGGGCGGCCAGCAGCAGCGCGTGAGTATTGCGCGGGCGCTGATGAACGGCGGCGACATCATCCTGGCCGACGAGCCCACTGGCGCGCTGGACACGCACACGGGCCAGGAAGTGCTGCGCATCCTGGAAGAACTGAACGCGGCCGGCCACACGATCATCATCGTCACGCACGATATGAACGTGGCGCGCCACGCGCAACGCATCATCGAGATCAGCGACGGCGAAATCGTTGCCGACAAGCGCAACCCCGACGCGCCGCACCGCGAGGTTGTCCGCGATGACGCGCCGCCCTTGCCCAAGCGGCCCGCCTGGCAGTCGTACCTGGACCGTTGCGGCGAGGCCTTGCGCATGGCGTTGCTGGCGATGAACGCGCACCGGCTGCGCACGTCGCTGACCATGCTGGGCATCATCATCGGCATCGCCGCGGTGGTGTCGGTGGTGGCGCTGGGCGAAGGCTCGCGGCGCAAGATCCTGGAAGACATCAGCGCCATTGGCACCAACACGGTGGAGGTGTTTCCCGGCAAGGACTTCGGCGACGAGAAAGCCGTCAACATCCGCACGCTGGTCGCCGCCGATGCCGACGCGCTGGCCCGCGAACCCTATGTGGACAGCGTCACCCCCGAAGTGGCCACCAGCAATACGCTGCGCTATCGCAACGTGTCGGTGAACGGGTCGATCCAGGGCGTGGGCGAACAGTACTTCCGCGTGCGCGCCATCCAGCTTGAAAAAGGCAAGTTCTTCGATGACACCAGCGTGGTGCGCCGGGCGCAGGAAGTCGTCATCGATGACGGCACACGGCGCGCGCTGTTTGGCTCACACACCGAGCCGATCGGGCAGGTGGTGTTCCTGGGGTCGATGCCCGCGCGCGTGATTGGCGTCACGGCGAAGAAGGAATCTGTCTTTGGCAACAACGAATCGCTGAACGTCTGGATTCCCTACACGACGGCGCTGTCGCGTGTGCTGGGCCAGCAGCATCTGAAGAGCATCACGGTGCGGGTCAGCGACGCGACGCCGCCCGCCGCCGCCGAGAAAGCCATCGAACGCGTGCTCTTGCGGCGCCATGTGGTGAAGGATTTCTTCGTCTTCAACACGGACGCCATCCGCAAAACGATTGAACGCACCACCGCCACGATGACCTTGCTGGTGTCGCTGATTGCGCTGATCTCGCTGATGGTGGGCGGCATTGGCGTCATGAACATCATGCTGGTGTCCGTGACTGAACGCACTCGCGAGATCGGGGTGCGGATGGCGGTGGGCGCGCGGCGCAGCGACATCATGCAGCAGTTCCTGATCGAGGCCGTGCTGGTCTGCCTGATCGGCGGCGCGCTGGGCATCATTTTGTCGCTGGCGTTGGGCGTGCTGGTGTCCAAAGCCACGGGCGGCTCGTTCCAGATGATTTACTCCACGGCATCGATGGTGGCGGCATTCACGTGCTCGACCTTGATCGGTGTGCTTTTTGGCTATTTGCCGGCGCGCAACGCGGCGCGCCTGGACCCCGTCGAGGCTTTGGCCCGGGAATGAGGACGATGAAAGCGGTTTCCCTGATCTGCAAACCCGTCGCCCTGGCGCTGCTGCTGGCGCTGGGCGGTTGCGGCAGCCTGCTGCGCAGCGACTACGAACCCCCGCTGACGCAGGCGCCCGCGGCGTGGACATATGGTTCGGCCAACTCCGGCGCCCCGTTGGCGGAAGGCGGCGCCTGGTGGCGCAACTTCAACGACCCGGTGCTCAACGGCCTGATCGACGCGGTGCTGGCGCGCAATAACGACCTGGCCGCCGCCGCCATCCGCGTGCGCCGCGCGCAATATCAGGCGGGGCTGACCGAAGACAAGCTGATTCCGCAACTGGGCGGCGACGCCAACGTGACGCGCGTTCGCAATCTGTATGGCGACCGCAGCATCACGCGCACCAATCAGGCCGAGCTGACCGTCAGTTACGAGGTCGATCTGTGGGGCAAGCTGTCCCGCCAGCGCGACGCGGCGCAATGGGAAGCGCTGGCCACTGAGGAAGACCGCCAGTCGGCGGCGCTGTCCCTGGTGGGCACCACCGCAACCTTGTATTGGCAAACGGCCTTCATCAACCAGCGCATCGCCAGCAGCGAAGAAAGCATCGCCTACGCGCGCCGCACGCAAGACCTGGTGCGCGCGCAATACGCGGCGGGCGGGGCATCGGCGCTGGAGCTTGCCGAAGCCGAGCAAACCGTCGCCAGCCAACAAGCCGCGCATACGTTGTTGGTGCAGCAGCGCGTGGAATACACGAACGCGCTGACGATTCTGTTCGATGGCCCGCCAGACCGCAGCATGGCCAACCCGGCCCGCTTGCCGCAATACCCGCTGCCCGAAGCGCGCGCCGGGGTTCCGGCCGATCTGCTGGGCCGCCGCCCCGACTTGCGCGCCGCCGAGCTGCGCTTGCGCGAAGCGTTGGCGACGGTTGACGCGACGCGCGCCAGTTTCTACCCGCCCGTGACGCTGACCGGCGCGGTAGGCAGCGCGAGTCCGACGCTGTCGAATGTGCTGCAAAACCCGATCGCAACGCTGGGCGTGGGCCTGACCCTGCCGTTCCTGCAATGGAACCAGATGCAGCTGAACATCAAGATCTCGAAAGCGGATTACGAAGAACGCGTCGTCAACTTCCGGCAGTCGCTGTACCAGGCGATGGCGGACGTGGAGAACGCACTGTCGAACCGGACGCAGTTGTCGTTGCAGGCCGAGCAACTGGCGGTGTCGTTACGGGCGGCGCGGGAAGCGGAGCGCTTGTACGAGGTCCGGTATCGGGCGGGGGCGGTGTCGTTGAAGGACTGGCTGGACGCGCAGGAGAAGCGGCGGACGGCGGAGATTGCGCGGGATGAAAATGGCTTGAATCGGTTGGTGAATCAGGTGACGGTATACCGCGCCTTGGGGGGGGATGATTGGGTGGCTCGTGGTGGTGTGGGTGTGGGTTCTTGAGATGCCCGTGGTGTCGGGGGCCTGGGGTACGCGGGGCAACGATTGCGGTCCGGAGCCTTCGCTCCGGACTGCCCCGTCGTCATCCTCGTACGCCTGCGGCTCCCTACGGATTCCCTCGGGCTTATCGACGCCCCGCGCACCCCAGGCCCCCGACACCACGGGCTCTGTCAGTTGCAATCTGACGTCAGCGGGGGCGGTCAGGGTTCTTGAGGTTCTCGCCACCGGAATTTGAGTGGTGGAAGATCTTGCGGGGCCCGCTCCATGCCGGCCGCGCGGGCGGCCTTGTGGAGCTTACGCGCGGTGGTGCGTCGTCGCGATGTTCGCTTCGCGTGTGGCTGCGATGTTCGAGTTCTTCTTCATAGCTTAAAAATGCAGTCTGACTGCATTAATGCGCTGGACGGCTTTGCCGCGCTTCATCCATCCCGCGAGGCACAGTCACCCGTTGAACCCCGGCGCGGTGGCGCGCGACGGGTCGGCACGCGCAAGGCAGTGCCGGACGCGCGCCACCCCTCTACCCCTCCCAAAACGTGCGGGGGACCACTAGCAAACGACTCCCCACATTCGCGAAAGCGACCACCGCCCAAACGCCCACAGATGCGTATGCCGAGTAAGGCCGCCCGCGCGGCCGGCACTCGGCGGGCCCCGCAGCACTCGACACTAAGGCACACCCTAGCAGCGCAACGGACCAAGACGGCGGCAGCCCGTCGGCGCGGTGGCCCTGACTGCGCGCAACCTCGATGCGCCCGAGGGAATCTGTAGGAACTCGCCGAAGGCGGGTGACGAAGATGACGAAGGGGACGTCCGGAGCGAAGGCTCCGGACCGCAATCGTGGGCGCGCGCAGTCAGGGCCACCGCGACGATGGGCGACCTACGAAGCACCAATGCCCGCGCCGACGAAGCTGCAACCCCCGCGTCCAACCGCCACCCCATCGCCCAATCCCAAACATCCCCCATCACCGAAAAACCATCATTCATGCCCAGAAAAATCCTGCCCTAAAATACCCGCCATGACCTCCCCCGACCACGATCTCCCCCCCGCTGACTTGGACCGCCGTTTCGGCGGTCTCTCCCGTTTGTACGGCCCTCAAGCGCCCGCACGCCTGCAAACTGCTCACGTAGCTGTGGCTGGCCTGGGTGGAGTCGGGTCATGGACAGTCGAAGCGTTGGCGCGTTGCGGGGTTGGCGCGTTGACCCTGATCGACCTGGACCATATCGCTGAATCCAACGTCAATCGGCAGATTCATGCGCTGTCTTCCACGCTTGGCCAATCCAAGGTGGATGCCATGGCGGAACGCGTGTTGGCGATCAACCCGGAATGCCGGCTGACCCGCGTGGATGATTTCGTGTCGCCCGAAAACGTGGCGGATGTGCTGCCTGGCCCCTATACCGTCATCATCGACTGCACCGACCAGGCCGCGGCCAAGATCGCCATGATCTTGCATGCGCGAGCGTTGGGCGTTCCCATGTTGTTGTGCGGGGGCGCGGGCGGCAAGACCGATCCGTTGGCCTTGCGGGCCGGTGATTTATCGGTGGCGGTCAATGATGCGTTGCTGGCCAAGCTGCGCAACAAACTGCGCAAGGAACATGGCTTTCCACGCGGGTCTGATCAGCATGGCAAAGCGCTTAAGCGTGTGCCGAAGATGGGCATTCATGCGCTGTGGTTTGATCAGCCCGCCATCCTGCCTGACGCCTGGACGCGCCCCACGGAAGGTGAAGATGACCTGGGCGCGTCGGGGCAGAACGTGGCGCCGCAGGGCTTGTCTTGCGCGGGGTATGGGTCGGTGGTGACCGTGACGGCGGCTATGGGGATGGCGGCGGCGAACGAGGCGTTGCGGCTGGCGATCTGAGCACCAGCCGGGGGCGCGCAGCCTCTTTCGGCGGCCGCGCGCGCTTACAGCGCCACGAACACTATTCCGTCCTCAATCCTGACGGGATACGTCATCACGTTGTCGCGCAGCGGCGAGCACAGCGCGCGGCCGTCGCGCACGTCGAAGCGGCCTTGATGCAGCGGACATTCGATTTCGTGGCCCGTCAGGAAGCCGTCGCATAGCCTGGCGTTGCCGTGCGTACAGAGGTTGTCGGTGGCGTAGACCTCACCTTCCACGCCGTATAGCGCGATTTCGCGGTCGCCCGCCTGCACGGCGATAACGTCGTCTTCCGGCACGTCGGCGCGGGCGATGGCCTTGATCCATTGCGTACTCATGCGGCTTTCCTCTTCAGATGGGGTAGATGAGCGAGTTCGGGATCAGTTCGCTGTCGAAAATGCACAGCCGCGATTCGAACTTCAGGCCGTCCGGCGTTTGGCGCACGACGTCCAGATAGCGGCCCACGTTGAACACGGTGGTCAGTTGGTTGGGTTTGGTGCGGAACACGGCGTAGTTCGCTTCGGATTCAATGCGGTCGCCGTTGACCGCCAGCACGCGCGGCGCGCCGACCACGTGGCGCTGGTAGTACGGGTCGTGAAAGATCGTGTCGGTGGCGCCGTAGATGCGGTCTTTCAGCATGCCGCGGCTTTCGAACGCCATGGTTGCCAGGGCATAACCCCGTTCGTGATTTTCGCGTGGCAGCACTTTGTAGACGCAGTCTTCCAGAAAGAAGTCGGGCCATTTCTCCCATTCTTCGGCGTCCAGCGCGGCGGCGTAGTCCGCGTACAGGCGGGTCAGCTGGTAGTAGAGCGGAAAGTCCAGCATCGTCATGCCTCCATCACGCGGCGCCAATACGCGTACATGCCGCGGATCAGCGTTTCGGTCACCATGTGGTCGGTGTTTTCGGCGGTCTTGCCGCCCAGTTCGGCCACGCTGCGGTGCCACGGCTTCTGTTGAAAACCCGATTGCGAAAACTCGATGACTTCGCCGTCGTCCGCCGACACAAAGCCGGCGGGGCCAAACAGATTCGCCTGGCGCAGCCGACGCCGCGTCATCTCGGGCGTGTCATCCGCAAAGCCAAAGTGCGTCCAGACGAAATCGAAGGCGTCGTGCCCCACGGGCTGAATGTGGCGGGTGGACAGCGAATTCACCTGCTGCTGAATGATCACGCTGGGAAACAGCGTCATCAGCACGGCGGTGGGGCCGTTCCACCAGGGCTCCTGCACGATGTCCAGGAAGCGGTCATCGTTTAACGACATCTGTTCCTTGAAGCTGGACACCCCGCTCGTGACGCTGCCCTTGCCGCCTTGGCCGCGCGTGGAAATCATGGCGGCGTGGCGGAAGTGGCGGTCCATTTTCAGTTCAGACCGGTTGTCCGCACGCCACAGGCCGAAGGTGACGAACCAGGTATGCAGCAGGCCGGGGTGATAAGGGTCTTTGATGTTTTCCTGCATCAGCTTCCAGTTGCCCGGAATGCGCTGGCGGCTGTAGCCGTGGATGACCAGTTCGCGGCCGTCGAAGACGCGGTCGAAGTAGTGCAGGATGTCGGGGCCCAGATAGTCTTCCAGCGGTTCGGCGTCGTGGTCGAACGAGGCGAACACCACCCCGTTTCTACAGGCCACCGCCAGTTTGGTCAGGCCGTGGTCTTCCGTTTTGAAATCGGGGGGCATGCCGCCGTTGACCTTGCCGTCTTGTTTGACGCCGCGCCGGAACGGCACGCCGATCAGGTTGCCTTGCAGGTCGTAATTCCATTGGTGATAGGGGCAGACGAATTCGCTGCGGTTGCCGGAACGTTCCCGGCAGAACTGCACGCCGCGATGCGCGCACACGTTCTCCACCACGCGCACCTGCCCCTCGTTGTCGCGCAGCAGGATGACCGAGCGTTCGCCAACGGCCGTGCGTTTGAAGTCGCCCGGGTTAGGGATTTCGGCCTCCAGGCCGACATAGCACCAGTGCGCCTGGTAGAAGAAGCGTTCCAGCTCGCGCTGGTGCAGGGCGGCGTCGGTGTAGACGCCGAAAGGAATGCGGTGTGAACCGTCACCCTGCCAAGGCGGGTCGATCTGCATGGTTTGTCTCCTGTTTTTTTATCGCCTCATCATCGGGCAGGCGATGAAATAAATAAATAGAATCTGATCAATAGAAGAAATCACCAACATCAATATTGGTGGAGACAAACGCATGAACCTGAAAGACGTGGACCTGAACCTGCTGGTCGTCTTCAACGAACTGCATAAGCATGGCCGGGTGTCGGCGGCCGCCCAGAGCCTGGGCATCTCGCAGCCTGGCGTCAGCAATGCGCTAAGCCGGCTGCGCAAGCTGCTGGGCGATGAGCTGTTCCTGCGCACGTCGCGCGGGATGGTGCCCACGCCGTACGCCGAGGCGCTGGCGCAACCGATTGCGGATGCGCTGGGGGCGCTGCATGGCACGCTGAACGCGCACGCCGTGTTCGACCCCGCACACAGTGAACGCGCCTTCGTGATTGGCGTGAACGATGTAGGCGAAACCTATTTCCTGCCGCGCTTGATGCGGGCGCTGGACGCCGCCGCGCCCGGCGTCACGATACGCACCGTGCGCACGACGTCCATCGACGTCCGCGATGAAATGGAACGTGGCCGCATCGATCTGGCCATGGGCTTTCTGCCTGGCCTGCAAAGCGGCTTCTTTCAACGCAAGCTGTTCAGCCAGCCCTATGTGTGCATCTTCCGGCACGACCATCCGCTGGCGCGTT
>Ga0256799_1000455_pt1 | contig 10286 bp, 8 predicted proteins | sample MC6MC0950MT_FD_190207 | JGI IMG/M metagenome (GOLD analysis project Ga0256799, IMG submission 190207) | Metatranscriptome of enriched soil aggregate microbial communities from Iowa State University, Ames, United States - MC6-MC0950-MT... | ecosystem: Environmental > Terrestrial > Soil >... | reverse complement strand
GCACTGGACACCTATGCCTGCCAGCTCCTGAAGGTCGGTTCGCCCGCGACCGCGTTCATCCGAACGCCAGACGGCTCCATATTCTGGCTCGACGCCGGCAAGAAGCGTCCGATCGGCTCGATGAAGCGCTATCAGGAGCTCAGCAAGGGGGCGCCGTACCTGAACGTGCACGCGATGTTCGGAGCAGCCATCCCGACCGGACCTGCGGCCTGATCGCCGGATGGCCTGACGTGCGGGAGCCTGCTCGAACCCTTCCCTGCGGACCCGCGGCGCCCAGCGCATAGGATTGACTCGCTTTGGTTCGCAATCAGCGGGAGTTCGAATAGATGAAGATCGCGGTAGTCGCTCTGGGGAAGATCGGCCTTCCACTCGCCGTTCAGTTCGCATCCAAGGGCCACCGAGTCGTGGGTGTCGATGTGAACGCCCAGGTCGTCGACCTCGTCAACTCCGCCACCGAACCCTTCCCCGGTGAAGCCGGATTGGCGGAGGCGCTGGACGCTGTCGTCGCATCGGGCGCTCTGCGGGCCACCACCGACTATTCCGAGGCCATCCCGGACGCCGATGCCGTGGTGATCGTGGTCCCCTTGTTCGTGGACTCGGATGCACGCCCCGATTTCGCCTGGATGGATGCCGCGACCGAGTCCGTTGGACGACACCTCACGAGCGGCACCCTGGTCTCCTACGAGACGACTCTGCCGGTCGGCACCACACGCGAGCGGTGGGCGCCGCGACTCGAACGGGAGTCGGGTCTTGTGGAGGGAACCGATTTCGACGTCGTCTTCTCGCCCGAGCGGGTTCTCTCCGGCCGCATCTTCGCCGACCTGCGCAAGTACCCCAAACTGATCGGCGGCCTCAGCGAGAGCGGCGCACACCGCGCCCTCGAGTTCTACGAGGCGGTCCTCGACTTCGATCCGCGGGACGACCTCGTACGCCCGAACGGCGTCTGGGATCTGGGCTCGGCGGAGGCGGCGGAGTTCTCCAAGCTAGCCGAGACCACCTACCGCGATGTGAACATCGGGCTTGCGAACCAGTTCGCCCGCTATGCGGAGCGGGCCGGAATCGACGTCTACCAGGTCATCGAGGCGTCCAACTCGCAGCCGTACAGTCACATCCACCGCCCCGGCATCGCCGTCGGCGGCCACTGCATCCCGGTCTACCCGCGTCTCTATCTCTGGAACGACCCTGAGGCCACGATCGTGAGCGCAGCGCGGCAGGCGAACGCCGGTATGCCGACACACGCCGTGAGCATGCTCGAGGGCGCATACGGCGACCTCGGCGGGGCGCGTGTCGTGGTGCTCGGTGCTGCATACCGCGGGGGAGTGAAGGAGACCGCGTTCTCCGGCGTCTTCCCCGTCGTCGAAGCGTTGAGCGCCCGTGGGGCCGTGCCGCTCGTGCACGATCCGCTCTATACGGACGACGAGCTTCGGAAGCTCGGTTTCGAGCCGTACACGATCGGAGAAGCGGTGGATGCGGCCCTGATCCAGACCGACCACGCCATCTACAAGACCCTGGGTCCTGACGACCTTCCCGGCATCAAGGCGATCATCGATGGACGACGCCTCAGCACAGCGGACTCGTGGCCCGGCGTGCTGTACCGTGTCATCGGCGTCGCAACGCCGAGAGCCGAACTGTAATAAAGTCATTCGCGGTATCGGGGGCAGCGCGCTCGTCGACGAAGACACATCGGGGAGCATCAATGCAAGACGGCATCGAACTGGATGAGCCGCGCGTGTCGCGAAGCCGACGCATGTGGGCGGCCACTCGACGACGGTGGGTTCCGTTGGTGCTCGTGTTCGCATCCCTCGTGATGGGGTTCACCGTCACCGCCCATCACTCGCAGGCACTCTCGCCGGTCGACGAATGGGTGTATGCCGACTATCTCTACAAGCTCCCGCAACAGGTGTTCGTGCCGCGCGGCCAAGAGATCGGGCCTCGCGCACTCGAGCTCATGGCCTGCACCGGCGTCCGCGAGTACGGCACCATGGGACCGGCCTGCGGCTCGGACTACGCGGCCCATCTCGACAAGTTCCCCCAGGGCGGCATCTCGTCGGCCGACGGGTACACACCCCTGTACTTCGTCATCACCTGGACAGGCGCGAAGGCGATCCAGCTCGTCACCCACACCTCCCTCGTGGAAGCCGCGCGATTCACCGGTGCCTTCTGGCTCGCGGGAGGCATCCTGCTCTTCTACTGGATGCTCCGGCTCCTGAGGATCCGGCCGGTGGTCACTCTCGGTCTCGGCCTGGCCGTCATAGCATCGCCGTTCGCGTGGTGGACCTACACCTTCATCAGCACGGACGCACCGGTCTTCGCACTCGGCGCTCTCATGGTCATAGCGGCGATCAAGTTCGTGCGAGGGGAGTGGTCGGGATGGTGGTTGCCGCTCATCGGTGCCGTGGCCACTCTGTTCAAGATCACGAGCATCCTCGCTGTCCTCCTCGTGGCCCTCTATCTGGTACTCGAGTTCGCTCTCCGGCGTACACGGGAACGCCCCAGACGACGCGGATTCGAGTGGCGGAATGCGGTCGTCGGCCGGGGTGACGACGGCTACATCGTCATCGCAGCATCCACGGCCATCGCGGCTCTCGTGGCGGAGCTCGCCTGGCTTGCCCTGCGTGCTGCGATCGCGGTCGGTCCGGCGGCCAACCAGGGTGTCACCGGCCGGATGTCACTGAAGGACCTGGGGTCGCAGTTCGTCAACTTCCTTCCCGAGACGATCATCTCGAACGTGAACATCACCGGGCGCACCACCTTGGGACTGGCGATTCAGCCGTTCATCGTCCAGCCGCTCGCGTGGATCACGATCGCCGGCGTGATCGGGGCGGTCGCAATCTACACGTGGCGCAAACCCAATGCGCCGCTCGTGTATTCGATCGCGGCCCTCGCGATTCTCGGCGCGCCTCTGCTCGCCATCGCCCTTTCGCTTCAGGGGACGTACTTCCCGATCCCGCCGCGGTACGGCGCCGCCCTGCTTCCGGCATTCCTGCTGGCGGCCGGACTCATCGTGAAGAGCAGGCTGTCACGTGTTCTGCTCGTCGCCTACCCGACACTCGTACTCGGCGTGATCCTCGTGTTCGCCCCGAACTTCGCCTGAGAGTCAACCGCGCGGGTGCGGGTCACTCGAACGGCAGGAGGTTCGGTGTCGACGGACTCGCCTGGATATCCAGCTGAAGAGCGCTGATCAGCATCTGAGAGCCGAAGATCAGCGGTAGCGCTGCCAGCATGACGGTCGCCGCCGTGGCAACGACCGAGGCTGCGACCTGGAAGCAGACCCAGATCGCGACGCCGAGCCCTGCGATGAAGAGGATGAGCCCCAGGAAGAGCAGCAGCGCGATCGGTGAGAAGGACCAGAGCACGTAGCGGTACCAGATACGTCTCCAGAAGCCGCGGGTGAGCAGCGCGAGAAGCTCGGGCACGACTTTGGAGAGACGGATGCTCGACACTTCGTTGCCGTACACGGCCGGGATCGGCACGTCGACAGCCGGCACCTGGAGGATGTTCAGGTGGATCAGCAGGTCGTTCTCGAAGCTGTAGCGCTTCGAGACGGATTCGAGGGGTACTCGGGCGAGGACTTCCGCGCGAACGGCCGTGTAGCCGTTCTGCGGGTCGAAGAGGTGCCAGTAGCCCGATGCGAGTTTGGTCATGAACGAGAGCACGATGTTGCCGAACACTCGGTAACCCGGCATCCCCTCGAACGACTCCGGTGCGAAGAAGCGGTTCGCCTTCGCGAAGCCGTAGCCCTGCTTGGTCACCGCATCGAGCAGCGACGGCAGATAGGCCGGATCCATCTGTGCATCGCCCGCCATGACGACGTTCACATCGGAGCCGAGCTCCAGCGCCTTGCGGTGACCGGTGACGATCGCTCCGCCCACTCCCTGGTTCACCTCGTGCCGGATCAGTGTGACGCGGGGATCGCCGATGCTGCGCACGACGTCACTGGTCGCATCCGGACTGTGATCGTCGACGATGACGATGTGATCCACGATGTCGGGCATGGTCTCGATGACCGTCGCGATCATCGCCTCCTCTTTGTAGGCGGGCACCACCGCGGCTATTCGTGCTCCGTTGTACACGGTCAGATCCTTTCGGTCGGCTCGGGCTCTGGCCCGGATTCAGCCGGTCTCGGGTCTGCGAAGACCCAGTATCGATATGCGAAGTAGTTCCAGACCGTCGTCACGATCGTGGCAAGCACCTTGCCGCCCGCCCAGCCGAGCACCGAGTCGCTCACGAGCGAGACGATGGCGACGGTCGCGAGAGTGTTGAACCCGACAAGGATGGTGTATCTCAGCACCGCGCGCCCGTGAGGCGCGCTGGAGAGGAACGAGAACATCCGCTGAATCGTGTAGGTGAACGCGAAACTCACGAGGAACGCGACGCCGGTCGCGAGCCACACCGGCCAGAGCAGCACGTCGTGGAGGAGTGCGAGCAGGCCGAAGTCGACGAGGAAGCTGAGTCCTCCGGCGACGAGATAGCGGACAGCGGAGTGTGCGAAGAGCCGCTTGAGCGGCGACGTCGAGTCAGACATTCGCCTCGATCCGAGTATCCCGAGCATCTGGAGCGTCCCTGGGCTCGTCGCCCGCATTCACGAACCAGAGCGCGAAGAACGCGGCGGCGGCGAACGCGAGGATACCGAGAACCCAGACGACCATCGGAGAGATCGGCCCGCCCCACCACCAGTGCACATTGTGGTTCAGGTTCACGTCGATGACGCTGAGGCCGGTGACGTACCGGGCGATCGTGACATGGAGTGCCGCAGCGTTCGCCAGAGCGAGCGTGAGCACGGCGACGCCGATCTGCAGACGTGAGAAGGAGATTCGACGATTCGCCTCGAGCAGCGCGACTCCGGCGAACATCAGCAGGAGCGGCAGTACGTAGCGGGGCTGCACCTCCTGCCCGACGAGCGCCGTACTGCGCAACAGCACCCAGCTGGGCACGGCGATGAGCATCAGCAGTGCGAACCCGAGACCGATGAGCTTGCGCGGTGAGCTCGAGCGCAGGCCGGCGAACGTCACCGCACCGAACACGCCCACCGCAGCCACGGAGACGAGCGCGGGCATCGGGATGTCCAACCAGCCGATCGGCCAGGTTCCCAGGCTTCCGGCCCACAGCTGGGGAAGCTCGAGCACATAGTTCCACAGGTACTGAGCGGTCATGAGCGGCGCCGTCGTGTCGTGACTGCCGGTGAGCCCTGAGGTGCCCACCCTCTGATTCGCGCCGATGTAGAAGAGCACCGCGATGACCGCAAGCGCAGCAGGCAGGATCGCCTTCAGCCAGAACGTCTTCGTCCGGTTCACGGCGAGAATGACCGCCAGTGCTGCGCCGAGAACCGTGTAGATCGCAGAATCGGCTCTCGCACCGGCACCCATGACCGCGAACACGACCGACAGGACTCCGAGTCCGATCGCTCTGCGTCCCGAGGCCTCGAACCAGCCGAGCACAGCGATCCAGAGTGAGCCGCCGGCGATGATCGCCCACGAGCTCGGATTGTTGGAAGAGATCAGGGAGATGCCGAGCGGGACTATCCCGATGGCCCAGGTCCAGGCCAGTGTTCGACGGCGAGACGGTGTGAGGAGCCAGAAGAGGAGAGACGTCAGACCGACGAACAGCACAGCGTTCACGATCCGCATGACCATCGCCGACACCGCGTACTGCGGGCTCGCGAACACCCCCATCACCGCGTAAAAGACCGGGGGATAGGTGCCGGCGAAGTTGCCGCGCTCGGTCGGGATCAGGTCGCTTGCTGACTGCCGCGGATCCACGTCGCATTTGACGAGCTGGCTCGGGTAGAGGTCGTTGCAGAGCACTTGCGCGACGCCCTTTGGGATCGCTCTCTCGTCAGGATGACCGGGCACGGGTTCGCAGAGGCCGGGTCGGTCACCCAGCGCGCACCAGGTGCTAGCCAGATGGAAGTCGTCGTCGGGACTGGAACCGATGGGGGTCGCGACGGCCCATATGATCAAGGTGATGAGCGCGAAAACCGGTGCCAGAAAGATGAGGTTCCGCCGACGGTGCGACGACGGAGCGGTTCTGGAGATCGGCACTGGGAAAGCTTACCTGGCGCCGACTGAACGCTCAGAGCTCATCGAGCTGGAGCATCCGTGGCATCCCTTGTTCGGACAGGGCGAGCCTCGTCGACGGCGGCGGCGTAGACGCGGTCGAACTCCGCACCGATCGCGGCTCGGCTGAAGCGCGCGCGGATGGGGTCGGCGATCGCGTGTGCATCGACTCCGGCGAAGCGCTCGGCGGCAGTGAGGATGCCCCGCCCGTAAGCCTCCGGAGTGTTCTCGTGCACGATCACTGAGTTCGACGCGTCGACGTAGTCGTCGTATCCGCCCACGAGAGGCACGACGACGGCGCGGCCCGCGGAGAGCGCTTCGGCGGCCGCGGTGAAGAAGTTCTCCTGCGCGGTCGGCAGGAAGAACAGGTCGGCGGCGGCGATCCGGGCGAAGATCTCTTCCGGTGGCACGCTTCCGACGAGAGTGACGTCCTCACTGACGCCGAGTCGCGCCGCGAGATCGGATGCCTCACCGGCGAGGGGTCCGCCTCCGATCCAGCTCAGATGTGCCGGCTGCGACTGTGCTCGAAGCCAGTGCAGCGTCTCGATCGCCATGAGGGGCTGCTTGCGATCGACGAGTGCTCCCACCGCGACCAGTTCGAGGCGCTCACCGAATCGCGCCCGATTGAGCGGAGACCGGTTCTCGACGACGCAGGCGACCGTGCTCGCCGCGCCGGGTCTCCCGTATCGGCTCAGTACTGCGGTGAGCTGCGAGGTGACGCCGGTGAGTCGGTGCGGAAGCCGCAGAGCATGCCGTAGCCAAGCCACGCGGGGCCAGATCCCACCGACGCTCGATGGATTGCTGACCCCGTTCCAGTGCTCCGTGTGCACCCAGGGCCGTCCGGTCAGCACGGAGGCGGGTGCAGCCACCAGAACCGATGAGAACGCCATCGTGTGCAGGATGTCGGCTTTGCGTGCGGCAGGACGGATCTCGCGCCACGTTCGCAGCATGCCGAGCGGGTTGCGCACGGAAAACGGCAGTCGACGCACCCGGATGCCCTGGTAGGTCTCCGTTCTCGGACCCGTTGTGCCCATGAGCGAGACGTGGATGACACGCACGTCATGGTTCTGCGCGATGGCGCGTGCGTGCTCCAGATTGAACGGAGCTTCACCCGGACGCTCCGCACTCGGGAACCAGGTGGTGACGACCAGGACCCGCACGTTCGCCTACCCCGTCATCCCGGCCAGAGCGGCCTGCTCGGCGAACGCGGGAACGGTCTTCACGAGCTCGTCGAACGTACCGCTGGCGGCGATCCTGCCGTCGGCCATGAAGTAGATGCGATCGGCGTGCCGGATGGTCGACAACCGGTGCGCCACCAAGATCACGGTCACCTTGCCGTGGAGCTCGCGGATGGCAGTGGCGACCGCTGCCTCCGTGGCCGTGTCGAGAGCGCTGGTCGCCTCATCCATGACCAGCACGTACGGATCGACGTACAGGGCGCGTGCGATCCCGAGTCGCTGACGCTGCCCACCGGACAGGGCGAGTCCGCGTTCGCCGATGGTGCCGTCGAGCCCGCCATCGCGGCCGGCGATCACATCCCACAGCTGCGCCTGTTCCAGAGCGGCTCGTGCTCGAATCGGATCCACGTCGTCGGACCACGTCAGCGCGACGTTCTGACCGACCGTCCCGTCGAACAGCGAGACGTCCTGGGGAACGTACCCGACCCGCGAGTGCCACGCCGACGCGACGTGCCGCAGCGGGGTTCCGTCGATCGTGATAGAACCGGTCGTCGGATCGATCAGACCGAGGATCAGGTCGACGAGTGTCGACTTGCCCGCACCGGACGAGCCGACGAAGGCGACGGTCGAACCGAAAGGGACCGACAGGGAGACGTCGTGCAGTGCATCGGGCGACTCCGGAGAGTACGAGAAGGTGACGTTCTCGAGTTCGAGCGTGCTCGGGTGCTCAGGGAGATGACCCGTGTCGAGACCGCCGCGTGCCTCCTCGTTCTGTCTCTCCATATTGCGGATGTCTGCGATCACGTTCTGCGCGTGCGGCAGGTTGGCTGTCGTCGTGCCGATCACGGCCTGGAAACGGGTGATCGACGGCGCCATACGGAATCCCGCAAGGCTGAAGATGGAGACCGCGGTGATCGCCGCGGTCAGACCGCCGCCTGTGACGAAGCCGACGGCTCCGACGAGGACCAGGCCGCCGATCACGGCGGATTCGAGGATGTACCGCGGCACCAGGTTGAGGAACTGGATGTTCGCGCGAGCACGCGACGTTCTCACACGGTTCGCGTGCACCACGGCCGCCACCTCGGAGGACTTGTTGCGCAGCGTCACCTCTTTGAGCGCACCGATCATCTCGGTGAGGAGCCGGGAGACCGTATAGGAGTAGTCGCGGTTCACACGACCGGCGACCTGCGAGCGGCGTGACACCCAGAAATAGAGCGCGAGACCGACGAGCCCGAGATAGATGAGCGCCGTGAGCGCGATCGCCGGCTGAGCGACGACGAGCACCAAGAAGACGACGATGAACGTCGTTGCCTCTCCGATGAGGGATGCGGCAGGGAGGAGCACACCGGCGATGGTGTTGGCGATGCCCCAGTCGGCGAGCCGGACGACGTCGGCCGAGTTCCGTTTGAGACGTTCGACCCATGGGGCGGCGAGGTACGCGTCGAGCAGTCGATCGCCGATGCCGAGCTCGAAGGAGGCGAAGCGCCTGGTCGCGTGGTACTGGATGAGCGAAGCGAGGATCCCTTTCAGGATCACCACCACGCAGATGAGCACGAGGATCCAGACCAGACCCGCCGTGTCCACGGTGCCGAACAGCGGAAGGTCCAGGGACTTGCCGGAGAGGAGGGGGGTGATCACGACGGCAAGCAGCCCGAGGGAGAATGCGTCGAGCAGGGCGAGCAGCCCGACGAACCACGAATAGAACTTCAGGTATCGGCGGCCGGCCTTCGGCAGCAGTGGAACCAGTTCGCGCAGTGTGCGCCAAAGCGCCTTCACAGCTCGGGCCGTGCGTGCCGCATCGACTCGGAAACGCTGAAGTACAGGATCATCATGGCTCGTCTCTGCACCCGTCAACCCCGGGGTGTCGCGGCCAGTTTACAGAACCGCTCCCGAACGTCGGCCGTGCGCCGTTCGCGACTGATGGGCCGGTGGGCGACCGAATAGGCTGGTGGTGTGCGCGTATTAAGTGTGGTGGGTGCTCGCCCACAGTTCGTCAAGCTGGCTCCGATCGCGACCGCCATGGCGGGGAAGGTCGAGCACATCGTCGTGCACACCGGTCAGCACTACGACGAGCTGATGTCCGACGTCTTCTTCCGCGATCTGGGCATCCCGGCCCCGGATGTGAACCTGGCGATCGGCTCGGGACCCCACGGCGCGCAGACGGGAGCGATGCTGGCGGCGATCGAACCCGTCATCGAGGAGTATGCACCCGACTGGGTGCTGGTCTACGGCGACACGAACTCGACGCTCGCAGCAACCGTCGCAGCGGTGAAGATGCACGTGCCGCTTGCGCACCTCGAGGCCGGTCTGCGCTCCTTCAACCGGCGGATGCCGGAGGAGCACAATCGTGTCCTCACCGATCACGCCGCCGACCTCCTGCTCGCACCCACGTCTGTGGCCATGGGTCACCTCGCCGATGAAGGTCTCGCCGATCGCAGCGTTCTGGTCGGAGACGTCATGACGGATGTTCTGTACACCGTTCGCGACGGCGTGCTCGCGGGTTCAGGACCACAGGGAGCCGGCGACTACTACATCGCGACCATCCATCGTCCCGACAACACCGACGATCCCGCCAGGCTCCGGGCGATCGTCGATGGGCTCGCCGGTCTCGACCGTCCCGTGCGTCTGCTGGCGCATCCTCGTCTCGTCGCAGCGGGTGAGGCATCCGGCATCGACCTCGGTCGTGGGGCGATCGAGCTCGCGTCGCCTCTGGCGTATCCCGAGCTCGTGGCAGCGGTGATGGGAAGCGCCGGAGTGATCACCGACTCGGGAGGTCTGCAGAAGGAGGCGTTCCTGCTGAGGGTGCCTGCGACCACCGTACGTCCGGAGACTGAGTGGGTCGAGACGGTCGATCTCGGCTGGAACGTCCTGGTCGGGTCCGACCTCTCGAGCTTGCGGGACGCCGTTCAGCGTCCGCGCCCGGCGGACACGGAAGCCGCGCCCTACGGCGACGGCCATGCCGCCGACCGCGTCGTGGAGGTCCTCTCCGAGCACGCCGAAGGCCCCGCGCGCTAGTCCAGCGACAGGAGTCTGCTCGCGGCGAGCCGACCGG
>Ga0256799_1000446_pt1 | contig 10405 bp, 9 predicted proteins | sample MC6MC0950MT_FD_190207 | JGI IMG/M metagenome (GOLD analysis project Ga0256799, IMG submission 190207) | Metatranscriptome of enriched soil aggregate microbial communities from Iowa State University, Ames, United States - MC6-MC0950-MT... | ecosystem: Environmental > Terrestrial > Soil >... | reverse complement strand
CCGAGCGCCATGATGTTGACGTCGTTGTCGACGAGCACGGGCACCTCGAGGTGCTGCTGCACCCAGCCCGGCACGTCGAACCGGTCCCAGCCGGGCATGATCGGCGGGTTCACCGGGCGGCCGGTCGAGTGCTCGACGGGGCCCGGCACGCCGATGCCGATCGCGACGAGGTCGCGGCGGTCGCGGCCGAGGCCCTCGATGAGCTCGAGGCCCTGCTCGACCATCCAGCCGAGCACCGCCTCCGGGCCCTGGGCGATGTCCTTGCGTTCGGAGTGCTCGACGAGCACGGTTCCCGCGAGGTCGGTGACCGCGAGCGAGGCATGCGAGGCGCCGAGGTCGGCGGCGAGCACGATGCGGGCCGAGGGATTGAGTGCGAACTGCGAGGGCGGCCGACCGCCCGTGGAGGCGGCGTCGGCGACGGGCGTGACGAGGCCGAGGCGCATGAGCTCGTCGACCCGTGCCGCGATCGTCGACCGGGCCAGGCCCGTCGACTGCGCGAGCGAGGCGCGCGTGCGCGGGGCGCCGTCGCGCAGCAGCTGGAACAGCTCGCTCGCGCCCGACGCTCCGAGCGCGGATCCCCGACTGATGTCCACCATGCAACCGAGTAAAGCACACGGTCTTCGTCGCAACACCGAACCGCTACCTGATTCTGAACGAACAACTTTTGACGAAGGACTAGCAAAAGTTGTCGAACGTGTGTCACGATGTCCGCATGACAACGGACGTCATCGCCCCGGCCCGCACTCGACGTGCCGGCTTCGTCGGTGGCGGCTTCATGGCCGCTGTGCACTCGCGTGCCGCTCGCGCCGCCCGAGCCGACCTCGTCGGCGCCGCCTCGTCGTCGCCCTCGCGCGCCGCAGCGGCCGCCGAGCGACTCGGCCTCGGTGCCGGTTACGACTCCTTCGAAGCCCTGCTCGCCGATCCCGACATCGAGGTCGTGCACATCTGCACGCCGAACACGACGCACGCCGCGTTCGCGCGGGCCGCGCTCCAGGCGGGCAAGCACGTGATCTGCGAGAAGCCCCTCGCGACGACGACGGCGGATGCCGAGGCGCTCGCCGACCTCGCCGCCGAGCGCGGACTCGTCGCGGCGGTGCCGTTCGTCTACCGCTTCCACCCGATGGCCCGTGAGGCCCGCGCCCGGGTCGCCGCCGGCGAGACCGGCCGCCTGCTCAGCGTGCAAGGTGCCTACCTGCAGGACTGGCTCGCCACCCCGCGCGACGACGACTGGCGCGTCGACACGGCGCTCGGCGGTCCGTCGCGCGCATTCGCCGACATCGGCTCGCACCTCGTCGACCTCGTCGAGTTCGTCGCGGGCGAGCGCATCGTGCGGCTCGCGGCCTCGACGCGCACGGTCTACGCCGAGCGCGCCGACCACGCGGCGATCGAGACCGAAGACCTCGTCGCGCTCGTCGTCGAGCTCTCCTCGGGTGCGCTCGGCACCCTGCTCGTGTCGCAGGTCGCACCCGGCCGCAAGAACGCGCTCTCGATCGAGCTCGCCGGCACCGACGCGAGCGTGCGGTTCGAGCAGGAGCGCCCCGACACGCTCTGGATCGGCCGCACCGAGGCCTCGAGCATCGTCGAACGCGACCCGGCCCGCCTCGCGGCCGACGCGGCGAGGCTCTCGCTCGTGCCCGCCGGGCACCCCATGGGCTACCAGGACGCGTTCAACGCCTTCGTCGCCGACGCGTACGCCGCGATCGACGGCGCGCGGCCCGAGGGGCTGCCGACCTTCGCCGACGGACTGCGCGCGGCCCGGGTCACCGAGGCCGTGCTCAGATCGGCCGAACGACGCGACTGGGTGGAGGTGGCGGCATGAGCGGCACGAGCGGCATGGCCTCGTCGGCGCAGGCGCCCGGCTCCGCGGCAGCGCCGGGAGCGCCCGTGCTCGTCGCCGACGGCCTCGAGAAGTCGTTCTTCGGCGTGACCGTGCTGCGCGGCGTGGGGCTCACCCTGCGCGCCGGCGAGGTGCACGGGCTCGTCGGCGAGAACGGCGCGGGCAAGTCGACCTTCATGAAGATCCTCGCGGGCGTCTACGAGCGCGACGCGGGCACGGTGCGCCTCGGCGGCGAGGAGGTCGCCTTCACGCACCCCGTGCAGGCCGCTCGCGCCGGACTCGCCACGGTCTTCCAGGAGTTCAACCTGCTGCCCGAGCGCACGGTCGCGCAGAACGTCTTCCTCGGCCGTGAGCCCAAGCGTCGCGGTCTCGTCGACCGCAAGGCGATGCTCGCCGAGACCCGCTCGCTGCTCGCGGAGCTCGGCATCGACTCGATCGACGCGGATGCCCCGGTCAGGACCCTCACGGTCGCCGAGCAGCAGATCGTCGAGATCGTGAAGGCGCTCTCGGTCGACGCCCGGGTCATCCAGATGGACGAGCCGACCGCGGCCCTCGCCGACCACGAGGTCGAGCTGCTCTACGCGATCGTGCGGCGCCTGCAGGCGCGCGGCGTCGCGATCCTCTACGTCTCGCACCGGCTCAAGGAGATCTTCGACCTCTGCGACACGATCACCGTGCTGAAGGACGGCGCGCTCGTGTCGAGCGGCCCGGCTGCCGAGCTCGACACCGACGAGCTCGTGCGGCGGATGGTCGGCCGTCCGATCTCCGCGTACTTCCCCGACCCCGAGCCCGGCACCGTCGTCGGTGAGCCGCGACTCGAGCTGCGGGGCGCCGGCAACGCCTACGTCGACGGCGTTGACCTCACGCTCCGCGCCGGCGAGATCGTCGGCGTCGCGGGCCTGCAGGGTTCGGGTCGCACCGAGCTCGTCGAGGCGGTGTTCGGCATCGCGCCGTTCACGCGCGGCGAGCTGCGACTCGACGGCCAGGCCGTGCAGATCTCGTCGGCCCGCCAGGCGGTCAAGCGCGGCGTCGCCCTCATCACCGAGGACCGGAAGGCGCAGGGGCTCGCCCTCAACCAGTCGATCGCCGACAACGCCCTGCTCGTCATCCGTTCGGTGTTCTCGCGGCGCACCCGCGAGACGCGGCGCGAACTGCCGGGCGTGCTCTCGTCGCTCGAGCTCTCGTCGCGAGGACTCGACCAGGAGGTGCAATACCTCTCGGGCGGCAACCAGCAGAAGGTCGTGCTGGCGAAGTGGCTCGCCACGAAGCCGCGCGTCGTGCTCCTCGACGAGCCCACCCGCGGCATCGACGTCGGCGCCAAGGTCGCCGTCTACACGCTCATGCGCCGACTCGCGAACGAAGGGGTCGCCATCCTCATGATCTCCTCCGAGCTGCCCGAGGTGATCGGCATGTCCGATCGCATCATCGTCATGCACGACGGCCGGGCATCGGCCGAGCTGCCCGCCCGCAGCGACGAGGCCACCATCCTCGGCGCCGCGACCGGCACACTGCGCGTCGGCGGGGAGGAGCTGCGATGAGCACCACGACCCCCGCCTCGGTGCGCCGCACGGCACCGCGCCGCCGCCGGCTCGACGCGAGCCTCATCGTCGGCATCGCCCTCGTCGCCGTGATCATCGTCGGCGCGATCCTCGTCGCGTCGGTCGGCCGCAACTTCTTCAGCGCCGGCAACATCCGCGACATCCTCACCGGCATGAGCGTGCTCGGGTTCGTCGCGATCGGGCAGACGCTCGTGATCCTGTGCGCATCGCTCGACCTCTCGGTGCCCTACGTCGTCAGCCTGTCGAGCCTCATCGCCGCCGACCTCATGGCCGGCAACCCGGCGAACATCCCGCTCGCGATCGTCGCCGTGCTCGTGGTCGCCGCCGTCATCGGGCTCGCGAACGGGCTCATCGTCACGAAGCTCAAGGTGAACGGCTTCATCGCGACGCTCGGCACGGGGCTCATCATCAAGGGCTACCTCGACTCGAACTACAAGGGCACGAGCGGACAGGTGCCGTGGGAGTTCCAGCTCATCGGCGCGACGGGCATCGGGCCGATCCCGATCTCGACGCTGCTCATGCTGCTCGTCGCGGTGGCGGGCGCCTTCTTCCTCGCCCGCACCCGCACCGGCAACCACATGTTCGCCGTCGGCGGCAACGAGCAGGTCGCGCGGCTCTCGGGCATCCGCACCGCGCGGCCCCTCATCGTCGCCCACGTGCTCTGCTCGATCACCGCGGCGCTCGCCGGGCTGCTGCTCGCGAGCCGGCTCGGCGTCGGCAGCCCCGTCGTCGGCACGCAGGGCGGGTACGACCTGCTCTCGATCGCGGCGGTCGTGCTCGGCGGCACGCTCCTCATGGGCGGCCGCGGGTCGATCTGGGGCACGATCGGCGGCGTCGCCATCTTCGCCGTCGTCGACAACGTCATGAGCGTCATGCAGGTGAACCCGTTCCTGAAGGACGTCGTGCGCGGCGTCGTCATCGTCGCCGCCGTCGCCGTCTACACGAGCCGCTCGGTCGACCGGCGCAGGCCCCGGTTCGCGAATGCCGCGCCACCGCCGACCGCGAGCGGCTCAGGACCCGCGAACGGCAGCGACGCGCGAGAGGAGGCCCGCGCATGACCGCCGTCACGACCGACCGACCCGGTTTCGGGCAGCGCCTCGCCGACCTCGGTCGCGCCCTCGTGAGCCCCCGCGGGGCCGTCTTCCTGCTGCTCATCGTGCTGCTCGTCGCGATCGCGCTGATCAACCCGTCGTTCGCGGAGCCCAGCCAGTTCATCCGGTTCATCCAGCGCGTCGCCCCCGTTGCGATCGTCGCGATCGGGCAGTACTTCGTCATCGTCGGCGGTGAGTTCGACCTCTCGATGGGCTCGGTCGTGACCACCCAGGTCGTGATCGCCGGCAACCTCATCGGCCAGGACGACGCGAAGTCGCTGCCCGTGCTCCTGCTCATGCTCGCGTTCGGCGCGTTCATCGGCCTCGTGAACGGCCTCATCGTGTCGTTCCTGAAGGTGCCGAGCTTCATCGTCACCCTGGGCATGATGCTGGCGCTGCTCGGCGCGACGCTCTACTGGACGGGCGGTGCCGCGACCGGAAACCCGGCCGACGGGTTCCGCGAGATCGGGCGCGGCGGCATCCGCGACCTGCCCGTCATCGACATCCTGCCGTGGTCGGTGCTCGTGCTCGCGATCGTGCTCGCCGCGGCGATCTGGTTCTCGAAGCGCCCCTTCGGGCGCACGATCATCGCGCTCGGCGACAACCCCACCACAGCCCGATTCTCGGGCACCCGCAACTGGTGGGTGAAGACCTCGACCTTCATGATCTCGTCGCTGTCGGCGACGATCGCGGGCGTGCTCCTCGTCGGCTACGCAGGCGTACACCCCTCGGTCGGGCGCGGCTACGAGTTCACCGCCATCACGGCGGTTGTGCTCGGCGGCGTCGTGCTCGGCGGCGGGCGCGGCTGGGTGGTCGCCGCCGCGGCCGGTGCGTTCGCCCTCGAGGCGCTCTTCACCCTCCTGAACTTCGCGGGAGTGCCCTCGACGTACCGTGACGCGGTGCAGGGCGCGATCATCATCCTCGCGGTCGCCTACTCGGCGACGACCTTCCGAGCGCGCCGCCGCGGACGCGGCATCGACGCGCCCTCGCCGTCATCGGATCCGGTCGCGGATGCCCCGGCCGAGGCATCCCGCCCCGATTCGCCCACCTCGCCCGACGCGGCGACCCAGATCTCGCCCCCCGCGGCGACCCAGACTTCGCCGGCACCGGCGGAGGAGCGCGATGCCGAGGCATCCGCTCGCCCTGCACCCATTCCCTCGACGCCGAGGGCTGACAACGAAACCAAGGGAGGTTCGTGATGCGACGCAGGTATGCGGTGGCATCCGCCATGGTCGGCGCCCTCGCGCTGATCGCGCTCGCCGGCTGTACCACCGACCCCAACGTGACCGCGCCGACGGAGGACGCCGGCGCCACGGAGGAGTCCGTCGAGTGGTTCGACCAGGAGCTCTTCGACAAGCAGGACGCCGAACGCGACGTCGTGCCGGAGGGGCCCGACGGCCAGCCGTGGCTCCAGCACATCAACGCCGAGATGGTCGACACGTCCGAGTTCGCGAGCGACGGCGCCAAGAAGGCGTGCTTCGCCAACGCCTCGATCTCGAACCCGTGGCGCACGACCGGCTGGATCACGATGAACCAGCAGCTGAAGGTGCTGCAGGACGCCGGTGTGATCAGCGAGATGGAGACGCGCGACGCGCAGGACTCCGACGACACGCAGATCGCCGACATCGACTACTTCATCGAGGAGGGCGGCTGCGACATCTTCCTGATCTCGCCGAACTCCACCGCGGCGATGACCCCGGCCGTCGAGCGCGCATGCGACACGGGCAAGCCCGTCGTCGTGTTCGACCGCGGCGTGCAGACCGACTGCCCGGTCACGTTCATCCACCCGATCGGCGGATTCGCGTGGGGCATCGACACGGCGGAGTTCCTCATCGACGAGCTCGACGAGGGCGACAAGGTCGTGGCGCTTCGCATCCTGCCGGGTGTCGACGTGCTCGAGCAGCGCTGGGCCGCGGCCGAGAAGCTGTTCGACGAGGCCGGCATCGAGGCCGTCGACTACTTCACGGGTGCCGACCCCGCCGAGATCAAGAAGATCATCTCCGACGAGCTCGCCAAGGGCGACGTCGACGGCGTCTGGATGGACGCCGGTGACGGCGCCGTCGCCGCCATCGAGGCGTTCGAGGACGCCGGCGTCGACTACCCCGTGATGACGGGTGAGGACGAGATGAGCTTCCTCCGCAAGTGGAAGGAGACGGGGCTCACGGGTCTCGCGCCGGTCTACTCGAACTTCCAGTGGCGCACGCCGCTCCTCGCCGCGCAGAAGATCTTCGCCGGCGAAGAGGTGCCGCAGGAGTGGGTGCTGCCGCAGTCGCCGATCACCGCGGAGGAGGTCGACGAGTACCTCGCGCTGAACGAGAACATGCCCGACGGCCACTACGCGAAGTTCGGCGGCGAGGACCTGCCGGGTTACCCGCAGGTCTGGGAGGACCGCATCGTCCCGTAAGCCGCTGAGTACGGTGGTCGAGTAGCGACGACCCCACCTCGGTGGTCGAGTAGCGACGAAGGAGCGTATCGAGACCCGCAACAGGTCTCGATACGCTTCGCTACTCGACCACCGCAACGTCTGCAAGGAGGCAGCATGCGCCGCACCATCGGCGTGAACACCTGGGTGTGGGCCTCGCCCCTCACCGACGAGAACCTGCCGGCGCTCGCCGCGAAGGCGGCGGCGCTCGGCTTCGGCGCGATCGAGCTGCCGGTCGAGAACCCCGGCGACTGGTCGGCGGATGCCGCTGCCGACGTGCTCCGTGAACATCGCCTGGCTCCGATCGTGATCGGCGCCATGGGCCCCGGTCGCAACCTCGTCGCCGCTCCCGGCTCAGAGGTCGTCGCGACCCAGAACTACCTCGTGCACTGCCTCGGCGTCGCCGAGCGACTCGGCTCGCCGGTCGTCGCGGGCCCCTTCACCGCGGCCACGGGCCGGGCGTGGCGCATGGATGCCGAGGAGCGCGAAGCGCGCTACCGCGAACTCCGGGCGAGCCTCGCTCCCGTCGTCCGCAAGGCGGAGGACCGCGGCATCCGGCTCGCGATCGAGCCCCTGAACCGCTACGAGACGAGCCTCGTGAACACCGTCGAGCAGGCGCTCGAGGCGCTCGGGCCGCTGCTCGGGCCGGGCCTCGGGCTCGCGCTCGACAGCTATCACCTCAACATCGAGGAGAAGTCGATCGGCGACGCGATCCGCGCCGTGGGCGGCCACCTCGCCTACGTGCAGGTGTGCGGCAACGACCGCGGCGCCGTGGGCGACGACCACCTCGACTGGCCGGCGTTCCTCGACGCCCTCGACGACGTGGGCTACGCCGGCGCGCTCGGGCTCGAGAGCTTCACGGGCGAGAACGCGACCATCGCGGTCGCCGCCTCCGTGTGGCGGCCCCTCGCCCCCTCGCAGGACGAACTCGCGGCACGGAGCATCCGCTACCTGACCGCCTTGCAGGACGAAAGGAACCCGGCATGACCGCCACCCACCCCGTCACGCTCTTCACCGGCCAGTGGGCCGACCTGCCGTTCGCCGAGGTCGCGCGCCTCGCCGCCGAGTGGGGCTACGACGGCCTCGAGATCGCGTGCTCGGGCGACCACCTCGACCTCAAGCTCGCCGAGGAGGAGCCGGGCTACCTCGCCGAACGCCGAGAGATCCTCGACCGGCACGGTCTCGAGGTCTACGCGATCTCCAACCACCTCACCGGGCAGGCGGTGTGCGACGACCCCATCGACTTCCGCCACGAGGCGATCGTGCGACCGTACACCTGGGGCGACGGCGACCCCGAGGGCGTGCGGCAGCGCGCCGCGGACGACATGATGCGCTCCGCGCGCGTCGCCCGCAAGCTCGGCGTCGACACCGTCGTCGGGTTCACCGGGTCGAAGATCTGGCCGTACGTGGCCATGTTCCCGCCCGTGCCCGCATCGATGATCGACGCCGGCTACGAGGACTTCGCGAACCGGTGGAACCCGATCCTCGACGTGTTCGACGCCGAGGGCGTGCGCTTCGCGCACGAGGTGCACCCCTCCGAGATCGCCTACGACTACTGGACGAGCGTGCGCACCCTCGAGGCGATCGACCGGCGCGAGGCGTTCGGCTTCAACTGGGACCCGTCGCACATGATGTGGCAGGGCATCGACCCGGTCGGGTTCATCGTCGACTTCGCCGACCGCATCTACCACGTCGACTGCAAGGACACGCGGCTTCGCCCGGCGACAGGGCGCCCCGGCATCATGGGGTCGCACCTGCCGTGGGGCGACCCGCGCCGCGGCTGGGACTTCGTCTCGACCGGCCACGGCGACGTGCCGTGGGAGGACGCGTTCCGCGCGCTCGACGCGATCGGGTACACCGGCCCGATCTCGGTCGAGTGGGAGGACGCCGGCATGGACCGGCTGCACGGCGCCGCCGAGGCCGTCGGGTTCATCCGTTCCAAGCTGTTCCCCCGCCCGACCGCGTCGTTCGACGCGGCATTCTCGAACCAGTAGGAGCCGCATGCCGATCGAGCACACCGTCGTCTTCCGCCTCGTCCACGAGCCCGGCTCGGCCGAGGAGCAGGAGTTCCTGGCCACCGCCCGCGAGACCCTCACGGGAATTCCGGGCGTCGCGGGCTTCGCCGTACTGCGGCAGGTCAGTCCGAAGAGCGCCCTCACGCACCAGTTCCGCATGACGTTCGCCGACGCCGCCGCGTACGACGCCTACAACGCGCACCCGGCGCACGTCGGCTTCGTCGAGGGCCGCTGGGTGCCCGAGGTCGCCGAGTTCCAGGAGTACGACTTCACGGCCTGACCGGCCTGCGGGCCGGGGCCTCGATACGCTCCGTCGTCGCTACTCGACCACCGGAATGCTCCAGAAGTACACCTTCGTCTTCGGATGCTTCGGGTGGTCGTCGACCGAGCGGTCCCACGTCGCGTCGGTGTGGCCCGCGTAGTACACGTGCACGTCGCCCTCGTCGTCCTCGCGCACGGCGGTCACGACGGCGGTGTGGTCGCGGTCGCCCGAGGCATCCCAGTCGAACTGCACGATGTCGCCCGGCTTCACCTTCGCGCGCTGCGCATCGGAGAGCGGCGTCGCCCGCTCGGGATGCGCGGCGAGGTAGTCGCTGAACAGCGTCGACGACCGCCAGGCGTCGCTCGACGCGTAGGGGTCGCCGTCGGTCGAGTGCCACCACTCGTCGTCGACCGCCCAGCCGCGCTCGATGAGCGACTGCGACGCGAAGTTGACGCAGTCGTCGTCGCCGAGCACGCCGTAGTCGTCGTTCGCGCCATCCCAGTACTCGCGCACGTACTCGAGCTGGCGCAGCACGGGGGCGGGCAGGTCGGGGTCGAGCTCGAGCGCGGCCGCGTTGGGGTGGACGCCCCGCCCGCCCTGCGTGCCGGGCCCGGTCGGCCCCGGAGGGGTCGCGGCAGCGACCGCCGCAGTCACGATCGCCACAACGAGCCACACGACGAGCCCGAGCACGACGACGAGCGCACCGCCGACGACGAGGCGTCGGCGCAGGTACACGCCGGGGGAGGGGCGTTCGGTCGGCTGGGTCATCGCCTCCACGCTACGTCGTGGCACCCTCGGGCGGGCTGAGCCGCGCGCGCGCCGGGCCGCGTCGGTGTTCGCAACTCAGGACGGCCGCCGGGCAGCGCGGCGTGTCGAGTACGCCCGACGGCGTGTCGCCCAGCTTGTCCAGAGCTGCGAACACGGCGAACCGGATGCCTCGCCGGGCGGCATCCCGACGAGGCATCCCCGTTCGATCGAACCGCAGCTCAGCGTTCGGTGACCGCGCCGTTCTTGATGTGCAGGCGCCGCTCGGCGCGCCGGGCGACCGCCGAGTCGTGCGTCACGATCACGAGCGTGAGGCCGCGGTCGCGCCAGAGCCCCTCGAGCAGGCCCAGGATCTCGTCGCGGGTCTCCTCGTCGAGGGCACCCGTCGGCTCGTCGGCGAGCAGCACGTCGGGCTCCTTGACGAGTGCGCGGGCGATCGCGACGCGCTGCTGCT
>Ga0256799_1000444_pt1 | contig 10433 bp, 8 predicted proteins | sample MC6MC0950MT_FD_190207 | JGI IMG/M metagenome (GOLD analysis project Ga0256799, IMG submission 190207) | Metatranscriptome of enriched soil aggregate microbial communities from Iowa State University, Ames, United States - MC6-MC0950-MT... | ecosystem: Environmental > Terrestrial > Soil >... | reverse complement strand
TGGGCCACCGCGTTGCCTTGCACCGCGGCCGAGCTGTCGAAGCTTTTTAGCCGGATGTCGGAATAGCGCAATTCCACATCCACTTCGTAGCCGGGCCGGTAGTGTTCGTAGTCCAGCATGATCGAGCCGCCCAGCCCATAGGCGTTGAGCGACCCCCTGTCCAGGAACGTGACGTCCTGGCCGGTTTTTTGGCCGACGTACCAGCTTGCGGCGCGCAGGTCGCTGGTGACGTTGCCCAGCGCAAAGTTGAAGATAGGGCGCAGCTTCAGTTCGTCGGTCAGCTTGAAATCCCAGCCGATGCCGCCGGTTGCCGACACGCTGTTCCATTTGGTGGGGATCGTGCGCGTCTCGGCGCCTTGCGTGGCGATGAAGGTCGGGTCATAGCGGCTGCCGGCCAGCACGCCTTCCAGGTAGATGGGGACCGATTTCGAAATCGTGTCGCCGCCACCCAGCTGCGTCATGAAAAATTCTGTTGAGCCCGACGTCGTGCCGCCGCCGCTGCCGATGGATAGAGAACTGGTCGTGATGTCGGGCACGATAGAGAACGACATCAGCGCCAGCACGCCATTGGCGCGCTTCTGTAAGTCGTCTTTGCTCAAGCGCAGGGTCGGTTGGGCCAGGGCGGCGGGCGCGGCCGCGCAGGCGAGGGCGGCGATCAGCCATGTAGATGCCCGATGCGCGCGCCCTTTGGTTTCAGCGTTCTGGTCCACCGGTTGTCCTTGTCCGAAACTGAAACGCACAGGCTGAAACGCACAGGCGCCGCGCGCGGGAAGCTCCCTTGCGCGGCGCGCTATTCACCAGCAGCCCTGGCTTACTTGGGTCCCTTGCCTTGCTTTTTCTGCTCCTCGAAGTACTGGTCGATCTTCTTGTCCACTTCGCGCTGTACCTGGTCGGTACTGAAGCTGGGCGGATTCTGGCTGGGCGGCCATTCGACGAAGGTCTCCAGGAACTCCGATGCCTTGGCTGTTCCCACGAAGCCCAGATACACGTTCTTCGTCAGCCAGTCGTTGTACTGATCGGAAACGATGTCTGCTCGCTCGTAGGGGTCCATGCGCAGGTTGAACACTTTGGGTACGCGCAAGCACACGAAGGGCTCTTTCCAGACCGCGAACCCCCCTGGTGATTTCTGTTCGCAGAATACGATCTTCCAGTTATCAGAACGCATCGCCACGAGCAGGCCGTCGTCGTTGAAGTAATAGAAGTCGTTGCGTGCGCCCTTGTCGCTCTTGCCCGTCAGATAGTCCATCTGGTTGTAGCCGTCCAGGTGGACCTTGTAGTCGCGCGCGGCGCCATTGGGTTTCCAGCCCTTGAGCAGGCGTTCCTTCACGCCGTCGTCGCCCGTCGCGGCCAGCAGCGTGGGGAACCAGTCCAAGCCCGACACGATATCGTTCTTGACCGATCCCGGCGGGATGTGGCCCGGCCAACGGATCATGGCCGGCACCCGGAACGCGCCTTCCCAGTTCGTGTCTTTCTCACTGCGGAACGGGGTGGAGGCGGCGTCCGGCCACGAGAACTGGTTGGGGCCGTTGTCCGTCGTGTAGATCACGATGGTGTCGTTGGCGATGCCCAGATCGTCGAGCTTTTTCAGCAGCTTGCCCACGTCCTGGTCATGCTCCCACATGCCATCGGCGTAATCATTGCCGGGCATGCCGCTCTTGCCCTTGTGCTCAGGCCGGATGTGCGTGAACAAGTGCATCCGCGTAGTGTTCATCCACACAAAGAAGGGCTTGTCGTCCTTGCCGTGCTTGTCCAGATAATCCAGCGCCGCGCCCACGGTTTCGTCGTCGATGGTTTCCATGCGCTTGGCAGTCAAGGCGCCGGTGTCTTCGATCTTGCCGTCGGCCGACGCCTTGATCACACCACGCGGCATGTAGGACTTGATGAGCGGGTCGGTAGCGTCTTTCGGGAAGTAGGGGCGTTCGGGTTCTTCTTCGGCGTTCAAGTGATAGAGGTTGCCAAAGAAGACGTCAAAGCCGTGTTTGGTGGGCAGGTATTCGTCGCGATCGCCCAGGTGGTTCTTGCCGAACTGCGCGGTGTTGTAGCCCTGGCCCTTGAGCGCTTGAGCGATGGTGATGTCGCGGTCTTGCAGGCCGACCGGCGCGCCCGGGATGCCCACCTTTGACAGGCCGGTGCGGCGCGGGGATTGGCCGGTAATGAACGATGACCGCCCGGCGGTGCAACTGTTCTCGGCATAGTAGTCGGTGAAGATCGCGCCTTCGTTGGCGATGCGATCAATGTTCGGGGTGCGGTATCCCACCACACCCCGGGTATAGGCGCTGATGTTCGCCTGCCCGATGTCATCGCCGAAAATAACGAGGATATTCGGCTTCTTGCCAGACGCCTGTCCCTGCGTGCCGGACGCCGCCTCTTTGGTTTGCGCCAAGGCGCTGCCCATTGCGGCAAGCCCGCCGACGGCGATTAACGCCGCTCCCAACCATCGCCTTGCTTTCATGACACCCCTCCTTGCCTTCGCAGGCTGTGTAACTCCCTGGGTCTATCAATAGCTTCAATGCGGTTCGATTCGGGACTGCTGGATGATGGCGCGGGGCCGCGTGGCGCTCGCGCGATAGATGGTCATTCAGTGCTGTGACGGGGTGCGCGATGTGCGCGGAAGATGCGCAGCGGCGGGGCCAAGAAGGCCCGGCGAGGAAAGAGAGGAAATGTTTTGCCGGCGCGCCAGGCAACGCCAGGTCTGCGGCCAATCAACCTGCAACTGCTGCTTCACGTGCCCTCCAAACTTCCGACTTCAAACGGAATGCCGATCAGTGATCTAGGGTTACCACGAATTGCGAGTCATGCTGGGATTGAATCAACGCTTGCGACACCAAGATTCAGACGAGCCGTCGGCGGTGTTCGCGAAAATCAGGATACATAACAATGTTCTGACTTTCTACCCTTTCTCTTTCTCACCACACTTTTTTTGACTGCCGGGAGGCCTGTTGTAGAAAGGGGGCCCTGACGGCCGTGGCCGCCAGGAAACGGATACGCAATCGGGTTACTCGGGTTGAATACCCGCTTCCTTCACGACCTTGCCCCACTTGGTCAGGTCAGACTGAATCACCGCAGCGTATTGCTGCGGCGTGCCGCCTTGGACCTCGATCCCAGCGGCTTCCAGTTTTGCGCGCACGGCGGGCTGCTTCAGCGCCGCGTTGATTTCGGTATTGAGCTTGTTGATGATGTCCTTCGGCGTGCCGGCAGGCGCCAGGAAGCCGCCATTGGTGTTGGCGTCGTAGCCGGCCAGCCCTTGTTCTTGCGCGGTCGGCACATCCGGCAGCGCCTGGGCGCGCTTGGCGGTGGAGATCGCCACGGCGCGGACGTTGCCGGCCTTGACCTGTTCCTGCATGGCGCTCAGCGTGTCGATGTACAGCACGGTGCGGCCCGCCAGCAAATCCGGGTGCGCGGCGGATGAACCCTTATAGGGAATCATCAGCATCGGTGCGCCGCTGACCATGCGGAACATTTCGGCGGCCATCTCCTGCGCGCTGCCACGGCCCGAGGTCGCAACCTTGGCTTCGTCGGGGTTCGCCTTCATCCAGCTGACGAGTTCGGGCAAGGTCTTGGCTGGCACCTTCGGGTACACCGCAAACACCAGCGGAATTTCGTGGGTGTAGACGATGGGTTCAAAACTCTTTTGCGGGTCCCAGCCCAGGTTTTTGAACAGGTACTTATTGATGTTGTGGCTGCCGCCCACGATACCGATGGTGTAGCCGTCGGGCTTGGCGTTGGCCAGCAGCGCGGTGCCCAGGTTGTTGGAGGCGCCGGGCCGGTTGTCGACGATGACCGGCTGGCCCAGCGACTGCGACAGTTTTTCGCCGACGACGCGCGCGATGATGTCGATGCCCCCGCCCGGCGGCGCGGGGACGATGATGCTGATGGGGCGCGTGGGGTAGCTCTGCGCGCTGGCGAGTGCGGGCGTCAGCGCCAGCGCGGTCAAGGACAAGGCCAGGTTTCTGGCGAGCGTAGTGATCTGCATGGTTGTCTCCTTCGGGGTGATGGTCAACTTCAGTCAACTCTGTGTTTGCAGTGCTTGTGTGCCGCGCTAGCCGCGCCCGGTGAAGGGCATGGCGCTTGCCATGATGGTCATGGTCAACACGTTGGCGTCCAGCGGCAGGGCGGCCATGTGGCGGACGGCGTTCGCGACGTGCGTGGCGTCCATCATGGGTTCCGGCGCCGTCGTGCCGTTGGCTTGCAAGACGCCGCGCGTCATGCGTTCTGACAGCTCGGTCAATGCGTTACCGATGTCGATCTGGCTGGCCACGATGTTGAACGCGCGGCCATCCAGCGACAGCGCTTTGGTCAGCCCGGTGACGGCGTGCTTGCTGGCGGTATAGGGCGCGGTGTAGGGGCGCGGCGTATGCGCCGAGATCGAGCCGTTGTTGATGATGCGGCCGCCCTGCGGCGATTGCCGGCGCATCAGCCCAAAGGCGGCGCGCGCGCACAGGAAGACGCCGGTCACGTTGGTGTTGATGACGCTGAACCACTTGTCCAGCGGCAGCTCGTCCATGGGCACGGCGGGCGCGTTGACGCCGGCGTTGTTGAACAGCAGATCCAGCCGGCCGAAGCGTTGTTCGATGGTGTCGAATAGCGCTTGCACGCTGGCCGGGTCGGTGACGTCGGCAGGCACGGCTAAGGCGGTCTGGCCGCGCGCTTTGGCGTCGGCGGCCAGCGTGTGCAAGGGGTCGGCACGCCTGCCCGCCAGCACGACAGTCCAGCCGTCGTTCAGCAGACCCAGCGCGGTCACGCGGCCGACGCCGCTGCCAGCGCCAGTGACCAGGGCAATTTTTTGGGACGAGCTTGCGTTCAAGGGTTAACTCCTGATGTCGGAAAACGAAGGGAAGGGGGTGATGACAGTTGGTGGGGCATTACGCCGCGCATGGGGCAACGGTCATGGACAGCTCGCCGACACCGGCAATACCGGCGGTGATGACATCGCCCGGCACGAGCGGCCCCACGCCCGCAGGCGTGCCGGTGTAGATCAGGTCGCCCGGCATCAGCGCCACGGAACGAGACAGCATCGCCACCAGCGCCGGCACCGGCCACAACAGCTGGGACAGGTCGGTGCGCTGGCGCTCTACGCCATTCACCGCCAGCCACATCGCACCGTGCGTGAGCTGGCCGGCGCGGCTGACGGGAACGATGGGCGTGCACGGTGCGGAATGATCAAACGCCTTGGCGGGCTCCCAGGGGCCGCCCGCAAGCTTGGCCTGTTGCTGCAAGTCGCGCCGCGTCAGGTCAAGGCCCGTGGCGTAGCCCCAGACGTGATCCGCTTGCGCCTGTTCCGGTGTCAGGTTCCGGCCGCCTTGGCCGATGGCGACGACGAGTTCCACCTCATGGCAGAACTCGGCGGTCTCGGGCGGGTAGGGCAACGGCCCGCTTGCGGGCACGACGGCGCTTGCCGGTTTCATGAACCACGCGGGCATGGCGACTGGGGCGGGTTCATTGGCGTCCCAGCGGTAGTTGCGGCCGATGCAAAACACGCGGGCCACGGGGAAACGCAAGGCGCTGCCCGCTACGGCCAAGGTGACGGGGGCGGCAGGGGGGAAGATGAAGTCGGTCATGGCGGGTGATCAGGGATCAGGTGGTCAGGCTCATCGCCGGGCGTTCGCCAGCGAGCGCCTGCGCCACGCTGTCCAGCACCATTTGGCCCATGGCGTGGCGGGTCTCCCACGTGGCGCTGGCGCGGTGTGCTTGCAGCGTGGTGCGATCGGATTCGCGCAGCGTTTGCGGCACACGCGGTTCGTCAACAAACACATCCAGCCCCGCGCCCGAGATGCGGCCGTCGGCCAGCGCCTGCGTCAAGTCGGCCTCATTGACCAGCCGGCCGCGCGCCACATTCACCAGGAAGCCGCGCGGGCCCAATGCGTCCAACACGGCGGCGTTGATGATGCCCTCGGCCTTGTCGGCCGCCGCGCACAACACCAGCGCATCGGAACCTGCCGCCAGGTCGAGCAACGCGGGCACGAACGCGTGCGGCACGTCGTCCATGGCGCGCAGGTCGGTATAGCGGATCGGGCAGCCGAAGGCGGCGGCGCGCACGGCAACGGCGCGGCCCACGCGGCCCATGCCGACGATGCCCACGCGCATGCCGCTGAAGCGGCGCGCCAGCGGAAGGGCGCTGGGCTGGGGGTTCAGTTCCCACAGGCCATCGCGCACAAAACGGTCGCCCGCGCACAGGTTGCGGCACGCGGCGATCAGCAGGCCGATGGCCAGGTCCGCCACGTCTTCGGTCAGCGCGCCCAGCGTGGCGGTGACGGGCAGGTGGCGGCTGCGGCAATACGCCAAGTCCACCGCATCCGTGCCCACGCCGTTCACGGCCACGACTTTGACGTTGGGCAATTGTTCCAGCATGCCGCGGGATATGCCCGTGTGTCCGCCCGTAATGACGGCGCTGATCGACGCGCCGTGCTCGCGCAGCCAGGCTGGCTGATCGGCAATCTCGAAGAACTTGTGTACCTGGTAAAGCGAGGCCAGCTCGTCGTTGATGGCGGGAATCAGGATGGGGTTCAGTTGCAGGACCTGGGGCTTCATAGGGTTCAGCTCAAGTGGGCGGCATGCAAAAGCATGCGCGTGGATGATTGACCCCATCGTATGTAATGATTGATTTATAAGGCAATATTGATCTATAAAATCAACATATAAACTTTGCAACACGACATCATGGGTTCCTGGATTTCAATGGCCGAGGTGTGCAGCCAATTGGGCGTGCGGCCGCAGACCATCTACGCGTATGTCAGCCGCGGCAAGCTGGAAGTGATGCCAGACCCGGCCGACACGCGGCGCAGCCTGTATCGGGCCGAAGACGTGGCCGGGCTGGCTAAACGCAAGCAGGCCGGCCGCAAGCACGAGACGCTTGCCACCAACACGCTGTTCGGTGCGGAACCCAGTATTCCTACCGCCATCTCGGCCTTCATTCGCCAGCACTTGGTCTACCGCGGACAAGACGCGGTGGCGTTGGCGCAAACGGCCAGCCTGGAGGCCGCCGCGCAGCTGCTATGGAACGCGGATCAAGCCGTGGATTTCTCGTCGGCCACGCGTGTGTCGTCACCCGGGCGGGTAGCGGCGTTCACGACGTTGGCGGCGCTGGCCGCCACTGGGCATTCCACGCATGGACGCATGACGCGCGTGCTGCATAGCGAATGCCAGGCGCTGGTCGGGCAGTTGGCCAATGCGTTTGGCGCGCAGCCCGGCAAGCAGCCGTTGCATCTGCGCTTTGCGCAAGGCTGGAAGCAGCCTGCGCAGGTGGCCGAGCTGTTGCGCACGGCCATGGTCTTGCTGGTGGACCATGAGCTCACCAGTTCCGCTTTCGCGGCGCGCATCGCGGCATCGACGGGCGCGTCCTTGCCGGCGTGTTTATTGTCCGGGCTGACGACGTTGTCCGGGCCCTTGCATGGTGATGCGTCCGGCCGCGTCAAGGCGCTGTTCAATGAGGTGGAACGCTTGGGTGAAGACCAGGTGATTGCGCATTACCTGTCCACCGGCCTGCCGCTGCCCGGGTTTGGGCATCACCTGTATCCCGACGGCGATCCGCGCGCAGCGGCGTTGCTGGCGCAGTTTGAACCGCCGGATGTCATCGCGCGGTTTATTGAAAAGGCCACGCAGCTGACGGGCCTGCCTCCGAATATCGATGTGGCGCTAGCGGCCTTGGTGGCGCATCACCGCTTGCCGGAAGATGCGGCGTTTGGGCTATTCGCCACCGCGCGCAGCATAGGCTTGCTGGCGCACAGCCTGGAACAACTTAGCGTGGCGCAGGTGATCCGGCCGCGTGGCCGATATGTTGGCGTGATGCCGGAGGCAGGCTAGCGACGAGGGCAGAGCCGCTACGGTATAGGCGCCATGGCATCGGCGCCTCGGCATAGGCATCAAATACGCAACCGCTAGCTCGTCTTTCCCGGCCTGCCATGAAACAGCAGCGTGCAGACGGCGGCAGCGGCCAAGCCGGGAGCCGCGCCCGCGCGCAAGGCCTCGCCCGCAAAGCGCAGGCTGTCGGTGCTGACAATCGACAGCACCAGCGCAAAGCCGTACACCGCACCGGCGGCGCAGGCCAGCGCAAACGGGGGCCATGCGGCTCGTGCAGGCTTGAGCGCTCCCGCGGTTACGCCGCACATCACCGCAGGTATTCCGCCCACCAGATAAGCGACGTGCAAGCCGTCAAGATCGCGCATCAATTGGGGAATCGGCATCGTGAACGTCACGACGAGCAGGCCGATAGGCGGACCGATCACACCGTAAAGCAGCGCGCCCGTAAGCAGGGTGCGGGTGATCGACCATGCGGTGTCATCTGGCCTGCGATGCAGGCAGCGATAGACGACGGCCGCGGCCGCAAGCAGAACGATAATGCCAACCAGGTAGAGGTTCATGGCGCGATTTTGCCATGATCATAACGCCGGTCGGGCGCGCGCGCGATGCGTGCGTCGGGTCAGGCAGCGATGGACATCGGCGACGGCCCGGGAAATTCCGGCAGCACGATGTCGCAATGGCCGGGCCGCACCCAACGCACCCGCTCACGCGTGGCGTCAATGCAGCCGCCTTCCGCGTAGACGCCTTGCGGGTCGCGGATGCGCGCCATGCGCTCAAGAATGGCGGCGGTGGCCGCCGGGTCGGCCAGTGTTTGCTGCACGCGTTCGTGAACGATTTGCTCGTCCATGATCAACTTGCCGGACGCGTCTTTCTGCAAGCCATGCCGCCAATGGAAGATCTCAACGCACTTTGACGTCAGCGTATAAGGGCTGCCGCGTTCCCAGAAATTATTGAACTGGCCATTGCCCAGATAAAACACCCACGACCCTTCATAACCTTCCACATCGGAAGACGCCGCGTCCGGGTTGCGGAACCAGAGCCGGTCACCCGGCACGTAAAAGCGCTGCGGCAAGGGCGCGTCCAGCGATCCGTATTCGTGCAGGAAGGCCTCATGAAAACGCCCGGACATGACCGCACGCGTTTCCCATTGGCGCTGCAAACGGCGCGCGAGTTCCGGGTTGGCCTGCTGCAATTCCTGCGCAAGGCCCAGCACCGTCACGTACTCGGTAGCCCGATAGCAAGAGAAGGCATACAACTGGCCCGACGCGTCAGGCTGTGTGGCGCGGCGCAAGCCCTCGATCAGCGAGCGCCCGGGCAGCACGGTAAAGCCGCTGTCTTCGTGATATGTCCAGTAGTCCTCGGGACGTTCGGCGTGTTCGGTGTCGAACGCCAAGGCTGTCTTGCGCGCGGCTTGCACGATATAGCGGCGGATGCGCACGGCCGATTTCAGTTCGGCGACATCGGGAAACGAGAAGGCGATGGGGCTGGCCAGCATCGCCAGCAGAATCTCGCGGTCGAGATCGGCGTGGTCTACGTCTGACCGCAGGCCCAAGCGTTGCGCGATGCCGGTGGTGTCGTAGCCGGGGGCGATGGCATCAGCAACGGCCGTACGCAACCACGCATGCACACCGGGCGAGGCGCCCGTCAAACCCGCAACGCTTGCCGCATCATGCAGCCCGGACTCCGACAAAAATCGGTCCAGGTCTTGCCGCGCGATGTTTGCCTGACGGGAATCTGAAGACTCGATGCGAATGCCGCCCACGGGCGGAGGAGTCGTGACCTGCTGAAGAAGCCGCATGGAATTCGAACCGCGAATGCGGTAGAGACGCTATGCGGAAATTGTAGGCAGGCGGCCTTAATTGCACCTGTACGCAAGCTGTATTGCAGCTGTATTGCGACGGCACTGGGCGCGCTTTGGCCGCCTGCTCATGACCGGTTACTTATTTGCTGACGTACGCCTTTTTCACCGGGTCGAAAACATAAGTCGTGATGTCGGCGGCGCCCAGGTGGCGGGTCTTGTTGGGGCCCGAAATCGTCGTGCCCTTGGGCGTGACCTTCAACGCCGGCATATCGGTTTTGCCGTCGGGCATAAATTCCAATTCGCCGGAGCTGCCCGTGCAGGGCATGACGTCGCCGTCGGCGCATGCTGCGCTGTTGTCTTCTCCGGTCAGCACGCCGCCCACGTAAGTCCAGACATGGTCGTTACCGTCGCGCTTGAGGCGGTCCGGATTGAAGACCAGCAAGTCGTAGCCGTCGCTGGTGATGCCGTTGTCAAAACTGGTGGTCGGCACCGCCAACAGCAGCTTGCCGCCGGGCGTGCGGTGTTCGATCGCTTTGCGTTTGGGGTCTACGTCCGTACCCCGCTCATACGCGCCGAACCTGCCGATGGTGGGCTCCATGCCACGGAATTTCCACGGCTTGTCGGAGGCCGGGTCAGTCAGCGTGAACGTGACTTCCGTCAGGTTGACCTGCGTGTCGGGGCCGACCTGATCTTCGCCCGGTTTGCCATAGCGTTCCGCCGTGTCCCACGCGAAGCCGGTGTAATAGTGCGTGCCTTCGGATTCAAAGGCGTGCCCGAACCAGTACGTGGCGACGCTGCCATTGGTGACTTCATACGTGGTCTCGCCCTTGCCGTC
>Ga0256799_1000437_pt1 | contig 10476 bp, 9 predicted proteins | sample MC6MC0950MT_FD_190207 | JGI IMG/M metagenome (GOLD analysis project Ga0256799, IMG submission 190207) | Metatranscriptome of enriched soil aggregate microbial communities from Iowa State University, Ames, United States - MC6-MC0950-MT... | ecosystem: Environmental > Terrestrial > Soil >... | reverse complement strand
GTCGTCTCGGGGGAGCGACGCAGGCGGGCACGCCGTCCCCGTTCACGTGCGACCGTCACCAGCGTCCTCGGCGAGCTGCTGCTGACCGCGGGCGTGATCGTGCTGCTGTTCGTCGCCTGGCAGATGTGGATCGGCGACATCATCATCAGCGCGCAGAAGAACGACGAGGGCGCCGCGATCTCCGAGCAGCTCGCCTCGACCCCTCCACCCGCGCTGCCTCCGTTCGAGAAGCACGAGGACGGCACGATCGTCTACGAGCCGGTCGTGCCCGCTGCTCCCGCCGACGGCCAGTGGCTCGCGCAGATGCACATCCCGCGCTTCGGCGCCGACTACAACAAGGGCATCTACGGCGGAACCACCCGTGCCGGCACCCTTGATCATCTCGGCATCGGCGTCTACACCGACTCGAAGATGCCCGGCGAGGTCGGCAACTTCGCGATGGCCGGGCACCGCACGACCTGGGGAAAGCCGTTCAACCAGCTCGACAAGCTGCAGGTCGGCGACGCGATCGTCGTCGAGACCGATGCCGGCTGGTTCACCTACCGCTTCCGCACGCTCGAGTACGTCAAGCCGAACCAGACCGATGTGCTGCTCGACGTGCCGCAGATGCCCGGCGTCGAGACCGGCGAGCGGTACATCACGCTGACCGCCTGCTCTCCGCTGTACTCGCTCGCCGAGCGCATCGTCGCATACGGGGTCTATGAGAGCTTCCAGCCGCGTGCCGAGGGTCCGCCCAAGGCTCTGACCGATCCGCCGCCGCCCCCGGCAGCGCCGTCGGTCTAGGGAACGAGAGGAATCATGTACGCCGCACTCTGGCGCCTGCTGCCCGGTCCGTGGTGGCTGAGGCTGTTCGTCCTGCTCGTCCTCGTCGCCGCGATCCTCTATGCGCTGTTCTGGTTCGTCTTCCCCTGGGTGAGCCCCTTCATCACTCCGGGCGAGGTCGACGTCGAATGACCCGAGTGCTCGTCGTGGACAACCACGACAGCTTCGTGCACACCCTCGTCGGCTATCTTCGCGAGCTCGGCGCCGACGTCGAGATGATCGAAGCCGATGCGACGGACGCTGCCGGCCTCGATGCGCTGCTGCCCTCGTTCGACGCCGTCATGCTCTCCCCCGGGCCCGGTGCTCCCTCCGATGCCGGATCGTCGCTCGACGCCGTCCGTCTCGCCGCGCAGAAGCGGATGCCGCTGCTCGGGGTCTGCCTCGGCCACCAGTGCATCGCCGAGGCGTTCGGAGCCCCGGTCACCCAGGCGCCCGAGCTGATGCACGGCATGGTGTCGGCGGTCACGCACGATGGCTCGGCGCTCTTCGCCGGCATCCCCTCGCCGTTCGACGTCGGCCGCTACCACTCGCTGGCGGTCGCGGCATCCGCTCTTCCCCCCGAGCTGCGCGTCACGGCGCGGACCTCGACCGGCACCGTGATGGCCATCGCCCACGACGAGCTGCCGATCGTGGGCGTGCAGTTCCACCCCGAGAGCGTGCTCACCGAGGGCGGCTACCGGCTGCTCGCGAACTGGCTGGCATCGGTCGGGGAGGCGGATGCCGTCGCTCGCGCCGAGCACCTGCATCCGCTCTCCCGCGGCTGAGCGACCGCCCGGACTACTGGGCGGCGGCGGCGCAGTAGCGCAGCTCGACCGTCGAGCCGATGGGAACATCTCCCGGCGCCGCCGACATCGAGACGACGGTCGCGGGATCGGTCGCAGGGCAGTCCGTGAGCTCTGTCGGCTGCGCCGCCAGGCCGATCTGCTCGAGCTGACGGGTCGCGGCATCCACCGTCCACCCCGTGAGATCCGTGAGGGTGACCCGACCGCTGGCGACCACGAGGTTGACGACCGTGTCGGGTGACACCTCGGCGTCGGCCTTCTCGCTGGCCTCCATGACGGTGTCGGCCGCCAGACTCTTGTCGTTGCGTTGGATGACCGTGCCCAGCTGCAGGCCGACGGAGGTCAGGGCCTCCTTGGCCTGCGCGAGCGTCATGCCCACGAGAGTCGGAACCACGACGGTCTCCTTGCCGGATGACACGTAGACGGTGATCTCGTCTCCCTTGGCGACCGCGACGCCCGCCTGGGGATCGGTGCGGATGACGTTGCCCTCCGCGACCTCCGAACTCGCCTCGAGCACGAGCTTGGAGGTGAGATCGAGCTCGCTCAGGGCGTTCTGCGCACGCTCCGACGACATCTCGACCACGTTCGGCACGACGCGAGAGGTCGACGGGGTGTCATCGGGGCGACTGATCGAGACGACCCAGAACAGCACCGAGGTCAGCAGCACCGCGAGCAGGGCCACACCCGCCCAGATCCACGCGACCGGCGGACCGGACTGCGTACGCGTCATCGTCGTGTCGGCCGACAGCTGGCGCAGCGACCGCGCGGTCTCCTGGGCCTGCTTCGGGCTCGGGCCGTAGAGCTCGCTGGTGAGCGCGCCGATCTCCTTGCGGCTCGGCGTGCGACCCTCGACGGCGGCATCGAGCGCCGCACGGAAGTGCGCGGCATCCGGGTACCGCTGATACGGATCCTTCGCGAGAGCGCGCAGCACGATCGGATCGAGGGCGCCTGGCGAGTCCTCGTTCACCTCGCTCGGTGCGAGCGGGGTCTCGCTGACGTGCTGATAGGCGACCGCCACGGGCGAGTCGCCGCGGAAAGGCTGGCGACCGGTGAGCAGCTCGTAGAGCACGACACCGGTCGAGTAGAGGTCGGCCCGCGCGTCGACAGGCTCGCCCTTCGCCTGCTCGGGCGAGAAGTAGGCGGCCGTGCCGATGATCTGCGTGGTCTCGGCGACCGTCGACGAGGAGTCGGACACGGCACGCGCGATGCCGAAGTCCATGACCTTGACCTGGCCCTTGTCGGTGACCATGACGTTGCCCGGCTTGATGTCGCGATGCACGACACCGGCGCGATGCGAGTAGTCGAGGGCCTCGAGGATGCCGTCGACGTACCGCACGGCGTCGTCGACCGGCACGGGACCCGCCGAGATGATGTCCTTCAGCAGGGTGCCGTGGATGAGCTCCATGACGATGTAGGGCGTGACGACCGAGCCGTCGCCCTCGGCCTCGTCGCCCGCGTCGAAGACGCGCACGATCGACGGGTGCGACATGCGAGACGCCGACTGCGCCTCGAGGCGGAAGCGCGTGCGGAACGCGGTGTCGCGCGCGAGCTCGGGATCGAGGATCTTGATCGCCACGGCGCGACCCAGGGTCAGATCGTAGCCGCGGTACACCTTGGCCATGCCGCCGTGCCCGATGAGCTCGTCGACGCGGTACCGACCCGCGAGAACACGTGGCTCTGTGGACACGGACTAAACCCCCTGGAGAAACCTGATGACGGTGCGATCAGCCTACGACGCGGTGCTTCTAGCCGGCTGTATCGCCGCCGACCGTCGGCAGGATCACCGACGACTGGCCCTGAGGCGAGACATCCGATGCACGCTGACCGCAGAACGCCTTGTACGTGGCGGTCACGACCTGGCCGGCCTTGCCGGTGTCGACCGTGAATGTGCTCGTGCGCGTGTTCTGATCGAAGTTGCGCACGGTCGTCCCGTCGGCGAAGGTGCCGTTCGTGATCGTGACCTCGTAGGCGGTCAGGTTGCCGGTGCCGGACGGGCAGGTGAAGTTCGTCCAGTTCAGGGTCGCTTCGCCGCCCTCGATGATCGTGGGCGCCGCTGAGAAGGTCGGCGCGTTCGTCGGCGCGCCGACAGGGACCTGATCCGTGTAGACGAACAGCGCGATCGCGTCGCCCTCCTGCAGGAGGCCGGTCGGCGTCACGCGCTCGACGGTCCCGACCTGGTCGGCGTCGGATGCGGCAGCGCCGTCCTGGCAGGCCGGGAGGAGACCGGCATCCTTCGCGATCTGCGTCGCCTCGTCGCAGCTCAGACCGACGAGTCCGAGCGCCCCCACGTCGATGGGCGTCGGCTCGGGAGTCGGCGTGTTCTCCTCGGTCTTCGTCGGCTTCGGCGTCTGCGACGTCGACGGGGACCCGGTCGGGTCGGCGTCGCCGCCGCCTCCGCCGAACAGCGCCCACAACGTTCCGCCGAGCACGATCACGAGAAGCGCGATGAGCGCGACGAGCGGCCACGTCCACGGACTGCGCTTCTTCTTCTCGGGCTCGTCGACGTCGCCGCCGTCGGTGGGCAGCGTCGCGGTCGTCGGAAGGATGCGGGTCGCACCGCCGTCGTCAGCGGACAGCATCCGCGTGGCGTCGTCTACTCCGCTGCCCGTGGCGATCGCCGGCACCGCGATGGCGGCCGAGTTCAGGTCGCCTCGGCGCAGGGCCTGCGCGGCGCGCGCGACGGTCGCGGCAGACGACGGGCGATCGCTCGGCTTCTTCGCGATCATCGCCATGACGAGGTTCTGCACCGGGATCGGCACCGTCGCGGGCAGAGGCGGCGGCTGCTCGTTGATCTGCGCCATCGCGATCGCGACCTGCGACTCGCCGGTGAAGGGGCGCTTGCCCGCGAGGCACTCGTACGCGACGATGCCGAGCGAGTAGATGTCGGTGGCAGGCGAGGCGGCGTGCCCCGATGCCTGCTCCGGAGAGAGGTACTGCACGGTGCCCATGACCTGGCCGGTCGCGGTGAGCGGCACCTGGTCGGCGATGCGCGCGATGCCGAAGTCGGTGATCTTGACGCGGCCGTCGGGGGTGATCAGCAGGTTGCCCGGCTTGATGTCGCGGTGCACGAGGCCGGCCGCGTGCGCGGCCTGCAGAGCGGATGCCGTCTGCGCGACGATGTCGAGCGTCTTGTCGGCGCTCAGCGCGCCGTCGCGCTCGAGGATCGTCGAGAGCGCCTCGCCGGGCACGAGCTCCATGACGAGGTAGGCGCTGCCGTTCTCCTCGCCGTAGTCGAAGACGCTCGCGATGCCCTCGTGGTTGACGAGCGCCGCGTGCCGCGCCTCGGCGCGGAACCGCTCGAGGAACCCGGGGTCCCCCATGTACTCGTCCTTGAGGATCTTGATCGCGACGGTGCGTCCGATGACGTGATCCGTCGCCTCCCACACCTCGCCCATGCCGCCGATCGCAATACGCGACTGCAGCTCGTAGCGACCACCGAACGACACACCCTGCGTCGGTCTCATCTGCCCAGCACCGCCTCTATGACCTTCTTCGCAATCGGAGCGGCGATGGTGTCGCCGCTTCCGGACTGCCCTTTACCGCCGCCGTTCTCGACGACGACTGCTACCGCCACTGCGGGATCGTCCGCCGGCGCGAAGCCGGTGAACCACAGCGTGTACGGATTGCTTCCGTTCTCCGCGGTTCCCGTCTTACCGGCCACGTCGACCCCGTCTATTCTTGCACCCTGGGCCGCCCCGGTAGAGACGCTCGCGACCATCGCGGCGGTCACCTGGTCGGCGACCTCCTTGTCCGTCGCGGTCGCGAACTCGGTGCCTCCGTAGGAGCGCACCACCGACAGGTCGTTGCCGATCACGGCATCCACCATGTGCGGGTTCATGACCACGCCGTCGTTCGCGATCCCGGCCGCGACCATCGCGATCTGCAGCGGCGTCGCGGTGACCTTGCCCTGGCCGAATCCGGTGAGCGCGGTCTGCGGGTCGTCGAGCGCCCGGGGGTAGCTCGACGCCGTTGACGGCATCGGTGTGTCGAAGCTCTGGTTGAAGCCGAACTTCTCGGCCATCTCGCGGATGGCGTCGTCGCCGATCGCGACGGCGAGCTCGGCCATCGGGATGTTGCAGCTCAGCCGGATCGCCTCGGCGATCGTGACGGTGTCGCCGGGGCCGCAGGCGCTGCCCCAGGCGTTCGAGACCGTGTCGTTCGACTGCGGCAGCTGATACCGGGCGGGGTTGGGCAGGGTCGACTCGGGTGTCCAGTCGCCGGTCGCGAATGCGGCCGCCGCGACGAGGATCTTGAACGTCGACCCCGGAGGGTTGAGCCCGCCGGCGATGGCCCTGTTGTACAGGGGGTTGGCCGGATCGCTCACGAGCTGGTCGTAGGCGGCATTCGCGGCGTCGGCGTCGTGCGTGGCGAGGAGGTTCGTGTCGAAGCCCGGGGTCGACACCATCGCGAGGATCCGCCCCGTCTTGGGCTCGATCGCGACCACGGCGCCCTGAAGCCCCTGCAGAGCCTCGTAGGCCGCGCGCTGCGCCGCCGTGTTCAGAGACAGCTCGACGCTCAGGCCGGTCTGCGGCTGTCCCGAGACGATCCGCTCGATCTCCGAGAAGAATGCGCTCGATCCGGTGCCGGAGAGGTCGGTGTTCAGCGCCTTCTCGATGCCGGTCGCCGACTGCAGTGCGGGGTTGAAGTAGCCGGTCACGGGCTCCCACATCGCGGCGTCCGTATACACCCGCTGGAACTGGTACATGTCGCCGGTCGGGACGGAGGATGCGATTGCCGTGCCGTCGACGATGATCGAGCCGCGCTGGATCTCGTAGCTGTCGAGGCGGGTGCGCTTGTTGTTGCCGTTCTGGCCGAGCGCGTCGGCGTCGACGACCTGGATCCAGCTCGTCGCAGCGAACAGCGAGAGGAACATGAACAGCATCACGATGCTCAGTCGGCGGAGTTCCTTGGTCATCCGATCACCGTCCTCGGCTGGGAGCGCACAGCATCCGAGATCCGCAGCAGCAGCGCGACGATCAGCCAGTTCGCGACCAGCGACGAGCCGCCTGCCGCGAGGAACGGGGTCGTGAGACCCGTGAGCGGGATGACGCGCGTGACGCCGCCGACCATGATGAACACCTGCAGCGCGATCGTGAACGACAGGCCGGTCGCGAGGAGCTTGCCGAAGTCGTCCTGGCCGGCGAGCCCGATGCGGAGGCCGCGGCTCACGAACACCATGTACAGGCAGAGGATGGCGAACAGCCCGATCAGGCCGATCTCCTCGCCGAGGCTGGTGATGATGTAGTCGCTCTGCGCCAGCGGGGTGACCTCTGGGCGGCCCTGACCCCAGCCGGTGCCGACGAGTCCGCCATGGGCGAGGCCGAACAAGCCCTGCATGGGCTGGTAGCCGGCGCCCTCCGGGTCGACCTGCTCCGGGTCGAACAGGAACAGCCAGTTGATGAACCGGCCGTGCACGTAGCTCAGCACCTGTGTCGCGACCACCGCGCCGGCCAGCACGAGTCCGAGGCCGATGAGCACCCAGCTGGTCTTGCCGGTGGCGACGTACAGCATCGCGACGAACATGCCGAAGATGAGTGTTCCGGTGCCGAGGTCGCGCTGGAACACGATGATGCCGAGAGAGATCACCCAGACGACGAGCACAGGACCGAGTTCGCGCATGCGCGGCCAGGTGATCCCGAGGAACCGCGTGCCCACGGAGGTCAGGCTCTCGCGTGTGCGCACGAGGTAGCCGGCGAAGAAGACGGCGAGGCAGAGCTTCGCGATCTCACCCGGCTGGAAGGAGATGAACCCGCCGAGCGACACCCAGACGGCCGCATTGGCGTCGTCGACGCGCAGGCCGGGTACGAGCGGCAGCAGCAGGAGCACGATGCCGGTGAGGCCGAAGATGTAGGTGTACCGGAACAGCACGCGGTAGTTGCGCAGCAGGACGACGACGGTGATCGCCCCGGCGAGCGAGATCGCCGTCCAGGCGAGCTGCTTGGTCGAGTAGGCGTCCCACCCCGTGTAGGCCTTGGCGATGTCGATGCGGTAGATCATCGCGATGCCGAGTCCGGTGAGCAACGTCGCGATGGGCAGCACGAACGGGTCGGCGCCGCGGGCGACCACTCGCAGCACGATGTGCAGCGCGAAAGCCAGGACGGCGAGGCCTCCGCCGATGCCGAGAACCACGGGGTCGATCGTCCCGAGCGCGCCCAGCTGCACGAGGGTCAGCGCGCCGCCGCTGATCACGGTGGCGAACAGCAGCAGACCGAACTCGCGGTTGCGCTGGGTCTGCGGCATCCGGAGGGTGCGGAGCGCCTTGATGACGCTGGTGTCGGCGGCGACGTCGGCGCTCATCCGGCGCCCTCCGTCGGTGTGGGCACCGGTGTCGGCAGCGGCGTCGGAGTCTGCTGCGAGGTGATCGCGTCTGCGCCCGCCTGCAGTCGGGCGACGATGGCCTCGGCGTCCGACAGCGAACGGGCCGTGATCGTGCGCTCGACCGACAGACGCTGGTATTCGGGCAGGTCGGCGAGCAGGATGTCGGTGTCGCGCAGCGGCGTCGAGAGGGTGATCGGGCCGATGTTCTGCTGCACGCCCTGGAAGATCACGACGCTGTCGTCGTCTGCGCCGATGAAGTACCGTGTCTGCGTCCAGCTGTAGGCGGCGAAGGCCGCGACGCCGAGCATCGCGAGCACGACCAGCACTCCGGCGATCCAGCCCAGACGCCGTCGCTTCGCACGCCGCCGGTCCTCCTCGATGAGCTCCTCGAGGTACTCGGGGGCCGGTTCGAAGTGGCTGGGCTCGTTCGCGGCCTGGCGCACCGGGTGCAGCCAGTTGCTCAGCGTGGAGCGCGCCGCGGGGATCGTGATGTTCGCGGGGTTCGACGCGGAGCCGACGATCGTCGGGGTGCCCGAGGAGATCGCATGGTGACCGCCCACATCGACGAGCACGATCGTGACGTTGTCGGGCGCTCCGCCGTCGAGGGCCTGTTTGAGCAGGTTGTCGGCCGTGCGTCCAGGGGCGGCGCCCATGCGCATCGCCTTGAGGATGTGCGTCTCGTCGACGACGCCGGAGAGTCCGTCGGAGCACAGTAGCCACCGGTCGCCGGGCTGGGTGTGCATGACGAACATGTCGAGCTCGGGGTCGGCGTCCATGTCGCTGAGCACGCGCATGAGCACCGAACGGCGCGGGTGGTACCGGGCCTCCTCCGGTGTGATGCGGCCCGAGTCGACGAGTCGCTGCACGAACGTGTGGTCGGCCGTGATCTGGGTGAGCGCGTCGTCGCGATAGAGATAGATGCGCGAGTCGCCGATGTGGCCGATCACGGCGTAGTCGTCGACCATGATGATCGCGCTGAGGGTGGTGCCGAGTCCTGCGAGCTCGGGACGATCCTTCGCGGCCCGGATCAGGTCTCCCGCAGCCGTGGTCGCGGCGGCCTGCAGCGAGGCCTGGGCGTCATCGGTCGACGCGTACACCTGGTCGAGCGGCTCCATCCGGTGGATGGCGATGCTGGAGGCGACGTCTCCGCCCGCGTGCCCGCCCATGCCGTCGGCGACGACGAACAGGTTCGCCCCGGAGTATCCGGAGTCCTGGTTGTTGGAGCGGACCTTCCCGGTGTGGGAGATCGCGACGCTCGAGCCCTCGAAGACCATGCCGGCGGGGCCTTATGCTCTCAGCTCGAAGGTCGTGGCGCCCACCTTGATGGGGGTGCCGAGGGAGAGCGTGACGGCGGCGCCGGTGACGCGCTTGCCGTTCACGTAGGTGCCGTTCGTGGAGTCGAGGTCTTCGATGGTCCAGGTGTCTCCGCGGAGCACGAGTCGCGCGTGGCGGCTGGAGGTGTAGTCGTCGCGGATCACCAGCGCCGACTCGCTGGAGCGGCCGATCGACAGGCTCTCGCCCGTGATCGGCAGCTCGAGACCCGCCTTGGGGCCGGAGGTGATCACGAGGCGCTTGGCGGTGGCGACGGTCGCAGGGCCGGTGGAGGGCTTCGCGGATGCCGGCTTCGATGCGGCCGGGGCGGCCGGCGCGGCCGGCGCGGATGCCGGGACGGCGGCAGCCTGCTCGGCGGGGAGCTTGCGCACCTTCACGCCGAAGAGGTCGGCGCGCAGCGAGTAGACCACCGCGAACACGAAGAACCACAGGAGCAGGAGGAACCCGATCCGCAGCAGGAGGAGAGGCAGTTCGGGCATCAGATCACCCCGAACGCGCGGGTCGCGTCGTCGTCGCGGGGCCGCGCGGGGCGCGAGGGCGCCGCGATCGGGACGATCTTGAAGACCAGGTCGGTGCGGCCGATCGTGATGGTGGTGTCGGTCGGCAGTGCCGCCTCGCGCAGCTTCTGCCCGTTCACCTTGGTGCCGTTGGTCGAGCCGAGATCGCGCATCATGGCGCGCTCGCCGTCCCACAGGATCTCCACGTGCTTGCGGCTGGATCCTGCGTCGGCGATCGTGATGTCGGCATCCGACCCGCGTCCGATGATGGTGCGGGCACGGGTGAGCGAGTGACGGCGTCCGTCGACGTCGATCACGGCCTGCCAGCTGACGCGGCCCTCGACGGTGCCCGAGTTCACGCGCACCGTGCCGGTCGTGATGCTCTCGTCGGCCTCGAGGGAGATCGCGAGAGGGCCGGCGAAGCTGTAGCCCTGCGCCTTCGCGTGGGTCTCCAGAAGCGCGTGCAGCTCATCGGTCAGCGCTCCGCCGAGGCCCCGCATCCGCTCCGCATCGTCGGGGCTGAGGCGCACGACGTAGCTGTTGGGTGTGATGATGCGGTCGCGGCTGACCACAGCCGCCTTCGTGTCCGCCTCGCGCCGCAGCGCCGAGGCGATCTCGACGGGCTGGATGCCGCTGCGGAAGGTCTTCGCGAAGGCGCTGTTCACAGCGCGTTCGAGACCCTTCTCAAAGCTGTCAAGTAGTCCCACTGGGCTCCTCTGGCATGC
>Ga0256799_1000424_pt1 | contig 10632 bp, 6 predicted proteins | sample MC6MC0950MT_FD_190207 | JGI IMG/M metagenome (GOLD analysis project Ga0256799, IMG submission 190207) | Metatranscriptome of enriched soil aggregate microbial communities from Iowa State University, Ames, United States - MC6-MC0950-MT... | ecosystem: Environmental > Terrestrial > Soil >... | reverse complement strand
CTAATTTATTCTTAATTTTTACATTTATTAATTTTTCTCTTTTTCAACTGTACTTTTTTTTGGGAGACTAGATAAATTAAGCCAATACCTCTTAAGTGATGATAGATAATTTTTTATAATAGGGATAAAATTTAGTGTAGGAGACGTTAAGTTATCCCCAGAAAATATTATCGAAACACCTTTAATAACTTTGAATACTATATCCGACTTACGAATAATCAAGTATAACTGATATATTGCAAGTACTGTATTTTTCTTCTAGTACAAGATTTTTTCTACTTACAAATTGAATAATTAGTTTAAAAATAAACATTTATAATTTTTATGTTTAGCATTTAAAAGAAATAGAATACTCAACTTTAAACGTCAGGATATGTCTTTTGGAATATAACTTTGTAATTGTATATTTATGAGTATTAAAACTTTTAAATATAACCTTATGGAAAATAACACTACACTAGGCAAAGGAATATCATATAATCCTTACAAAACAGCAGACAAACACTATTTTGGCGGTTACTTTAACTTAGCAATGAACAATATTGAATTTGTAATAGCTGAATTTCTTACAAGAATTGGAAGAAAAGAGACTAAGATTGCAAATCTAAAAAAAGTATTTACAGAAAATATGTCTTTAGTTGATTACGAACGATACATTCATATTTTAGAAGAATACTTTCCAATAATTAAACATTTAGATAAAATACATTTCAAAATAAATGATACGGTTAAAGAAGTTTCTAAAGAAAAACGTATAACTTATTTTATAGACAATTTTATCTCTCTTCTTGATCTTACAAATAACTTACGAAATTTCTACACTCACTATTATCACGAATCGATCGCTATCGAGGAAAACATTTTTGATTTCTTAGACGAATCTCTATTAACGACCGTTCGGGATACGAAAGAAAATTATCTGAAATCTGATAAAACAAAGCAGATACTAAGTATTTCTTTAAAACAAGAATTAGAAATATTGTGTAGTGAGAAGCTGAATTACTTAAAAGAGAATAAAATAAAGTTTAACCGTAATGACAAGGAAGCACTTATAAATGCAGTTTACAATGATGCTTTTAAAAACTTTCTTTATAAAAAAGGAGAGCACTTCCATTTAACGGATTACAAGAAAACAAAGATTTTAAATCCTGATAAATTAGAAAAAGATTTTGATTTGGATTTATCAACCAGCGGTATTGTTTATTTACTGTCATTTTTTCTAAACCGGAAAGAACTAGAATTATTCAAAGGCAATATAAAAGGTTTTAAGGCTAGTGTTATAAGAGGGACTTCTGACTTTGAAAAGAACAGCATTCACTTTATGGCAACTCATAGAATATATTCTGTGCATTGTTATAGAGGACTGAAAAAAAAGATCAGATCTAGTAACCACGATACTAAACAGGTACTTTTAATGCAGATGCTTGATGAATTAAGCAAAGTACCCCATGTTATTTATAACAGTCTTGATAAGGAACTCAAAGATACTTTTGTGGAAGACTGGAATGAGTATTTTAAGGATAATGAAGAAAATAATGAAAATTTGGAAAACTCGCGGGTAATACATCCCGTGATACGTAAACGCTATGAAGATAAATTTAATTACTTTGCTTTGCGTTTTCTGGATAACTGTGTTGATTTTCCTACATTAAGATTTCAGGTGCATGTTGGTGATTATGTACATCATAAAATGGAAAAGTCTCTGATTGATAGTAAAATTATTTCAGAAAGAATTATTAAGGAAAAAGTTACTGTTTTTGCACGACTAGACGAAGTGAATAAAGCAAAAGCAGATTATTTTAATAGTTTACAAGCCGAAAACGATAACAGATGGGAGTTTTTTCCTAATCCCAGCTATGATTTCCCAAAACAAAACACGGAAAAAATCATGGGAAATGCAAAACAAAAAAATGCAGAAAAAATTGGTATCTATATTCAATTAAAAAATAGCAATCTAATACAACAAACTGCTGATGCTAAAGAAAAATTAAATCCACATAAACGTAGTAATACTAAATTAAGAAAGCAGGAAATTATTGAAAAAATCATCAATCTCAATACAGACTATAAAAGCAAGACCCCTATTGTTCACACAGGTGAACCTGTAGCCTATTTAAGTACGCACGATTTACACTCTATATTATACGACCTGCTTATAAAAGGCGAAACAGCTCAGGCAGTGGAGATGAAAATCCAAAAGCAGATTGAAAAACAATTAAGAGAGATTGTAGATAAAGATACTTCTGTAAAAATATTAAAGAAGTATAATAAGGAACAGACATTTTCAAATATTAATTTTTCGAAACTACAAAATGATTTAGTTAAAGAAAGAGATAACTTAATTAGTTTACTAGATGAACATGACTACAGAATAGAAGATTATGATAGGACAAAAAAACAAAGAAATTATCCGCACAAACGCACATATATTCTTTATGCAGCAGAAAAAGGAAAAATTGCTGCTTGGCTAGCAGATGATATAAAACGCTTTATGCCCAAAGATTTTAAAGAACAATGGAAAGGATACCAACATAGTGAATTACAAAAACTTTTGGCGTATTATGATACGAATAACAAACTTATAGCAGAACTTTTAAAAGGTCTTGATATTGAAAACTTACCATTTGATTTAAATAATTGTTTAAAGAAAAATACATTGGAAGATTTTTATCCGATGTACCTTGAAAAGAGAATTGGATATATATCGCAGCTAATAGAGCAAATAAAGAACTTTAAAGATGAACCAAAACTATTGAAAAAAGTTTTAAATGAATGCTTCAAATTTTTAAAGGAGAAAAATTACAAACAGTGCGGGCTGAATGATCAGGTACAGCGTTTATTAGCAATGCCTGTTTTTATAGAAAGAGGATTTTTAGATGAAAAGCCTACGATGAAACCTAACATCTCATTTGACGATAATAAAGAAGATTTTGCCGAGTGGTTTGTTTATTACAAATCTAAAAACAACTATCAGAAATTTTATGATGTAGAGTTATACCCTTTCTTATATAATGATAAAAAAGAATTATATAAAATACAAACAAAGATAAAACGGCAGCAGAAAAATGACGTTTTCACTTTATTAATGTCAAAAGAATTATTTACGGAAATCTTTCGTGAAGAAGCTAATTTTACGTTGGGTGAATTGTTTCAGTCTCGTGAAGAAAGATTAAAAAACGCTCAGAATGCGAAAGAAACTCAAGAACGCAATTTAAATTTTATATGGAATAAGGTTGTTAATCTTAATTTGGCAAATGGTAAGATTAATATTTCTGACGTAAAGCTAAAAGATATAGGGAATTTTAAAGCATATGAGACCGACCAGCGTGTAATATCATTTTTAGAATATGAAACCAATAAAAAATGGCTCGCTTATTTACCAAATAATGTAAGTAAAGAAAATACAGCGTTAGATGTTATTGAGTGCCAGCTTCAAAATTATGAAAAAGTAAGAGCTCATCAATTATTTAAAGAGGTACAAAAATTAGAACAATATATTTATCACAAAGTAGAAAACAAAGAAGTTTTAAAACATAAGGGTAATCAGAATTTTAGAAATTATCTATTATATGGTCTTTATGACAGAGATTTGAGTCAAGAATTCGTTGTAATAAAAAGCGAGAATTTTGAAAACATTTCAATTAAAGAGATTAAAGAAAAGGCCGCAAAATTAGAACAGCAATTATTTATTTTAACCTATATCCGTAATAAATTTGCTCATAATCAAATGCCAAATAAGGAGTTTTATGATTTTTGTCAGGAAATAGTGCCTTGTGAAAATACGAATCAATTTTATGCAGATTATTATTTGATGGTTTTTAGTTCAATTGTAAATGAGTTAAGTATAAATTAACCTACATACAATAATTCGAATTCCAGTTATCGTAGTTGTTTGTTGGAAACACCGTTAATTTGAAAGGTAATCACAACCTTTCTTTTAATCCGTATTCATCGTAATAAGTTGGAACTACCCTTGATTTGAAAGGTAATCACAACAACTGAACATTGATCTTGTGCCGAAGCTAAGTTGGAACTACCCTTGATTTGAAAGGTAATCACAACTACCTTTAGAATAGATACCATTTGTAGGGAGTTGGAACTACCTCTAATTTGAAAGGTAATCACAACACGTAAGGTTGTCGAGTTAGTCGCCGTTATGGTGGAACTAACGTTGATTTGAAAGGTAATAACAACATGCAAGGTCTATTTGCTTTTGGTTGTCCGGTTGGAAATACCGTTTAATTTGAAAGGTAATCACAGCTATTTATCGCGTGCCGATTTACTATCGTGGGTTGTAACTACCTCTAATTTGAAAGGTAATAACAACAACCACTTACTACAAGTAGGAAGTTTTAAAGTTGGAACTACCCTTAGTCTGAAAGGTAATTACAACACAGCTTCTATAAATGTGCAGTTTTCACGGGTTAGAACTACCCTTAGTCTGAAAGGTAATTACAACCTCCATAGTTTTGATTATTTGCTTTAATTGGTTAAAACTACCGTTAGTTTGAAAGGTAATTACAACAAAAGCATCGTTTCCAATTGATGTCACCGAGTTGGAACTACCCTTGATTTGAAAGATAATCACAACTTTAACTTGGTTCATGATTTTAAGATTTAGGTTGAAACTACCTTAGTTTGAAAGGTAATCACAACTTATAAGTTTGGCATTACTTTAGCACTCATCTTGTAACTACCTTTGGTTTGAAAGGTACTCACAAGGGTTGTTAATGAATGCGCATTGTATCCGGTGTTGGAACTACTATTATTTTGACAGGTAAGCACAACATTTTTGTTTCTGCTATACACACTTTACGAGTTGGAACTAGCATTAGTTTGAAAGGTAATCACAACAGTATGCAGCTACAGCTAAATAAGCTTGTAGTTGGAACTACCCTTAGTTTGAAAGGTAATCACAACACGTAAGGTTGTCGAGTTAGTCGCCGTTATGTTGGAACTACCCTTGATTTGAAAGGTAAACACAACTACTTGATTAATATATGCTAATTGATACAAGTTGGAACTACCTCTAATTTGAAAGGTAATTACAACTCAATCTGATAGTATTGATAAAATCCTCAAGTTGGAACTATCTTTATTTTGAAAGGTAATCACAACTCATTTCAATTTTTGTATTTCTGTTAATATGCTGGAACTACCCTTAGTTTGAAAGGTAATCACACCCGAATTTTGTTCAATATGTTCTTTGAAAAGTTGGAAATTTTGAAAGGAATCACAACCGCATTTACCATGATTTTCATAAAACCACATTGGAACTACCCACTGTTTGAAAGGTAATCACAAAACTTACGTAAACATAACCTGATTTCTCACGGTTGAAACTACCTTAGTTTGAAAGGTAATTACAACAACAATATTTAATTGCTATGCACGACCGACGTTGGAACTACCGTTAATTTGAAAGGTAATCACAGCCTTAAATTTTCTTTGTAGTGAACATCGATGGTTGGAACTACCGTTAATTTGAAAGGTAATCACAGCTGTATAATGTTGATTAGGATTACCAGGTATGTTGGAACTACCTTTAGTTTGAAAGGTAATCACAACTTCCATATCTGAAGGATTTGATAAAAATCAATTGGAACTACATCTAATTTGAAAGGTAATCACAACTAATTTCCAATTTCTAAAATTTTACCTAATGTTGGAACTATCGTTATTTTGAGAGGTAATCACACCTAGGTAATTGATATCGTTTGTTTCCAGATAGTTGGAACTACCACTATTTTGAAAGGTAATCACAACATACTATTTCGATTTCAAAAGTCACGAAACGTTGGAACTACCTTTAGTTTGAAAGGTGATTACAACTAGTAATTTACTTGCTGTAAAATCCATGATGTTGGAACTACCTCTGATTTGAAAGGTAATCACAGCTTGATCTGATTGGTCCGGTAACATACTTTGGTGGGAACTACCCTTAATTTGAGAGGTAATCACAACTGTGTTGGATTCGGAAATGTAGAGTACCGAGGTTGGAACTACCCTTGATTTGAAAGGTAATCACAACTAAATCGTGAACGCAGATCATAAGCATTTGGTTGGAACTACTTTTAATTTGAAAGGTAATCACGACTGAACACTTAACGAGCGACGACGAAGTTCTTTTGGAACTACCGTTATAATTTGAAAGGTAATCAGAACTTGGTTTTGTAAGCGTAACGAAGTAAATGAGTTGGAACTACAGTTAATTTGAAATGTAATCACAACATACCTTATCTACATAAGGGAATGGCAAATGTTGGAACTACCTCTAATTTGAAAGATAATAACAACCAAAAAACTCTTTAACCTGATCACTCATGTGTTGGAACTACCTTTGATTTGAAAGGTAATTACAACTTAGGTTTTGTGGTAAGGGAAGTAATTCCAGTTGGAAATACCTCTAATTTGAAAGGTAATTACAACGGTTGTTAATGAATGCGCATTGTATCCGGTGTTGGAACTCCCCTTAGTTTGGAAAATAATTACAACTATAACTTCTTCAAATGTTGTTGTTGATAGGTTGGAAATACCTTGAAAGGTAATTACAACTTTCATTGTTCCTCCTTTTTTGGCAACCATGTTGGAACTACCGTTAATTTGAAAGGTAATTACAGCAATTATTATTAATTATACATTCTGTGTTTAGTTGGAACTACCTCTAATTTGAAAGGTAATCACAACTAATATTTGCTTCAGCAAAATCAGAAGATAGTTGGAACTACCGTTAATTTGAAAGGTAATCACGATAATTTAAATATTCCTTTAATTCGCTGCTCAGTTGGAACTACTCTTGATTTGAAAGGCAATCACAACTACTTAATTTATATATGCTAATTGACACAAGTTGTAAATACCTCTAATTTGAGAGGTAATGACAACTAACAGATTGAGAAGTCTGCATAAGGAATAGTTGGAACTGCAATTAGTTTGAAAGCTAATCACAACTTTGATCTGCATGTGCTTTCTGTGCATTAGGTTGGAACTATCTCTAATTTGAAAGGTAATTAAAACTTATAAGTTTGGCGTTACTTTAGCACTCATCTTGTAACTACCTTTGGTTTGAAAGGTACTCACAAGGGTTGTTAATGAATGCGCATTGTATCCGGTGTTGGAACTACTATTATTTTGACATGTAAGCACAACATTTTTGTTTCTGCTATACACACTTTACGAGTTGGAACTACCATTAATTTGAAAGGTGATCACAACTTGCATTAGTATATGATTGGGTGTGAGTTTGTTGGAACTACCACTAATTCGAAAGGTAATCACAACCAATCATTGCCAATTGATCGTATTGGTTAAGTTGGAAATGCCCTTAATTTGAAAGGTAATCACAACGTGCTTTGTTCCATTGCAGCCAACTTGTTTGTTGGAACTACCCTTGATTTGAAAGGTAATTACAACTAATTCAATTGTTTGGTAGTTTTAGAATAGTTGGAACTACCTCTAATTTGATAGGTAATTACAACGGTTGTTAATGAATGCGCATTGTATCCGATGTTGGAACTCCCCTTAGTTTGGAAGGTAATTAAGAGTTACTGTGTTCCAGAATGCCATTTGGTCTGGTTGGAACTATCGTTAATATGAAAGATAATAACAAAGTCATGTAGTTTATCCATGCAGGTTGTTGTTGGAACTACTGTTGTTTTGAAAGGTAATAACAACTCAATCTGATAGTATTTATAGAATCCTCAAGGTGGAACTACCTTGTTTTGAAAGGTAATCACAACTAGAGAAACCTAGCGCAGAACAAACCTCGTGTTGGAACTACCTCTAATTTGAGAGGTAATCACCTCAATGTATAGACTATTTTCGATGCTTATCAGTTGGAACTACTCTTGATTTGAAAGGGAATAACAACTATAAATCGTCCACTGTGTGTAGGTTGACAGTTGGAACTACTATTATTTCTAAGAGGTAATAATAATGTGTGGTAAAGAAGTGAAAGTATTATTGTGATTTGGAGTATTCTTACTCATATTAATAAGAACCTAAAGGCAATCGCGCATGTAAAAAATATGTTGTCAATTTTTAGATTATTCTTTTGATTATATTACGTTTCTTAAAATGTAATAAAGCACAAAATTTTATATATTCGTCAATAATTAGGTTAGTTCCAAGATTAAAAAGAGACAACACATGATGATACCCCATTTTACTAATGAAGGAAAGCTACCTTCAGGAATCCATATTTGCTCTGGAGAAGAATTTATTAATAAATTTTGTTCAGGAGAATTTCGAAGAGATTTTGAAAAACCAATTAGTGACATCCTAGACTATGCAAAAGACAGAGGAGCTATTGAAATATTTATTGGTGGTTCTTTTATATCTGCAAATAAAACCCCGAAAGACTTTGATTGCGTAATTGTATTTAATAAAGATCGATATATACCTAATAATACTGAAGAAGTTTCAATTAAAGGTTTAAAATTTGATATTCTTTTTGCTTCACTTGAAAGCCCTAAGTTGATTGATTCCTATTTAAAACTTTTTTCTACTTGTAGATATGGTAGTAATGATATTGGAGTTATTCAAATTGATCTGTATAATAAAAATAATGTCTGGGAAATTAAACATTATCCTAGTGAAGATGATTTTGAAATAATTAAACGTGTTTATAACGACAGAAGCTTAATTGATTTAAAAGAAAAAAGAGGTATATTGGTGAGCATACACGGATTATTAAGTGATGCTGAATGGAACCAAGAAATTGCGCCAATTGCAAGTAGCCAAGATTGGATTTTTGCACCATATACTTATGATACTAATAAACCTGACCTACTATTCAGACCCGATAAAAGGTCAAAGGTTTTAGAAGATTTCAGGGACTGGATTTATGACTTACAAAAAAGGTATGATGCAAGTATTTCGATAATTGCGCATTCATTTGGCACATATATTATAGGTTCTTACTTAGAGGGATTCATTGATAAGGAGTTTCCTCCTGTAGTATTTAATAGTATTATTCTAACAGGTTCAATTTTAACTAAAAATTTTAATTGGGAAAAATATAGAGGATATAGCGTTGGTAGTGTTTACAATACTATTGCTCCTAATGATGAGTTTGTCAGATATATGCCAGCAACAGATTTGAAAAAGTTTATTGGCATGAGTACAATTTTTGGAAAAGCTGGGATTGAAGGGTTTGAAAGTAAAACATCGATGTTAACACAAGGTAGTTTTGGTATTCTTACACATACAAATTCTATTAAGAGAGACATTATTGAAACTAAATGGATGCCCTTCTTAAATGCAAACAGAAATTCATATAGAGCAGAAATGATGGAATATTTTGAAAGAAAAATAAAAAATAATTGAAGTTTTACGTTTTCTTAAACGGCGCTATAGCGACCACACAGTAGTTATAAACAATATCGAAAATTCTAAAATTAATCGAAGTAAAAATAGTATGTTAAAGCTTTTTAAGAAGAAAATTCCAGAATATCAGATTGCTTCTGATTTTATTGAAAAGCAGATTGAGTTAGATATTTCTAATTATTTAGGGATACTATCTACTCCAGATGCGCACTTTAGAATATTAAGTGAAAATGAACCTTTAACTGGTTCAGACGCAAGATTTGATTGTGCAATTCCCATGTATTTACAGTTTAAAGTTTCCCACGGATTAAAATCAGTAGATGAAATTAAACCCTCTACAAGAAAAAACAGGAGCCAACTTGAAGATATTAGGATTTATAGAAACCAGAATAGTCTTTTAGATAATCCTTCCCTTTATTTTGGTTTAAGAGCTAAAGCAAAAAATGCAAATGATTATCAGCATAACATTCTCATGGATCATAATGTGCCAGGAAAATCAATTGCTTTCTATGTTGCTCCTCTAAGTTTACGAAAAGATGAATATGAAAAATCCCTTTTTGACTCAACTCATCTGAAAAATATCCATTATCCATTTTTGCTTCACAACAACATTAATATTTATATAAAACACACTATAAAATCAATTGGTACTATTCCCTTTTTAAGAGAGCATATCTCTATTATTCCACATAAAAAAGTTGACACTCATGAACATCATTATTCATATTCTAAAACTGGTTCAGATATTGCTTTCCACTCTAAGGGAGAAATCTTACCTTACAAAATCTCACGGTTTAGTGACTTACTTCAAGATATATTAGTTAATGCATTAAATCATAATAATTCGTGGCAGAGTTTTGACGAAATAATTGAAAACTTAAAAGTTATATCCAAGAAGCAAAATTTAAATTTAATTGAATTAGATTCAGGCTCTCCTATCCAACGTCTAAGAGATTATGGTAGGCATCTCTATTTTAAATATGGCATTAAACAATATTTAATTATTGGAAATAGAGAGCAATTATCAAAAATAAAATAACTCCAACTAACATTAACAGTCTATAAAACATATTTAAAAACACTTTTATAATACAATTATCTTGCTGAAAAATGATGCCTTTTACCTCTGTTAATCGATCAAAATAATATATCAAACTTTATCTATATTTGACACACTAAAATCAACCCGTGCAAAACATACTTCGATGCTTCGATAAACTCAGCAACCATGAACTCAGCAACCGCCGCCCTTCTAATCGTTTCAATGGGGAATGGGGAATTAGGGAATTGGGAAAAAGGGAAAAT
>Ga0256799_1000419_pt1 | contig 10667 bp, 9 predicted proteins | sample MC6MC0950MT_FD_190207 | JGI IMG/M metagenome (GOLD analysis project Ga0256799, IMG submission 190207) | Metatranscriptome of enriched soil aggregate microbial communities from Iowa State University, Ames, United States - MC6-MC0950-MT... | ecosystem: Environmental > Terrestrial > Soil >... | reverse complement strand
CGCCTGGCTGTTCGGTGCCCCCGACGAGGCCGAGATCGAACCGGATGCCGCGGCGAAGCCGTCGCGCCGTCGCAAGGAGAAGAGCGTCGCGACGGAGCTCGACGGCATCGACGGCGACGCCGACGACGATGCCTCGCCCGGGCTCGTGCCGTGGTGGCGCCGCAATGCGGGTGGCCGAGAGGAAGACCCCGAGTTCGAGCCGTCGGGCATCGACGGCATCACCGAGGTGTTCGGCGCCGGTTCGGCAGCCGGCAGTTTCGACAGCCCCATCGAGGGCGCGGGCGACGACGCGTACGGCTCCGAGGTGCTCGGCGACCTCGAGCGCGCCGAGTCCGCCGTCGCGAGCTTCGGCGGCGACGGGCAGGCCGGGGGCATCGGGCTGCGCGGCGACGACGCGGGGGCGACCCAGGCGATCCCGCTCTACGACGCAGCCGCCGACTTCGCGGTCGACGAGGGCGGCGCGAGCGCCGAGGCATCCCTCGCCCCGGCCGAAGCCGACGCCGGCGACCAGCCCGATCGACCGTACTTCCTGCCGTCCGCGGCGACGCTCGCGGCCGGCCCGCCGGCGAAGTCCCGTTCGCAGGCGAACGATGACGTCGTGCGCCAGATCACGGGCGTGCTCGAGCAGTTCTCGGTCGACGCGAAGGTCACCGGCTTCTCACGCGGCCCGACGGTCACCCAGTACGAGATCGAGCTGGGCCCCGGTGTGAAGGTCGAGCGCGTCACCGCGCTGTCGAAGAACCTCGCCTATGCGGTCGCCTCGAACGAGGTGCGGATCCTGTCGCCGATCCCCGGCAAGAGCGCCATCGGCGTCGAGATCCCGAACGCCGACCGCGAGACGGTGACGCTCGGCGACGTGCTCCGTTCGCACGCGGCGGTCGGTGCGAAGCACCCGATGACGATCGGCGTCGGAAAAGACGTGGGCGGCGGGTACGTCGTCGCCAACCTCGCGAAGATGCCCCACCTGCTCGTCGCCGGCTCGACCGGGTCGGGCAAGTCGAGCTTCGTGAACTCGATGATCACGAGCCTGCTCATGCGGGCGAAGCCGACCGACGTGCGCATGGTGCTCATCGACCCGAAGCGGGTCGAGCTCGCGCCCTACGCCGGGGTTCCGCACCTGATCACGCCCATCATCACGAACCCGAAGAAGGCGGCCGAGGCGCTGCAGTGGGTCGTGAAGGAGATGGACATGCGGTACGACGACCTCGCGTCGTTCGGGTTCCGCCACATCGACGACTTCAACAAGGCCGTCGTGAACGACGAGATCATCCTTCCGGCCGGCTCCGAGCGCAAGCTCAAGCCGTATCCGTACCTCCTCGTCGTCGTCGACGAGCTCGCCGACCTCATGATGGTCGCCCCCCGTGACGTCGAGGACTCGATCGTGCGCATCACGCAGCTCGCGCGCGCGTCGGGTATCCACCTCGTGCTCGCGACCCAGCGACCGTCGGTCGACGTCGTCACGGGTCTCATCAAGGCGAACGTGCCGTCCCGCCTCGCCTTCGCGGTGACGAGCGTCACCGACTCGCGCGTCATCCTCGACCAGCCGGGGGCTGACAAGCTCATCGGCCAGGGCGACGCCCTGTTCCTGCCGATGGGGGCCTCGAAACCGCTGCGCGTGCAGGGCGCATGGGTCACCGAGGCCGAGATCGAGAAGGTCGTGACGCACGTCACACGCCAGGCCCGTCCCGAGTATCGGCAAGACGTGGCGGCGGCGGTCGAACGCAAGGAGATCGACTCGGACATCGGCGACGACCTCGAGCTGCTGCTCGCGGCGGCCGAGCTCGTCGTGTCGACCCAGTTCGGCTCGACCTCCATGCTGCAGCGCAAACTGCGCGTCGGATTCGCGAAGGCCGGGCGGCTCATGGACCTCCTCGAGTCGCGCGAGATCGTCGGCCCGTCGGAGGGGTCGAAGGCGCGTGACGTGCTCGTGACCGCCGAGCAGCTGCCGGGTGTGCTCGCGAAGCTGCGCGGCGAACCGAGTGCACCGGCTGCCCGGCCGCAGGGCGTGTCCGCCGGGGGCGGCGCCGCCGTGCCCGCGGTCGCCGCTCCGGCGACGGCATCGACGGACGACGGGGTCGACGACCGCTACGACGACCCGGTCGGCCGCATCCCCGAGGGACTCGAAGAGGTCGAGGCCGACGGCGGCGACGAGGACGCGTGGGGGCTCACCGGCCGCGACTGAGCGAACGGTATCCTTGGCCCTATGACCTCCTCCGCCGAAGGGCGCGCCCGATCGGCGAACTGGAACCTGCCGAACGCGATCACGGTCGTGCGGATCCTGCTCGCACCCGTGTTCTTCTGGCTCCTCCTCGCCGACGACGGCCAGGGCGGTGCGATGCGCTGGTGGGCGACGGCGATCTTCGTCATCGCGATCGCGACCGACGGCATCGACGGTCACATCGCCCGGAGCCGCGGGCTCGTCACCGATCTCGGCAAGATCCTCGACCCGATCGCCGACAAGCTGCTCACGAGCGGCGCCCTCGTGTGCCTGTCGATCCTCGGCGAGGTGCCGTGGTGGGTCACGGGCCTCATCGTGCTGCGCGAGGTGGGCATCACCGTCTGGCGGTTCGTCGAGCTCGGGCGCGGCAACGTCGTGCCGGCCTCGTCGGGCGGCAAGCTCAAGACGGTCGTGCAGGCCGTCGCGATCTCGTTCGCGCTCGCTCCGCTGCCGATGCTGCTCGGCGAGTGGATGGCGTGGGTCAACGCGGTGCTGCTCGCCGTGGCGCTCGTGCTCACCGTGTGGTCGGGGCTGCTGTACGTGCGTGACGCCGTGCGACTCGCGCGGGGGCGTGCCGCTTGACCGAGCCGAGCCGAGCGGTCGACGGGCCGGCTGCCCGCCTGATCGCCGAGCTCACGCGACGAGGCCTTCGCATCGCGGTCGCCGAGTCCCTCACGGGTGGCCTCGTCGCGGCGGAACTGACGAGCGTCCCCGGTGCCTCCCTCGTCGTCTCCGGCGGCGTCGTCGCCTACGACACCGCGATCAAGCGGTCGCTGCTCGGCGTCGATGCGGATCTGCTGCGCCGCGAGGGCGCCGTGCATCCCGAGGTGGCTCGTCAGATGGCTGCCGGCGCGCGCGTCGCGCTCGCGATCGATGGGCGCCCGGCCGACCTGGGGGTCGCGACGACGGGTGTCGCCGGTCCCGACGAGCAAGACGGTCGAGCGGTCGGTACGGTCTACCTCGGCATCGCGGTCGGCGGCCGGGCCGAGGCGATCGGGCTGAACCTGGCTGGAGACCGAGGCGAGATCCGGCGGCAGACCGTGCACGCGGCCATCGAAGCGGTCCTCGCCGTCATCGCCGATCGCGAACCCGCCTGAGGGGCACGTCGCCCGCGGCGGCGGATCCGATCGCAGCATCAGGGTCGTGCTCACGGCGGCGCGCGACACGCTTCGGATCGCCGGCGCCGAGCGCGGAATAGTCTTCGTGAACACCCTGTTACATGTGGCAGGTTCACACGAAAGCCCCAGTGTGCGACGCTAGATTCGAAGACATGAGCATCAGGTAGACTGACGCTCCCGTTTCCGGCTCCGGCGGAGTCGAGGCAGTGTAGAAGGAGGTTCCCCGATGGTTCTGGTTCGACAGGAGATCGGCGATGTGTTGAGGGACTTCCGCCTGCAGAAGGGGCGCACGCTCCGGCAGGTCGCGTCCAAGGCGAGCGTGGCACTGGGCTACCTGAGCGAGGTCGAGCGGGGTCAGAAAGAGGCCTCCTCCGAGATCCTCGCCTCGGTCGCCGAGGCGCTCGACACGCCCATCTCGGTGATCATGCACGAGGTCGGCGACCGCATCGCGGTGCTCGAGGGCCTCTCGGTCGTGCCCGACAGTCTGCCCGACGAGCTCGTGGCCGAGTTCGACGCCGACATGATGGTGCGCTGACTCGATCGATTCCCACCCGTACTCCGGCCGGTCTTCTGACCGGCCGGAGCCGTTTCCGGAGGTCTTCATGAAGCTCAGCGAGTTCCGGCTCGCCGTCGACGCCGAGTTCGGCGCGGGCTACGGGAGCGTCGTCGTCGACGACCTGGTGCTCGCCGCGCTGGGCGGTCGCACGGCGCGCGAGGCGCTCGCCTCGGGCGTGCGGCCCCGCGACGTCTGGCTCGCCATCTGCGATGCGACGGATGTCCCGGAGTCGCGTCGCCACGGAGCGGGCAGGCCGGTGCCGGGGCAGGCCGCGGCCGACGCCGGTCGGTGACAGGTCACCCGTAGGAGTTCGCGTGGACGCGTACGAAGGGGCGATCGACACGCCGCGTCCGTGTTCGAACATCCGTTCGGTTCTGCGCTAGTGTCCTCAACAGCAGGAAGAACGACGCATCTCTCCACAGTTCGACCCGTCGTCGGGTGGGATGTCGGTGGCCGGTCATACGGTCGATGCGTCGGGAAACACCGCAACCGCCTTGTCGGGAGACGCCGCGGAAGGCACCGGTCAGCCGGGGCCCGCAGCGAAGAACGACAGCCTAGAGGCAGCCGAACACGAGCATCGAAGGAGCCCACCACCATGGCATCACCAGCAGACCGCGAGAAATCACTCGAAGCAGCCCTCGCGCAGATCGACCGCCAGTTCGGCAAGGGGTCGGTCATGCGCCTCGGATCCGAAGAGCGCGCACCCGTCGAGGTCATCCCGACCGGTTCGATCGCACTCGACGTCGCCCTCGGCGTCGGCGGGCTCCCGCGCGGTCGCATCGTCGAGATCTACGGCCCCGAGTCGTCGGGAAAGACCACGCTCACGCTCCACGCGATCGCGAACGCCCAGCGCGCCGGCGGCATCGCGGCCTTCGTCGACGCCGAGCACGCACTCGACCCCGAGTACGCGAAGAAGCTGGGCGTCGACATCGACGCGCTGCTCGTGTCGCAGCCCGACACGGGCGAGCAGGCGCTCGAGATCGCCGACATGCTCGTGCGTTCGGGTTCGATCGACCTCATCGTCATCGACTCGGTCGCCGCGCTCGTGCCCCGCGCCGAGATCGAGGGCGAGATGGGCGACTCGCACGTCGGCCTCCAGGCGCGACTCATGTCGCAGGCGCTCCGCAAGCTGACCGGTGGCCTCAACCAGACGAACACCACGATGATCTTCATCAACCAGCTTCGCGAGAAGATCGGCGTGTTCTTCGGCAGCCCCGAGACGACCGCGGGCGGCAAGGCGCTGAAGTTCTACGCCTCGGTCCGCATGGACATCCGTCGCATCGAGACCCTGAAAGACGGCTCCGACGCGGTCGGCAACCGCACGCGCGTGAAGGTCGTCAAGAACAAGATGGCGCCGCCGTTCAAGCAGGCCGAGTTCGACATCCTCTACGGGGTCGGCATCTCGCGCGAGGGCAGCCTCATCGACTACGGCGTCGACCAGGGCATCGTCAAGAAGTCCGGCGCCTGGTACACCTACGACGGCGACCAGCTCGGGCAGGGCAAAGAGAACGCCCGCAACTTCCTGCTGCAGAACCCCGACATCGCCGCAGACATCGAGCAGAAGATCCTCGTGAAGCTCGGCATCGGGCAGGCGGCCGCCGCTGCGGCGCCCGCCAACGTCGAGTCGCTCGACGCGAAGCGCAAGGGCGCCTGAGCGGTTCGACGGGCAGAGCACGAGATCAGGTGACCGGGGAGGGGAGCGGCATGAGCGATGCATCGGCCGAAGGCCTTGCCCCGGTCACTTATCTTCCGTGGGTCACGTCTCGAGACGAAGTCTCGTCGGGGCCTTCCTCGTCGGCACCCGCCGCACCGGCTCCCGGCCCCGACGGCTCGCGCGGCCGAGGGCGGGGGCATTCGCGACCGCGACCGGTGACGAATGGTGCGAGGGGTGCGAAGACCGCTGCAGGCGCAGACACGGGTGCCGACGATCCGGCACCCGAAGAGACCGGCATCGAGCGCGATGAACGCATCGACCGTCTCGTGGTCTCTCGGCTGCGCCGCTCGGCGCTCTCCGTCGCCGAGGTGCGGTCGGTGCTCGTCGAGCACGGACTCGACGAGATCGAGGTCGAGGAGTGGCTCGAGCGCTACGGGCGGTACGGCTACCTCGACGACGCCCGACTCGCCGAGCAACTCGTGCACAGCCACGGAGTCCGTCGCGGGCGCGGGTCGGGCGCGATCCTGCACGAGCTCAGTCGTCGCGGCATCGAGCAGGCCGTCGCGAGAGCCGCCGTCGACGACCTCGACCCCGAGGCCGAGCGCGAGAACGCGACCGCCGTCGCGGTGCGACGTGCTCGCCAGCTCTCGGGCCTCGATCGGGCGACGGCCGAACGTCGGCTCTCCGCGTTCCTGCAGCGCCGCGGCTACGCCGGCGAGGTCGTACGCGAGGCGGTGACGACCGCGCTCTCAGCGCACGACTCGTAGACTGGTGCGATCATGAGCACCATTCACGAGGTCGCCCGCGCCGAGGCGACGGAGCCTGCGCCGCGCACCTACGAGGTCCGCACCTTCGGGTGCCAGATGAACGTCCACGACTCCGAGCGACTCTCCGGCTCGCTCGAGGCGGCGGGCTACGTACCCGCGAACGGCGCCGAGCCCGACGTCGTCGTCATCAACACGTGCGCCGTGCGCGAGAACGCCGACAACAAGCTCTACGGCAACCTCGGCCACCTCGCGGGTGTGAAGCGCCGCCACTCGGGCATGCAGATCGCGGTCGGGGGCTGCCTCGCGCAGAAGGACAAGAACGTCATCCTCGAGAAGGCGCCCTGGGTCGACGTCGTCTTCGGCACGCACAACATGGGTTCCCTGCCGAGCCTCCTCGAGCGCGCGCGCCACAACGACGAGGCCCAGCTCGAGATCCTCGACGCGCTCGAGGTCTTCCCGTCGACCCTGCCGACGAAGCGCGACTCGACCTACAGCGGCTGGGTGTCGATCTCGGTGGGCTGCAACAACACGTGCACCTTCTGCATCGTCCCCGCGTTGCGCGGCAAGGAGAAGGACCGGCGTCCGGGTGAGATCCTCGCCGAGATCCAGGCGCTCGTCGACGACGGTGCGGTCGAGGTGACCCTCCTCGGGCAGAACGTGAACTCGTACGGCGTCGAGTTCGGCGACCGTCAGGCCTTCGGCAAGCTCCTGCGGGCCGCCGGGCAGATCGAGGGGCTCGAGCGCATCCGTTTCACGAGCCCGCACCCTGCTGCGTTCACCGACGACGTGATCGACGCCATGGCCGAGACGCCGAACGTCATGCCGCAGCTGCACATGCCGCTGCAGTCGGGCTCCGATCGCATCCTCAAGGCGATGCGACGCTCGTACCGCTCCGAGAAGTTCCTCGGCATCCTCGATCGGGTGCGCGCGAAGATCCCCAACGCCGCGATCTCGACCGACATCATCGTGGGCTTCCCCGGCGAGACCGAAGACGACTTCCTCGAGACGATGCGGGTCGTCGAGGCGGCGCGCTTCGCCTCGGCGTTCACGTTCCAGTACTCCATCCGCCCCGGAACGCCGGCCGCGACGATGGAGGACCAGGTGCCCAAGGAGGTGGTGCAGGAACGCTACGAGCGCCTCATCGCCCTGCAGGAGCGCATCTCGTGGGAGGAGAACCAGAAGCTCGTCGGCACGACGGTGAACCTGCTCGTGGCAACGGGCGAGGGCAAGAAGGACGCCGAGACCCACCGACTGAGCGGCCGGGCCGAAGACAGCCGGCTCGTCCACTTCGAGGTGCCAGCGGGCTCCGAGCTGCCGCGGCCCGGTGACGTGGTCACCGTCGAGGTCACCCAGGCGGCGCCCTTCCATCTGATCGCCGACTCGATCGACGGTTCGCCGCTCCGCATCCGGCGCACGCGCGCCGGCGAGGCGTGGGATCGCGACCAGGCCGAGAGCTGCGGCGTGCCTCCTGCGCCCGGCTCGGCGACACCCGGCCGGGTGTCGCTCGGGCTGCCCACGCTGCGCGTCACGAGCGAGCCGCTCGTGTCGCCCGGTGTCGGCACCTTCCCGATCTACGACCCGACCGACAGCCTGCGCTGAGGTGACGCTCATCGCCGTCGTCGGCGCGACGGGCACCGGCAAGTCGGCGTTCGCCCTCGACCTCGCCGAAGCTATCGGGCGCGCCGGCCGAACCGTCGAGGTCGTCAACGCCGACGCGATGCAGCTGTATCGCGGCATGGACATCGGCACCGCGAAGCTCGGCGTGGCCGAGCGCCGGGAGGTGCCGCACCACCTGCTCGATGTGCTCGAGGTCACCGACGAGGCATCCGTCGCCGCCTACCAACGCGACGCACGGGCTCGCATCGACGAGATCACCGCCCGCGGGGGTGTCGCGCTCCTCGTCGGCGGCTCGGGACTCTACGTGTCGTCGGTCATCCACGACTTCCGCTTCCCGGGCACCGATGCGCAGGTGCGTGCCCGGCTCGAGGCCGAGCTCGAGGCGCATGGTCCCGGCCTGCTGCATGCCCGGCTCCGCGACATCGACCCCGAGACGGCCGCGAAGGTCGACCCGCTGAACGGGCGACGGGTCGTCCGTGCGCTCGAGGTGATCGAGGTCACTGGCGAGCCGGCTGCGGCGCGGATCCCCGACGACCCGGTGCCGTGGCGCCCGCACCGCATCGTGCACCTGCGCAGCGACCGCGAGCGGCTCGTGCAGCGGCTCGACGCCCGCGTCGAGGGCATGTGGGCGGCCGGACTCGTCGACGAGGTGCGAGAGCTCGTGCCACGTGGGATCGAGCGCGGGGTCACCGCCCGCAAGGCCATCGGCTACGCGCAGGCGCTCGCCGAGCTGCAGGGTCGGATGTCGCGCGCCGACGCCGTGGCCGAGACCCAGCAGCTCACGCGCACGTACGCGAGACGGCAGGTCGGGTGGTTCAAGCGGTACCGCGAGGCGGTGCAGCTCGACGCCGACGACAGCGTCGCCCTGGGCGCCGAACTGGTCCGGCAGGCCGCCCTAGACTGAGTCGCATGCCGTTCGATCTGCGATTCACCAAGGGCCAGGGCACGGGCAACGACTTCGTGCTCTTCAGCGATCCCGAGGGTGAGAACGAGCTCGACGCCACGCAGATCGCGGCCGTGTGCGACCGGCGTTTCGGCGTCGGCGCCGACGGGCTCATCCGTGCGGTGCGGTCGCAGAACCTCGCAGACGGCGCAGCCGCGCTCGCCGCCGACCCGCGTGCCGTCTGGTTCATGGACTACTGGAACGCCGACGGCACCGTGTCGGAGATGTGCGGCAACGGCATCCGCGTGTTCGTGCGGTACCTCCTCGACCAGGGGCTCGCCGAGCTGCATCCCGGGGGTGAGATCGCGATCGGCACCCGCGCCGGTGTGCGCACGGTGACGCGCACCGCGACGGGCTTCCAGGTCGACCTCGGCACCTGGCGACGTGCGGGCGGCGAGCCGCTCGTGCGGGCGAAGCAGCTGCCGGTCGCCCGTCCCGGGCTCGGCATCGACGTCGGCAACCCGCACGTCGTCGTCGCCCTCGCCGACGACGACGAACTCGACGGTCTCGACCTCGGCTACGCGCCGATCCTCGACCCCGTGCCCGCGGCGGGCGCGAACGTCGAATTCGTGGTGCCGGCGGAGCCGCTCGTCGAGGACGGAATCGGCCGCATCCGGATGCGGGTGCACGAGCGAGGCTCGGGGGAGACGCTCTCGTGCGGAACGGGCGCGGTCGCGTCGGCGCTCGCGGTACGTCACTGGGCGGGCGCCGGCGCGCCGAACGACTGGCGCGTGCAGGTTCCCGGCGGGGTGCTCGGGGTGCGCATGTTCGAGGCGGCCGACGGCGAGCACGTCGCGCTCGCAGGCCCGGCCGAGCTCGTCTTCGACGGCGTGCTCACGCTCGCATGAGCCGGTTCGCAGCCGCACGGCCGACGGCCTTCCCGTGGCTGCTGCTCGTCGGCATCTCGCTCGTCGCGCTCAACATGCGCGGCCCACTCGTGGCGATCGCGCCGGTCATCGAGGACATCGAGGCTGCGCTCGGCCTGACGCCGACCGCGGCGGGTCTGCTCACGAGCCTGCCCGTGCTCTGCTTCGCGCTCGGCACGCCCATCGCCGCGTGGACGATCCGGTTGAGCGGCGCCGAGCGGGCGGTCGCGATCTCGCTCATCGGCACCCTGATCGGCACCATCGTGCGTTCGGGCGGCACGACGTGGGCGGCCTTCGTGGGCACCGTCATCATCGGTCTCGCGATCGCTATCGGCAACGTCGTCGTGCCGGTCGTCATCCGTCGCGACGTCCCGCCCGAGCGGGCGCAGCTCGTGACGGGCGTCTACTCCGCGATGATGAACGTCGGTTCCATGCTCACGATCGCCGTGACGGCGCCGCTCGCCGAGCAGATCGGCTGGCAGTGGGCGACCGCCGTCTGGGGCGCGCTCATCGTCGTGGCGCTCGTGGTCTGGGGCGTCCACCTGCGCCGGGTCACTGCCGAGAGCCGGGAGGCTCGCGAGGCGGAGGCGCTCGCGGTGACCGGCTCGATGGCCGCGGTGACGGGGCCGACGGGCGTCGTGCGGCCGGGGGAGTACTCGGCCTGGCGCAACCCGATGACGTGGCTGCTCGCGGCGGCCTTCGCCGCGCAGTCGTTCTCGTACTACGGACTGAGCGCGTGGCTGCCGACCCTCTACGGCGACGTCTACGGGCTCGATGCGATCGCCTCGGGCAATGCGGCGTCGCTGTTCCAGCTCGCCGCCGTCGTCGGTGCGCTGGGCGTGCCGTTCCTCGGGCGGGTGCGGCCCGCGTGGGTGCAGCCCGCGATCGTCGGCGTGCTGTGGACCAGCCTGCCGCTCGGGCTCCTGCT
>Ga0256799_1000411_pt1 | contig 10752 bp, 8 predicted proteins | sample MC6MC0950MT_FD_190207 | JGI IMG/M metagenome (GOLD analysis project Ga0256799, IMG submission 190207) | Metatranscriptome of enriched soil aggregate microbial communities from Iowa State University, Ames, United States - MC6-MC0950-MT... | ecosystem: Environmental > Terrestrial > Soil >... | reverse complement strand
CCTTCCTCGAGCAGGAGGCGGAGCACGCGACGACGAACGGAACCGTGCTGGCGCCGAGCCGCGATGCGTACACGCTCGCCGCCGAGGCCTCCGGCCGCTCGGCGGTGCAGCTCGCGCCCGGCCAGTACGTCGAGTTCACGCTTCCCGCGCGCGCGAACGCGCTCACGGTGCGCTACTCCGTTCCCGACGCCCCGGGCGGCGGCGGAATCGAGTCTCCGCTCGAGGTGACGGTGAACGGCCGTCAGTCGCACACGATGATGCTGACGAGCGAATACTCATGGCTGTACAACCAGTACCCGTTCACGAACGACCCGGAAGCGGGCCTCCTGCACCCCGACTGGTGGATCACCGAGTGCGGCTGCGTGCCCGGCGAGGGATACGAGGTGCAGAAGCCGTTCCGTCCGATGCACTTCTACGACGAGCAACGCCTCCTGCTGCCGAAGACGTATCGGGCCGGCGACGTGCTCCGACTCACGGCACCGGCCGGCGCGACCGCGGCGCTCACGACGATCGATCTCGTCGACACCGAGTACGTCGAACCGCCGGTCCGCCGGCCGCGGGCGGCGAACGTGCTCACCTTCGGGGCCGACCCGACCGGACGTCGAGACTCAGCCGGCGCGATCGAACGCGCGATCGAGTTCGCGAAGCGCACCGGCACGTCGGTCTACCTGCCGCCCGGCACCTTCCGGGTCGACCGCCACATCGTCGTCGACGACGTCACCGTCGAGGGCGCCGGCAGCTGGTACACGATCGTCGCCGGATCGGAGATCGCGCTCGACGAGCCCGCCGCCGACGGCTCGGTGCACACCGGGGTCGGCTTCTACGGTCGAGATGCCGCGGACGGGGGCAGCTCGAACGTGCACCTGTCGGGCTTCACGATCCGCGGCGACGTCGCGGAGCGCATCGACACCGACCAGGTCAACGGCGTCGGCGGTGCGATGAGCGACTCGACGGTCGAGGGCCTCTACATCGAGCACACGAAGGTGGGCATGTGGTTCGACGGGCCGATGGACGGCCTCGTCGTGCGCGACAACGTCATCGTCGACCAGATCGCCGACGGCCTGAACCTCCACCGCGGGGTCACGAACTCGGTCGTCGAGGGCAACTTCATCCGCAACACGGGCGACGACGCCCTCGCGATGTGGTCGGAGGGCATCGCGAACGTCGGCAACACGTTCACCCGCAACACGGTGCAGACGCCGACCCTCGCCAACGGCATCGCCGTCTACGGCGGAGCCGACAACACCATCACCGGCAACCTCGTCGCCGACCCGATCCGCGAGGGCAGCGGCATCCACGTCGGAGCCCGTTTCGGCGCCGAGCCGTTCACCGGAAGCCTCGAGATCGGCGACAACACGACCGTCCGCGCCGGCACCTACGAGCTGAACTGGAACATCGGACTCGGGGCGATCTGGTTCTTCGCGCTCGACCGCTCGATCGACGGCGCCGAGATCACGGTGACGGGCGATCACTACCTCGACAGCACCTACAACGCGATCATGCTCGTCACCGACTGGCCCGTGAAGGATCGGCATCGCATCGAGCGGGTCGCGTTCAGCGACGTGCGGATCGACGGAACGGGAACGTCCGTCCTCAGCGCCCGCACGGCGGGCGAGGCGTCGTTCGCGAACGTCGACGCCCGCAACGTCGGCGCCGTCGGCGTCAACAACTGCGGGGCGTTCAACTTCCCGCCGACGCGCTCGGAATTCTCGGTGATCGACCTCGGCGGCAACGACGGCGGCGGCACGACGGGACCCTGGCTCGCGCCCTGGGAGTTGCCGAACACCATCACGTGCGACGACCGGCCGCCGCGCGTCGCTCCGCCCGCGCCGAGCGCCTGGTAACGCTTCGCAACGTGCACATGCCCCGAACGGGGGTGTACCCCGGAGTAGGCATTTCGGGGGACAATTCCCAATGGACCGACCTTGTGCCGGCCCACCGGATCCCGGTGAAAGCGAAAGCCGGTCACCGGGGTCCGGCTCACCCCATTCCGAACAGGATGCGGCGAGCCGGGCCCGCACCGAGAAGTCGACGTGGAAACGAGAAAAGCCCCGGCTGAGCCGGGGCTTTCGTTGTGGTGGGCGATACTGGGATCGAACCAGTGACCTCTTCCGTGTCAGGGAAGCGCGCTACCGCTGCGCCAATCGCCCGAGTCGAGATCGGAGGATCTCGGCTTGGAGGTGGATACGGGATTCGAACCCGTGTATACGGCTTTGCAGGCCGCTGCCTCGCCTCTCGGCCAATCCACCGTTCATGGGTTCACCACCAAAGAACAGGAGCCGGGCTTTCGCCCGACCCTGATCAGAGCGGATGACGAGACTCGAACTCGCGACCCTCACCTTGGCAAGGTGATGCGCTACCAACTGCGCCACATCCGCGTTGCTCCGCATTTCTGCGTGCAGAGAAGACTTTATACACACTTCGAGCGATTCACAAACCGAGCGGGCGCCAGCTGGACTTCTCCCCGGTCACACGGCCAATCGTCCCGTGAATCCCGGGCGTGTCGACGCCATCGTCCGCTCCGCGCCGCGCCCGGCCGACGCCCGATGTGCATTCGCCCCGCTCCGTCGGCTAGTATCGAGTCCGGTCACCGCAACGGCGACCGAAATCCCACATGGGCGATTGGCGCAGCTGGTAGCGCGCTTCCTTCACACGGAAGAGGTCGTCGGTTCGAGCCCGGCATCGCCCACCACGAGAACGCCCCCGGTACGTCGGGGGCGTTCGTCGTTTCGAGACCACCACACGAAACCATCGCCCACAACAGAAAGCCCCTGGCCAGTCCAGGGGCTTTCGTCGTCTCGAGACCGAGACCGAGAGCGCTCAGCGCCAGCCGTAGCGACGTCCGAGGGCGTCGGCGAGGAGTCCGTAGCGTTCGGCGTCGAGCGAGGCCGCCTCGCGGCGCATGCCGCCGGTACGCACGCGGAACACCCGATCGGTCTTCGCCCAGCTCGGGCGGCCCTCGGCGTCCCAGGCGCCCTCTCCGAGCGCCACGTAGGCGCGATCGCCGTCGTGCGCCTTGCTCGTGAGCTGTACCGCCAGGAAGTCCCCGGTGCCCGAAGCGGCGACGATCACGACCGGACGGTCCTTGCCGCGCCCGTCGCGCTCCTCGTACGGCACCCACGTCCAGACGACCTCCCCGGGGTCGGGCTCGCCGTCGTGGCTCGGGGCATAGCCCAGCCGGACGTCGCGCAGGCGGCCCGGGTCGATCTCGACGGTCGCATCCGGGCCCGACTGCCCCGGCGAGACCTCGTCGTGAGAGACGAGCGCCGGCGCGGCATCCCGAGTCGAAGGGGCCGCCGTGCGGCTCGCCGCCGTGCGAGCGCTGCCCGAGGTGAACGCCCGCAAGAAGCGGCCGACGGCAGTGAGGAGGCGGCCGGTGTCAGTCACACCGGGCACACTACCCCACCGCCGTCGGCCGGCCGAGGCTCGAGGAGGAGCGTCAGACGGTCTCGAGCTTGTATGCGTCCTCACCGTGCACGACCGTGTCGATGCCGGCGATCTCGTCCTCGTTCTTGACGCGGAAGCCCATCGTCTTCTGGATGAGCGTGCCGATGCCGTAGGTGAGCACGAACGAGTACACGAGCACCGAGACGGCGGCGATCGCCTGCACGGCCAGCTGCGTCAGGTTGCCGCTGTAGATGAGCCCGGTGCCGTTCGCGAAGATGCCGAGGTACAGCGTGCCGATGAGGCCGCCCACGAGGTGGATGCCCACGACATCGAGCGAGTCGTCGAAGCCGAACTTGAACTTCAGGTCGATCGCGAGGGCGCACACGGCACCGGCGACGAGGCCGAGCACGATGGCCCAGATCGGCGTCAGCGAAGCGCACGCGGGCGTGATCGCGACGAGACCCGCCACGGCGCCCGACGCGGCGCCGACCGAGGTCGGCTTGCCGTCCTTGATCTTCTCGACGAGGAGCCAGGCGAGCAGGGCCGCGGCCGGCGCGGCGATGGTGTTCACGAAGGCGAGGGACGACGTGTTGTCCGCGGCGAGCTCCGATCCCGCGTTGAAGCCGAACCAGCCGAACCACAGGAGGCCGGCGCCGAGCAGCACGAACGGCGGGTTGTGCGGCACGTGGGCGCCCTTGGAGAAGCCGACCCGCTTGCCGAGCACGAGCGCGAGGGCGAGCGCCGCCGCGCCGGCGTTGATGTGCACGGCCGTGCCGCCCGCGAAGTCGATCGCACCGACGCCGAACACCTCCTGCAGGCCGTAGGTGATCCAGCCGCCGTACGCGAAGCTGCCGTCGTCCGCGAGGCCGAAGTTGAACACCCAGCTCGCGACCGGGAAGTAGACGATCGTCGCCCAGATGCCCGCGAACACCATCCAGCCGCCGAACTTCGCCCGGTCGGCGATCGCGCCCGAGATGAGCGCGACCGTCAGGATCGCGAAGGTCGCCTGGAACGCCACGAACGCGAGCGGCGGGTACGCGGCGCCCTCGGGGGTCTCGAGCAGGCTCTCGAGCCCGATCGCCGACCAGTCGATCGACCACGGCGGCACGAGGCCCTCCGAGCCGGGGAAGGCGATGGCGTAGCCGTAGAGCACCCACAGCACGCCGATGAGACCCATCGCGCCGAAGCTCATCATCATCATGCTGATGACGCTCTTCGCCTTGACGAGGCCGCCGTAGAAGAACGCGAGCCCCGGCGTCATCAGCAGCACCAGTGCCGCCGAGATCAACAGGAACGCGGTGTTGCCTTGATCCATCTCTCGAACCTCTCTCGGATTCGGGCCGAGGGGGCGACCCGTGCCGCAAGTGTCACGAGCGGGCGTTTCGAGCGGTTCGTCGTTGTGTTTCGGGGGCGTTACGGTCGGGGCGGCCGTGTGAACAGCAGATTTCGGGATGCCTCGATCCTGCGGTGAATCGGCTGCGCGAGTGCCCCGATCAGTCGTGCGGCGGCAGCTCGCCCGAGGTGAGCGCGATCATGCGGCTCATCGAGCGGAGGTACTTCTTGCGGTAGCCGCCGGCCATCATCTCGGCGTCGAAGACCTCGTCGAGCGGGATGCCGCTCGCGATGACCGGCACCTCGGCGTCGTAGACGCGGTCGATGAAGGCGACGAGGCGCAGCGCCGCGTTCTGGTCGTGCAGTTCGTGGGCGCCGGTGAGGGCGATGGCGTCGAGTCCCTCGACGAGGCGCACGTACTTCGACGGGTGCACCGTCGCGAGGTGGGCGATGAGCTCGTCGAAGCCGTCGAGCGACACCCGATGCCCTCGCGAGGCGAGCGCGTCGACGGTGCGTCGCACCGCTTCGTCGTCGCCCGCGTCGACCGCGTGGCCCTCGGTGTCGCGCCGGCGGTAGTCGAGTCCGTCGATGCGCAGCGTCTCGAAGTTCGACGAGAGCGCGTGGATCTCGCGGAGGAAGTCGGCGGCCGCGAAGCGCCCCTCGCCGAGTGCGTTGGGCGGCGTGTTGCTCGTCGCGGCGACGCGCGTGCCGCCGGCCATGAGCTCGCCCAGGAATCGGGTCATGAGCATCGTGTCGCCCGGGTCGTCGAGCTCGAACTCGTCGATGCAGATGAGCTTGGCACCGCGAAGCAGCTCGACCGCCTGCGCGTACCCGAGCGCGCCGACGAGCGCCGTGTACTCGATGAACGTGCCGAAGTACTTCGGCCCGTGCGCGACGTGCCACAGCGAGGCCAGCAGGTGGGTCTTGCCGACACCGAAGCCGCCGTCGAGGTACACGCCCGGCAGCTCGATGCGCGCGGGGCGCTTGCGTGAGAAGAATCCGCCCGGACGCTGGGCCGCTCGCCAGGCTCCCGCGAACTGGTTGAGCCGGTCGAGGGCGGCCTGCTGCGAGGGGAAGTCGGGGTCGGGACGGTACGACTCGAACGACGCGTGCTCGAACTGCGGCGGCGGCACGAGCTCGGCCGCGATCTCGGCCCCCGAGATCGATGGATTGCGATCGACGAGACGGATGGGTGCCGGGCTGGAGGCCGTGGTCATGCTGGAGAGCTCCCGTGTTGCACCTGATGACGGGTGCTGTGACTGCGCCCCGCGGGCCGCGTAGATTCTGAGGTGGACAGGTCATCAGCCTAGTCCGCTCCCCCGCTCAACCCGCCCGACCGGGCGACCACAGGAGGCCCCCATGTCCGCCGAGTTCGACTCCGCCGCGAAGTTCGCCGAGTACGCCCACCCCGAGCGCCTCGTCTCGACCGACTGGCTGGCCGAACACCTCGGCGAACCGGGCCTCGTCGTGGTCGAGTCCGACGAGGACGTCCTGCTGTACGAGACGGGTCACATCCCCGGCGCCGTGAAGATCGACTGGCACCTCGACCTCAACGACCCCGTCGTGCGCGACTACGTCGACGCCGAGCGGTTCGCCGAGCTCCTCGGGTCGCGCGGCATCGCACGCGACACGACCGTCGTGATCTACGGCGACAAGAACAACTGGTGGGCGGCGTACGCGCTCTGGGTGTTCACCATGTTCGGCCACGAGGACGTGCGTCTGCTCGACGGCGGCCGCGACCTCTGGATCGCGGAGGGCCGCGAGATCACGACCGCCGTTCCCGACGTCGCGCCCGTCGAGTACCCGGTCGTCGAGCGCGACGACCGCGCGGTGCGGGCCTTCAAGGACGACGTGCTCGCGCACCTCGGGCAGTCGCCGACCGGGAGGGCGCTCATCGACGTGCGCTCGCCCGAGGAGTACACGGGCGAGCGCACCACGGCGCCCGCCTACCCCGAGGAGGGCGCGCTTCGAGCGGGCCACATCCCGACCGCGGCATCCGTGCCGTGGGCCCGTGCCGCGGCGGCCGACGGCACCTTCAAGACCCGCGCCGAGCTCGACGCGATCTACCGCGACGAGGTCGGTCTCACCGACGGCGACGACATCGTCGCGTACTGCCGTATCGGCGAGCGGTCGAGCCACACCTGGTTCGTGCTGCAGCACCTCCTCGGGTTCGAGAACGTGCGCAACTACGACGGCTCGTGGACCGAGTGGGGCAGCGCCGTGCGCGTGCCGATCGTGACCGGCGCCGAGCGCGGCGGGGTGCCCGGCCGCTGAGGCGCTGCGCCGCGGCCCGACCCAGGCCGCGGCATCCGCGTCGCATGGGAGAATGGCTGGGATGGAACCGACGACCCTGCCCACCGCCCTCGCCGAGATCCGCGACGACTTCCTCGCCCTCGGCGTGCGCGACCGGCTGCAGCTGCTGCTCGAGTTCTCGAACGAGCTGCCCGAGCTCCCCGAGCGCTACGCCGACCACCCCGACCTGCTCGAGCGGGTCGTCGAGTGCCAGTCGCCGGTCTACATCTTCGTCGAGGTGCAGGACGGCATCGTGCACCTCTTCGCGACCGCCCCGGCCGAGTCGCCGACGACGCGCGGGTTCGCCTCGATCCTCGTGCAGGGCCTCGCGGGGCTCACCGTGCAGGAGGTCCTCGACATCCCCGCCGACTATCCCCAGTCGCTCGGGCTCGGCGAGGCCGTGTCCCCGCTGCGGGTGCGCGGCATGACCGGCATGCTGGCGCGGGCCAAGCGTCAGCTCCGCGAGCGCGTCGCGGCCTGATCAGCCGACGATCTCCGCGTCGCCCTCGCCGGCGGCGTCGGCCGGTGCGCCACCCGATCGTGTCGCGAGCCACGCCGTGATCAGTCGCGTCCAGCGTTCGGGATCGTGGTTCCACAGCTTCGTGTGACGGGCGCCGGTGAACTCCTCGAACTGCACGAGATCGGGGCGGGATGCCGCGAGCCGGCGCGACCCGTCGATGGGCACGAACCCGTCATCGGGGCTGTGCATGAGCAGCATCGGCGTCGCCAGCTCCCCCGATCGGGCCACGAGGTCGAGTGCGACGAGGTCGATCGGCGCTGCGGCCCCGGTGAGGCCGACGCCCACGGGCGCCCCGAGGACGCCCGCCACGAGGTCGCCGAGGCCGGCCGGAAGGCCGAGCGCCGTCCCCTGGAAGCGGAGGATGTCGACCCAGTCGACCGCGGGCGAGTCGAGGACGACGCCGACGAGATGCTCGCGCACCTCCTCGGAGCGCAGCACCGCCTGCAGTGCGATCATGCCGCCCATCGACCAGCCCATGAGCACGATCTCGCGGGCGCCGCGCGCGGTCGCGAACCGCACCGCCGCGACGACGTCCTCCCATTCGGTGCCGCCGAGGCCGTAGCGGCGGTCGGCGCTCTCGGGCGCCTCGCCGTCGTTCCGGTAGGAGATGAGGAGGCTGTTCCAGCCCGCCTCGTGAACGGGCGGCACCGCCCGAAGCGCCTCGTGGCGCTTCGCGCCGCGGCCGTGCACCTGCACCACCCATCGGTCGGTCGGAGCGGCGGCGGGTACCGACCAGGCGGGCGCCGGGCCGAGCGGGGTCTGCACGACGACGTCGCGGTACGGCAGGTCGAGCTCCCAGGGGCCGAGGAAGTACCACCCGTCGATGCGCCCTCGCCGTGCCCGATCGAGACGCCCGTAGTCGACGGCGTCGATGCCGCGGATCACGACACCGCCTCGCTCCTCGTCGACGTCGGCGAGGCGGGCGTGACCGCTGTCGCCTTCGAACCAGAGCCCGTAGCGGCCGTGCATCCGCGACTCGTCGCTCGCCGCGAGCGTGATGCGGCCGGCGGCGAGGTCGACGCCGACGATCCGCACGTCGTCGTCGCGTTTCGCCTGGGGGGTGACCACCTTCCGGGCGAAGACGACCGCGGCGAACGCGGTCGCGACGGCGGTGACGACGGCGATCGCGCCGGCAACGATCCCCACGGCTGCGACCGTCGTGCCGAGGACGCGCAGTCCCGTGCTCCGCTTCGCCATCCGCCGCTGCCTCCCCTTCGACCGACGCCACTGCGAGCCGGTGCGGCGTGCCGCCGCCCCCGGCTCCGATGGAGACTCTAGTCTGCACTCGTGCCCGACCACCCGACCGTCGCCCCCGCCGAGTTCGAGAACGCGCTCGCCTCGATCCGGGCCGCCGTGCCACGTGCCGAGCTCACCGTCTCGGAGATCCCGGCGCCGGGCGGGCTGGCCCCATTCTCGGTGGCCCTGTCGGCCGACGTCTCCCCCACCCGGCACGGCGACGACTCCGAGCTCGGCACGGGTCGGTTCATCCTGCTCTACGACCCGGCCGAACCCGAGGCCTGGGGCGGCCGGTTCCGCGTCGTGTGCTTCGCACAGGCCCCGCTGGAGACCGACATCGGGCTCGACCCGTTCCTCGCCGACGTCGCCTGGTCGTGGCTCATCGACGCACTCGACGCGCGGGGCGCTCGGTACGTCGCCGCGTCGGGCACGGCCACGAAGATCCTCTCGACCGGTTTCGGCGAGCTCGCCCACCAGGGCGACGGCGCGCAGATCGAGCTGCGGGCGTCGTGGACGCCGCTCGACGCGGCGATCGGCACCCATGTGGAAGGCTGGGGAGAGTTGTTGTGCATGCTGGCGGGGCTCCCGCCTCGTGCTGAAGGGGTGACCGCACTGCCCCGCCGGAGGTCTGATCGTGGATGAGTATCGGGTGATCGAGACGCCGGGCGCGTTCGACGAGGCCGTCGACCTGCTGCTCGGGGGCGAGGGACCGATCGCGGTCGATGCCGAGCGCGCGAGCGGGTTCCGCTACTCGCAGCGCGCCTACCTCATCCAGATGTACCGGCGCGGAGCCGGGGTGTTCCTCTTCGACGCCCCCGCGGTCTCCGACTTCTCCGCCCTGGAGGACGGCATCCGCGCCGAGGAGTGGGTGCTGCACGCCGCGAGCCAGGATCTCGCGTGCCTGCGCGAGGTCGGCCTCGACCCCGACCACATCTTCGACACCGAGCTGGCGGCACGCCTCCTCGGCATGCCTCGAGTCGGACTCGCCTCGGTCGTCGAGGAACTTCTCGGCGTCAAGCTCGCGAAGGAGCACTCCGCGGCGGACTGGTCGACCCGGCCCCTCCCGCAATCGTGGCTGAAGTACGCGGCCCTCGACGTCGAGCTCCTCGTCGACGTGCGCGACCGTCTCGTCGACCGGCTCGACGAGACGGGCAAGGCCGCCCTCGCCGGGCAGGAGTTCGACGCCGTGCTGCATCGCGCCGCGAAGCCGCCGGCCGCCGAGCCGTGGCGCCGGCTGTCGGGCATCCACTCGATGCGCAGCCCCCGCAACCTCGCGGTGGCACGCGAACTGTGGGTCTCGCGCGACGCGCTCGCCTCGGAGACCGACATCGCGCCCGGGCGGCTCATCCCCGACGCATCCATCGTCGCGGTCGCGAGGGCGCTCCCCTCGACGCGTCGCGCACTCGCCGACCTCCGCGAGTTCACGGGTCGCGCCAGCCGCTCGGAACTCGATCGGTGGTGGTCGGCGATCGAGCACGGGCTCTCGACCGACGAACTGCCGGCCGTCCGCGTGCCGAGCGACGCGCCCCCGCCGCCGCGGGCCTGGGCCGCACGCAACCCCGAGGCCGACATCCGCCTGAAGGCGGCGAAGGCCGCCGTCGCGGTGATCGCGGAGCAGCTCGACATGCCGGTCGAGAACCTGCTGACGCCCGACTTCCTGCGGCGTGTCGCATGGCACCCGCCGCAGCCCGCCGACGCCGCGTCGATCGGCACCGCGCTCGCTCAGCTGGGCGCACGTCCGTGGCAGATTGAGGCAACCGCACAGATTATCGCCGATGCGTTTGTCGAGGCATCACAATCGCTCCTCGACGCGACCTCGGAGGGTTCGTAGGAACCGTCAAGCGATTCACGGGCGCCGAACACCGGTTCGTAGGATCGAAGCATCCTGATTTCGAAACGGAGCTGCAGCGTGGCTGAACGAGCTGATGTCGTGTTCGTCGACGGGGTCCGAACCCCGTTCGGACGAGCCGGTGAAAAGGGCATGT
>Ga0256799_1000408_pt1 | contig 10760 bp, 7 predicted proteins | sample MC6MC0950MT_FD_190207 | JGI IMG/M metagenome (GOLD analysis project Ga0256799, IMG submission 190207) | Metatranscriptome of enriched soil aggregate microbial communities from Iowa State University, Ames, United States - MC6-MC0950-MT... | ecosystem: Environmental > Terrestrial > Soil >... | reverse complement strand
TCTCGACCTGATCCGCTCCTGCCAGGAATCGATTCGGCAGGGGGATGCGTATCAACTCTGCCTGACCAACGAGGCGACCGCTCGCGTCGAACGGGACGCGCTGGCACTGCATCTCAGGCTGCGGACGTCCAGTCCGGCGCACCATGGAGGCTTCCTGCGTATCTCCGGGACCTCGTTGATCAGCTCGTCACCCGAGCGCTTCCTCTCGGTGTCCGCATCCGGGCGCGTGCAGACCCAACCGATCAAGGGCACTCGTCCGCGTGGCACCACGCTCGTCCGTGACCTTGAGCTCCGCGCGGAGCTGGAGGCGAGCGACAAGGAACGCGCGGAGAACGTGATGATCGTCGACCTGATGCGCAACGATCTGGCCCGGGTCTGCCGGGTGGGATCGGTCGCGGTGAGCCACCTCCTCGCGGTGGAGAGCTATCCGCAGGTGCATCAGCTGGTGAGCACGGTCGAAGGAGACCTCCTGCCCGATCTCGGCGCCGTGGATGCGGTTGCCGCGTGTTTCCCTGCCGGCTCGATGACGGGAGCGCCCAAACTGAGCGCGATGCGCATCCTCAACCGGCTCGAGAACGGTCCGCGCGGCGTCTACTCCGGCTGTTTCGGATACTTCGGACTGGACGGTGCCGCAGACCTGGCGATGGTCATCCGCAGCGTCGTCGTGCGATCCGGATCGGTCAGCATCGGCGCCGGCGGAGGGATCACCGCACTCTCCGATCCGGACGAAGAGCTCCAGGAGGTCGCTGTGAAGGCCGCGGCCCTGCTCGCCGCGGCAGGCCTGACCGTCGTCGGGAACGGATCGGACACCCCGAACGTTTAGTACTGTAAGAGACGAAATGTGTTCGTAATGAGCATGCTTCCCGCTTCTTTGCACCCGGCGACGATCGGCCGGGCGGATCACAACGAATGAGAGTCCCGTGACACAAGAGCACGATTCAGCGAGCGCGCCCATCGACGGCGCGCACTACGACTTCGCCGCCATCCAGAAGAAGTGGCTCCCGATCTGGGAAGAGCTCAAGCCGTTCGCGACGAACGACCCCGGCGACAACCGTCCTCGCAAGTACGTGCTCGACATGTTCCCGTACCCGTCCGGCGACCTCCACATGGGTCACGCCGAGGCGTACGCGCTGGGAGACGTGATCGCGCGTTACTGGCGTCAGCAGGGATTCAACGTGCTGCACCCCATCGGCTGGGACTCGTTCGGACTGCCGGCGGAGAACGCCGCGATCAAGCGCGGTCTGGATCCCAACGGATGGACCAACGACAACATCGCTCAGCAGAAGGCGAGCATGCGACGGTACGCGCCGAGCTTCGACTGGGATCGGGTACTGCAGACGAGCGACCCCGCCTACTACCGCTGGAACCAGTGGCTGTTCCTGAAGCTGTATGAGAAGGGTCTCGCCTATCGCAAGGAGAGCTCCGTCAACTGGTGTCCCTTCGACCAGACCGTTCTGGCGAACGAGCAGGTCGTCAACGGACGCTGCGAGCGCTGCGACAACCTGGTCACCAAGAAGAAGCTCACCCAGTGGTACTTCCGCATCACCGACTACGGCGACCGTCTGCTGGACGATCTGAACCAGCTGGAGGGCGCGTGGCCGTCGAAGGTCATCAGCATGCAGCGCAACTGGATCGGTCGTTCGACCGGCGCTGACGTCAACTTCAGGATCGAAGGCCGCGACGAGCCCGTGACCGTCTACACGACGCGTCCCGACACGCTGTACGGCGTGACGTTCATGGTCGTGGCGCCGGACTCCGATCTCGCCGCCGAGCTGGTGAAAGACGCACGCCCCGAGGTGAAGGCGCGATTCGACCGGTACCTCGACGAGGTCCGCGGCACGACCGAGATGGACAGGCTCAGCAGCGACCGCGAGAAGACGGGCGTGTTCCTGGAGCGTCACGCGATCAATCCGCTGACCGGTGAGAAGCTGCCGATCTGGGCGGCCGACTACGTGCTCAGCGACTACGGGACGGGTGCCATCATGGCGGTTCCCGCGCACGATCAGCGCGACTTGGACTTCGCCCGCGCGTTCGATCTGCCCGTGCGTGTGGTAGTCGACACGAATCAGCCCGTCACCGGTGCCATCCCGGTCATCCAGACCGATCCCGAGACGGGAGAGCCGATCCTGCCCGACGATCTGCCGCTGCAGAACCCGTCGGAGACCGGTGTCGCGCTGAACGGCGAAGGCCGGTTGATCAACTCCGGGCCCTTCGACGGGCTGAGCAAGTCGAACGCGATCCGTCGGATCACCGAGGCACTGCAGGGCGGCGCGCTCGGTGCGCCCGCGAAGAACTTCCGGCTGCGCGACTGGTTGATCTCCCGCCAGCGCTACTGGGGCACTCCCATCCCGATCATCCACTGCGAGAAGTGCGGTGAGGTGCCGGTGCCGGAGTCCGACCTGCCCGTGCTGCTGCCGCCGGCCGAAGGGCTGGATCTGCAGCCGAAGGGCACGAGTCCACTGGGCGCGGCCACGGACTGGGTGAACGTCACCTGCCCGTCGTGCGGTGGCCCCGCGAAAAGGGACACGGACACGATGGATACGTTCGTGGACAGTTCGTGGTACTTCCTGCGGTTTCTGTCGGTAGGCGACGACACCCGAGCCTTCGATCCCGCAGAGGCCGAGAAGTGGGCGCCTGTCGACCAGTACGTCGGCGGTGTGACCCACGCCATCCTGCATCTGCTCTACTCGCGGTTCATCACCAAGGTGCTGTTCGATCTGGGTTACCTGAGCTTCACGGAACCGTTCACGGCGCTACTCAACCAGGGCCTGGTGCTGATGGACGGCTCAGCCATGAGCAAGTCGCGCGGCAACCTGGTGAAGCTCTCCGAGCAGCTGGATGAGCACGGTGTCGACGCCGTGCGCGTCACCATGTCGTTCGCGGGTCCGCCGGAAGACGACATCGACTGGGCCGACGTGTCTCCGTCGGGGAGCGCCAAGTTCCTGGCGCGGGCATGGCGTGTGGCCAACGACGTGACGAGCTCTCCGGATGTCGTCTGGAAGGACGGCGACAACGCGCTGCGCCGGGCGACGCACCGTTTCCTGGCGGACGCTCCCGGTCTCGTCGAGGCGTTCAAATTCAACGTCGTCGTCGCCCGTCTGATGGAACTCGTCAATGCGACGAGGAAGACCATCGACACCGGTGCGGGTCCGGCCGATCCGGCTGTCCGTGAGGCCGCAGAGGTCACCGCTATGGCATTGAACCTGTTCGCGCCGTACGTCGCGGAGGAGATGTGGTCGATGCTCGGCTATCAGCCGTCCGTCGCCCTCGCCCAGTGGCGCAAGGCCGATCCGACACTGCTCATCGACGAATCGGTCACGGCCGTGATCCAGGTCGACGGCAAGGTGCGCGACCGCTTGGAAGTGTCGCCGAAGATCTCGTCGGAGGACCTCGAGAAGCTCGGACGCTCCTCCGAGTCGGTGAAGCGCTCTGTGGCGGATCGCGAGATCGTGAACGTGATCGTTCGCGCTCCTCGGTTGGTGAACATCGCCACTCGCCCCAGGTCGTAGGCTTCTCGCCGGCGACCCGGCGACGGTAGCTGCGCAGCGGCGGTCCTCCACAGCGGAGGGCCGCCGCTCGTCATTCCACGGATGCATCCCCACGGCGCATCGCGGCGCGACGCGTTCCTAGCGTGGAGGGATGCGACACCGAGCAGCACACCAGCCGGGTCACGACGTCGGGGCGGTCGACCGTCCCGACGTCGTCCCGTCAGTCGATCCCGCTCGAGAGCTCGACTCGCTCCCGGTATCGCGGTCGATACGATTTCGGCTCGGTGTCGGCGCCGCCATCGTCGTCGTGATCGCGGCGATGGCGGTCGCCGTCGTGATGAGCGCCGCAGCCAGCCGAGGTGCGTCGACCGAGGTGAGCTCCACACCGTCCTCCGACGCAGCGGACACAGGCGGGGACACGTCGCCTCCGGGTGACCAGGACGGCGAATCCAGCGGAGGAGAAGTGCTGGTCCACGTCCTCGGGGCGGTGAGGCGACCGGGACTCGTTTCGCTCGGCGCGGGCGCTCGCGTCGTCGACGCGGTCGCCGCCGCGGGTGGTCTCACGGAGGACGCGGAGCAGTCGGGAATCAATCTCGCGCGTCTCGTCGCCGACGGCGAGCAGCTCCGCGTTCCTCGCATCGGTGAGGTGCTGCCTGAGCCTCCGGCCGGAGCCGGAACAACGCCGGGAACGACGAACGGCGGCGATCCGGTGATCGATCTCAACTCGGCGAGCCAGGAGCAGTTGCAGACCCTGCACGGCATCGGTCCGGCACTTGCGGCGCGCATCCTCGACTGGCGGCAGGCGAACGGACGCTTTTCGAAGGTCTCGGACCTGATGAACGTCACCGGGATCGGTCAGAAGCTCTTCGACGGACTCAAAGACAGGGTCAGGGTGTGACGATAGACCTCCGTCTCCTCCTTCCCGCCGCCTCAGCGTGGCTCGTCTCGGCGCTGGTCGTCGCCGTTCCGCACACCGCGGCGGCATCCTCACTCGTCGCGTGGACGATCGCGGGAGGGATGACCGTGCTGCTCGCCACACTCGCGCTCTCGGGCGCTGTTCGACGCAGAGGGAGCTGCTTCGGTGATGGAGGCAGGCTCGGCCACACAGCGAGGCTCGGCGGCGCGGCGAAGCTCGTTCGCGCGGTGCGGGTCGGATGGACAGGCGCGGCTCTCTCGGTCGTCAGTGCTGCTCTCGCGCTGACTGCGGTGGCGATCGATGCTCCGCGGCGATCGCCGGCGGCGCTTCAAGCCGCAGTGCTCTCGGGAGACCGGGTGACGCTCACTGTCAGGATCGATTCGGCTGCCCGGGCGATCAGCGCGGGCTTCGATGGCGGACGCCGATGGATGTGGGAGGGCACCGCAGAGGGAGCACGTATCGACTCCGAGGACATTCCGCTAAGTGTTCCGGTGACCGTGATCGCCGCGATGCCGACAGATCGCGTGCGCACGATCGCGCTCGGAAGCGTCATCGACGTGACGGGTGGGGTACGCGCCACCGACCCCGGATCTGCGACGTCCTTTCTCGTCATGGCGGGCGACAGTGCTCGCATCCGCGAAAGCCCTCCGTGGTGGACCGCCTGGGCAACGCCGCTCAGAGACGGCTTCGCGAGGGCGGCCACGCACCTGCCGGGCGACGGGGGTGCGCTTCTGCCCGGACTCTCCGTCGGAGACGTGACAGCCGTCGATTCCGGTCTCGATCAGGCGATGAAGTCCAGCGCGCTGAGCCATTTGACCGCGGTCTCGGGCGCCAACTGCGCACTCGTGACGGGCCTCGTGTTCTTCGGATGCGCGGTACTCGGTTTCGGCAGGCGCGTCAGGGTGGTCGTGGCGCTCCTGGCGTTGTCGGGATTCGTCGTGCTCGTCACGCCGGGAGCCAGCGTGGTGAGGGCAGCGGCCATGGCGGTGGTCGTGCTGATCGCGCTCGCCCGAGGGCGTCCCGTCGGTGGGATCCCGGTTCTCGGGTTGGCCGTTCTCGTCCTGCTGATCCATGATCCGTGGGTCTCGCGCGACTACGGCTTCGCTCTGTCGGTCCTCGCCACGGGCGGGCTACTGACGCTGTCGGGTCCGCTCTCTCAGGTCTTCCAACGATGGATGCCGCGCGCAATCGCCGTCGTGCTCGCCGTACCGCTCGCAGCGCAGCTGGCGTGTCAGCCCGTGCTGCTCATGCTCGCACCGAGTCTGCCGCTGTATGGTGTGGCGGCCAATCTGCTCGCCGAACCCGCGGCACCACTCGGCACTGCAGTCGGCCTGGCGGCCTGTCTGGCGCTTCCGATAGCACCCCATCTCGGAGAAGCGCTGGCCTGGCTGGCATGGCTTCCCGCCGCCTGGATCGCTGCGATCGCGAGGTGGGCAGCGGAAGCGCCCGCATCCAGCCTGCCCTGGCCGGAGGGAGTGGTCGGTGTGGTTCTCTGCATCGCAGCCACCATTGCGATCGGCGTTCTGGTGTTGGCAGCGACCCGGCGCCGCGGGCCACGAACGTTCCCCGCCCGGGTGACCACCGGCCTCCTCGGCTTCACTCTGATCGTCGGAGCCGGGATCTACGCGGGCAGCCTCGGCGGAGACAGGATCGGTCGGGAGCTGGGGATACCCGACGACTGGCAGATCGCCGTTTGCGACGTGGGTCAAGGGGATGGGCTTCTCGTCCGCGACGGGGGACATGTCGCCATGATCGACGTCGGGAGGGAACCGGCTCCCGCGGCAGCCTGTCTCGAGCGTCTCGGTGTCGATCGGGTCGAGCTGCTCGTCCTGACTCACTACGACGCCGATCATGTCGGGGGAGTGTCGGCCGTCACCGGGCTCGCCTCATCCGCGATCGTCGGAGAGACGGCGCGCGACAGCGACGAGAAGACCCTGGAGGCTCTCCGCGCGGCCGGCGTGAGAGTCGTTACGGGAACTGCCGGGATGGTCGGCACTCTCGGCGCGCTTCGCTGGCGCATCCTGTGGCCGCCCGCACCGACAGGTGGTTGGTCCACTCTGACCGGGAACGCGGGAAGCGTCACGATCGAGTTCGAAGGAAACGGGATGCGCTCCGTCTTCCTCGGAGACCTTGGTGAAGAAGCGCAGGACAGCATGCTGGAACTGGACGGGATTCGGAAAGTCGACGTCGTGAAGCTCGCTCACCACGGATCCGCCGACCAGAGCGAATCGCTGTATCAGCGGCTGGGAGCCGCGCTCGCGCTCGTCTCGGTCGGCGACGAGAACGGGTACGGACATCCGACGTCGAAGGCACTGGACATGCTCGCTCGCGCAGGGACGGCGATCGCGAGGACAGACAGACAAGGCCTCATCCTGGTCTCGCCGGGGGCGACTCCGGGCACGATCTCGGTCTGGAGCGAACGGCAGGTGACGTCACACGCGTCGAACGGATCGCCCGAGTCCGGCGATGACGGAGGTCGACCGTATGCTGGTTCGGACGGAGGCGATCAGTGGCAGCACGAACCAGCAGCAAGACCAACGCGGGCAAGGGGCGGGCCCCGGCAGCGTCCATCCCTCAACTCACCTGGAACCAGGTGCGCCCGGCGCCCGTGGTGCTCGTATCGGGTACCGAGGTCTTTCTGGCCGAAAGGTCGATCCGCTCGCTGCGAGAGATTCTCAAAGCGGAAGATCCGAGTCTCGAGATCAGCGACATCGCGGCGAACGACTACGCGCCAGGTGAGCTGCTCACTCTCGCCAGCCCCTCCCTGTTCGGCGAACCGCGTCTGATCCGGGTGGAGGCGGTCGAGAAGTGCAACGACGTCTTTCTCACCGAGATGCTCGACTACCTTCAGACACCAGCCGAAGGGACAGTCGTCGTACTCCGACACGGCGGCGGCGTACGAGGCAAGAAGTTGCTCGACGCGATCCGTGCGGGTCAGGGCGGGGGCATTGAGATCGTCTGCACGGAGCTCAAACGGGACTCAGAGAAATACGAGTTCGCGACCGCCGAGTTCGCAGCCGCCGGAAAGAAGATCACGCCCGGAGCGCTCCGAGCGGTCACGTCGGCGTTCGCCGATGACCTAGCCGAACTCGCCGGCGCCTGCCAGCAGCTCATCGCCGACACCGCCGCGGAGATAACCGAGAGCACGGTCGACAAGTACTACGGCGGCCGGGTCGAGACCAACGCGTTCCAGGTCGCCGATTCGGCCATCGCAGGTCGACACGGCGAGGCACTCGTCACCATGCGGCACGCTCTCGCCTCGGGAGCCGATCCGGTACCGATGGTCGCCGCCTTCGCCAGCAAGATCCGCACCATGGCGAAGCTGTCCGGTGCGCGAGGTGGATCCGGTCAGTTGGCGCAACAGTTCGGCCTCGCTCCGTGGCAGGTCGATCGCGCCCGCCGTGACCTCCAAGGCTGGACGGAAGACGGACTCGGCAGATGCATCGAAGTGCTCGCCGAGACGGACGCGAACGTCAAAGGTGGAGGGCGCGACCCGGTGTTCGCCCTCGAGCGCATGATCCGCATCGTCAGTGCGCGCGGCGGCATCTGACATACCGAGGGGCGAGCCCACAAACGTGAAGAGCCCCCATCGATACGATGGGGGCTCTTCGCAGCGCGGACGAGCCGCGGATGACTCTGTGCCTAGAGGCTCGCGACCTGCTTGGCGATGGCCGACTTGCGGTTCGCTGCCTGGTTCTTGTGGATGACGCCCTTGCTGGCGGCCTTGTCGAGCTTCTTGGTGGCGACCTTCAGCGCCGAGGTCGCCTTGTCTTTGTCACCGGCGACGACAGCCTCGCGCGCGGCGCGAACGGCGGTCTTGACCTCGCTCTTGACGGCCTTGTTACGCTCCTGGGCCTTCTTATTGGTACCGATGCGCTTGATCTGCGACTTGATGTTTGCCACGTGTGGTTACTTTCGTTCGGAGTGAGTTACGGATGTGCCGCTCAGCGAGAGAGGGCGCCTTGCGGCATCGTGCGGACGAACCCACACGCAAGCCAACAAACAACTTTACCAGTGCGCGAGCCCTGAACCAAACGAGCCGTCAGATTCGAGCGCCCGCGTAGCCCGCCAGCAGTTCGTCGACGAGGCTGGGGCCGTTCGGCTCCCAGCCGAGGTCGATGCGAGCGCGGGTTCCTCGGGCCTGCTGATCGAGGAGGAGCGCGTCCGCGAGACCCTCACCGAGCCGCGAGCGCGTGTCGTCGACCGAGCTCACCTGCACTCGGCCGTCGAGGCCGGCGGCTGTCGCAGCCGCAGTGCCGAGCTCCCGCACCGTCGGATTGACTCCGCTGGCGCCGATGAATCGCGAGCCGGACTGTCCCTGCTCGAAGGCGAGCACGTAGAGGGCGGCGAGATCGTCGACGTGAACCGTGGCCCAGTGCTGAGATCCGTCGCCGATGAGCTCGAGAGAGGGAACGACGCCCGAACCTCGGGGCGCATCCGCGATCACGGTTGCAAGTCCCTTGCCATGGCCGTAGACGATCGACGGCACGACGACGGTCGTGCGGACGCCCTCCGCCAAGAGCACCCGCTCCTCGTTGGCGCCGCGCCATGACGTCAGCGCGGGCGGCTGCAGCGGGGAGTCCTCCGTGATGTCCTGGTTCGATCCGTAGCTCCAGATACCGCCGGTGTGCACGAACGGCTTGTCGCTGCCCTCGAGGCCCCGGAGAACCGCATCGATGAAGACCGGATCCACATCTTTGCCCGAGGCCAGGTGGATGACCCCGTCGCTCGCGAGCGCGATCTGGGCGATGAGGTCAGCATCCGTCGCGTCGCCGACGATCGCCGTCGCACCGGCTTCGGAGACGATGGCGGCCTTCGCGTCGCTTCTCACGAGTGCGGTCACCGAGTGGCCTTCGGCCAGGAGGCGGGGGAGGACGGATGAACCGATGTAGCCGGTCGCGCCGGTCAGAAAAATGCTCATACGCGTATGCAACGTGCTCTGCGGACAGCCATTCCCGATCCGAACGGCGGTGATCGGCCGGGCGTAGGCTCGATCCATGACACGCAACGCATCCATCGCAATCGTTAATGCCTATGTAGTACCTGTCGCCGGGGACCCGATCGAGGCGGGAACCGTTCTCATCGAGAACGGCACCATCTCAGCGGTCGGAAACGATGTGGCGATCCCCGACGGGATCGAGACGATCGATGCCGCCGGCAAGTGGGTTCTGCCCGGTTTCGTGGAGTCCCACGGTCACGTCGGAATCCACGAGGAGGCGAACGGATGGGCGGGCGACGACACGAACGAGATGACGACGCCGAACACCGCGGCGGTACGCGCGATCGATGCGATCAACATCGACGACGAGGGATTCCGCGACGCGCTCTCGGGCGGTGTGACCTCGATCGTCGTCAAGCCGGGTTCCGGCAACCCGATCGGCGGCCAGACCGTCGCCATCAAGTCGTGGGGCGGTCGCACCATCGACGAACAGGTCATCAGCGAGAGCGTGAGCGTCAAGTCGGCTCTCGGCGAGAACCCGAAGCGCGTCTACGGGGACAAGAAGGTGACTCCGAGCACGCGCCTGGGCGTCGCGATGATCATCCGCGAGGCATTCGTGGAGGCGCAGAACTACCGTGCGCAGCGCGACGAGGCGCAGAAGGACGGCAAGTGCTTCGCACGCGACCTCGCGAAGGAGACGCTCGTGCGGGTGCTCGACGGCGAACTCGCCTGGGACCAGCACACGCATCGTCACGACGACATCGCAACGGCCATCCGGCTCGCCGACGAGTTCGGGTATCGGCTTGTCGTGAACCACGGGACCGAGGGGCACAAGGTCGCCGATGTTCTCGCCGAGCGCGACATCCCGGTCATCTTCGGTCCGCTCTTCACGTCGCGTTCGAAGGTGGAGCTGCGCGATCGCAACATCTCCAACCTGGGCAAGCTGGCTGCGGCGGGTGTACGTGTCGCCATCACGACGGATCACCCCGTCGTGCCGATCAATTTCCTCGTGCACCAGGCGTCGCTCGCCGTGAAGGAAGGGCTGCCGCGCGACACGGCCATCGAGGCGCTGACCGTGAACCCCGCATCGTTCCTGCGACTGGATGAGCGGATCGGCTCGCTCACACCCGGTCTCGACGGCGACGTCGTGATCTGGTCGGGTGACCCGCTCGACGTGAACTCCCGCGCCGAGCGTGTGTTCATCGAGGGGTCCGAGGTGTATCGCTGGGAGGGCGACCGCGGAGTCGTCGTGGAGCGGTCCGAGCGGTTCGCCTGACTCCGCTCTCCGGCCCCGGGCTCGAATAGGGTTGCGGGGCCCGGTCGTGGGAGAATCGGAACACAATGTCTCCACGAGCTCTGAAGGCCCTCGAGCCCGCCGCGACCGATCCGGCGTTCATCCGCAATTTCTGCATCATCG
>Ga0256799_1000394_pt1 | contig 10907 bp, 11 predicted proteins | sample MC6MC0950MT_FD_190207 | JGI IMG/M metagenome (GOLD analysis project Ga0256799, IMG submission 190207) | Metatranscriptome of enriched soil aggregate microbial communities from Iowa State University, Ames, United States - MC6-MC0950-MT... | ecosystem: Environmental > Terrestrial > Soil >... | reverse complement strand
CGAACAGACCCAGACCGATCAGCGCACATTCGATGCGATCGCCAGCCGTGAAGGCGGTCGCGAACACCTGGGCGGAGGCCGAGGCACTGCGTGCGGAGGCGCACGAGGCCGAAGAACGGGCAGCTGCACTTCGCCGCGCCGCAGTTCGTGCGCTACTCACCGAGGAACACATGAGCCAGGCCGAGGCTGGCGCCGTACTCGGTCTCTCCAAGCAGCGCGTTCAGCAGCTCGCGTCCTAGCGACTGGAGGGCAGCTCTGCGAGCAGTCCGTACGCAGGCGAGAGGTGCTCGCCGGTGATGAGACCCGCGAGCAGCTCTCCGACGAGCGGACCCATCGTGAGTCCGCCGGCTCCGAATCCGGCGTTGACGTAGACGCCGGGCATCCCGGCGAGACCGCCCACCGCGGGCAGTTCGCCGTCGGGCATCGGCCGCAACCCCACGCGAGTCTCGATGAGCGTCGCATCGGCGAGCCCCGGAGCGAGCGAGAGTGCATCCTCCAGAACCTGCCGTTGGCCTTCTGCTGTGACTCGCGGGTCGAAGCCGCTGCCCGTCTCGCGGGTCGCGCCGACGACGACGCGCGAGTCGTCGAACGCGACGAGGTAGTGCCCGGCCACCGGATGCACGGACGGCCACGACCGCGTGTCCGCATCCCGTACCCGCAGGTGCGTGATCTGTCCGCGCTGCGGCTGCACCCCGACGCTCGTCCCGAGCGGTTCGAGAACGCGGTCCGTCCAAGCGCCGGCGGCGATGACCACGGAGTCTGCCTCGAAGACGCGTCCCTCGACCTCGACCGCGCAGGCACGCGCATCCGTCGGCCGAAGGGATGCGGTTCCCGGAACGACGACGGCGCCGAACGATTCTGCTGCCCGGAGGAGGCCCGCCCGGAGAGATCTGCCGTCGACGCGAGCACCGCCCGAGATGAGCAGCGCGTCGAAATCGGGAGCGAGGGGAGGGAACAGCTCTCGGGCGCGAGTGCCACCGATGCGGGCGACCTCTCCGATCGTTCGCGCATCCGCTGAGCGTTCGGTCAGACGAGCCTCGACCTCATCGAGCACCGAGTCGCTGCGATTGACCATCAGAGCGCCGGTTCGCCGGTAGCCGATGTCGTGCACCCCGGATTCGGCCAGTCGGGCGATCAGCTCGTCGTAGTGGTCGGCGGAGGCTGCGTAGAGACGGTAGAACTCACCGTCGACGGAGGTGCTCCACGGCTGGATGATGCCGGCTCCGGCGGCGGTGGCGCGTCCGTCGAGCTCAGCTTCGATCATCGTGACTCCGACGCCTCGACGCGCGAGCGAGTATGCGGTCGCGGCGCCGGCGACACCCGTTCCGACGACGATCGCTGTGGTGGTCATTCCGCTCCTCACGTCCAGGTCTCGCCCGGAGGGTTGCGCGGTTCGGCCGCGTCACCTGCGAGATGCGTCGACCGCGGCAGGGGTCGGGCGAGCTCCTTCGGCGCGTGTTCCTCGGGCCGGAAACCGATTCCCTGATCGTCGGCGATCCCGAAGACCTCGGCGCCGTCGGCGGAGATCCCCCAGACGATGTGGTGACCAGGGTCGCGCAGGGCGTGCACCGCCTCGATGAGACGGGCCGCGTCAGCGGGCGCGAACCAGGTGTCGGGACCCGATCCTGCGGCCGGATCGGGGTTGAAGGCGCAGATCCGCGCGGAGATGACGCTCATCCCGTAACGGTCCGCATACATGCTTCCGAGGGCTTCCATCGCAGCCTTCGAGACGCCGTAGAAGCCTGCGGGACGCGGGATGAGCGTGCGGGTGCCGCTCGCATCCTCGATCGTCCACATCCCCACCGCATGGATGGAGCTCGCGAGCATGACCCGCTGCACTCCGGCGATCCGGGCGGCCTCGAGAACGACCTGCGTGCCCTCGATGTTCGCGTGGAGGAGGTCCTTCCAGGCGGTCTCGGTCGGGATGCCGGCGAGGTGCACGACGGTCTGGACGTCTGCGAACGCCGAGCCGAGTGCTTGACCGTCCGCGATGTCGATCCGGCGAACGTCGTCCCCGGGTTGGGCTCCGTCAATCTCCGTCGCGTCGATGAGCACGAACTCGCGGTCCGGCTTGCGCAGAAGCGGCAGCACCGCGCTTCCGATCGTGCCGGCTGCACCGGTGATCGCGATTCTCTCCACGGCGGATCCCTCCCCAAGGTCGTCTGAGGACGAGTCTTGCACGGCCGCCATCGCAGTGCAGGGGGTGGCGATGACCGGCGTCAGGCGGTATGGGCACTCCGTAGCAGCTCATAGACGGCGAAACAAGTTCTTGCGCTCGGCGCAGATGCTCCCATAGGTTAGGTAAGGCTTACCTAGGTAAGCCTTACCTAACCACACCAGAGCATCAGCGGGACGGCGCCTAGGCCGTTCCGCTCACAGGAGCGCCATGAGACCATCGAGTCCGCCGTCAGAAACCCGACCGTCGCCGAGTCGCGGCAAACGGATGCTCGCCGCCGCAGTGGCGGTCGCCCTCACGTCGATCGGACTCACGTCGGTCGCTGCGACGCCGGCGATGGCGGCCGGCGCTGCCGTTTCGGCGCCGTCGGTACCCGCCGCAGGCGGAACCATCACCGTCACCGGTAGCGGTTTCGCAGCGGACGGCGTCGGGATCTATCTCGGCCTCGGCCCTGCCGGTCTGCCCGGGTTCTACCTCGGTGCGAACAGCCTGGTGCCGACCGAGACGATCTGGATCGCCGCCGGTCTCAGCGAGGTCGCGAGCGGAACCGCGCGACAGGCGCCGATGGGTGCGGATGGCAGCTTCTCGGTCTCCATCTCGGTTCCTGCGTCCAGCTCAGGCACTCCGGCGTACGCGCTCTACACCTCGAAGGCCCACGGACAGGGGTTCAGCGATACCTCGCAGAACACTACGACGGCGCTGACCTATGCCGCTCCCCAGCCCACGGAGACGACAACCTCCCTGAACGCTTCGTCGACGACGGTCGAGGAAGGCGGCCAGGTCACGCTCACCGCGAGCGTCACTCCCGAGGCCGCCGGAAGCGTGGCGTTCACGGATGGCGCCGCCACCATCGGCAGTGCTCAGGTGGCCGACGGATCGGGCGTTCTGACGACCTCGTCGCTGGATGTCGGTGCGCACGAGATCGTCGCTGTGTTCAGTCCGTCCGACACCTCGGCCTTCGCCGCGAGTTCGTCCGAGCCGGTCTCAGTGACGGTCACCGCCAAGGTCGCGCCCGTGAGCGCATCCGTTGTCGTGTCACCCTCCCAGGGCATTGACCCGGCGGGCGCGAACCTCACGGTCTCCGGTTCGTCGTTCAAGCCGACCGGTTCCGGTGTCTTCGGCGTCTACGCCGGCATCGGCCCGAAGTCGGCTCTGTCCGACCCGAGCTGGTTCCTGAACGCCGCCCACTTCGCGAACGTGAAGTGGGTCAGCTCGATCGGCGCCGACGGCACATTCTCGACCACGCTCACCGGCGTCAAAGCCGTGTTCACCTCCAACGGTTCGCAGGTCGACTGCACCGTCGTCGAATGCGGGATCGTCACGATGGCTGCGCACGGATCCACCGACCGCTCGCAGGACACCTACACGCCCGTCTCGTTCGCTTCGCCGAGCACAGGCCCCATCTCGACGCTGCTCACGCTGAGGACTTCAACCGCGAGCACGAACCCGGCCGCCGGTGTGGATGTGACGGTCACCGTCTCTCCGGCCGCACCGGGAACCGTGACGATCTTCGAGGGCGCGACATCCGTGCAGCGTGTCGGTCTCAGCGCGGCGGCGGGTCCGACTCCGCTCGCGTCGAATCTCCGACTGATCAACGGTTCGGTGACAACGCACATCGCCGGGCTCGCAGTCGGTGCACGAACGCTGAGCGCCGCCTTCACACCCGACGACCCGTCGGCGTTCGCACCGGCTGCCGCTTCGCCGATCGTGGTGACCGTTACGGAGTCGTCGACCGGCTCGGGAACGCCGACCACCACGCCGAGCGCTGTGACACCGGCGACCGCTGCCGTAGAGCCCGTCTGCGTCGCTCGTTCGGTCAGCGGAGCCACACTCGACTGGGGGATCAAGTCGAGCTTCCGCAACTACATCTCGGGCGGAATCGCCAACGGGTCGTGGACACTCTCGGGGGTCACCTACGGCAGCGGCCAGTACTCGTGGAGCGGAGGGAACGGCAGCTATAACGCCGTCGCCGACAAAGGAACGGTACGTTTCCCCGGCAGCGTCGCCTTCACGGGACACGGTGGCGTGCTGAATCTCGTGATCTCGAACATCGCGCTCCGCATCAGCGGTGGGAGCAGCGCGACGATCGTCGCCGACGTGCACTCCACCGACATGAACGGGGCCCCGAGCGACTATTCCGGGGTGTCGTTCGCAACGGTCTCGCTGGCGGGAGGATCCTCGAGCGGGTCGCTCACCGCATCCGGTGCGCCGACCGTGCTGACGGCGGACGGGGCCAAGGCGTTCGCCGGCTTCTACAACGCCGGTGACGCCCTGGACCCGGTGTCGTTCGCGGTGCCTCTCGGCGGGGATGTGGCATGCGACGGCACCACGGCGAGCGGTCTCGCGATTACGGGCGGGGGCGACACCGGAGGATGGCCGCTGCTCGGCGGCCTGATGGTTCTGGTCGGTATCGCTGCCGTCGTCGCTGTACGTCGACGCACCACGGGTCACCCCGCGGTGGCCGCTTCATCCGCGCTGTGACGAGACCGATCCCGACCCGGTCCGCGGGCGGCGCTGCGAGCGTCGCCCGCGGTCTGCGGTCTGCCCGTGTCGCATCGGCTGCTCTCGCCGCAGCCGTGGCTCTCGTGCTCTCCGGCTGCGGGGTCGGGGTCGAGAACGCCCCAGCGCCGCCGGTATCGAGCGCCCCGGTGAAGCCGTCACCGGATGCCCGTGCGGGCCTGCAAGACCCTCGCACGATCACCGGTCCCTCCACGGCGGCCAGCGTGTCCGAGGTCGTCCCGATCCAGAAGCGCTCCTCGCCGAAACTCCCTGTGACGCTGACGGATGCGTCAGGAACGGCGGTCACCGTGTCGGATGCCGATCGCATCCTCGCACTCGACATCTATGGCACTCTCGCCGAGACGGTCGTCGGTCTGGGTCTCGGGGACAGGCTCGTCGGTCGTGGTTCCTCGAACACGCTCGAGTCGATGAAGGCCCTTCCGCTCGTGACGCAGAACGGTCACGAGCTCAACGGCGAGGCGGTGCTCGCGCTGCGGCCGACACTCGTTCTGACCGACACCACGCTCGGGCCGCGAGAGGTGCAGGATCAGCTGCGCGCATCCGGTGTCACCGTGGTGTTCTTCGATCCGAAGCGAAGTATCTCGACCATCGGATCGCAGGTCGAGTCCGTGGCGCATGCGGTCGGGCTCGATGCTCTCGGACGCAAGCTCGCGGCTCGGATCGCAACCGAGCTGGTCGACGCGAAGGAGAGGATCGCAGCGATCGCGCCGACGGACGAGCGTGAGAAGCCGCGCATCGCTTTCCTGTACGCGCGAGGAACGGCCGGCGTCTTCTTCCTCTTCGGCAAGGGGATGGGGCCGGACGACCTGATCGGCGCCATCGGTGGCATCGATGTCGCCACGGCGGCGGGAATCACCGGCAGCAAGCCGGCGAACAGCGAAGCCCTGCTGGCAACGAATCCGGACGTCTTCCTGATGATGACCGACGGCCTCGCTTCGACGGGCGGCATCGACGGTCTCCTCAAACGACCGGGCGTCGCCGACACCGCGGCAGGACAGCACCGGCGCGTCGTCGACATGGCCGATGGCCAGGTGCTGTCGTTCGGGCCGACGACGCCTGCCGTGCTGCTGTCTCTCGCCGACGCGATCTACCGGCCAGGCGCCGCGCGATGAGCGCTGTCGCCCGGGCGAGCAGCCGACGGCTGCCCGTCATCGGCGGGATGCTCGTACTGCTCCTCGCGGTGCTTCTCGTCTCAGCGGCGCTCGGGCAGTTCTCGGTGTCTCCCGCCGAGATCATCGGGTCGTTCGCGCGAAAGCTCGGACTCGCGCCGGCCGCTCCGGGAACCGCCGCCTACGCAGATGGGGCGCTCTGGAACATCCGGTTCCCGCGTCTCGCGCTCGGCGTCGTGGTGGGTGCAGCGCTCGGGGTGGCCGGTGCGCTCATGCAAGGAGTGTTCGCGAATCCCCTCGCCGAGCCGGCCGTGGTGGGCGTCTCGGCGGGATGCGCGGTCGGCGCGTGCACCGTCATCGTGCTCGATCTGCGCTGGCTCGGACCGGCGACGGTACCAGCCGCCGCGTTCGTGATGGGGGTGCTGACAACGGCGCTCGTCTACGGTCTCTCGCGCGCTCGCGGCCGAACCCAGGTGCTGATGCTCGTGCTCACGGGTATCGCGGTGAACGCCGTCGCCAACGCGATCATCGCGTTCCTGGTGTTCAGTGCCGACACCGCGAGCCGCGAACAGGTCACCTTCTGGCAGCTCGGCTCCCTCAACGGAGCCACCTGGACGGCAGTGGCTGTCACGCTTCCTCTGCTGCTGGCCGGTGTCGCCGGAGCGTGGATGCTCGCCCGCCGTCTCGATGCCCTCGCCCTCGGCGAGAGAAGCGCCCGGCATCTCGGCGTCGATGTCGAGCGGGTTCGGCTGTGGGCGATCCTCATCGTCGCGCTCCTCACCGCCGCTGCGGTCTCGTACGCCGGGATCATCGCCTTCGTCGGCCTGATCATCCCGCACCTTCTCAGGCTGCTGATCGGTCCGTCGCACGGTGCCCTCATCCCGGCGAGTGCCATCGGTGGTGCACTGCTGATCAGCGGCTCCGACCTGGTGGCGCGTACGGCCATCCCGTTCGCCGACCTTCCCATCGGCATGTTCACCGCACTGGTCGGTGGACCGGTGTTCTTCGTGCTTCTGCGGCGCACGATCGGGGCGAAGCAGGCTCAAGCGTGAACGGCGCGTGGATGCGCAGCGTCGACTACTCCGTCGGCGGACGTCGGCTGCTCCACGGTGTCGACCTCGCGGTCGAGCCGGGTGAGCTCGTTGCACTGATCGGTCCGAACGGCGCCGGCAAGTCGACCGCGCTGGCGGTGCTGGCCGGTGATGTGCGGCCGGATGCGGGCGACGTGCGCCTGGACGACCGCGACGCCGCGACCATCCGCATCGCCGAGCTGGGACGGCTTCGGAGCGTGCTCCTCCAGCAGAAGGGGGTCGCGTTCTCCTATCCGGTGCGTGACGTCGTCGCGATGGGCCGGATGCCCTGGGCCCGAGATGCGTCGTACGACGACGACGAGATCGTCGCCGATGCGCTCGCCCGCACGGATACCGGTCACCTGGCCGACCGTGATGTCACGACGCTGTCCGGCGGCGAGCTGGCCAGGGTGGCGCTCGCCAGGGTGCTTGCCCAGCGGTGCCGGGTGGTCCTGCTCGACGAGCCGACCGACGCGCTCGACATCGGTCACCAGGAGCAGGTTCTCGCGCTCGCCGCCGGTCTCGCCGCCGACGGATGCGCTGTGCTCGCCGTGCTGCACGACCTCGGCCTCGCCGCCGCCTACGCGGACCGTGTCGTGCTCCTTCGCGACGGACGCGTGGTGGCGGACGGGCCGCCTCGCGATGTGCTCACCGGCGAGCTGCTCAGCGAGGTCTACGCGCATCCGGTCGAGGTGATCGAGCATCCCCGAACCGGTGCGCTGCTCGTGCTGCCCGTACGCGACCGGACCGCTCTCAGAGGTCTCGGGTAGCCTGAAACGATGAACTGGTGGATCGTCGGCGGGATCGTGTTCGTCGTCGTACTCGTGGTCGTCGCGGCGAGACTCGGCTGGATCGACCTGTCCAACAAGACCGAGCGCTCCGGCGGTTCGTCGAGCAGCATCGTCGGAATCGGGGACGAGGTGTTCGCTCCGACCCGGCACGAAGCACAGGTCGAGCTCGACCGTCAGACCGTGCTCCCCGCACCGGCTCCGGTGGCCGGCGACGGCGACAAGGGCATCTGGGACGGCAAGATCCGTATCGACGTCAGCGCCGAGAACAGCAGCAGCCAGGGCAGCGACGACGGCCGCGGCGCCTAACCGTTGCGCGTGAGCAGATCCTGGTACTCGGGATGCTCGCCGAGCCAGTGCCGCACGTACGGGCACGACGCCACCACACGAAGGTCGGAGTTCTCCCGCACATCGTCGAGCGCCTGCTGCACGAGTGTCGATGCGAGGCCCTTCTCGCGTTGATCCCGGTCGATCTCCGTGTGGGTGAAGTCGATCGCGCCGTCTTCGAGCACGTACTCCGCGATCCCGATCCGCTCCCCGTCACGGAGGAGTTCGTAACGTGACGCCTGCGGTTCTTTGACAACGGTGAGAGTCATGCCGTCAGGCTAACCCGCGGACTGAGAGAATGGTTCCCATGCCCGACGACGCCACTGCAGTGGATGCGGTTCCTGCCTCGCTCTGGCATCCGGAGTCTCCGAGCCGCATCGTGCGCGCGGACAACCTGGGCATCGTCGCCGGGCTGCCCGACGCATCCTTCACCCTCATCTACCTCGACCCGCCGTTCAACACGGGACGATCGCAGGCGCGGCGCAGCACCACATCCGTTCGCTCCGACGGTGGTGCGGGAAGCGTGACCGGGTTCAAGGGCCGCAGCTACGAACGCATCAAAGGGGACTTGCTCAGCTACGACGACAGGTTCGACGACTACTGGGAGTTTCTGGAGCCGCGACTGATCGAGGCGTGGCGTGTGCTGGCGGACGACGGAACGCTGTATCTGCATCTCGACTACCGCGAAGCGCACTACGCGAAGGTGCTGCTCGACGCGCTGTTCGGTCGGGAGTCGTTTCTCAACGAGATCATCTGGGCGTACGACTACGGTGCGAAGTCGAAGAACCGCTGGCCGACCAAGCACGACACGATCCTCGTCTACGTGAAGAATCCCGACAACTACTACTTCGATTCGTCGACGGTCGATCGCGAGCCGTACATGGCTCCGGGACTGGTGACGGCCGAGAAGGCCGAACTCGGCAAACTGCCGACGGATGTCTGGTGGCACACGATCGTCTCTCCGACGGGTCGCGAGAAGACGGGCTACCCGACACAGAAGCCGGAGGGGATCCTGCGCCGCATGGTGCAGGCGTCCAGCCGAGAAGGGGACTGGGTGCTCGACTTCTTCGCGGGAAGCGGGACGACCGGCGCTGTGGCGGAGTCGCTCGGCCGACGTTTCCTGCTCGTCGACCGCAACCCTGAGGCCATCGCGGTCATGCGCGCGCGTTTCGCCGATTCGCCGGTGGAGTTCGTGGACTGACGCGAGCGCGGCAGCAACTCTGCCGTCGTGCGGCCATTCACAGGCACCGTATGGAAAAGTTGACTGCTATGCGCTCCGCTACAGGAACTCGGCTTCGTGCCGCCCCCTTCTTCTGGGGTGCCCTGGGGTCCGCGGTGGCCTTCGCCGCCGTCTACCTGGTCTTCGTGCGCAGCTATATGGGTCAGATCATCGACGAGCGTGCCTTCGCCGGAGCGGACGCGTGGAAGGGCGACCTCATCGAGTTCGCTCACGCTTTCCTGAACGCGCTTCCGGTGATCTCGGTGGTGCTCGCCGCGATCGCATCGATCATCATCGTCGCGATCAGGCGCAACTGGACGGTGTTCATGGTGGCGGTCGTCACGGCGGCCCTCGCCAACGGAAGCACGCAACTCCTCAAGTACGCCTTCTTGAGCCGCCCGGAGAAGGGTGTCGACGCCGGGCTCAGCAACTCGCTTCCGTCCGGGCATACGACGGTCGCCGCATCCGCTGCGCTCGTCGTGTTCCTCGTGGCCAGTCCGCGCCTGCGTCCGCTCGCTGCGGTGATCGGGTCGACGTTCACGATCGCGGCCGGAGCCTCCACTCTCGTCGAGCAGTGGCACCGTCCGAGCGATGTCGTCGCCGGGATGCTCGTGGTCGCCTTCTGGGGCTGCATCGCAGGAATCGGGCTGAGCTGGATGAGCATCCCGACAACGCCGGACCCTGTGCGCACCAAACTGTGGCCGCTGGTGTGGATCGCCGCCGTCTGCTTGGCGGGGTCCGTGGTCGCGCTGTTCGTCACCTACTTCTCAGCGCGCTCGGGGGCGAGCCACCTCTTCGTCGCGTACGCGGGCGGGGTCGCCGCCATCGTCGCGACGGGGTTCACGCTCGCTGTGCTCGCGAACCGCCTCTTCCGCGCACTCGACTGACGCGGCACGTCCCCTGTCGGAGGTTTCGCGAGTCCGGCCCGAAATCTCCGTCATAGAGGAGGACTCGCCGGGGCCCCAGCCGAATTCTCCGACGCGAAGCGTCAGCTCAGGCCGAAGGCGTGGAAGATCGCTGACCAGAAGCTCGAGCGCCGCCGTGTGGTGACCCTCTGAACACTCACGCTTGTACTGCGTGGAAGGGAGGCAGGCGTCGGCCTCGTGCTCTTCCGTGTCGCCAGGTCGTGCAGATTGTTGCGGCGTGAACCGTCCCAGTTCGCGTAGAGGTAGTGGCCGCCGGATGCGGAGATCGACTTGATCGGAGCGCGCACGTAGCTGTCGGGTCCGGCGAAGTAGCTCGCACGGCCGCTGACGATGTCGGCGGACACCGTGCCCGCGTCGACCACACCGTGTGGTGTGACGAGAGCGACGATCGATCCGAGATCGTCCCGTGCGACGAACTCGATCTGCAGGTCCCGCATTGTCCTCTGTCCTCGTTCTCTGAGCCCGGATGGGCGGCTGGCTGTCGAGAAGATGGGGAAAAGGTCACCGGATGAGCGGACATCACCGCGCCGACGGCGACGATGCCCAACTTCCTATGACAAGCCTGCCACCGCGCATTCATCGAGTCCAACAATCAAGACTTATGACTTCATGCGATCAGCAACTGAATGGCTTTCGCCGGAGGGCACGCCTCAGGTGCTCTGCCGCACCACGAGCTCGGTCGGGAGCAGGGTCACACGATCGACCGGTTCACCCGCGATGCGTTTGACGAGCACCCTCGCCATGGTCTCGCCCAGTCCGATCGACGGCTGAT
>Ga0256799_1000393_pt1 | contig 10912 bp, 9 predicted proteins | sample MC6MC0950MT_FD_190207 | JGI IMG/M metagenome (GOLD analysis project Ga0256799, IMG submission 190207) | Metatranscriptome of enriched soil aggregate microbial communities from Iowa State University, Ames, United States - MC6-MC0950-MT... | ecosystem: Environmental > Terrestrial > Soil >... | reverse complement strand
CGAACGTGGATCCGACTCTGCCGGCGTCGCTCGATGGAGCGGCGCCCAGTGGTGGATGTTGATTGTGTCGTGCATGGCGGTCGCGTTGGTGGTGGCCGCAATGGCGGCATTGTATTCAGCGTTGCCACAGATCGCGGTCGCGACAAGGGCGACGCAAGCTCAACTGACCTGGATAGTCGACGGTTATACGCTGGTATTGGCGTGCTTCGTTCTGCCTGCCGGTGCGATCGGTGACCGGTACGGTCGCCGGGGGGTGCTCGTGGCGGGGTTGGCGTTGTTCGCTTTCGCGTCGGCATTGCCCTTGTTTCTCGCCGACCCGGCGTGGCTGATCGCTGCTCGCGCGTTGGCTGGGGCGGGTGCGGCGCTGGTCATGCCCTCGACGCTGTCGATACTGACCGCGGGATTTCCACCGGCGCATCGCGGTCGCGCTGTAGGTGTGTGGGCCGGGGTTGCTGGATCCGGGGCGGTCCTGGGCATCCTCGGGGCTGGAGTGCTGCTCGAGCAGTGGTCGTGGACCTCGGTGTTCGTCGGGTTGACCGTCGCCGGAGCGGTTCTGGCCGGGTTGGCATGCAGTATCGCGGAGTCCCGCCAGCAGGAGCATCCACCGGTCGATTGGGTGGGCGCGGTGACCGTAGTTGTCGCGGTCGGGGCGATCGTCTTCGCTGTGATCGAGGTTCCGGCCCGTGGCTGGTCGGATTCGCTCGTCGCCATCAGCACTGCGGTGGGCTTGTTTGCGGTTGTGGTGTTCGTCGTCGTAGAACTACGTTCCTCGGCACCGCTACTCGATGTCCGGTTGTTCGCCCGCCGTGGTTTCGGTGCCGGCGCGCTGTCTGTCTGTATCCAATTTCTGGTGACCTTCGGGGTGTTCTTGCTGTTGGTGCAGTATCTGCAGTTGATTCTCGGTTATGGACCGCTCACCGCCGCGTTGGCGTTGACCCCTATGGTCGTGCCGCTCATCGTGATCTCGGTGATTGCACCCTGGCTGTCGAACATTGTTGGGCTGCGGGTGATGACCACTGTAGGTCTGCTCACCATCGCGGCGGGACTGGTGATGGTGAGCAGACTGACCGTCGCGGCGACTTACCCTGACCTGCTGTGGCCCCTGCTCATCATGAGCGCGGGTTTGGGGTTGTGTACCGCTCCTGCGACTTTCGCCATCGTCTCGGACACTCCAGAGGCCAAGCACGGGGTGGCTGCCGCGGTCAACGACGCGGCTCGCGAAATCGGTGCCGCGATTGGGATTGCGGTAGCCGGTAGCGTGCTCGCGGCCGGTTACGTTCAGCACATTCAGCCGGCTCTGCCCCAGCTACCCGAGCCTGCCCGTGGTCCGGTGGCCGATTCTCTGGCCGCCGCGTTTCAGGTCGCCGACCGCGCAGGACCAGCTGGTCAGCCGCTGGCCGAGTTCGCCAGAGCCGCATTCGTACACGGAAGTGGTCAGGCGACGCTGTCGTTGGCGGCGCTGACCGCCGCTGGGGCACTCGTCCTCGCCGTCTTTGCGCCAGGTAGACGCAGCCGAACGACAGCCACCGCGGGTGATGGACGTCGATGAGGTCGGCCAGGGTGTCTATTCTTCGGTGTGATTCGTGTCTGTGGCCCGGAGTTGAGCTCGGGCTTGGGACTGCATGAAGTGTTCGACCTCGACCACCACGAACAGGGCAGTAGCGGTGGCTACGGAGCTGCCCTGCGCATCGTCCATCGTGGCCGTGAGATCCAGTTTGCGCCCATCACGAGACCGAACGGCAGCACGCAACACGTAGGGAGTGCCGAGCAGAACCGGCGCTAGATAGTCGAGCTCGAGACGCCGCGTCACGGCGAGCTCACCCACTGTGTAGAGCAGGAAGCCGAACAGATCGTCGAGAACGGTCGCCACCGCGCCGCCGTGTGCTATCCCGGGTGCCCCGACATGACGTTGATCGAACACATGGTGAGCCACCACGCCGTTCTCGTCACGCTGGACCGACAGGGCGTGGCCGTGCGGGTTCTGCGGCCCACAACCAAGACAGTCGGGGTGGTGGGGCGGTAAATCAGGCGACTCGGAAGTCGTGCCCCATAACGAGCGCACCCAGTTCTCGATAGTGGGGCCGGCCGACCCGCTGACCTCGTCCGGAATTCTCTTCATGGTCGGACCTCTCTGTCGTGAAAAAACTGTGCCGAGTCTGTCGCGTCTTCGTGCGCTCGGCCTGCACCGCTGTCAGTTTCGAAAGATAAACTGCACTATGTCAGAAGTGAACCGCACTAAAGGATCGACCAAGCCGACATAGCTTTAAAGAGAGAAGTGATCTGCCGCGAGGATTTCGGACCTGGAGATGACTATTCTGAGGCCGCGTTTGCGGACTGCCCGTAACTGAGTTCTTGTCTAGGGAACATTCCAGCCACCACGAAGGGCATCTCGCGAATGCAACTATCTCACACCCGACCTGCCTCGGCCGAATGCTGCGACGACCCCAATCTCTGCCGCTCCGCGGCGGCAGGCGAGGCCCGCGCGCCTCGCATCAAGATGACCGCGCTCTGAGGTCGATTTGTTGCGCCCAACGCTTGAAGGAGCGCGTCCAGCGCGATGTCCTCGTTATCGAATATCAAGATTGCATGGAGGTCGTCGCGGAGTGCGCAGCGGGCGCAGAAACGGGCTCGGTAGCGTTCGCCCTTCGTGGTTGCAGGCGTTCGCAGCGCAGGTCGAGCGCGATGCCGGCGCACTCTTGGCGCTGATCGCGGAGTTGAACCGTCAGATCGGCGACCTCGAAGCCGAACTGACCCGCCATTTTGGAACACACCCGGACGCTGACACGCAACGCCGCCGTCTACCTCTCCCTGCCAGGAATCGGTGTCATCCTCGCCGCCCGGGGCTCGGTGAATTCAGCGACGACGTCGACCGCTACACCAACGCCGAGTCTCGCAAGAATTACGCCGGTACGTCACCCCTACAGTTTCGTCGGGCAAGAAGCGGGCCGTACTGGCTCGACATATCCGCAACGGGCGGCTCTACGATGCCATCGACCGGTGGGCGTTCTGCGCCCTCAGCCAGAGTCCGGCCGCTCGCGCGTTCTACGACCAACACCGTGCTACCGGAGACCTCCACCACCAAGCGCTCCGCGCACTCGCCAACAGACTTGTCGGGCCACTGCACGGGTGCGTACGCCACTGCACCGAATACGACGAACACACCGCTTGGGCATACCGCACCGCGCAACAACCCGACGCAGCTTGACAAGGTACAATTCTGGGATATCTAGGGTGATTCAGTCCATTTTGTGGCGGGACGCGAAACCGGGATGGCTGAATGGCAGACTGCGTGAGAAGGCCACGCCTACGGTTGCGGCCGCGCCGTCGACGATCCCCCACGTCGTCTCTGATAGGTGTGCGGCGAAGAACGTATCGTCCACCCCTTGCTCACGACCGTTGTCGATCCACCACTGAGTCGCAGATAGACCAGAACCCAGAATGGACGCCACGGCCAAGGGAATGACCGAAGTATCTGCGTGAACACGCTGAAGACTTTCACTGAACCGATCGGCGACGACCTCCATCACCGACCTCAGTTCGTCAGCAACTCCGCCATTTCCCGATCCGGAGTACTGAAACAAGTGATTCGCCATAAGGAATCTGACGACCGTGGGATACCGCCCGACGATCGTGACGTAGCTCTGGACGGACGAGCGAACCATGTCGTCAACCGAAGCATAATCTTGGTCGGCGAGAATAGTGGCTTTCGCCGAATCCCACATCAACGCACCGAGTTTCGCCGCCACCGCCGCGTTCAAGCCCGCTTTGTCGCCAAAGTAGCGGTACAGCTTTGGTTTAGATACACGGGCCTCCGCAGCGATGTCGTCCATGCTGACGCCTGCACCATACCGTTCGATGATCCGTATGGTCGCGTCGACCAGCTGCGCGCGTACCTCGACTCTATGCTCATCCCAGCGGGTGCTACGGGCATCGGTAACTCGACGCTGCACCTGAGATGGAGTAAATGAAACGCGGCGGACGAATGACATTGTGGGGTTAACAATACCCTGAAGGGTCCTCTCAAGCGAGTCGGGCTGGAGAGCCGTTCGCTGAAACCTCTCGGTTCGCTCGCAGCGGTTCGGCACCCTCCCTCAAGCAGCCGATCGGCCGCCGGATCGCACCGTGTCGATCACATACACCGGCGGCACGACCGGAAAGCCGAAGGGAGCCATCGGAGGCTTCGGCATTGTTCACGATGACGCAGATTCAACTCTCCGGAGTGAGAATGGCCGGGTACCCTAAATTCTCGTTGTGCACCCCGCTGTCGCATGCTGGGGCTGCGTTCTTCGTGCCGACCCTGACGAAAGGCGGCCCGATGATGGTGCTGCCGAAGTTTTATCCGCCGAGGTGCTGCGCACCATCGACGCAAAAAAGATCACCGTGGCGATGCCATCGATGCTGTACGCCTCGATGGACCCCTCCCAACTCGGACACGCGCGGCCTGTCGACGATCGTGGCCGTCTCACGAGCTCATGTGTGTCCGGTCGACGGTTCAAAAGCCATCGCCTACCGTGGCTGCGTCCAATCGGGCCGCTGCTTCGTTGAAATAGTTTGGTGCCTCCATGTTGATCATGTGACCGATCTGTGGCAACGCCACGAACTCATGCAACCGGCGGCGCTGCTGCAGTCGGTCGGCGAGATCAATGGAATGAACCGCGGGTGTCAACTTGTCGGCCGAGCCCACGATCACGGTCGTCGGAACCGTAAGTGAGTCGATTCCTTTGCTTACATCGATGGTGGCCAGGACCCTGCCCCACATTCCCCGAACCGCAGGGGGGCACCGCAGTACTATGTCGGAACACTCAGCCACAACGTCTGCTGGCGCGTGTGGACCCATCGTCCCGTATTTCACCAACCGTCGGTTGAAGCGAGTGTCAAGCATCTCCGGTCCCGCGGTGGCGAGCCCGGCTGCGAATGCCCGCTCCAGTGAGGCGCGGAATCGACGTGGCGACCCAATTAGCGTCGATTTACTCACCAACTGCGAGGGGCCGGTACTCGCCAAGACGGCACCGCGGGATAAGACGGGCACCGACTCCGGGTGCTCGGCAGCCCAACCCATGATGGACATCCCGCCCATACTGTGACCGGTCACCAATGCCTTACGATTAGACGTGACAACAGCGCGCAAGACAGCCTCGAGATCGTCGCCGAGCACCGACGAAGAGAAGGGCGCGCGACCCCGGTCGCTCCAGCCATGCCCTCGTTGGTCATACACCACCACACGGTGTGTGGTGGCGAAGTGCTCGATCTGAGGTCTCCAGAACCGACCTTGGCAAGCCCACCCGTGGCTGAACACCAGCAGCGGCGCATCATCACCGAGCCCGTACTCCTCGACAAACAGCCTCGTGCCGTCACTGGAGAGAACCTCCCGCGACCGCCGCGACAATAGGCCAGCTTTCGAGGAGTCAGAGGTCATCGAAACTCACCGTCACAGCGTCGGTGAGCGGAAGTGCCTGGCACGCGAGTCGCTCGCCGTCCTCAATGTCGTCGTCTACGAGGATGTTGTTCTGCACCATCTCGACATCGCCATCGATGAGCTTGCACACACACGCGCTGCATGCGCCCTCTCGGCACGAGTACGGGGCATTGTGCCCTCGCGAGAGCAGCACATCGAGCAGAGGCGTGTTACGTGGCCACTCCGTGGTGATGCACTCTCCGTTCAGGTAAACCGTGGCCGTAGCTACACCCTCGTCGTCACTGAGTCGACGCAGTGTTGCGGTGTCGAACGGGTCACCCGTCAGCGACTGGAATACCTCTCGATGTACATCCGAATGATCCACTCCGCATGCGGCGGCAGAGCTTTCCACAAGATCCATGAAAGGGGAGGGCCCGCAGGTGAAAATTGCCGATCCCTTGTGTTCACGAATAATCTTTTCTACAGCCTCTGATGTGGGAATCCCGTTCTCCGACTCAAGCCAGTCAACCAAAGTGAACCGCTCGGCGAATTCAGATCTAATCTGCTCAAGCCGGCACTCGTACATGATCGAATCGGAGTCACGGTTTGCGTAGAACAGGACAACTTCCCCACTGCCCGACACCAGAGCCGACTGCACCAGCGACAGAACCGGAGTGATGCCGCTTCCGCCAGCGAAGAAGAGCAAGTCGACGTCGAGGCTCTTAGCGGTAAACTTTCCCGATGGCGTGAGGACGGTCACCTCCATGCCGATGGAAACGTTGTCACACAACCAATTCGACGCATACCCCCCAGCGGTGCGCTTCACCCCGATCTCGAGGCGGAAGTCATCGACATGAGGCGAACTGCTCAGCGAGTAGCATCGTGCGACGTGGCCCGTCTGGTCGGACGGGATCTTCAACGTAATGAACTGCCCGGGTAGATGCTTGAAATCGTCGACGATCTCGTCAGGCACTTCGAAGGCGATGCTCACGGAGTCCTTGGTCTCCTGCACGACCTCCGACACGGTCAGCGTTCGCGATCGCGCGGTGGTGCCCGGCCGATTCTCCTGTTCGAGGGTCATTTGATGATCCCCCGCTTACGAGCCAAGGCGTAGCCCGCGCGTGTGACAGGCGCAGAGATGTCCTGGTAGCGCGGACCGACAACGCGTGCGACAAAGTCGAAGCCACGTGCGTCTGCGCCGATCAGCACTCGGGGCTTCTTCTTGTCCATTCCCTTGAGGATGGCGCACGCAGCTTTCTCCGGAGTGGTCCTGGCGATGTTGTTGAACATCGAGGCAATGGTGGCGGTATCTGCCCCCATACCGGATACACCACGAGCGTTGTTGACGATATTAGTCTTGACGCCGCCGGGGTGAACGCATGTCACCGTGACCGGATGCCGACTGATTTTCATCTCTTGCCGAAGCGCTTCGGTGAAGCCACGCACACCGAACTTCGCGGCGTTGTAAGCGCTTTGACTGGGGATCCCGACCAGACCGAAGACGCTGGAGGTGTTTACCAGATGACCATCACCAGAGGCGATCAGATAAGGCAGGAACGCCTTGGTCCCGTTGACGACACCACCGAAGTTGATGCCCATCAGCCAGTCGAAATCCTCCCAGGACATGTCGACAACGTCGGCGCCGAGGGCGACGCCGGCATTGTTGAACACCATGTTGACGCGCCCGAAAGACGACTGCACGCTCTCTGCGTAAACCTGGAACGCAGCACGATCTGCCACGTCCAACACCGCGGTCTCCACGGTCGCACGATGCGCGGTACGGCACATGTCCGCCGTCTCCTCGAGATGCACTTCGTCGACGTCGGACAAGGCAAGGCTGGCCCCGCGTTCGGCCAGTTGGAGGGCAAGGGACCGACCGATCCCTGAGGCGGCTCCCGTGACGACTGCGACCTGGGTCGCGTAATTGCCTGCTGTCGAACTACTCACTGTCGGATACTCACTTCTCGATGACCTACGGTTGGATTGTCAGGCGATCTCGTACTCGGCGGGCTCGAAGTCTTTCGTCGCTCGCCAGTACTGCCAGGTGAACCCGGGCCACACCGTACGGTTGACACCTTGCGAGTCCAGATACCAACTCGTACATCCGCCGTTGGTCCACACGCCCTTGGCGAGCTTGTGTTGGATGCTCTTGTTGAAGTGTTCTTGAACCTCGGCCCGCACATCAACACGCTCCGCACCTCGACTGTCGACGGCGTCGATGGCCTTCATGATGTACTTGATCTGCTGCTCGATCATGAACACGACAGAGTTGTGCCCAAGACCCGTGTTAGGTCCGAGCAGGAAGAACAGGTTCGGGAAGCCCTCGGTGGTGATGCCGAGGTGGGTATTGATGCCCGTCCGGTGCCAGTGCGACGGCAAGTCCTCGCCCCGAGCGCCCTTGAGCGCGAGTTGATCGAACCCGTCCGTGACATGGAACCCTGTGGCGTAAATGATCACATCCACAGGGTGTGACACGCCGTCAGGGGTGACGATCGAATCGGCAGTGATCTTTTCGATCCGATCGCTGATCACTGTCGTGTTGGGGGCGGCGAGCGCAGGGTAGTAGTCGTTCGATCCCAGGATGCGCTTGCATCCGATGCGGTAGGACGGCATCAGCTTCCGGCGGAGCTCGGGGTCGGTGATAGAACGCTCGATGTTCCATTTCGCCACCTTTTCGATCGGTCGCATAAGGTTGGAGTGGCCGTTAAGCCCGAAGGCCAGGCTCTCTGCGCCCCAGTAGACCGACCACCGAGCGAGGCGGCGAGTAATAGGGATCTTGCTGAGCAGCGTCCGAAGTACCGGCGGCACCGCGAAGTTCTTGCGTGGAAGTACCCAAGCCGGGGTTCGCTGGAAGACCGTGAGTGTGCCGGCGTCCTTCTGCACGAACGGCACGAACTGAATCGCGCTGGCACCGGTGCCAATGACGGCCACCCGCTTGCCCTGGAGATCCACCGTGTGGTCCCACTGTGCCGAATGGAACGCCTGACCGGCGAACTCGTCGATTCCGGGGATATTCGGAAAATTCGGGATGTGCAGAGCGCCGACACCGGACACGATGTACTGCGCGACGTACTCCCGGCCCGACTCGGTACGCAGGTGCCACCGAGATTCGGACTCGCTCCAGTATCCGGAGACCAACTTCTGCCCGAAGTGGATCTTCTGAGTGACACCACGCTTGTTGGAGATATCTTTCAGGTACTGCTCGATTTCGGGCTGCGAGGACCACACCTTCGACCAGCTACCGCGACTCTCGAACGAGTAGGAGTACATCAGTGACGGTACGTCGCACGCGCATCCCGGATAGGTGTTGTCGCGCCACGTCCCACCGACGGAGTCGGCCTTTTCTAGAACGATGAAATCACTGTACCCGCGTCGGCGGAGCTGGACGGCCATACCGAGGCCAGAGAAGCCGCTGCCGATGATGAGAACTTTGGTAGTGATGGGCTCGGTTATTCCCGGGTCTGTCGCCGTGGCGGCGGACTTGGCGTTGGAGGACGGCATTGTGAAAATCTCCTGATCGAATGCAGAAAACGGACCCGCACGGCGCGCCGTGACGCGTGGCAGGTGTGGGAATGTCATCCGCCCAAGCCCACGAACCGAGGAATCCGGTCGTGGGGTCGAGGAATGGGCTGTGGGACGCGCGGACCGGGCCGGGCGTGTTAGCGCAGATCGTCGGGCAGGCTGCGCGTTGCGCGCCACATCGCCATCGTGAACTTCCCCTCCATCATTCCGGCCTCGTGGAAGAATCGGATCATCGGCTCGGACATGAACTGCAAGTTGACGCGATAGTTCGGGCTCGTCTGCTGCGCCCACAGGCCGCGCAGACGGCTGATTCCGACATCGGGATATACCTTCGGATTGATGAGCAACGGGTATGCAAAGTTCGCAATGGCCGCCAACGTGCCTCTATGCCAGGCGCGCGAGATGCGTCCGCGACGCTGCATCCCTTCCACCATTTCCAGCCGCGCGAACGTGATGTGACGGGCCTCTTCGAGAACGTGGATCTTCATGAGCTGGCGCAGCTGCGGCTGCATTTTCGGGTCATTCATCGCCTCGCGCTGAGCGCGGTCGAGGATCTCCTCGATGAGCAGAGTCGCGCCGGACACGGACGGGCCGAGAGGCACAAAGTGCAAGATCTTCGCGATGCTCAAGAACCCCTTCGGCAACTTGTACGGTGCCAGGCCCGTCTTGTTGATCAGTCGGGCGAACATCGTCGAGTGACGTGCCTCGTCGCCGATCTCGTTAAGGGCGTAGAGGGACCTTTGATCTGTCAGGGCGCCTTTGGCGGATGTTCGGAGCAGCGCCGAGCTGAGCAGATTCTCCGCGTAGATACCGAAGCTGAGGATGCTGACGATTTCGTGGCGCCCGAGTTCCGCCTTTTGCTCATCGCTCATTCTCTCCCACAGCTTGGTGCCGTAGAGCGAGACCCGATGCTCTGGCAGGTAGTACTTTCCTTCCTCCCAGGGTGAGTCCCAATCGATGTCGATCTCCGCGTCATAGAATTTTTCGGCCGCCGCCCGCAGCAGTCGGCCGGCAGATCTCTGCATGTCGACGGGCTTGCGGGCGCTGACACGCGCAGCGCCTTCCGTTGAGACGTCGGGCTTGGTCTCCACATTTTGAACGGTCATGTGACACCTCCGTTGCGTTCCGGGCCGAGCTGAGTCTCGACTTCATACCCGTACTCCGGGTACCAGATACTGATAGTGTCTGCGCCAATGCGTTCTTTTGTCAATGTTCGAAGTGAAGAAAGTGAGCCTTGCGTGTCTGACGACCACGATCTCGACTACTCCGGCGAGGGCACCTTGGTGTGCCGTGGCAAGGAGATTGCTGTCGGGGTGAAGATCAAAGGCTATTTCCAGCCCCTCAACGGCTTATACACCTGGTACGGCAGGATCGACAAGAATGATGCGCTCCACGCCGCCCTCTCGGGAAGGCGCACGGTTGCCGTCTTTGCGACACCAGAGGGACGCGCCGAGTGTGTCGTGGGCGACCCTGATTTCTGGGACCGCTATCGCATCTCGGGCACGAGCAGACCGCCGTACCACATCCCCACCACGCTCGAGGAAGTTGAGTCGATAGCAGAGAGTGAACATCAGGGTTGACCGACCCGCTTTGCGCCCTGGGGCGTTCCCCAGCATCCAGTCCGATAGCGCCCAGGCGGGTGAAGCAACGCCACCAGACGGCGCGCCGTGTCAGTGAACCGTCCCGGGTTTCTTGCCGCTCCTACGCTTGCAACATCTCCGGGCGGAGAGCCGATTCTTGACTGTGGTAGGCCTTCTCGAATTCGTCTGGTGTGAGGTAGTCGAGGGTGCTGTGGGAGGCGGCGTTGGTTGAACCAGTCGACCCATCCCATCGTGGCGAACTCGACATCGTCGATGGTCTTGAGCGGGCCGTTCAGGAACGGGCTTCTCTTCGATACTGCCTCGGTCTTGAACAACCCAATTGTGCTCTCGGCCAACGCATTGTCGTACGCATCCCGACACAGCGGATCGATGCCGCAATCCCCTCGCAACGCTG
>Ga0256799_1000386_pt1 | contig 10988 bp, 8 predicted proteins | sample MC6MC0950MT_FD_190207 | JGI IMG/M metagenome (GOLD analysis project Ga0256799, IMG submission 190207) | Metatranscriptome of enriched soil aggregate microbial communities from Iowa State University, Ames, United States - MC6-MC0950-MT... | ecosystem: Environmental > Terrestrial > Soil >... | reverse complement strand
CCAGCTATTGTCTGGACAGATATCCATGAAAATTTCCAATACCGATACCTGAGTATCCGTTTAAAACCGGGCAGATTGTCCAGAGCAGTACAAGGACTGGAAAAAAAATGGAAAGAATTAATGCCTGATGCACCATTTAAATATCAATTTATGGATGACCGCATCAAAGGTTTATATGAAACGGAACTGCAACTGCATCGGGCAGCACAGATCGCCAGTGCTGTTTCACTTTTGATCGTTGTACTGGGATTGACCGGTCTAATCTCCTTATCGATTCATCTCCGTAACAAGGAAGTAGGTATCCGCAAAGTGCTGGGCGCCTCATTATCACATTTGATGCTGTTATTTTCAAAGGAATACTATGGCATATTTCTATTGGCGGTTTTGGTTACAGTCCCATCTAGCTATATGCTGATGCAACATTGGCTACAGAACTATATAATCCGGATAGAAATCAATGCTTTTACCTACCTTTTACCACTGGGCATACTGCTGAGCATACTTAGCCTACTGGTAGGCTTCATCGTATTTCGGGCGACCCGGTTTAATCCTGTTGAAAAATTAAGGGATGAATAATGTATTTCAAATTGCCCTTATCAATCCCATCAATAGTTTACGGGATGATAAGAAAAAAATAAGCCGTAGGTTATCGAAGCTAAAAAGTGTATCTATTATTAACCGATTGGGAATGAAAGTTTATAATTGGTGTACCTACGGCTTAGGATCTTTGATGCAATTTTTAGCTGTTCACAGTGAACGGCCAAAAATTGCTTATTTATTTTCAGTCGATTTTGCGTGAGCAGTTAAAACATAGCCGAAACCGTATTCAGTTTGATGACGAACAATCCTTGCGTCCTCGCTACCTTGAAGCAATTCATCTAAAACTAACATCAGATTTTTAGGCTGCATGTATTGTTTGAGTTCAACACAACACAGTGCGTGGATTTCATACGGTTGTCTTTCCTCATTAAAAAATCCTGCACCAATTTTCTCATTCAAAAAGATCCTTATCTTTTCAACCTCATCCGCTGTTGAAACTTTATAATGATCAATATCATGACGGATATCGATTAACTTAAATTCGATTATTTTTTGATCCTGCTCAACATCAACTTTATACATGTCGTAAATAACCCTGTCAGCCAATGTAGTCACATGTAATTCATATAAGTTTTTTTGTGATGATAGTTCTACTCCAAAAGGCATCATGGAATCTATACTATTTACCTCTAAAACACGATACATAGAAAATAAATCAAAAGCTAGAATTGATTTAATCTTAAACGTTTCAATTCCAGTCATAAAATCCAATGGTTTGCCCATTAAAAAGGAAACTTCTTCGGGTGACAGGTGTCGCGAAATACGTTGTAGCAGCATGCGATAATAGATTAGTATATCTAACTCTTCACATCTTCTCCTATACACTTTTGTTTTTTGATTTTTCGCTGTTTTCATAATTGGCACATTGAATTAATATAGATTTTCAATACAAAGAAATAGAAAATGTTTCAAAAATAAAAACATTTGTATAAATAAAAATAACATTATATATATTTATCTATACAAAACGATGAAATATTAAGACAACACAATGACCAAACTAGGCGAATTTTTAGCGAAGAAGTCTGTAAATAAGTCTCAGATTGCGCGCAGAACAGGACTAAGTAAAGCCAGGATCAATGAATTAACAATGACCGAAACATCCAAATTGCGTTTGGATGAAATGTATTTAATCGCTTTGGCTATCGATACCGATCCAGCTAAAATGATGTCCGAATTATGTGAACATCTTCAATTGAAAGAGATTGAGGATTAAGTTCCGCATCTCGTAATTTTATGCACTTATGAGCAAAAAGCTACGAGATGCTATTGTTTCGCCGTATTTCATACAAATTCAGCAGTACCTCTTATAAATTGCATCCATAAAAATCTGAAAAACCGAACCATTCGAAAAGATAAAGCCAAAGTCAATATATTGGGGAACATAATTATTGCTAGCACAAATCATCTGATGCCTATGGATATTGAAAAAAAGAAGGGATATAACATCGCACGAATAATCTGTGCGGTATTGGACGTAAAACTGTTCGATATCGTACAGAAATAAAATCCAATAAACAAATCAAAAACCTATAAACCAGCAACTTAATAAAGTGGCAATACAATTGACTTCAGTCTAATGTCTAGATTGACCGGTCGATTACGGATCAATAAGACCTTAAAAAAGTATTGTTATGATAGGAAATAGTCTTAAAATCGCTTGGCGAAATATGGCAAAAAATAAACTCTATTCTTTTATAAAGATCGGAGGATTTGCTTTTGGTATTGCAATCTGTATTCTCATCGTACTTTATATCAAACAGGAGACCAGTTACAACAAATTTTATCCAGCGATGGATCGAATTTATCGTCTGGTCGTTCAGCTTCCGATCGAAGGTAAGATACAGCGTTGGGTGTCACTTTCGGCACCCGTTGCCCCAACGCTTAAAGCTGAAATTCCAGCTATAGAACAAACGGGCCGCATTCTCCCCAATCCTTTGTTTGGCGCGGGCAGCAACCAGCTCTCCCTGAACGACAATCCGCAGAGCTTTTACGATGATGGTTTTGTATACGTTGATCAATCTATTCTGGACATGTTTCCGACACCTATGATTTCAGGAAGACTTGCTCACGCATTAGATCAACCCAACACATTGGTCATTACGAAAAGTAAAGCGGAAAAATATTTCAAAACTGATCCTATCGGACAGACCATCTATCTGAACAATAACAAATCCAAGCTATATACCATCACTGGTGTGATTGAAGACATACCTCAAAATTCTACGCTGGCCGGTTATAGCTTCTTTATCTCTCTTGCGGGTGAACCTTTCTATCCCGGCGAGCAAAACCAATGGCTCAGCAATAATTATACGGTCTACGTTAAATTAAAACCACAGGCCAACATTGAACAAACAGAAAAAGAGATCCTAAAGAACTATAAAGAGCATTATTTGCCGGAATACAAAAAATCGGGTCGAAAGCTCAATCCTTTATTCGAACAGGTAAAAATCAACTTACAAAATGCACTGGATATCCATTTAAAGTCTGCTGATATTGAAGATGATAAAGTCAGTACACTTAATAGAGGCGATATCCGTCTGGTTTGGACATTTGCCACCGTAGCGTTATTTATTCTTCTGATAGCCTGTATCAACTTTATCAACCTGTCCACGGCCAATGCCGCTACACGAGCCAAAGAAATCGGTATCCGCAAAACAATTGGTTCGACAAGGACATCATTGATCGGACAATTCTTGCTCGAAGCAATTTGCTATAGTGTATTATCTTTATTCATTGGTCTATTGCTGAGTTGGTTTTTGTTGCCTATATTCAACAATCTCGCCAATAAGTCCTTGACGATTCCCTGGACATCCATATACTTTTTTCCATCTTTATTGGTGGCGATAATTTTCATCGGCAGCTTGGCCGGAATCTACCCAGCCTTGTATCTATCCCGATTTAAACCAATTGCTGCCTTGAAAAATAAGACCACCGGAGCCAAATCCTCGTTATTCAGAAATGGTCTTGTTATTTTTCAGTTTGCAACTTCCATCATCCTTATTGTAAGCGCCCTGGTGACCAATCAGCAGATACGCTATATCCTGGAAAAAGACCTGGGCTTTAAAAAGGAACAGGTGATTGTCCTGCGTGGCGTGGGTACATTGGGAAATCAGATCCCTAGTCTTAAGAATGAATTAAAGTCCATTCCAAATGTCAGCTCCGTTTCCCTAGGTGATTTTCTCCCTGTCCCCATTGATGGTGCCAAAAGAAATGGTAATCCCTTTTGGAATGAAGGTAGACGAGAGGTCGATATGGCGACACAGGGACAGTTCTGGGAGATTGACCAGGATTATCTTTCTACCTTCGGACTACAATTGACCAAGGGTAGAAATTTCGATCCCAAAATGGCCACGGACAGTACCGCTGCGATCATCAACCAGAAATTGGCGGATGACCTGGGATTAAAAAATCCGATCGGGGCAAAAATAACCAATGGCAATACCTGGACAGTCGTTGGTGTCGTGGACAATTTTATTTTTGAGTCACTGAAGGGTAAAGGGTACGCTGGTCTATGTATGGTACTGCGGGGTTATCCATCACTCCTCTCTATTAAAGTTAAGCCCGAAAACCTACAGCAGACCCTGAACGGGATTAACACTGTATGGAATAAATTTTCACCTAATCAAAAAATCAATTACAGCTTTTTGGATGAGGGCTTTGCTTCCCTTTATCAAGATGTCGAACGGACGAAAAATATATTCAGCTGTTTTGCGATCGTCGCCATTTTTGTGGCAGCCCTTGGTCTCTTTGGACTGGCCACCTATGTGACACAACAGCGGACAAAAGAAATCGGTGTACGGAAGGTACTTGGCGCCAGTACCCTCAGATTACTGAAACTGCTGTCTGGAGACTTTATAAAATTGGTGTTTGTTGCCTTGGTCATTGCCTCACCTGTTGCGTGGTGGGCAATGAACCAATGGCTAAGAGACTTCAACTATAAAATAGATATCAACTGGATATACTTTATTCTGGCGGGTATGGGCGCTGTCCTCATCGCCTTAGGTACCATTAGTTATCAAACATGGAAGGCTATCCGAACCAATCCAGTCGATAGTCTAAGGGATGAATAAAGTCAGAAGATCTTAAAAATTGGTGTTTGTTGCCTTGGTCATTGCCTTGCCTGTTGCGTGGTGGGCAATGAACCAATGGCTAAGAGGGGGATAAATGTTCGATTGCGAACGAAAACTGTCCGAAATCGAACATCAAAAACGAAACAAAGCCACCTAACAAACTCATAATAAAAGCATTAAAACAATGGCAAGGGGATTGTATTTTTTATTGCATGGCACAAAATGATTTCAAACTGGCTTGGCGTAAACTCTTAAAAAATAAGGGGTTCACGTTCTTGAACATTATCGGACTGACGCTTGGTTTTACCGGTTTTATCCTTTCCTATCAATACATCAATCGGGAAACAAGCTTTGATAAATGGAATCCAAACTATAAGGAAATCTATCAAATTGGTCTGGAAGTCGAAGGTGCTTTTACAGACGAAACCTCTCCTTCCCTGGCTCCGTTGCTAAAACAGAATTTACCAGATATCGTCTATGCCGGTAGAAAAATGGTCTACAACTATGGTAGCTACCCGCTCTTTGGGGAGAAGACGGTACTTATCAAAAATACCGCATTAATTGATTCTTCTGCTGCCCGGATCTTTCAGGTAGAAAATGCCAACGGACCACTCTACAAAAACAAAGATCAAAAGGATGCGACCATGGTCAAAAGTCCTATTGCGGAACTGCTTTTCAAAAAGGAGGATTTAACATTTGACAGCCCCCATTCCATTCCGTCTATGAGCCTTGATCTGGGTATGCGCGAGACGATTTATGGCACCATCAAAAAGCAAGGTCTATCCATGATTGATTACGATCTTCTTTTTATCCGTGAACTACAGGATATCTTTGCTGAAAATAATCCTTTTTTATACCAGACTTTTATTCAGGTCAGACCGGGTACAGATATCGCTAAGTTGACCGATCAGATCAACACAATCTACCACAAGGAAATCGCACTAAAAGATAAAATACGCTCTTCCGGTTATGCCAAGGGAAAGATCTACCTAGATCCATTGGCTAACTTGCACCTGCGGCCAAAAACAGGAAGTAACACCGCCTATATCATTACATGGATTATCGGTATTCTTTCTCTGTTGATACTCCTGCTCGCATCCGCCAATTTTGCTAATATGATTATGGCTCAAGCCGATCAACGTCTGAAAGAACTTGCGCTTAAAAAAATATTAGGAAGTTCGCGTTGGGCTATTGTCAGACAATTATCACTGGAAGTATTTATACTCACCAGCGGTGCGGCAGTATTGAGTTTAATTACCGTGGCGCTTACGGGCAATATATTACAAAAATGGTTCAATGATGATCTCAGAAGTTATATTTTAAGTTCTGAAACCATTATCCAGCTCTGTGTCGCTGTACTATTAACAACGATCCTTTCCGCAATATACCCTGCCATAGTTCTTTCAGGTTTCAAATCCGTCAATCTGCTCAAAGGCGGATTAACTTCCATACTAAAAAAAGGAACATTCCGAAATGCCTTACTAACTTTTCAGATCAGTATGGCGATTTTGTTTATTTCAGGTATGCTGGTCATTAGGGCCCAGCTTCAGTACATGCAGCATACAGATAAAGGGTTTGAGCCAGCGCAGGTGGTCAATTTCAAGGGAGTGGGCATGTATTACGACAACAAAATTGATGGCTCTTTCTACCAATTGAAACGGCGATTAGAAAATGATCCGAGCATTGCGGCAGTGGCTTCTGCAACAAATATCCCGGGAGAGGGGGAACAACCACCCAAAATAGAGTTCTCCTATGCACAAAAGAGTATTTCTTTTGCGCATGTCGGTATCGATCCAGGCTATTTCAAAACATTAAATATCCCCAATCTACAAGGGAATATCAATCTGTCAATGGATCAGTTACTCCGGGATTCCCTTTCCAACTATGCGGTCATCAATGAATCTGCTGCTAAAAGTTTGGGACTTTCGAATCCCATTGGCACGAAAATTAGTGGCTGTGACACAGACTTCGAGATCGTTGGCCTAGTCAAAGATAGTAAGGCCTATGGTTTTGAAAATGCCGTTCAACCTACCCTCTATTCTTTTAAAAATGAGTGCGGGAGCATGCGCATTCAGACGACGCTTATGGTGAAAATAAGATCTGGAATGGTTGATCAGGCAATTGAGACAGTCAAGAAAGAATGGACAAAAAATACATCTGCAAAAGATCTGCCTTTAGACTACTCCTTTATGGATCAGCAATATGCTTTGCAGCATAAGAAACAACAAGAACTACAGCTTGCTTTTAATAGCTTCACGAGCCTTTCGGTTATTATCGCCGCATTGGGCCTGTTCAGCATGGCCGCTTATCAGGCAGCATTGCGCAAAAAAGAAATGAGTATCCGGAAAGTACTCGGTGCCTCGGCACAGCTGCTCTTTGTCCAATTAAATAAACTGCTTTTCAAGCTATTTCTGATAGGTATCGGCCTTACCCTTCCTGTAGCTTATTTACTCATGGACAAATGGCTGTCCAATTTTGCATATCATGTCAATATAAAATGGTGGTCGTTTTTGATCCCGATATTTTGCATATTTATCTTAATATTGATTTCCATTAGCTTCCAATCGTTGAAAGTTGCAAGAACAAATCCGGTAGATAGCCTACGGGATGAATAAGTAAAAATTAAAAGACAAAATAAAAAAGAGATACAAGGTAAGCCCAGGCTTGTACAACCAAAATCTCAATACTCAATACTAAAATCTCAATACTAGAAAATGATACAATTAAAACATTTATTCAAGTGGTATAACGTAGGTGGTACACGCTCATTTGTTCTCAAAGATGTCAGTTTAGATATAGCAGAAGGTGATTTCATATCCATTATGGGCCCTTCGGGTTCAGGCAAATCTACCCTGTTGAATATTATCGGTATGCTGGACGAACCGGATGAAGGTGAATATATCTTTATGGATGAAAATGTATTGGAGATGAAAGCAAAAAAACGGTCGCAACTCTACCAATCTCATATTGGATATGTATTTCAGGCTTACCATTTACTGGATGAATTAACAGTATATGAAAATATAGAAACACCACTGATCTATAAAGACATTTCCAGCAAAGAGCGTAAAGCCATTGTGGCCGATATGCTTGACCGCTTTGGTATTGTGGGAAAGAAAGATCTATTTCCGGCTCAGCTGTCCGGTGGGCAACAACAGATCGTTGGTATCGCTCGCGCATTGGCGGGATCTCCGAAACTCCTGTTGGCAGATGAACCGACGGGTAACCTCAATTCCAAACAAGGCGAAGAGATCATGGAACTGTTCAAACAATTGAATGATGACGGTGTCACAATCATACAAGTTACCCACTCCGAAAAAAATGCGGAGTACGGCAAAAGAATTGTCAATATGCTGGATGGCCAGCTCAAATAATTGTATACCAATTTAACCTGAATAATCCCTACCTGGTACATGAATACTGTAGGGATTTTTTTGTATCATTTCTCAATTCATTTTTTTAACTTCGTTATGATGAATGAGAGAGAGCTGAAATCGTTAATATTCCTGTTGGACGATACTGATCAACAGATTATTCAGGAAGTGGAGCATCAGTTAAAAAGCCAAGGTCCTGAAATTGTTCCTTATTTGGAAAAATTCTGGGAGTCGAGCTTTGACCCAAGAGTCCAGGGACGGCTGGAAAACATTATTCATGAAATTCAATTCGACCAGACCAAAAATGAATTGCAGATCTGGAATCTGAGCAATTCCTTCAATCTACTGGAAGGACTTATCATCCTCAATAACTATCAATATCCTTCTTACGAAGACCATAAAATCGTGTTGAAGATCGAAGATCTGAAAACAGAAGTGTGGCGCGGACTACAATACGATATGAGTCCATTGGAGAAGGTGAACCTGCTGAACCATGTGTTATTTGGTTCCTTTGGACTATCTGGCAACACAAAGGATTATCACCATCCGCAAAACTCCTATATCGGTCAGGTTTTGGACACGAAGCAGGGGAATCCGTTGACCTTATCCTGTATCTATAGCATTATTGCGCAAAAACTGGATATCCCGATCTATGGGATCAATTTACCCAAGCATTTTATTCTGGCTTACATGGAATCGGATGAGGAAGGAAATGAAAATGTTTTGTTTTACATCAATGCATTTAACCGTGGGCAGATCATGCAAAAAAGTGATGTTAATTCGTTCCTGAAGCAGTTAAACCTAGGTCCGGACAGGGAATTTACATTTCCCTGCGACAATGTGACTATCATGAAGCGCGCTTTGCGGAATCTCCTGTCAGCGTATGAAGCACATGAAAGTTCAGGCAAGCAACAGGAAATCAGAGAACTGTTCGAATTGCTTGCTTGACACAGTCTTTATCAATTAAAAATTTGGTCTTTCTCTGGCGTCCAAAAAGATATAATTTGGTGTCATTGTGCCATATGTTTTTGTTAATTCTGGTGCTGTATTTCCTTGATCCTCCAGTTTAAACCGGCTGATTTTCCTATTCTTCGTATCTGAAATATAAAGAAATTTACCATTTTCAATACGATCATCAATGGCAACTCCCGTAGGCTCCTCCAACCCAGTAGCGGAACCACCGATCACATAATCGGGACGGACAGTTTTTTCTCCGGTTCCAGTAAACAATTCCTTCGGATTTCTAAAGAACAGGACCTCCTTTTCTGTTGTTGCAACGGCGAATAACTTTTTGTTGGGAGCATAAGAAACAGCCCCTAAACCTGTTTTTCCTTGCACATAGACTTTCAGTGTCGGTACGAATCTTGACTCCGCAACAATCGTATCCCGAGGCCTGTCAATCAATTCTTGTTTAAGCAATGTAAAAACAGCAAAACCGTTCCCCTTACTTGTACCATCACTTTCAAATCCTACAAGTAACAGTTTGTCATTTTTATCATCTGTATTTCCCTGTAATAAGGTCAAGGAAGTTGGAACAATTTTTCCGAGACTAATCTGTTTATCAATGATCTTGGAACCTCCCGTCGATCCGCCTTTTCCTTCCGGACGGCTTACCGCATATAACATGTTTCCGCCGGTTGCCGCAAGCAGAAAATTGGTCACACTTGAACCTGTATTACCAACTTGTTGCGCATAGGTGTAATAGGCCAATCCTCTTACGTTTCTAAACCCTGTATAGCCAAGTGCACTTGCATTACCGGGGATCCCGTAAGCATCGTTGTCAAGAGAAATCCGCTGAATAAAGGTATCCTGAGCAATGGATCCCTCACTGGCCTGAAAAATTGCCTTCGCATTGGGATCAAAGATAACCGCTCCCCCGCCCTTTGTCGGAGAAAGATATTGATAGATATTATCCAGATTATTGGTATCAGCAGGATCAACAATAAAGAGATTCTTGATAGAAGAACTATTCGGTTGATAATCCCGGAAAGAAATATACAATCTTGAAACAAGTGATACTTCACCAACATCGGGTTCATCGTCCAATTTTTTACAGGAAGCAACGCCTATCAAACTGGCGAATAATACAATAACACAGGTTTGAAATGAAAATTTCATATTTTTTTATTATAAATAGCTTATTGCGTCAAACATACAAATCTACTAATATATGCAGAATATCAATGAATTTATCTCATTCTTTTAGACAGATATTATGATGTCTAAAACGGAAATATTTGCCATTTCGCTACTTTTTGATTAAAATTGCCTTTGTTTTTGATATCACATACGATTATGGAAAAGAAGGAATTTGTACGGGAGAAGTTGGCATTACCAGGAGAGGGCAAGAAATTGCTTTTACATTCCTGCTGTGCACCTTGTGCCGGAGAGGTCATGGAAGCATTAATTGCTTCGGATATCGATTTTACGATTTATTTCTACAATCCCAATATCCATCCACGCAAAGAGTATGATCTGCGCAAAGACGAGAATATTCGATTTGCGGAGAAGCATAATATCCCTTTTATTGATGCAGACTATGATGTAGACCATTGGTTTGATCTGGCTAAAGGCATGGAACAGGAGCCTGAGCGAGGAATCCGCTGTACCATGTGTTTTGATATGCGCTTTGAGAAAACAGCGGAATATGCGGCAGCTAATGGCTTTGATGTGATCTCTAGTTCATTGGGTATTTCCCGTTGGAAAAACATGGAGCAGATCAACGACTGTGGGCTACGTGCAGCTTCCCGCCATGAAGGTATGGAGTACTGGACGTTCAACTGGCGCAAGAAAGGCGGTTCGGCAAGGATGTTAGAAGTCTCCAAAAAAGAGAAATTCTACATGCAGGAATATTGCGGCTGTGCTTATTCGCTACGTGATACCAATAAATGGCGCATGGCAAATGGACGCGAAAAGATAGAGTTAGGTAAAAATTATTATG
>Ga0256799_1000380_pt1 | contig 11043 bp, 8 predicted proteins | sample MC6MC0950MT_FD_190207 | JGI IMG/M metagenome (GOLD analysis project Ga0256799, IMG submission 190207) | Metatranscriptome of enriched soil aggregate microbial communities from Iowa State University, Ames, United States - MC6-MC0950-MT... | ecosystem: Environmental > Terrestrial > Soil >... | reverse complement strand
GTGGTCATTGGGTACGGCGACCACCGAATACTGGAACCGCCTCCTGGAGGGCCTGGCGCACGAACTGGGCTTCTCCATGAAGACCTCGTGGGAGAAACTTCCGAAGGACGTCCGCAACACCGTGCTGCACGGCAAGGACCACAAGGTTGTTGTCCAGTACAAGAACCGCTTCGGCCGGGAGCGTAAGTACAGCACCGGCTTCGAAGGTGCCATCCAGTACGTTCACCGGAAGCACGGGGAAACGGACTCGGATTGGGCCCGTGACCGCTATGAAGAATACATGCGGCAGATCCCCTGCCCTGAGTGCAACGGCGCGCGCCTCAACCCGGCGTCGCTGTCGGTGCTGATCAACGGCAAATCGATCGCCGAAGTCGCCGCCTTGCCGATGCGGGAATGCGCGGAGTTCCTGGGCAGCCTGACCCTGACCAACAGGGAAGCGCAGATCGCCAACCAGGTGCTTAAGGAGATCCAGGCCCGGCTGACCTTCCTCCTGGATGTCGGCTTGGAGTACCTCAACCTTGAGCGGCCCTCCGGCACTTTGTCCGGCGGCGAAGCCCAGAGGATCAGGCTGGCAACCCAGATCGGCTCCGGCCTGGTGGGTGTCCTTTACGTCCTTGACGAACCGTCCATCGGCCTCCACCAGCGCGACAACCGGAGACTCATCGAGACGCTCACGCGCCTCCGGGACCTCGGTAACACGCTGATTGTCGTTGAGCACGACGAAGACACCATCCAAGAGGCCGACTGGGTGGTGGACATTGGACCGGGCGCCGGTGAGCACGGCGGCCAGGTTGTGCACTCCGGCACCTACAAAGAACTCCTGGCGAACACGGAATCGCTGACCGGCGATTACCTGTCCGGTCGCCGGACCATCGACATCCCCAAGAAGCGTCGCAAGTATGACAAAAAGCGCGAATTGAAGGTTGTCGGCGCCCGGGAGAACAACCTCAACAACGTTGACGCGACCTTCCCCCTGGGACTTTTCACCGCCGTCACTGGCGTCAGCGGATCCGGCAAGTCCACGCTGGTCAACGAGATCCTGTACAAGGTGCTGGCCAATAAGCTCAACGGCGCCAAGCAGGTGGCCGGTCGCCACCGGACCGTGGCGGGACTGGAGCACCTGGACAAGGTGGTCCACGTCGACCAGAGTCCTATCGGCCGTACGCCCCGGTCCAACCCTGCAACGTACACCGGCGTCTTCGACAACATCCGCAAACTGTTCGCCGAGACCACCGAAGCCAAGGTCCGGGGTTACCAGCCCGGGCGGTTCTCCTTCAACGTCAAGGGCGGGCGCTGTGAGGCCTGCTCGGGTGATGGCACGTTGAAGATCGAGATGAACTTCCTGCCGGACGTCTATGTTCCCTGCGAAGTGTGCCATGGTGCGCGCTACAACCGGGAAACCCTTGAGGTCCACTACAAGGGCAAGACCATTGCCGACGTCCTCAACATGCCTATTGAGGAAGGTGCGGAGTTCTTTGCGGCTTTCACGCCCATTGCGCGGCATCTGAAGACTCTGGTGGACGTTGGCCTGGGCTACGTCCGGCTAGGCCAGCCTGCCACCACGCTGTCGGGTGGCGAGGCGCAGCGCGTCAAGCTTGCAGCCGAACTCCAGAAGCGCTCGAACGGCAGGAGCATCTACGTCCTGGATGAGCCCACCACAGGGCTGCACTTCGAGGACATCCGGAAACTCCTGATGGTTCTCCAGGGGCTGGTGGACAAAGGCAACACCGTCATCACCATCGAACACAACCTGGACGTCATCAAGTCAGCCGACTGGATTGTGGACCTGGGCCCCAACGGTGGATCGGGCGGTGGCCGGATAATCGCGACGGGAACACCCGAGCAGGTGGCGAAATCCACTGAGAGCCACACCGCAACATTCCTGGCCGAGATTCTGGGATAGAAGTATTCCGGTAGCGGCATGCGAGTTTCAGGCATGCCGCTACTCGTGAGAAACTAACCCGGTGACTCAAACAAAGGTGCCCGTAATATTCGATCTGGACGGCACCCTTGTCGATCCTGCCGGCGGTATAACTGGGGGAATCTCGGCTGCCCTCAGGGAAATGGACCTTCCCGTCCCGGAGCAGGCAATCCTGAATTCCATGGTGGGCCCAAAGCTCAGTGATTCGCTCCTGCATTTGGCGAATGTCCCCACCGAATTGGTGGACCAGGTTATTGATCGCTATCGGCGCCACTACAAGGAATCCGGTATCGCCCAGAGCAAGCTTTACCCGGGTATTTACGATCTCCTGCAGTACTTTGCTGAGTCCGGCCGTCCGGTGGCGGTAGCTACCCAAAAACCACAGTCCATTGCCCGCCTGGTCCTTGAGCATCATGGCATTGCCGACTTCTTCGTCTCCATACGGGGCGCCGCCGACGACGAGTCCCTGGGCGCCAACACGGCCTCCGGCAAAGTGGAAATCGTGGGCGCGGCCCTGGCCGACCTGCACTCGCAACCCGCAGTCATGGTGGGGGACAGGCACCAGGACGTAGCTGGTGCGATGGCCAACGGACTGGACTGCATCGGCGTCGGCTGGGGTTTTGCGCCCGATGGCGAACTCGAGCAGGCCGGTGCAGTGACCGTGGCAACAACCGCGCTTGAACTGAAAAGCACAATTGAAGAACTTGACGCTGTCCGCACGGCAGCCCTGAGCGAGGTACAAAACGATGGCAGTCTTTGATGCGATCCGGTGGACTACCCGCGGGCTCATTTCCTCCACGTGCCGCCCTACGGTCATTGGGCTGGAAAACGTACCGACTGACGGTCCGTTCATTGTTGCCCCCAATCATCTTTCCTTCCTGGACAGCGTGATCGTGCAGGCATTGATGCCCCGTCCGGTCGCGTTCTTTGCCAAAGCGGAATATTTCACCACCAAGGGCGTCAAGGGCGCCGTGATGAAGTCCTTCTTTGAGGCCGTTGGTTCCATCCCCGTGGAGCGGGGCGAGCAGGCTGCAAGCGTCCAGGCGCTGAAGACCCTGCTGGACATCCTAGAGTCGGGCAAGGGCATCGGCATTTACCCCGAGGGCACCAGGTCCCGTGATGGAATCCTCTACCGTGGTCGCACGGGCGTGGGCTGGCTTGCGCTGACTACCGGAGCCCCCGTCATCCCGGTGGGACTGATCGGCACCGAGAAGCTGCAGCCGGCGGATAAGAATGCAGTCCGGCCCCAGCACTTCACCATGAAGGTCGGCGAACCGCTCTACTTCGAGAAGACGGGCCCGGATCATTCGCTGCCGGCCCGCCGCGAGGTCACGGACAAGATCATGGATGCCATTGCCCTGCTCAGCGGCCAGGAACGGTCCACGAGCTACAACCAGAGCAAGTCCGTGGACTAGCCACCCAGGTCCGCGGGTTGTCCGTGGCATCTGGTGTCGGTCCGGTTCACTAGACTGGAAACGTGGCAGATCCAGCAAGTTACCGACCCCAGACGGGTGAAATTCCCACCACGCCGGGTGTCTACCGTTTCCGCGACCCCCATGGACGGGTCATCTATGTAGGCAAGGCCAAGAACCTCCGCTCACGGCTGAACTCGTACTTCGCCAACCCGGCAGGTTTGCTCCCCAAGACCCATGCCATGGTCCACGCGGCCAGCAGCGTCGAATGGACCGTGGTTGGCAGTGAACTTGAGTCGCTGCAGCTCGAATATACGTGGATCAAGGAATTCAAGCCACGCTTCAATGTCGTCTTCCGTGACGACAAAACGTATCCGTACCTCGCGGTGACCATGGGCGAAAAATACCCCAGGGTGCAAGTCATGCGTGGCGAGCGGAGAAAAGGGACCAGGTACTTTGGGCCCTATACAGCCGGGGCCATCCGGGAAACCATGGACACCCTCCTGAGGGTATTCCCGGTTCGCAGCTGCAGTGCGGGAGTCTTCAAGCGGGCAGAGTCCAGCGGACGGCCGTGCCTCCTTGGCTACATCGACAAATGTTCAGCGCCATGTGTTGGCAGGGTGACTCCCGATGAGCACCGGGTGCTCGCAGAGGACTTCTGTTCGTTCATGGGCGGCGAAGCCAAACGCTTCATTAGCCGGCTGGAGAAAGAGATGGCATCGGCGGTAGCCGACCTCGATTACGAGCGCGCTGCTGGGCTCAGGGATGACATCATCGCCCTGCGCAAGGTCTTTGAGCGCAACGCCGTGGTCCTCGCCGAGGACACCGATGCCGACGTCTTCGCCTTGCATGACGACGAGCTGGAGGCCTCTGTCCAGGTCTTCCACGTGCGCGGGGGCCGTGTCCGCGGCCAGCGGGGTTGGGTGGTTGAGAAGGTCGAAGATGCCACCACGCCCGAACTCATCGAACATCTGCTGCAGCAGGTCTATGGCGAGGACAGCGAAGTCCAAGGGCGCATCCCCCGGGAAGTCCTTGTCCCGGAAAACCCCAGCAACCACGCAGAGCTCGCTGAATGGCTGGGAGGCCTGCGCGGCGCCAAGGTGGACATCAGGGTGCCCCAGCGCGGGGACAAAGCTGCGCTGATGTCCACTGTCCGCGACAACGCGGAGCAGGCCCTCAAGTTGCACAAGACCCGGCGCGCCGGGGACATCACTGTCCGGTCCTTGGCCCTCCAAGAGCTCCAGGAAGCCCTGGACATACCCGTGCCGTTGCTGCGCATCGAGTGCTTCGACATCTCGCATGTGCAAGGAACAAACGTGGTGGCATCCATGGTGGTGGTCGAGGATGGACTGCCCAAGAAGGCTGACTACCGCAAGTTCTCCATCACGGGTGCCGCAGCAGCAGATGACACCGCAGCCATGCATGACGTCCTGACGCGCAGGTTCCGGCATTACCTGGCGGATAAGGTCGCACAAGTGCCTGTTGTTTCCGGCGAAATCAGCAACCCTGCAAGGCCCGGGATCGTCCGCGCCGGTGAGGTGCCGCCGTCGGATCCCACCATGCCCGCACCCAAAGCCAAGTTCGCCTACCCACCCAACCTGGTGGTGGTGGACGGCGGACAACCGCAGGTCAACGCGGCATCGCGTGCCCTTGCGGAGCTGGGAATCGACGACGTCTACGTCGTGGGGCTCGCCAAGCGGCTTGAGGAAGTCTGGTTGCCCGACAGCGACTTCCCGGTGATCCTGCCCCGAACCTCCCAGGGCCTGTACCTGCTCCAGCGGATTCGTGACGAAGCGCACCGGTTTGCCATCACCTTCCACCGGCAAAAGCGTGGCAAGGCCATGACAGTTTCCGTGCTGGACGGGGTCCCAGGCCTCGGTGAAGCCAAACGAAAGGCCTTGGTGGCCCATTTTGGGTCGCTCAAGAAAATCCGCGCCGCGTCAGTGGAGGAGCTCACCTCCGCCAAGGGCATCGGCCCGGCATTGGCAGCCGCAGTTGTCCAGCATCTGGGGACCACCGCGGACTCCGACGAGGCAGCTCCGGCGATCAACATGACCACCGGCGAAATCCTTGAATCTTAGTTAGGGTAAGAACTTGCTGCAACGACCATTCCGAACTGAACGGGGAACACTTGATGGATGAGGCAACAGGGTCCGGCACGGAGCAGGACGGCCTCACGCCCGTCAAGCCACCGGAGGCTGAGCTGCTGGTAGTCACTGGCATGTCAGGGGCTGGGCGCAGCACGGCTTCCGATGCCTTGGAAGACCACGGCTGGTATGTCGTGGACAACTTGCCCCCACAAATGCTGGGCACCCTGGCTGAAATCGTTTCGCACGCCCCCAAATCGATTCCTAAACTGGCCGTGGTGGTCGATGTCCGCAGCAAGGACCTCTTCACCGACATCCAGACGGCCCTGGGTGCGCTCAGCGCCACGGGCATCACTTTCCGGGTGTTGTTCCTTGACGCCAGCGACGAAGTGCTGGTCCGCCGCTTCGAGCAAGGCCGCAGGCCCCACCCGCTTCAGGGCGGCGGACGGATCCTCGATGGCATCGGTATCGAGCGCGAGGTCCTGCGGGAACTGCGCGAGCATGCTGACGTCGTCCTGGACACCACCGAGTTCAACGTCCACGGACTTGCCACAGCCATCACCGAGCTGTTCAGCGACACCGGACCTGTCACCCTGCGGTTGAACGTCATGAGCTTCGGCTTCAAGTACGGGCTGCCCGTGGACGCGAACTTCGTCGCCGACGCGCGTTTCATTCCCAACCCGCACTGGGTTCCGCAACTCCGGCCGCACACCGGCTTGGATGAGGACGTCAGCAACTACGTCCTGGCCGCCGATGGCGTCCACGAGTTCGTGGACCGCTACGTCAGTGCCTTGGAGCCGGTACTGGACGGCTACCGCCAGGAAAACAAGCACTACGCCACCTTGGCTGTTGGCTGCACCGGAGGCAAGCACCGTTCGGTGGCCGTCGCCGTCGAGCTTTCCAAGCGCCTGGCGCAGTATCCCCGCGTCACCGTCACCACCACCCACCGCGACCTGGGGCGCGAATAGTGGGGGTCCTGACGGGCCCCCTGCCGCTCATTCCCCCGAAGGGCGTCCCCGGCAGCCAACAGAAGAAAAGCCCGTCGGTGGTCGCCTTGGGCGGCGGCCACGGACTGGCGGCGTCACTGTCCGCCCTGCGGCTGCTTACCTCCGAGCTGACGGCAATCGTCACGGTAGCGGACGACGGCGGTTCGTCCGGGCGTCTCCGCGACGAGTACGGCGTCCTCCCGCCCGGGGACCTGCGGATGGCTTTGAGTGCGCTCTGCGACGATACCGACTGGGGACGTACCTGGCGCGATGTCATGCAGCACCGCTTCGACGCCGGCTCTGCCAAGGGCGGGTCGCTGGACAACCATGCCATGGGCAACCTGCTCATCGTCACGCTGTGGGAGTTGCTTGGCGACACCGTCGCCGGACTGAAATGGGCGGGAGCCTTGCTCGGCGCCCGCGGGCAAGTGCTGCCCATGTCCAGTGTTCCCCTCACCATTGAGGGCCAGGCAAGGGTGCAGCTTCCGGGCGGCGGCTATGAACTGCAGACCGTCCGCGGCCAGGCGAAATGCGCCGTGGCGGGGAAACTGGAGGATGTCACTCTCCTTCCCGAAGCGGCTCCCGCCTGCACGGAAGCGCTTACCGCCATCGAACTGGCCGACTGGGTGATCCTTGGACCCGGCTCATGGTACACCTCGGTGCTCCCGCATCTGCTGCTCCCTGAGCTTCGCCAAGCGCTCGGGGACACCGCGGCCAAGCGCTGCCTGACCATGAACCTGGACGTGGAGACCAAGGAAACCTCAGGTATGACGGCCGCTGACCATTTGGACGTCCTGCGCCGTTATGCACCCGAGTTCAGCGTGGATGTGGTTCTTGCCGACCCTGCTGCGATCCAGGATCTGAAGGCCTTCGAAAAGGCTGCCGGGATGCTCGGTGCCGAAGTGGTGTTGGGTAGAGTAGGGGCGTCGAGGCGCCGCCCCGTCCATGATCCATTGCTGCTGGCAGCGGCGTACCACGATATTTTCGGGAACAGTTAGGAACACACGATGGCACTTACTGCGTCGGTCAAGGACGAACTGTCCCGGCTGGACATCAAGAAATCTTCGGTCCGCAAGGCCGAGGTTTCAGCAATGCTGCGCTTTGCGGGCGGCTTGCACATCATTTCAGGGCGCATCGTCATTGAGGCCGAAGTAGACCTGGCCTCCACGGCACGGCGCCTGCGCGCCGCGATCGCCGAGGTTTACGGCCACCAGAGCGAAATCATCGTGGTTTCCGGTGGTGGCCTGCGCCGGGGGAGCCGCTACGTTGTCCGCGTGGTCCGGGACGGCGAGGCCCTGGCCCGGCAGACGGGCCTCTTGGATGGGCGGGGCCGGCCGGTGCGGGGACTCCCATCGGTTGTCGTGAACGGTTCAGCAGCCGACGCCGAGGCTGTCTGGCGGGGTGCTTTCCTCGCACACGGTTCCCTGACGGAGCCGGGACGTTCCTCATCCCTGGAGGTGACGTGTCCCGGACCCGAATCGGCCCTTGCCCTGGTGGGTGCGGCCCGGCGGCTCGGGATCCAGGCCAAGGCCCGCGAAGTGCGTGGTGTGGACCGCGTGGTGATCCGTGACGGCGACACCATCGCGACCCTCCTGACCCGTATGGGTGCCCATGACGCACTCATGGTCTGGGAGGAACGGCGGATGCGCAAGGAAGTCAGGGCCACGGCCAACAGGCTTGCCAACTTCGATGATGCCAACCTGCGCCGCTCAGCCCAGGCCGCCGTTGCGGCCGGCGCAAGGGTGGACCGCGCCCTGGAGATCCTGGGCGACGACGTACCGGACCACCTGAAGTACGCGGGGGAGCTCCGTGTTGCCCACAAGCAGGCAAGCCTGGATGAATTGGGCCGGCTCGCTGATCCGCCCATGACCAAGGACGCCATTGCGGGCCGCATCCGCCGCCTGCTGGCCATGGCCGACAAGCGTGCGTTGGACTTGGGTATCCCGGGCACTGAGGCAAATGTGACTCCCGAAATGATGGACGAGTAGCCCGCACCCATAGAATCGAAAAAGTGCGGAGGAAATACTGCGAGGGCCCCGCGGGTTGTTCCCGGTGGAGGCAAGAGCAGGCTTCTTCGCCAAGGATTTCCGGCCGGTCCGCTGGCCGGATGAAATAACGAGAGTTACCAACCCGGACTTCAGTCCATTACATTGGAGGATTTCGTGACAGAGTACGTTCTGCCCGAGCTCGGCTACGACTACGCAGCACTCGAGCCGCACATTTCGGCAAAGATCATGGAGCTGCACCACAGCAAGCACCATGCGGCCTACGTCGCAGGCGCCAACAACGCGCTCTCCCAGCTCGCTGAAGCACGCGACAAGGGCGACTTCGCCAACATCAACCGCCTCTCCAAGGACCTCGCGTTCCACACCGGTGGCCACATCAACCACTCCGTTTTCTGGAACAACATTTCCCCGGACGGTGGCGACAAGCCTGAAGGCGAACTCGCAGCAGCCATCGACGACGCTTTCGGTTCGTTCGATGCCTTCCGTGCACAGTTCAGCGCTGCCGCACTGGCCCTGCAGGGTTCCGGCTGGGCTTTCCTGGCCTACGAGCCCATCGGTGGAAACCTGGTCATCGAGCAGCTCTACGATCAGCAGGGCAACGTTGCACTCGGCACCACTCCGCTGCTGATGCTGGACATGTGGGAGCACGCCTTCTACCTGGACTACGTGAACGTCAAGGCTGACTACGTCAAGGCATTCTGGAACATCGCAAACTGGGCAGACGTAGCCAAGCGCTTCGAAGCCGCACGCACCAACGCCACAGGCCTCATCGTCCTCTAGTGGTGAGCTCCGGTTCACGCAGATGTAACAAAAGTCACTTTTAGCGTGAATTCCGGCTAAATGCTGGAAAGCCTGCCTCCGCAGTTGCGGGGGCAGGCTTAGTTAAACGTAAGATGGATCACGGAAGGCGGTTAGCCTTCAGCAACGTGGCTGGTCGCCCTCCGATCTGATAATCACCTCTGCCCAACGGCGTGCGGGGTCTGTTAGTTGGAAATATCTGATCCGACTCACTAGGCGTGCTTGCAAGAGCACCAAGGAGATTGACACATAGTGACCACCCGTATTGGTATCAACGGCTTCGGCCGCATCGGCCGCAACTACTTCCGCGCAGCACTGGCCCAGGGCGCAGACCTTGAGATCGTCGCAGTCAACGACCTCACCAGCCCCGAGACCCTCGCCCACCTCCTGAAGTACGACTCCGTCGGTGGACGCCTCGCCCAGACCGTGGAAGTTGTCGATGGAAACCTGGTTGTCGACGGCAAGTCGATCAAGGTCTTGGCAGAGCGCGATCCCGCGAACCTTCCGTGGGGCGAGCTGGGCGTGGACATCGTTATCGAGTCCACCGGCTTCTTCACCAAGGCCGCCGCGGCGCAGAAGCACATCGACGCCGGAGCCAAGAAGGTCCTCATCTCGGCACCTGCCAGCGACGAAGACATCACGATCGTCATGGGCGTGAACCACGAGCTCTACGACCCCGCAGCGCACAACATCATCTCCAACGCGTCCTGCACCACCAACTGCCTCGGCCCGCTGGCCAAGGTTGTCAACGACGCCTTCGGCATCGAGCGTGGCCTCATGACCACGGTGCACGCCTACACGGCCGACCAGAACCTGCAGGACGGCCCGCACGGCGACCTTCGCCGTGCCCGCGCTGCTGCCATCAACATGGTTCCCACCTCCACCGGTGCCGCCAAGGCAATCGGCCTGGTCCTGCCGGAGCTCAAGGGCAAGCTCGACGGCTACGCCATCCGCGTTCCCGTCCCCACCGGCTCCGCAACGGACCTCACGGTTACGGTTTCCCGCGAAGTCACGGTCGAGGAAGTCAACGCCGCTGTGAAGGCCGCAGCAGAGTCCGAGCAGTGGGCAGGCATCCTGTCCTACACGGACGCCCCGATCGTCTCCTCGGACATCGTTGGCGACCCGGCGTCGTCCATCTTCGACTCCGGCCTCACCAAGGTCATTGGCAACCAGGTCAAGGTTGTTTCCTGGTATGACAACGAGTGGGGTTACTCCAACCGCCTCGTAGACCTCACGGAGCTCGTCGCATCCAAGCTGGGCTAGGGTAGACACATGACATCTCACACCCTCAACGAACTCATCGCTGAAGGTGTCCGCGGGCGGTACATTCTGGTCAGAAGTGACCTGAATGTGCCGCTCGACGGCTCTACAGTGACCGACGACGGCCGCATCAAAGCGTCCCTGCCGGTCCTCAAGAAGCTCTCGGACGCCGGTGCCCGTGTGCTCGTAACCGCCCACCTCGGCCGCCCCAAGGGTGCTCCCGAGGAAAAGTACTCCCTGAAGCCCGCAGCGGACCGCTTGGCTGAACTCGCAGACTTCTCCGTGCAGCTCGCCAAGGATACCGTCGGCGCCTCCGCCAAGGAGCTGGCCAGGGGCCTGCAGGACGGTAACGTGCTTGTCCTGGAAAACGTACGCTTCGATGCACGGGAAACCAGCAAGGACGACGCAGAGCGCGGCGCGTTTGCTGACGAACTCGTGGCCTTGACAGGAGACAACGGCGCATTCGTGGACGATGCTTTTGGCGCCGTGCACCGCAAGCACGCCAGCGTCTACGACGTCGCTACGCGGCTGCCGTCGTACCTGGGCGACCTCGTCCACACCGAGGTCGAGGTT
>Ga0256799_1000375_pt1 | contig 11103 bp, 10 predicted proteins | sample MC6MC0950MT_FD_190207 | JGI IMG/M metagenome (GOLD analysis project Ga0256799, IMG submission 190207) | Metatranscriptome of enriched soil aggregate microbial communities from Iowa State University, Ames, United States - MC6-MC0950-MT... | ecosystem: Environmental > Terrestrial > Soil >... | reverse complement strand
CGGCCTCGCCTACATCATCAAGGCCCGCGTGCAGCTGCTGCGCGACCTCGGCTCGGCGATCGCGCCGCAGAGCGCGTGGAACCTGCTGCAGGGCGTCGAGACCCTGTCGCTGCGCATCGAGCGTCACGTGCAGAACGCACAGGAGATCGCGGAGTGGCTCGACAACCACCCCGAGGTCGCGAGCGTCAACTACTCGGGGCTGCCTTCGAGCCCGTGGTACGCGGCGGCGAACACGTACGCCCCCAAGGGCGTCGGCGCGGTGCTCTCGTTCGAGCTCAAGGGCGGCGTCGACGCCGGCCGCGCGCTCGTCGACAGCCTGTCGCTGTTCAGCCACCTCGCGAACATCGGCGACGTGCGCTCGCTCGTCATCCACCCTGCGTCGACGACGCACTCGCAGCTCACCCCCGAGCAGCAGCTCACGAGCGGCGTCACGCCGGGCCTCGTGCGCCTGTCGGTCGGCATCGAGAACATCGACGACCTCAAGGCCGACCTCGAGGCGGGCCTTGCTGCCGCCCGTGCGGCGACCGACGCGCTGCGCGTCTGAGGCACTGAACGACGGGGCGGATGCCTCGGGTCGACGTCGGCCCGAGGCATCCGCCTTCGTCGTCTCCGAGCACCGGCAGCCCACGGATGGCGACGTAACAATGACCGGCGCGTCCGACCGAGTTGGGAGAATCGAAGGCATGGACTGGCAGACGACCGCCGACGTGGTTCCCGCGGGATTCGTGCCCGAGGCGGGCGCGCTCGCGTTGCTCGGGCGGGCACCCGCGACGGGCGCGTGGCGCGAGGGCGATGCGGTGGGCGACCGCCGTTTCGTCGGCATCGGCGACCTGCCGCTCGAGTCGGGCGCGACGCTGCCCGGCGTCCGCATCGCCTACGAGCAGTGGGGCACGCTGTCGCCCGCACGCGACAACGCCGTGCTCGTCCTGCACGCGCTCACCGGCGACAGTCATGTGCTCGGCGACGCGGGCGAGGGCCACGCGAGCTCGGGCTGGTGGGCGGGCGTCGTCGGGCCCGGTCTCGCCGTCGACACCGATCGCTGGTTCGTCGTCGCTCCCAACGTCGTCGGCGGCTGCCAGGGTTCGACGGGTCCGGCCTCGCTCGCGCCCGACCGGGTGGAGTGGGGTGCGCGATTCCCCTTCCTCACGATCCGCGACCAGGTGCGCGCGCAGATCGCGTTCGCCCGCGCCATCGGCATCGAACGCTTCGCGGCCGTGATCGGCGGATCGATGGGCGCCATGCACGTGCTCGAATGGGCGATCGAGGCCCCCGAGGCGGTCGAACGCATCGCCGTCCTCGCCGCACCCGCCGCGACGACCGCCGACCAGATCGCGCTCAACTCGGTGCAGATCGAGGCGATCCGCACCGACCCGGCCTTCCGCGCCGGCGCCTTCTACGACGCCGCCGACGGCGAGGGCCCCACGCGCGGCCTCGCACTCGCCCGTCGCATGGCGATGCTCAACTACCGCACCGCGGCCGAGCTCAACGACCGATTCGAGCGCAGCTGGCAGTCCGAACTCGACCCGCTCGGCGGCGAGGGCCGGTTCGCGGTCGAGTCGTACCTCGACTTCCACGGCAACAAGTTCACCCGCCGGTTCGACGCGAACAGCTACATCGTGCTCACCGAGTCGATGAACTCGCACGACATCGGTCGCGGTCGCGGCGGTGTCGCCGCCGCGCTCGGCATGGTGCAGGCCAAGAGCCTCGTGCTCGGCATCGACAGCGACCGCTACTTCCCCCTCGCGGGCCAGGTCGAGGTGGCCGCGGGCCTCGCGCACAGCGTGCACGGGCCGGCCCCCGTCGTCGTCTCCAGCGACTTCGGGCACGACGCGTTCCTCATCGAGCGCGATGTCGTCGGCGCCGAGCTCGCGCGGCTGCTGGCCGCGTGAGCCGTGCCGCATCGGCCCGACTGGGCTAGTGTTCGAACTGACGGGCGCCTGCTCGCGCTCGTCGGTCGTGCCGAGGGGGTGACATGAAGCGCATCCAGAAGGAGCGCGATCGGCTCCTCCGGCGCATCGCGAGGATCGCCGGGCTCTCCGGTGCATTCGGTGCACTCGCGTGCATGCTCGTCCCCGGCAGCGCCGGCGCGCTCGAACTCGTCATCGTCGTGCTGCTCGGCATCGGCACCGCCGTGCTCGTCGTCGTGCACACCACGCACGGCAGCATCCCCGCCGCCCTCGGCGCCGTCGCGACCGCGCTCGCGACGCTGGCCGTCCTGGGGACGGCCGAGACCATCGACCCGGCCGCCCTGGCCGCCATGTCGCTCACGACCGCCGCGGCGGCGCCGTCGGTCGCGGTCACGCTCATCGTGCGACCGAGCGGCGTCCCCCTCGTCGGCTCGCTCGCCGCGATCTCGCTCATGGTCGCCGTCACCATCGTTGCGACGGGGCACCCGACGCCGACCGTCATCCTCGCGACGATCGCGGGGTGGTCGGTCTCGGCGTCGATCGGGCTCGCGCTCGACCACGGCATCGCCGGGGCGGCGGCGCGCATCGACGAGGTCGGCCGCGCCCACGAAGCGGAACGCATCGCGAGCGAGGCGGAGGCCCGCCAGCGCCAGGACGCGCGAGTGCTGCACGACACGGTGCTGGCGACCCTGAGCCTGCTCGCCCATTCGGGAGTCGGCGTCGGCGCCGCGGCGCTCCGCCAGCAGGCGGGCGACGACGCCCGGCTGCTCAAGCAGCTGCGGCTCGGTGCGCCGCTCGACAACGCCTCGAACGCGATCTTCTCCCCCGACTCCGACGAGGACCTGCTCTCGACGACGTTCGAGTCGGTGCGGCAGCGGTTCGCCCGCATGGGGCTCGACGTCAACTGGCACGGGGTCGGTCAGCTCGCGCTGCCGCGCGAGACCCTCGACGCGCTGCTCGGCGCGCTCGGCGAGTGCCTCGAGAACGTGCGGCGCCACTCGGGCGTGAACGAGGCCGACGTCACGGTCAGCGACGACGACCGCACCGTGCGAGCGATGGTGACCGACGCCGGCCACGGCTTCGAACCCGAGACGGTCGACCGGGCGCGCCTCGGCTACGCCGAGTCCGTCGTCGGCCGGCTGCAGACCGTCGGCGGTCGCGCCCGGGTCTTCTCGTCGCCGGGTTCGGGAACGACCGTGATGCTCGAGGTGCCCAAGCCATGAGCATCAAGACGCTCGAGCAGACCGGCACCAACGGATTCCGCCGGCCCGCCCGAACCGCGCGCGCCGCGCGGGCCGTCGCCGATGTGCGCGATCGCCACGGCGGTCGCCGGCTCGCTACCGGCATCACGGTCGCCGGCGGGGTCGTCATCGTCTGGCTGCTGGCGCGCACCATCGTGATCATGCCGCTCTTCCCGCCCGGCCCGGGCCCATGGCCGGCCTGGATCGCGATCGCCGTCATCATCGGCATCGGCGTCGTCTCTCGCGTCTTCTCGAGCATGCAGCCGCTGCCCGACGTGCTCTACGCCCTGCTCCTCGTCGCGCTCGTGGTACCCGTCTGGCTCGACGTGTCGGCGACCTGGGGCCTGCTGCACCTCGGCGTCACGCCGACGGCGGCGGCAGCGGTCGGCGCGGTGCTCATGCCGGTCGCCGCGATCCGCGGCACGCGCATCCCCCTCGCGGTCGCGATCGCCGACGGCACCGTGCTCGCGATCGCCGCACTCCTGCAGGCACCGTCGGCCGGACCGTACACGGTCACCGGACTCGCCGTGGCGGCGGCGGCCGTGCTGCCGCTCATCCTGGCGGTTGTGACCATCCGGGGATTCCGCCGCCTCGTCGTGCGCGAGCTCGACCTGTCGCTCGTGCAGAGCACGGTGGCGACGCAGCCGTCGCCGGTCGGCATGCGCGCGTCCGAAGAGCTCGCGCAGCTCGACTTCGACGCCGAGACCCTGCTCGACGACGTCGGCTCGGGCCGCATCGCGATCCCCCTCCCCGCCGAGGCGGCCGAACGTGCCGGCCGGCTCGCCGCTGCCCTGCGCGCACGACTCATCGAGGGCCGCACCGACACCTGGCTCCGACACGCCGTGACCGAGTCGGCGTACCTGAGCGAACGCGTCGTCGTCGACGATCCCGAGGGTGCAGCCGGCAACCTCGGCAAGGCGCAGCGCGACAACCTGCTGCTCGCGCTGTGGCTGCTCGGAGGCGAGCGGCGCAAGGGCCCGGCGACGGCGATCTCGGTCACCGTCACGTCGCTCGACGCCGACGACGACGAGACCGATGCCGCCGCAGGCGCGCCGCACGACGGCGCCGAGTCAGCCCGACCGTCGCCCGTGGTCCACATCGGCATCGAGGTCGACGGCGTCGCACGCCGACGTCTCGACGCCGCAACGTGGGACGCTATCGGTAAGGTCGGAACACACGATGTCGTCGGGGGGCCCGATGCCTTCCGCATCGACATCGAGTGCCGGACGGACCCGACCGTTCCGGCGAGTGCGTCGGCCGCAGCCGCGGCCCGTCCGAGGGGAAGCTGAATGCCCGACACTGCTCCGCCGATCCGACTGGCGATCGTCGACGATCATCGAATGCTGCTCGGTGCCCTCACCGAGTGGTTGCGTGGCGCCTCGGCCGAGATCGAGCTCGTCGCCGCCGTGCCCTCCTGGTCCGAACTGCTCGCCCATCCCGACTTCCCCGTCGACGTGGTGCTGCTCGACCTCGACCTGCGCGACAACATCCCCATCTCGCTCAAGCTCTCGATGCTGAAGTCCGCCGAGGTGCAGACGATGCTCATGAGCAACTACTCCGAGCCGTCGGTCGTGCGCGAAGCGCTCAGCGCCGGGGCGATGGGGTACCTCGTGAAGTCCGAGCCCGTCGAGTCGATCATCGAGGCGATCCGCTCGGCCATGCTCGGTCAGTCGTACCTCACCCCCGAGCTCGAGGCGGCGCTGCTCGACGACGGCACGGTGCCGAAGCTGTCGGCGCAGGAGCGACGCGTCATGGCGCTCTACGGTGCGGGCCAGCCGGTGAAGGCCGTGGCGTTCCAGCTCGGCATCTCCGAGGAGACGGCCAAGAGCTACCTCAAGCGCATCCGCGAGAAGTACCGCGCGGCCGGCTACGACGTCGGCACGAAGGTCGCGCTGCGCAAGCGGGCGATCGCCGACGGCATCCTGCTCCAGTCCGACTGACGCTCGCAGGGCATCGATTCCGGATGCCTCGGGCCGGCGTTCCCCGCACGCCTCGGCCGCCCGGTCACCCCTCGACGGCCGGCACGGCGCCCGTCGCGTACGGCACGTGCACGCCCCGGTTGCGGGCGGCACGGTCGAGCGCGAAGCTGCACACCGCGAGCGCGATGCCGGCGATCGTGAGCACGAGGCCCACCCAGATCGGCGCGACATAGCCGAACCCCGCCGCGATGACCGTGCCGCCGAGGAGCGCTCCCAGGCTGTTGCCGATGTTCAGCGCCGAGTGGTTGAGCGCCGCGGCGATCGACTGGCTGTCGCGTGCGACGTCCATGAGCCGGGTCTGGATCGTCGGCGCGAGGGCCGACGAGGTCGCCCCGATGAGGAACGCGCCGATGAACAGTCCGGCGGCGAACTGCGCGGTGAGGGCGAGCAGCGCGAGCGACGCGGCGAGCGCCGCGAACGCCAGGTACATGGTGCGCCGCACGCTCCAGTCGGCGAGTCGCCCGCCGACGAGGTTGCCGGCCGTCATGCCGAGACCGGTCGCGACGAGCACGAGCGGGACGGCCGCGGTGGCGAGCCCGGTGACCTCGGTCGCGAGCGGCGCGATGTAGCTGTACATCGCGAAGAAGCCGCCGAACCCGATCGCGCCGATGGCGATCGCGAACCACACCTGCGGGCGGCTGAACGCGCCGAGCTCACGGCGCACGCTCGCGCCGGGGTCGCCCGGCTGCCACGGCACGGCGACCGCGACGGCCACGAAGGTGAGCGCGAAGATCCCAGCGACCGCGAGGTAGGCGACGCGCCAGCTCGTCGCCTGCCCGAGCCAGGTGATCGCCGGCACCCCGACGACGTTGGCGATCGTGAGCCCCGACAGCACGAGCGCCACGCCGCGTCCCCGCTTGCCCGGCCCCATGAGGCTTGCGGCGACGAGCGAGGCGATGCCGAAGTACGCGCCGTGCGGGAGCGCCGACAGGAATCTGGCCACGAGCACGAGACCGAACGACGGCAGCAGCGCCGAGGCGACGGTGCCGATCGTGAACGCCGCGACGAGGGCGAGCAGGAGTCGCTTGCGCGGCCAGCGCGCGGCGACCGCGGCGATCGTGGGCGCGCCGACGACGACGCCGAGCGCGTAGGCGGAGATGATCCAGCCGGCGGTCGCGTTCGCGGCGTCGGCCGACTCGGCGTGCACGTCGGGCAGCAGGTCGAGCGCGAGGTCGGGCAGCAGGCCCATCGCGACGAACTCGGTCGAGCCGATGCCGAAGCCGCCGAGGGCGAGCGCCAGGAGCGCGAAACGGATACGGGCTGGCGACAACGTCGTCGGCCCGGAGGAAGCTGGGGTCACCGAGCGATTCTCTCACGAGTCGAATCGATTCGACAACCCGTCGCCCGGACGGGCGCGCAGCACAGTGTCGAGATCAGGACGGCCAGCACCGCCGGGAGGCTCGGCCTCCGAGCTCAGCCCTCGAGCTCGGCCTCGAGCCGCTCGAGCTTGCCGTCGATCTCACCCGTGTAGCCCGGGCGGATGTCGGCCTTCAGCACGAGCGACACCCGCGACCCGTACGCGCCGACGGCCTCGGTCGCGCGCTTGACGACGTCCATCACGGTGTCCCAGTCGGGACCCTCGATCTCGGTGAACATCGACGTCGTGCGGTTGGGCAGCCCGGACTCCCGCACGATCTTCACCGCCGCGGCGACGGCGTCGTGCACCGATCCGTCGTCACGGCCCGTTCCGCTCGGTGCGACCGAGAAAGCGACCAGCATGTTCACCCTTCCGTCCGGCGGCGACCGACGACTCCGCCGTGCGGCGCCGCCTCGTTCCGTCGCGACCCAGCCTGCCACACCGCTCGTAGCGCCCAGGCGAGGAGGGCCACGAGCAGTGCGACCTTGACGGTCAGCAGGAACACGAACGCCGGGTTGGCGATCAGGAGCCACCCGTACCAGTACGGGTAGATGATCTGCGTGAACAGGGCGACCGCGGCGGCGAGCGCCGCGGGCACGAGGAACCGCGCCGGTCGCAGCACGACGCCGAGCACGACGGGGGCGGCGAGCCAGGTCACGAACTGCGGCGAGCCGACCTTGTTCGCGAGCATGAGCACGACGACGAACGCGAGCGAGAGCGGCGCCAGCAGCCGCCCGATGGGTGCCCCGCGTCGTGCGGCGCGCACGCCGAGCACGACCACGACGAGCACCCCCACGATCATGAGCGGGGTCGTGACCGCGGCGGCGGCATCCGCCCCGGGCCCTGCGATCTGGAAGGTCAGGATGTCGCGGTCGTACACGATCCTGACGGATCTCGAGCCCGCGACGATCTGCCAGAGCCAGAACACCGCGGCCGGTGCCTCGATCTGCAGGCCGCGACCCGCCTGCTCGGCGATGAACCCGATCGCGTTCATCCCCGATCCCGCGAGCAGGCTCACGCCGAGGATGCCGATGCTGAGCACGACCGCGACCGTGACGACCTCGAGGCGTCGACGCGCGGCGATCACGAGGGCCGCGATGAGGGCCGCCGGCCACACCTTGACCCAGGCGCCGATCGTGAGCAGGGTCGCCGCGACGCGCGGGCGTCCGGCGGCCCACAGGAGGCCGGTGATCGCGAACGGCACCGTGATCGCGTCGATGCGGCCGAGCGCGATCGGGCCGAGCAGGGCGATGAACGCGAGCCACCACCACGCGGCCAGGCGCCGAGGCCGTGAGAGCGTCGCTCGCCCGATCAGGATCGAGAACGCGATCGCATCGAGTAGCACCACGATCGCGAGCCAGGTCTGGGCGACGTACGCCTGACCGAAGACGAGGGCGGCCGCCATGGGCGCGAACGCGAGGATCGGGTACACCCACGGCGCGTCGATGCCCATGCGGAGCCAGCCGTGTGCGGCGTTCTCGGCCCAGATCCGGTACACCCCGGTGACATCGCCCATCGGCAGGCCCGGCGCCTCGAGGTTGAGCCACACCACGAGGCCGTGCACGACGACGAACGCCGTCCAGAGGGCGGCGCGACCCCCGAGCCATCGGCGGAGGGCGGCGCGGCGGGGCCGCGGGCCGGCGGCGAGCTCGGACGTCTCGCGCTCGTCTCCCCCGGTCACGACGACGAGCCTAGCCGAGCGTCACAATGCGCCACGCCGATGCGCGACGTCGGAGGTTTCGGCCATGCTGGAGCCAGCGACCACCCGGAGGTTCTCATGACTCGACGCACGCCCTCGCAGCGCACGCACGCACGACGCGCGCCCGACCGCGCCATCGCGCGAACGTTCGCGGCGATCGCCCTCGCCGGTGCGGCGGCCCTCGTGCTCGCCGGTTGCGCCCCAGCGGGTTCGGGCGGTGGCGACGACGCGGGCGACGGCCACGTCACCCCGGGCAAGCTCACGATCGGCACCGGCGAACCGGCCTACTTCCCCTGGGTGCTCGACGACGCCCCCGAGAGCGGCAAGGGGTTCGAGGCGGCGGTCGCCTACGCCGTCGCGGACGAGCTCGGGTACGCGAAGGAGGACGTCGTGTGGGTGCGCACCACGTTCGACCAGGCGATCGCGCCCGGCCCGAAGGACTTCGACCTCAACCTGCAGCAGTTCTCGATCACCGACGAGCGCGCCGAGAACGTCGACTTCTCGTCGCCGTACTACGCGACGACGCAGGTCGTCATCACGGTCGAGGGCTCGCCCGCCTCGGGCGCTTCGTCGATCGCCGACCTCAAGCCGCTGCGCATCGGCGCCCAGACCGGCACGACGAGCTTCGACGCCGTCGAGCAGATCATCGACCCGTCGCTCGGTCCCCAGGTCTTCAACACGAACGACGACGCGAAACTCGCCCTGCAGAGCGGCACCGTCGACGCGATCGTCGTCGACCTGCCGACCGCCTTCTACCTGACGGGCGCCGAGCTCGACGGCGGCGAGATCATCGGTCAGCTGCCCGAGACCTCGTCGGGCGGCGACGAGTTCGGCATCGTGCTCGCGAAGGACTCGCCGCTCACCGCCGACGTCACGGCCGCCGTCGACGCGCTCCGCGAGAACGGCACGCTCGACGACCTCGCGGCCGAGTGGCTCGGGGGCGACGACACGGCGCCCGTGCTCGAGTGAGTCGCCGTGCGAAGGTGCCGCTGACGCGCGGTATCGCCGTCACGTGCCGCTAGCGTTGCCGTCATGACCACCCCCAGCTCCACCGCCCCCGCGGGCGCTGCTGGCGCGACGGCCTGGCAGCCGAGCGAGCTCGAGCTCGACCGTCGCCGGTTCCGGCGCCGCCAGACCCGTCGATCGGTGCTCCTCAGCGCGATCTCGACCGTCGTGTTCGCCGTGCTCATCGCGTGGGCCCTGATCGGTTCGCCCGGCTGGGAGGCGGTGCGGCAGTCGTTCTTCGACCTCGATGTCGCGATCGCCTCGTTCCCCCGCATCCTCGAGGGGCTCTGGCTCAACATCCAGGTGCTCGTCGCCGCATCGATCGGCGTCGTCCTGTTCGCGCTCCTGCTCGCGACCATGCGCACGCTCCGCGGCCCGGTGTTCTTCCCGCTGCGAGCGCTCGCGGCCGGCTACACCGACCTGTTCCGCGGAGTGCCGCTGCTCATCGTGCTCTACCTGGTCGGCTACGGCGTGCCGGGGCTCGACTTCTTCCCGCGCGTTCCGGTCGCCGTGTGGGGCACGATCGCGCTCATCCTCACCTATTCGGCGTACGTCGCCGAGGTGTTCCGGGCGGGCATCGAGGCGGTGCATCCCTCGCAGCGGCTCGCCGCCCGCGCACTCGGGCTCAGCCACGGCCAGACGATGCGCCGCGTGGTGCTGCCGCAGGCGCTGCGCAAGGTGACGCCCGCGCTCATGAACGACTTCGTGGCCATGCAGAAGGACGTCGGGCTCATCTCGGTGCTCGGTGCGATCGACGCCGTGCGCGCCGCGCAGATCGAGACGGCGCACTACTTCAACTACACCCCCTACGTCGTCGCGGGGCTCCTGTTCGTGCTGCTCGCCTGGCCGACGATCCGGTTGACCGACTGGGTCACGGCGCGCATGCGCTCGCGCGAGCAGATCGGCAGCATCGTATGAGCGCGGAGACGGACGGCCCGACTGTGGGCGCCGGTCCGGCGGGCATCGCTGCTCCCGACGGCACCGTGCTGAGCCTGCGCGGCGTGCGCCGCGCCTACGACGACAAGGTCGTGCTCGACGGCATCGACCTCGACGTCGCCCCGCACGAGGTCGTCGCCCTGCTGGGCGCGAGCGGATCGGGGAAGTCGACGCTGCTGCGCACGATCAACCTGCTCGAACCGATCGACGACGGGGTCATCCGCCTGCGGGGCGACGACGTGAGCGACCCGCGCGTCGACGCCGACGCCGTGCGCGCCCGCATCGGGGTGGTCTTCCAGCACTACAACCTGTTCCCGCACCTCAGCGTGCTCGACAACGTCGCGCTCGCCTCGAGGCTCGTGCACCGGATGCCGCGGCGCGACGCCGAACGCCGCGCACTCGAGCTGCTCGCCTCGATCGGTCTGGCCGAGTACGCGAAGTCGTTCCCCGACCGGTTGTCGGGCGGCCAGCAGCAGCGGGCCGCGATCGTGCGGGCGATCGCGACGGGGCCCGAGCTGCTCCTCCTCGACGAGGTGACGAGCGCGCTCGACCCCGAACTCGTCGGCGAGGTGCTCTCGCTGGTGCGCTCGCTCGCCGAGGGCGGCACGACGATCGTGATGGCGACGCACGAGATGGCCTTCGCGCGCGAGGTCGCCGACCGGGTGGTGTTCCTCGACGGCGGTCGCATCATCGAGTCCGCTCCCCCGGCCGAGTTCTTCGGCGCCCCACGGGAGGCCCGCACGCGCGAGTTCCTCGCGCGCTTCCTCGCCTGAGCGGGCACCGAACCGCGCCACACGGGCGCACCGCGCCGCACGGGCGCATCGCGCGCCCTACTGCGCGGCGATCAGGTCGCCGACGACGGCGGGGACGGCCGCCGCGATGTCGAGCGCCGCGATCGGCCCGTCGCCGACCGCAGCGCTCGCGCGCCGGGCGGCCTCGCCGTGGATCCAGGCGGCGGTCGCCGCGAGCTTCGTGATCG
>Ga0256799_1000368_pt1 | contig 11141 bp, 11 predicted proteins | sample MC6MC0950MT_FD_190207 | JGI IMG/M metagenome (GOLD analysis project Ga0256799, IMG submission 190207) | Metatranscriptome of enriched soil aggregate microbial communities from Iowa State University, Ames, United States - MC6-MC0950-MT... | ecosystem: Environmental > Terrestrial > Soil >... | reverse complement strand
AAAATATTCAATTATTATAGCTTTTAAATCGTATTTCTACCTTTTACAAGCTCCTTTGATTATTCTGAATAATCGATAAATGCTATAATGATAGCATTGTAGAAAGTAAGGGAGGATTTAATAATGGAGCTTAATTTAACGGGGAAAGTAGCAATTATAACAGGATCGAGTAAAGGAATTGGCTATTATACAGCCATGCAGCTTGTTAAAGAGGGTGCACAGGTTGTACTTTGCGCTCGTGGTGAAAAACAACTGCAAGTGGCTGCAGGATGCATAAAAAATGAAACTGGCGTAGATGTATTAATTGTTCCAACTGACATTACAAAAGAAAAAGATTGTAAGTATCTCATTGAGCGTACTGTAGAGCATTTTGGACGTGTGGATATTCTTATTAATAATGCTGGTACAGCTTCAGCGAATTCCTTTGAAACGGTGAGTAGTGAGCTGTGGCAGGCAGATTTAGATTTAAAGGTATTTGGAGCTATTCATTGTTCAAAATATGCTGCGCCATATATGCGAAAGGCTGGGGGCGGTGCAATCGTTAATGTGACTGCCGTGATGGCTAAAACTCCACCTGCAAGTTCACTTCCAACTACTGTAAGCCGTGCTGCGGGGCTTGCCTTGACAAAAGCGATGAGCAAGGATTTAGGGAAGGATAATATTCGAGTAAATTCTGTATGTATAGGACTTATTCGTAGTGATCAAATCGAAAAGAAATGGAAAAAGGAAGAACCAAATTTATCGTGGGAAGAATATTCTCGTAAAGTGGGGCAAGCAATTCCGCTGGGTCGTGTAGGTGATACGCAAGAAGCAGCAAACGTTATCACTTTTTTAGTATCTGATGCGGCGAGCTATGTTACAGGTACAGCTGTTAATATTGATGGGGGCTCTGGTCACGCATTATAGAATAATAAAAATCCACTATACTAATAGAAGTATAGTGGATTTTTAAGAATATTTATCCTTCTTCATTAATAAGAACATTTTTACCACGTATTTTCATAATCAGTGGTATAAGTAACCAAGAAATGGCAACCACTAAAAATAGTAATGATAAAGGCTTTGTTATAAAAATAGAAAAGTCTCCATTCGAAATGGTTAATGCACGGCGCATATTATTTTCAATCATCGGCCCTAGTACTAATGCAAGTACTAATGGAGCTACTGGGTAATCATTTTTAGCAAATAGATAACCAAGTACACCACAAGCTACTAATAAAAATAAATCAAACGTGGCGAATTGTACGGCATAAACTCCAAAAATTGAAATTGCAATAATAATAGGCAATAAATATTTTTTAGGTGTTTCGATGATTTTGGCAAAAATGCGGACCAAAGGCATATTTAATGCTAATAACATTAAATTTCCAATAAACATACTGGCAATTAATCCCCAAGCAACTTGTGGATGTTCATCAAATAATAATGGACCTGGCTGAATATTATACATAATAAGTGCACCCATTAAAATAGCAGTAGTACCTGAGCCGGGAATTCCTAAAGTTAGTAATGGGATCATTGCACCGCCTGATGCAGCATTGTTCGCTGATTCAGGTCCAGCTACACCCGCAATATGACCGTTTCCAAATTGCTCGGGTGTTTTACTGAATTTTTTCTCGGTAATATAAGAAAAGAATGAGGCAAGTGTTGCGCCTGCGCCGGGTAATACGCCGATGAAAAAGCCTAATAAGGATCCGCGAGCAATAGGAACAGCACTATCCTTTAAATCTTGCTTTGTTGGTAATACACGATTAATTTTGGCTAATTGACCATCCTCTTCTTCTTTTTCAAGAATGGTTTTAAATACTTCGCCTAATGCAAATAAACCAACAGCGATAGTTAAAAATTCAATGCCAGAGAACAGCATTGGCTGACCAAATGTAAAACGTTCTATACCTGATACGGCATCAATACCAACTGTTCCGAGCATAAGCCCTAAAACAGTCATAATTAAAGCTTTGGTAATAGAACGTCCTGCTAGGCCACTTACTGCTGCAAGTCCTAATAACATCAAAGAAAAGTATTCTGCGGGTCCAAATTTAAGTGCTAATTTTGACAATGGATTAGCTAATAATATCAGACCTAGTAGTGCTACAACGCCTGCACAAAATGAGCCAATGGCCGCGATAGAAAGAGCACTTCCAGCACGACCTTGTTTAGCCATTTGATAGCCATCCAATGTTGTCACAACTGATGAGGATTCACCAGGCGTGTTTAATAGAATGGAAGTTGTTGATCCACCATACATGGCCCCATAGTATACCCCTGCAAGTAAAATAATTGAGCTGGTAGCGGCAGCCTCAGTAGGTAGTCCAGCTGTAATGGTTGCTGTAACGGGGATTAATAATGCAACTCCACTCATGGGACCTATACCTGGAAGTACACCAACTGCTGTACCAATTATGACACCAACAAGAGCGAATAAAAGGTTTTGCCATTGAAGGGCAACTGCAAATCCATCAGCTAAAAATTGCAATGTCGACATATGTTCACTCCTGTACTAAAAAATTGGGAAACTAGGCAATGACCCTCCTAGTAAACTTGTAAATAAATAATAGACGCCCAGTGAAAATCCAGCTGCAATAATAATTGAATAAATAAGTTTAGTACGTTCCATTGTTTGGAAACTAATACACAAAAATAAAAATGTTGTTATCATATAGCCAATTTTTTCAAGGAAAAATACATACGCAAGAGCGCTACCTAAAATAATTAAGAACTTTTTGAGCTCTGTTGAAGCTATTTTAGAAGAAGTAGTTGGTCCTCCTGTGACTCGCTCTCTCACAGCTTTTTTCCATGATTCATAAAATAATTGAAGACTTAATAAACCTAAAATAATACCTAAACCTAATGGGAAAATTTTGGGACCAACTGTAGACCCATAAGCACTATCAGAAATCTGTGTTGCTTGAAAAATAAACAAAATACTAAGTGCTAAGAGGGTAATGCTAAATGTTTTATCAAATGTATAGCTCAACGTTTTACACCTCCATTGAAAATTGATAAAGTTACACAAGTAGTTCTATATTTAATGGAAATACTTGTGCCTTTTTTTAAAAAAACGATTCGTTATTTTTGCATACCAAGAGCTGTTAGTAGTTCAATGATTATTTTATTTTGACTGTCTAGATAAGCTGTAAATTCTTCCGCATTACGGTATTCTGCTTGCCAGCCATTACGGGTCACCTCAGCTTGCCATTCTTTTGATTCAGACATTGCCTGTAATTTTTCAGACCAATAGGCAATCGCATCTTCACTCATATTTTTTGGACCAAAGATACCACGCCAAATTGTAAACTCCTCATCAATACCGGCTTCTTTAAAAGTAGGAACCTCTGCTAGCTCACCTTCTAAGCGTTCAGAGGAACTGACAGCTAATACACGAACATCTCCGGATTTAACATAAGTAGCAATTGTGGAGGCATCTGTTGCAATTACATCCGCATTGCCACCTAATAATGCTATAACCGCCTCACCGCCACCATCATAAGAAACATATTTAATTGTTTTTAAGTCAATCCCTGCTTTATAAGCCGGGATAATTCCTACTAGATGATCCATCGAACCTGGTGCAGACCCACCTGCTAATGTGACATCTTTTGGTGAAGTTTTCATGGCATTTAAAACATCTGCAAGCGTTTGGAAAGGAGAATCCTTTTTAACAACGATTGCGCCATAGTCCCGTGTTAATTGTGCTAAAGGTGTAGTATCCTTATAGCCAAATTTACTATTTCCTTCAGCCTTTTCATGATTTATAAGGATTGGTGGTGATTTAACCATTAACATATAATCATTATTGGCTTCCTTTGTGGCAAATGTTGCCATGAAGGCAGCACCACCACCACCTGGCTTATTCTCAACTTGAATCGCCTTATCAATCAACCCAGTATCACTCATTGTTTTTGCTACTGCACGAGCTGTTAAATCCCAGCCACCACCAGCACCTGATGGAGCAACAATGGTAATATTACTTTTTGGATAATCACTGGCATTCTTTCCCTCTGTTTTTTCTCCATTTGATGCTGAACAGCCAACCAAACTAGTAAATAGTAAGCCAGCTACCATTATTTTAGAAATGTTCCTCCACATAAAAATCCCCCTTAAAAATAAAATGGTAGCGCTATCAATTTAGCGCTACCCATACTATAACTTACTTCTCAATTTTGGAAATATTGTGATAATAATGTGGATTAACATCATTTTGTTCATAAAGTTTATGTGGAAATAAAGTATCGTCGTTCAGGACGCCCAACTGTACCATAAGTCAGTTCGGTATAGACCTGCTTTTGTGTAACTAAAAATTCTAAATAACGACGAGCGGTGGAACGGCTGACACCTATATTCTTTCCCAACAGCTCAGCTGTACTACCATTCTCCATTATACTTAAATGGTTGATAACATGATTCATTGTTGTTGGATCTATCCCTTTTGGTAATAATAACGGTGTTTCTTGAAGGGGGGATGAACCTGCTTTTGGCCAAAGGTATTGAATTTTTTCATGTGTAAATTTCTCATTATTTTTCAGCAATAGATACTTGTAACGGAATTTTTCTATACTCTCTTTTAGCTGTTCGAATGTAAATGGCTTTAAAATGTAATCAGTAACATTTTTCTGATAAGCTTTCTGTACTATATGTGCCTCTGTAGCTGCGGTAATCAAAATAATACTACTTGTTGGGCTCACTTCTTGGATTTTATCAATTAAATCTACTCCCAGTATATCTGGCAAAAAGACATCGAGTAATATAAGGTGTGGTGAAAATGATTGAAGCCAATCTAAAGCTTCTTCTCCCGTACTTGCCCGTGCAATTACTGTAAAGCCTTCAATTTTTTCTAAAAAACGACAATGTACATCTGCTACACGTACATCATCTTCAATTACTAGCACTTCAATATTGTTCATGGATCATAGTCCCCCTTTTGCTAATAGATACGATAAATAGGGCACCTCCTAAATCTCCTTCTTCAAGAGCAAGAGTACCGTTTAAATCATGGATACTGGAAATGACTTTCCTTAATCCATAGCCTCGGTGCTTACTATCTTTCGTAGAAATATTTTCTGAAAATAGCACGTCTAGTTTTTCTTGTGCAAAACCTTGTCCCGAGTCCTCAACCTCAAAGATGATTTCCTCTCCATTATCAAATATAAAAAGCCTAATAATTGGCTGTCGCTCTTTGTTTTTTTCAACCTCTTCAAAAGCATTGGTTAATAAATTTCCCATAATAGAAATAATTAAGCTTTTTTCGATGCTTTCAGGGAATGTTTCTAAATAACTATCCTCATCAAAAATCAACTTGATTTTTAATTCACGTGCACGATTAAAAAATCCGATAATTAAACCATTTAAAAATGGGTCCTTTACACGCTTTGTTATAAATTGGGTTAGAGAAGAATGTCCTTGTACCTCTTTATGAATAATAGATAGTGCTTCATGAGATGCATTTAATTGAATAAGGCATGCTATTGTGTAAAGGACATTATTAAACTCATGTGTTTGAGCACGTAAAGCTTCCGTATATTGCTTTACTTGTGATAATTCGATAGCCATTTGTTCTATTTCTGATTGTAATCGGAAACTTGCAACTGCGCCGACAACTTGACCATTCACCTTCATAGGTACACGGTTAACAATAATTTCATGACCGTTAACAATCATCAATTTATCAAGTTGTTTTTCACCCTTCATTAATACGTTAAGCAGATGTGTGTTTGGTATATGCTGTTCGATATTATCGCCCATGATAGAAGCTGAATCCGTTAAATGTAAGATTTTCGCGGCAGCATTGTTTAGGGTCGTAATTTCACCTTTCTGATTTACCGTAATAATAGCTTCACGGACTGATTCAATTAAAGTATTTTTTTCTGTTAATAGACTGGCAATTTCACTTGGCTCCAGATTAAAAATTTGCTTTTTAATGTTTCGGGATAAAAAAATAGAGCCGATAATACCAATGCCTAGTGCAATAACCATCGTATAAAAAATATTATCAAGGTATAAAAAATATAAGCGATCTAATTCACTTGTTAAGTAACCAATTGAAACAACACCAATAATCGATCCATTTGAGTCTAAGATAGGTGCCTTCCCACGAATGGATTGTCCCATTGAACCATTTGCAATGGAAATATAAGACTCACCGTTGATTAATGCTCGGTCATTATCATCTCCGACCATCGATTTACCAATACGGTCTGCGATAGGATGGGTGTAGCGTATACCATTTTTATCTCCTATTACAACATAAGTAGCTTTTGCAGCAAGCATAATCTCTTTGCTAATTTTTTGCAGACTTTCGGAAGGGTTATTTGTATGAAACGCTTCAATTACATCACCCCTGCTAGCCGTTGTTTCCGCCAAATATAGTGCCCGGTTTCCAATTTGTGTTTGCAATGCATCAGATATGGTCATATAAAAGAGGATGCCTGCTAAAATAACAATAATAAAAATTAAAAAACTGCTGTAATAGGCAAAGCGGGCTTGGAGTGTTAATGTTTTAAAGAAAATAGTGAATCCCACCTTTGTGTTTATTCTAGAATTTTTAGTCATTGATAATACTAGTAATCTTTTGTAATTTTCGATTATATAAAAAAATTTCGAAATTTGCTAGATGATCATTAAAAAAGTGATTTGAAGTGGATAGGCACAATATAAAAAAGTTGATAAGTCATAATGATAAAAAGTTAAATCATGAAGTTCTTGTAGAATAGGACTTTTAATACTGTTTCATAGAATTGCTTGGATATTTCTGTATTTGATTATTATTTTTCTAAAATTACAATAGACAGAAAATTCCTACAGATGTAGAATGAACGATATAGGGGGTGAAAAGTGGCGAAATGTTGAACGAAAATTTTGCTGCGTTGTTGTTACGAGCTGTTCGGATTATTGTGCAAATTGGTATACTTACTATTTTCTATTACATGGGGGTTGGCATTGTTTCTTATCTGCACATACCTCTTCCAGGAAGCGTCATTGGCTTACTTTTATTAGCACTTTCACTCAATTTTAAAATTATTAAGGTCGAATATATACAAGATGGAGCAGGTTTTTTAATTGGCATCTTAACGTTGTTTTTCATTCCAGCAACTGTAGGTGTTATTGATTATCCAGAGCTCATGACATTCACTGGTCTGCTCATCATTTTAGCAGTTATTGCTAGTACATTAATCTCTATTTATGTAACAGGATTGCTGACACAACTCATTGAAAAAAGAGAACTGGCCAAAAAAGAAAGCTCAAAGCCTACTGTGGAAGAAGGAAAGGGGGAATTAACTGTTGATTGAAGTAACGGTTGTCCTTAGCACCATCATCATGTTTATTTTATTTACAAAGCTCTATCAACGATTTCCCCATCCTATCATGATTCCCTTGGTCACGACTACGATTGTCAGTGCAGTGATTTTACTTGTATTTGATATTCCATATTCAACTTATATGCAAGGTGGGGAATGGCTTCAGAAAATGCTTGGGCCAGCTGTTGTGGCACTTGCATATCCTCTCTATAATCAACGAGCTATTATTATGAAATATAAGTATTCTATTTTATCAGGACTTCTCATCGGCATGATAACAGGCTTAGTGACAATTTTTGTGTTACTAAAATGGATCGGTGTAGAACCTAGCTGGATGCTGACAGCCTTACCTAAATCGTTAACAACGCCTGTTGGAATGCAGGTGAGCGAAACGATTGGGGGCATTCCTCCTTTAACGGCTGTTTTCGTCATGATTGCAGGGTTTGTAGGGGCCATTATCGGACCGTTAGTCATTAAGTATGGCAAAATTGACTCTGCCGTGAGTAGGGGGGTGGCAGTAGGAAGTGCCTCACATGGGGTAGGTCTTGTGAAATTAAGAGAATATGGGGAACAGGAATTATCAGTTGGTTCCTTATCAATGGGCTTAACGGCTGTTATCGGAGCCTTCTTCTGCCCTTTATTTGTGTATTTATTTTTATAATAGAATGGTGCTTTATAGAAAAAGGAGCTGTCTCAAAAAAGATAGGAAACAACCCTTTTGTTTTAAATAAATGGTTATTTCTAGAAGCAATTATTCATTGTGAAAATGAAATGAAAAAAACTTCAGATAATATTCTATTATAACTATTTTGTAATGAAGAGAATGTTTTCTGGTTGTGTTCAACAAGAAGAATATACTCACATCTGTATTTATAAATATAAAAGCTAACCCTTCAAATTGAAGAGCTAGCTTATATTTTTTAGAAAATTGGCTTACGTTCTTTGATAACACGAATTGTTTTTAATGTTGTATCCTCTGGTCCTTGAACGGGTAAACCTGCTTCAATATTCATTTGAATATAATGAATATTTTCTTGAGTAATTATTTCCCCGGGAATAAAAATAGGAATCCCGGGAGGATACACCATAATAAATTCTGCACAAATACAGTTATCTGCTTCTGCAAGAGGAACGACTTCTGTATCTGCATAAAAAGCATCACGTGGAGACATAGCAAGAGCTGGAATTTCTGGCACATTTACCAAAGCCTCTGTTATAGCCGCTTCAGAATCAAATGCTTTTGACATACGAGTTAACGCATTTATTAAAAGATTAATTTCCTTTTTTGTATCTCCTAAAGTCACTAAACATAAGATATTATAAAGGTCAGACAATTCGACTTCAATATTGGCATTATAACGCAACCATTCCTCAGCTCGATGACCAGAAATACCTAAATCTTTCACACTAATCAGAAGTTTTAATGGATCCATATCATAAGTTGCAGAAGAATGTAACTTTTCCTTACCTGCACACTTTAAATGTGGTATTTGATTGATGCGTTTACGAGCATCCTTTGCTAAACGTAATGCATCGTCAATTAAATCGTATCCATGAATGGCTAGCTGACGTCGAGCTGTGTCAAGTGAAGCAAGTAATGGATAAGATGTCGATGTAGTTGTTAACATAGAAAATACAGCTTGTACACGTTTTGCAGAAACAAGACCCTCACGTACATTTAAAATAGACGTTTGTGTCATGGAGCCACCAAGCTTATGAACGCTTGTTGCTGCCATGTCAGCACCTGCTTCCATAGCTGAATATGGAAGGTCATCATGGAATTTTATGTGTACACCATGCGCTTCATCTACTACTACCGGAATATTACGGTCATGAGCAATCTCCACAATACGCTTTAAATCAGCTGTAAAGCCAAAATATGTTGGATTAATAACAAGTACTGCCTTTGTATCTGGGTAAGCATTTAATGCTTTTTCAACAGCTTCAGGGGATATGCCATGAGAAATCCCATATTCGCTGTCAACTTCAGGATGAATAAAAATTGGAATGGCACCAGCGAATACAATCGCCGACATAATAGATTTATGAACATTCCGTGGCACTAGAATTTTATCACCTGGACCGACGACGGTCAGAATCATCGTCATGATGGCGCCACTAGTACCTTGAACGGAAAAGAATGTATGATCAGCACCAAAGGCTTCAGCTGCTAAGTTTTGCGCTTCTTTTATAGCACCCTTTGGTGAATGTAAATCGTCTAGTGGAGCAATATTAATTAAATCAATTGATAAAACGTTGTCGCCGACGAATTCTCGGAAAGCAGGATCCATTCCTTGCCCTTTCTTATGGCCTGGAATATGGAACTGAATGGGATGTCTGTTCCGATGTTTTAGTAATACGTCGAACAATGGAGTCTCTAATTGTGACAACGCAGGTACCACCTCACTTTATAATATCTAAGAAAACAAATGAATTATAGCACCTAACGACACGAAAAAATAGGCTTTTCCTAAAAAATAAAAGGATTTTTTTCAGGATACCGAGAAAATAGTATTGAACGAAAGGGGAGGTACTATGAATTGGAATACACGTGTGACGGATCTTTTACGGGTTAAATATCCAATTATTCAAGGGGGATTAGCCTATTTAGCATATGCTGATTTAGCCGCAGCTGTGTCGAATGCTGGTGGTTTAGGGCAAATAACGGCTATGAGTTTACGAGATCCTGAATTATTACGAGCAGAGATCCATAAGGTACGAACATTAACAGATAAACCTTTTGGCGTAAATTTTGCGATTGGCATGCATGGTACAGGCTATGAGGATATGGTGCGCGTTGCAATCGAAGAAGAAGTTCCAGTTGTTACAATGACAGGGGGAAATCCAGCGCCTATATTTAATTTACTGGCAGGCACAGCTATAAAAAAATTAGTCCTTGTAGCTGCTCGTAGACAAGCTCAAAAGGCTGAACAGCTTGGAGCAGATGCTGTAATGGTTGTGGGTCAAGAGGGTGGCGGTCATCTTGGGCGTGATGATGTCGGTACAATGGTTCTTGTTCCCCAGGTCGTTGATAGTGTTAGTATTCCTGTCATTGCTTCAGGTGGAATTGGTGATGGACGCGGCTGGATGGCTGCTCAAGCATTGGGAGCTGAAGGCATTGAAATGGGCACTCGTTTTATAGCAACACGAGAGTGTGTTGATGCTTCTGAGGCTTATAAAGAGGCACTAGTTGCAAGTACTGAAGCAGATACAACCATTATTAAGCGCTCAATTGGTGCGCCGGCTCGTGCATTACGCAATGACTTTACTACAAAGATATTGGAAATTGAGGAAAAAACACCAACATATGAGGCGTTGAAAGAATATATAAGTGGTTCAGCAAATAAACGCTTTATTTACGATGGTGATAAGGAACAGGGCTTTGGCTGGGCTGGACAAGTGACTGGAATGATTCACGATATCCCAACCGTTGATGACCTTATTAAGAGAATGGTTGCAGAAGCTGAAAGTATACGGTTAAAATGGGGGCAATAACGTAAAGGTGGTTTTGTCGAATGGAATACTCTTATCCGTTTTCAACTGATTGGTCCACAGAGGAGATTGTGGATGTTGTTCAATTCTTTGAGGGAATTGAGAAAGCTTATGAAAAAGGCATCAAGCGTGAAGTTATGCTAGCTAAATATCGACGCTTTAAAGAGATTGTTCCTTCCCAAGCAGAGGAAAAATCAATTTTTCGCGAATTTGAAGAGGCGAGTGGCTACATTAGCTATCCAGTTGTAAAACAAACAAAGGAAGCCGAAGATGGGATGATTATAAAAGTTACCCCAAGAAATGGCCATTAAAAAAAGTGGATGTGAGATCAACTCACATCCACTCTTTATTTTT
>Ga0256799_1000366_pt1 | contig 11171 bp, 10 predicted proteins | sample MC6MC0950MT_FD_190207 | JGI IMG/M metagenome (GOLD analysis project Ga0256799, IMG submission 190207) | Metatranscriptome of enriched soil aggregate microbial communities from Iowa State University, Ames, United States - MC6-MC0950-MT... | ecosystem: Environmental > Terrestrial > Soil >... | reverse complement strand
GTGTGCTGCGACTACTTGGTCAGCGGCTCAAGGGTCGGGTCGTTGGCGTACGCCTCGGCCGCGTTCTCCTTGGTCACGATGACCGGCTTGAGCAGGAAGGCCGGAACGACCTTGACGCCGTTGTTGTACGACTTGTCGTCGTTCGTCTCAGGCTTCTTGCCCTGCTGCAGGTCCTTCACCATGGCGATGGCCTGCTTGACCAGGTTGCGGGTGTCCTTGTTGATCGTGGAGTACTGGACTCCAGCCATGATCGACTTGACCGACTCCGGCTCCGAGTCCTGACCGGTCACGACGGGGACGGGCTTGCCTGCACCCTGCACCGAGGTGATGATGGCGCGGGCGAGGGTGTCGTTCGGTGACAGAACGCCATCCAGCTCGGTGGAACCGTAGTTCGCGGCGAGCAGGGTGTCCATGCGGGTCTGCGCGTTTGCCGGCAGCCAGCCCTGGGTTGCGGTCTGCTTGATGTCGGTCTGCTTCGAGACGACCGTCAGCGTGCCATCGTCGATCTTCGGCTGCAGGACCTTCATGGCGCCGTCGAAGAAGACCTTCGAGTTGGCGTCGTCGGGCGAACCCGAGAACAGCTCGATGTTGTACTTCTTCTTGTCCGGGAAGCGCTTGGCCATGCCGTCGAGCAATGCCTGACCCTGCAGTTCACCGACCTTCTCGTTGTCGTACGCGACGTAGTAGTCGACGTTCGGCGAGTTGAGGATGAGGCGGTCGTACGCGATGACGACTGCGCCGGCATCGTGAGCGGCCTTCGCCTGTGCGGCGAGCTGGCCACCGTCGACGGCACCGATGATGACGACCTTGGCGCCGTTGGTGATCATCGACTGGATCTGGCTCTGCTGGTCGGCGACGGCACCGGAGGCACCCGCGTACTGCACGTCCGGCTTGAAGCCGGCTTCCTTCAGTCCGTCGGTGAACAGGCCACCGGCGAGAACCCAGTTCTCCGACGTCTTGGTCGGGAGGGCGACACCGATGGTGGAATTCTTGGCGAATCCGGCTGCGGTCGAGGCATCGCTGCCCGAACCGCGGCTGGAGCAGCCACTCAGGGCGAGCGCGGCGGCAGCAGCGACGGCCACTGTCGCGATTGCGATTTTGCGCATGTGTACTTTCACTTTCTCTTTATGGATGGTGCAGGAGTACTACTTGGTGTTTCTTCGGGATAAAACTCAGGAGGACAGCGAGCGGGAGGTCGCCTCGGGCTCGTCGGCGGACGGGAGCACGGGAGGCTGGTCGGCTCCGGCTGCGTCGGCCGACTTGTCCTTGCGACCGAATCTGCCTATCAACGAGGCTCCACCGCGACGCTTGCTGTAGACGTCGATGCCGACGGCCACGAGCAGCACGAGACCCTTGATGATCTGCACACGGTCGGAGGTGACGCTGAGGAGCTGCAGGCCGTTGTTCAGGACGGCGATGACCAGACCACCGATGATCGAGCCGGCGACGGTTCCGATACCACCGGAGACCGCGGCGCCACCGATGAACACAGCGGCGATCGCGTCGAGCTCCCAGCCGAGGCCGTCCTGCGGACCGGACGAGATCGAGCGGGCGACCGACACCATTCCGGCGAGAGCGGCGAGCACCGACATGTTCATCATGACGAAGAAGTTGATGCGCTTGATCTTGACGCCGGAGAGCTCTGCCGCGTGCCAGTTGCCACCGACCGCGTAGATGTGACGGCCGAAGATCGTGCTGCGGGTCACGAACGAGTACACGATCACGAGGATGCCGAGGATGATGCCCGACACCGGGAAGCTCGTGCCGATGCGGCCGCCGGCGAAGAGGAACGCAGCGTAGATGACGACGGCGTCGAGAACGACGACCTTGAAGATGCTGACCCACAGAGGCGCCTTCTCCGAGCCCATCTTGGTCTGCACGCGACGGCGACGCCATTCTGCGATGGCGATGACGATCGCGATGATGAGACCGAGCAGCAGCGTCGAGTTGTTGTACCCGAAGTCCGGACCCCAGTCGGGGAGGAAGCCGCCGCCGATGTAGGTGAAGCCGTCGGGCACCGGGATCGTGTTCGCGTTTCCGATGGCCTGGTTGAGACCACGGAAGATGAGCATGCCCGCCAGGGTCACGATGAAGGCGGGGACTCCGACGTACGCGACCCACCAGCCCTGCCATGCGCCGATGATGGCGCCGATGACGAGACCGAGAACGATCGCGAGTGGCCACGGCACGTGCCATTCGGTCATCGACTTGGCCACCACGATGCCGACCACTGCGGCGACCGAACCGACCGATAGGTCGATGTGGCCCGCGATGATGACCATCACCATGCCGATCGCCAGAATGAGCACGTAGGCGTTCTGGTTGACCAGGTTGATGAGGTTGACGGGTTCGAGGGTCTTACCGCCGGTGAGGATCTCGAACAGGATGATGATGACGACAAGGGCGCCGAGGATGCCGAACTGGCGTCCGGTGGACTGGCCGCCGCCGAACATCTTGCCGAGGTCGCGGATTCCTCCGGACTTCTTCTTTTCGGGGATCTGTGTGGTCATTAGCGGGCGGTACCCTTCGTAACTGGCCTCTTCTGGGCGGATGTCATGCTTTTCAGGAGTGTCTCTGGGTCGGCTTCGGAGGCGGGCAGCTCGTTGGTGATCTGGCCCTCGAAGATCGTGTAGATGCGGTCCGAGATGCCGAGGAGTTCCGGCAGCTCGGAAGAGATGACGATGACGCCCTTGCCCTGCGCGGCGAGCGCCTGGATGATGCCGTAGATCTCGTACTTCGCGCCGACGTCGATGCCTCGCGTGGGCTCATCGAGGATGAGGAGGTCGGGATCGGTGAACATCCACTTCGCCAGCACGACCTTCTGCTGGTTACCACCGGAGAGTGTGCTGACGCCGCGGTCGACGTCGGGCGTCTTGATGCGGAGGCTCTTGCGGTACTGCTCGGCGACCGCGTACTCCTCCTCGTCGTTGACGACGTTGAGCTTCGCGATCTTCTTGAGCTTGGCCGACACGATCGACTGCTTGATGTCGTCGAGGAGGTTGAGTCCGAGCACCTTGCGGTCCTCGCTGACATAGGCCATGCCCTCGTCGATCGCCTCGCTGACGTTGCGGACCTGGATCTCTTTGCCGTCTTTGTAGATCTCGCCCGAGATGAAGTTGCCGTAGGAACGACCGAAGATGCTCATCGCGAGTTCGGTGCGGCCGGCGCCCATCAGGCCGGCGAAGCCGACGATCTCACCGCGGCGCACGAAGAAGCTCGAGTTCTTGACCACCAGCCGGTCGGGCACCTGCGGGTGCTGCACGACCCAGTTCTTGACCTCGAAGAACTTGTCGCCGATCTTCGGCGTGTGCTCCGGGAAGCGGCTCTCCAGCGTGCGGCCGACCATCCCGCGGATGATGCGGTCTTCGTCGACGCCGTCGGCTTTCACGTCAAGGGTCTCGATGGTGCGGCCGTCACGGATGATCGTGATCTGGTCGGCGACCCGCTCGATCTCGTTGAGCTTGTGCGAGATCATGATCGAGCTGATGCCCTTGCTCTTCAGCCCGAGGATGAGGTCGAGCAGGTGGCTGGACTCGGCCTCGTTGAGCGCGGCGGTGGGCTCGTCGAGGATGAGGAGCTTCACCTCTTTGTTCAGAGCCTTGGCGATCTCGACGAGCTGCTGCTTGCCGACGCCGATGTTCTTGATGGGCGTGTCGGGATCGTCGGTGAGGCCGACGCGCGCGAGGAGCTCCGTCGCTCGGCTCTTGGCCTCCTGCCAGTTGATGACGCCACCGCGACCCGGCTCGTTGCCGAGGAAGATGTTCTCGGTGATCGAGAGCTCGGGGATGAGCGCCAGCTCCTGGTGGATGATCACGATTCCGGCGCGCTCGCTCGAGCGGATGTCTTTGAATCGCACCTCGCCGCCCTGGTAGACGATGTCACCGGTGTACGTGCCATAGGGGTAGACACCCGAGAGGACTTTCATCAGGGTGGATTTTCCTGCACCGTTCTCGCCGCAGATCGCGTGGATCTCGTCGGCGTGGACGGTGAGGGAGACATCCTCGAGCGCCTTGACCCCAGGGAACTCCTTGGTGATCGCGCGCATCTCCAGGATGACTGCGTTCGACGACATCGTCGCTCCTTCTTCGTGTTGCTCTGCTTCGAACTATCTGCCTAAGTAGTAAACGCTACGCGCGCTGTTGGCGTCAAATAGTGAACACAACGACCTGATAACGACTTGACGGGGTCGAGCCGCCGGAAACGTCAGTCGTGAACGGCGATCGAGCTCTGGATGACCAGCGCTGCGGCGCCGAGCGACTCGGCACGGTCGCCGAGCGAGGACATCCTGAGCGTGGTGGTGTCGCCGATCGCGGGGATGGCGTTCTGGAGGATTCCGTGCTGGATGGGATCGAGCAACGCGTCTCCGAGACCGGCCAGCGGGCCGCCGATCAGCACGATCTCGGGGTTGATGATGTTCGCGATGTTCGCGATGGCCTTCCCGATCGCGGCGCCGGCGTCGCCGACCACGCGCAGCGTCGACGGATCCCTGGCGAGACCACCGGAGACGATGTCCGCGGTCGTGATCCCTTCATCCGAACCGCGGCTCAGCGACTCGAGCATGACCGTGGTCGACGCCACTGTCTCCAGGCAGCCGCGGTTGCCGCAGCGGCAGATGATCCCGTGCTCCACGACCGGCGTGTGGCCGAGCTCTCCCGTGATGCCGAGGTATCCGTAGTACGGCTGGCCGTTGAGGATCAGCCCTGCTCCGATGCCCGAGCCGATCTTGACGAACATCAGATTGCGGATGCCGCGGTTCGCCCCCCAGGTGACCTCGGCCAGTGCGCCCAGGTTCGCGTCGTTGTCCACCACCACAGGGAAATGGAAGACGCTCTCGAGGTCGCGCAGGTTGACGCCGACCCATTCCGGCAGGATCGCTCCTTGGAGCACCGTGCCCGTGCGCCGGTCGATGGGACCGGGAACCCCGACACCGACCGCCAGCACCGACTGGCGCTCGAAGCCGTTGCTCTCGAGCAGGCGGTCGATCAGATCGGAGGCGATCTGGAGACTCGTTGCGACGTCGTAGCCGAGCGGGAGTGCGACCGATTCCTCGGCGAGAACCTCATACCCCAGGGTGGACAGCACGATGCGCACGTGCCTCCGACCGAAGTCCACGCCGACCGCGATGTCGCCCGTGTCGCTGAGCTGAACGAGAAGTGCACGTCGTCCGGAACTGTTCACCGGCGATGTCGCGACCACGCCTTTCGCCGCCATGTCTCTCACGATGTTGGAGACGGTGGCGGTTGAGAGCCCCGTGCCGCGCGCGAGTTCAGCCTGGGTCGATGGGCCGTTCGCCAGGAGGAACTCGAAGAGCCGTTCCTGGTTCAAGTGCCTCAACGCGCCTTGCGACCCGGGATTGCTTGCGCCGCGTACGGGAGATCCCGAAATGGCGGTCATAGCGATAAGAGTGCAATATGCACGTGTTGTAGTCAAGTTGTGAACACATGCGTTCCACCCCCGGTCGAGTCTCACCCGTGCGGGTGTCAGGATTCGGTCGCGCTGCCGTTCCGCTGGTCGCGCAGAGTCCACACACTGTCGAGCGTCATTCCCTCGGGGCCATCGCCACTGGTCTCGAAATGATCGACGAACCCGCCGATGTGCGCCTGCCAGCGTTCGTTCGCGGGGTCGGTGTCGAGCGCATCCATCGCCGCGGTGAAGTCGTCGCAATCCACGACGTGGAAGAGGTGCCGGCCGCTGCGCCAGATGCTCCAGTCGTGGATGCCGAGACGTTCGAACGAATCGGCGAGATCGTCGGGGATCGCAGCGTGCGCATCCAGATAGCCTTGTTCCAGACCTTCACGCAACACGGAGTGCAGGGCGACGCGCATTGTTCTCCTTCGAGTGGAACCGCCCGGATCGACGCGGATGGAAGTCGATTCCGATATTGGAATGCTATAGGAAATAGTAATAGGCTTGCAGCACGAGCGAAAGGACTCTCGATGCGATTCATGCGACTCGGCGAACCCGGAGCGGAGATTCCGGTAGCCACCGATGACGACGGCAGCACCTGGGATCTCCGGTCACTGACCGACGATCTGAACGGCGCCTTCTTCGCATCCAGAGGCATCGAGCGCGCCGCAGCCGCCATCGCGGCCGGCGGCCTGCCTGAGTTCGACGGCACCGGGATGCGCATCGGCGCTCCGATCGCACGGCCCACCGCCGTCATCTGCATCGGGATGAACTACGCGGCCCACGCACGCGAGTCCGGCTCGGAGCCGCCGAAAGACATCGTGGTGTTCTATAAGCACCCGAACACAGTGGTCGGGCCGAACGACGACATCCTCGTGCCGCCCGGATCGGTGAAGACCGACTGGGAGGTCGAGCTCGCCGCCGTGATCGGCACGCGCGCCCGGTACCTCGCATCGCCCGAGGAGGCGCTCGCGCACATAGCCGGGTTCACCGTCGCCAACGACGTTTCGGAGCGCGAGTACCAGATCGAGCGTTCCGGTGGACAGTGGAGCAAGGGCAAGAGCTTCGAGACCTTCAACCCGCTCGGACCATGGCTGGTGCCCACAGCGGAGATCGGCGACGGATCGGGGCTGGGCATCCGCTCGACGGTGAACGAAGAGCCGCGACAGGACTCGACCACGAGCGACCTCATCTTCGGTGTCGCCGAGATCGTCTATCGCCTCAGCCAGTTCACCGTGCTCGAACCCGGTGACCTCATCAACACGGGAACCCCGGAGGGCGTCGCGCTCTCCGGTCGCTTCCCTTATCTGCAGCCCGGTGACGTCGTCGAGATGGGCATCGACGGACTCGGCGAACAGCGCTCGGTCGTGCGCGCGGCGATCCGCTGAGGGAGATCGCCATGACGAAGAACTTCGAGGGGCTCGTCGCAGCTGTGACGGGCGGCGCATCCGGTCTCGGCAAGGCGATCGCGGACGAGCTCCATGAGAGGGGCGCGCGCGTCTTCTGTCTCGACCTCGACGCGGATGCCGTGTCGTCGCCGCACACGGGCATCCTGTGCGACATCGGCGACGATGACAGCGTGCGCGCTGCGATGGCCGCCGTCATAGCGGAGGCGGGTCAGCTGGATGTGGTCGTCGCGAACGCCGGCATCGGCGCCCAGGGCGACATCGAGGCCAACGACGACGACGAGTGGATGCGCGTGCTGAACGTGAACGTGATCGGGTCGGCCCGCACGATCCGGCACGCGATGCCCCACCTCAAGAAGTCGGACTCGGCCGCCATCGTTCTCACGAGCTCGATCGCCGCCTGGACGGGACTGCCGCAGCGCGCCCTGTACTCGGCGTCCAAGGGTGCGATCTCGGCGTTGACCCTCGCCGTCGCGACGGATTGCGTTCCCTTGGGCATCCGTGTCAACGCCGTCGCTCCCGGAACCGCCGACACACCCTGGGTCGGACGCCTGCTCGACAGCGCAGAAGACCCGCAGGCCGAACGCGCCGCGCTCGAGGCACGCCAGCCGACCGGCCGCCTGGTTCAGCCGCAGGAGGTCGCCGAAGCGGTCGCCTACCTCGCATCACCCACTTCGGGCAGCACGAACGGGATCATCCTGGCCGTCGACGGCGGGATGCACACACTGCGCGCCCGTTCGCAGCACTAGCCGCGGCGCCCGCGGGGCGCACGGCCTGAAGCTCAGCGGAGTGCGGGCGCAGCGAACTCGTTGGCGGCCAGGGATGCGGGGATCATCTCCATGCCCGATCCCGGGGTGAGCGGAGCGCGGTAGCGACCGCCGATCACCTCGACCGGTGACACGAAGTGCTCGTGCAGGTGTTTCGTGTACTCGATCATCCGGTCCTCCTCGGTGCCGGAGACGGCGACGAAGTCGAACATCGAGAAATGCTGCACGGCCTCGCAGAGCCCCACCCCGCCCGCGTGAGGGCAGACGGGGACACCGAACTTGGCGGCGAGCAGAAGGATGGCGATGTTCTCGTTCACGCCGGCGACGCGGGTCGAGTCGATCTGCACCACCGCCGCCGCCTCCGCCTGCAGCAGTTGTTTGAACAGCACGCGGTTCATCCCGTGCTCCCCTGTCGCAATGCGCACGGGTGCGACGGCGCGGGCGATCGCGGCGTGGGCGAGCACGTCGTCGGGACTGGTCGGCTCCTCCACCCAGGCCAGATCGAACGGCTCCAGGGCTCTGATCCAGTCGATCGCCTGATCCCTGTCCCAGCGCTGATTGGCGTCGATCGCGATACGGATGTCGGGACCGACGGTCTCGCGAGCGATGCGCATCCGCCGCAGGTCGTCATCGAGGTTGTCGCCGACCTTGAGCTTGATCTGCCCGAATCCGTCGTCGACCGCTTCACGGGCCAGACGACGGAGCTTGTCGTCCGGATACCCCAACCATCCCGGGGTTGTCGTGTACGCGGGATATCCGATCGCCAGAAGAGTGCTCTCGCGTTCGGCTCTGCCGGGTTCGGCTGCTCGCAGGATCTCGAGCGCCTCGTCGCGGGTGAGGGCGTCGCTGAGGTAACGGAAGTCGACGAGGTCGACGATCTCCTCGGGTGACATGCGTGCCAGCAGCTGCCACAGCGGAAGCCCGGCACGTTTGGCCTTCAGATCCCAGAACGCGTTGACGACGGCGCCGATCGCCATGTGCATGACGCCCTTCTCCGGACCGAGCCACCGCAGCTGGGAGTCGTAGACGAACTCGCGCCAGAAGCCGCCCAGATCGGCGAGGATCGCCTCGACATCACGGCCGAGCACACGGTGAGCGACGGCGTCGATGGCCGCCACCTGCACGTCGTTGCCGCGGCCGATGGTGAACACGAACGAGTGTCCCTCCAACCCGTCGGCCGCGTCCGTCGTCACTCGCAGGTACGCCGTCGAATAGTCGGGGTCCGGGTTCATCGCATCGGATCCGTCGAGCATCCGGGATGTCTCGAACCGCACGTCCAGAGTCTCGAAACCGGTGACGTTGCTCACTCGCTGCCCTTCCACTTCATCGTCGCGGGGCACCCCGCACCAACATCCTATTGGATATAGGTCATCAAGGCGAACAAAAATCGGCCGGCGACGCAACGGTCTCCGGCCGACTCAGGATGCGGCGAGTGCGCGCGACTAGTCCGACCCGCCCTCGAGGCTGGCCGAGATGCGGTGATACGACTTGGTGATGTGGTCGAGCATCGCCTGCTCGGCCGCTGCCGCATCACCGGCTCGCAGCGCCGCGAGGACCGCTTCGTGCTCGCCCGACGTCTCCTCGACGACGCCGTGCTTGAAGTAGATGCGGTACTGATGCATGTGCGAACGCAGGCGGGCGATCGCGTCCGAGAGCAGCAGGTTGCCGGAGTGCTCCGCGATGATGCGGTGGAAGGCCGCGTCCTGATCCGCGAAGTCCTTGTAGTCGTTGAAGCGGTCCTCACCGGTCTGGGCCGCGGCGCCGCTCCGATGCATGTCCTCGCACAGCTGATCCAGCGCGTCGAGCGTCTCCGGTGTGAGCTCGCCCACAGCGTTGCGGGTGGCGTACGGCTCCATGAGCCGGCGCATCTCGAACAGCTGACGGAGCCCCTCGCTGTCGAGCAGCGGCGCGGCCGTGTAGCCCTTGAGCGCGCGCTTCACGACGAGCCCCTCCGACTCGAGCCGGGCCAGCGCCTCGCGGACGGGGGTCGGTGAGACATTCAGCTGGCGGGCGATCCCATCGATGCTCGCCCGGCTGCCCGGCTCGATCACCTGGTCCATGAGCAGACCGAGCACCGCGTCGTACACGTCGTCGGCGAGCGCTCTCCGTGCCGGAAGGAAGCGTTCGCTGGAAGCGGGTTCAATGCTCATGAGGCCATCGTAGGTCTGGTGCGAACGAAACAAGAGGATAGAGGGTAGAGGATCCTGATCACACCGGGCCCGTCTTTCCGCTGATCAGACCCGCATCCTGGAGCTCCGCCCACAGGTCGTCCGGCACGGGTGCGTCGGCGAGTCCCGCGTTCCGGGTGATCTGCTCGGGCGAGTCCGCGCCGAGCACGACGGTCGAGACCGCCTCGTTGCGCAGGGGGAACTGCACGGCGAGCTGCGGGACGGTGACGCCGTAAGCGTCCGCGATGTCGGCGATGCGCTCGGTGCGGTTCACCAGCTCGGTCGGGGCGGCTCCGTAGTCGAAGGTCGCGGTTCGGACCGGGCGGTCCGTGGCGAGGATGCCCGAGTTGAACACGGCGGCCACTGCGACGGACACACCTCGCGCACGCGCAGCCGGAAGCAGGTCGTTCTCGGCCGACGGATCGAGCAGCGTGTAGCGACCGGCGCACATGATGATGTCGAGATCCGTCTGCTCGACGAAACGGGTGAGCATGGCCGACTGATTCATGCCGGCGCCGTACGAACGGATGACACCCTGCGACCGCAGTTCTTCGAGCGCGGGAAAGGCTCCCTCCAGTGCCTCCCGCTCGTGCTCGTCCGGATCGTGCACGAAGAGCACGTCGATGCGATCGAGACCCAGTCGCTCGAGACTGTCCTCCACCGAGCGCAGCACTCCGTCTCTGGAGTAGTCGAAACGGCGGCGGAGCGTCGCGGGCACGTCGAAGAGGTTGCCGAGATCCGTGTCGCCCGGGCGGTAGTCCGGATTGGGATCGAGCACTCTTCCCACCTTGGTGGAGAGCACGAACTCGTCTCGCGGCAGACCGCGAAGCCCCTCGCCCAGCCGCTGCTCCGCCAACCCGAGGCCGTAGTGCGGTGCCGTGTCGAAGTAACGGATGCCCGCCTCCCAAGCAGCAGGCACGCATCCGGGCCAGACGTCGTCGGGCCGGGGCGAGTAGAGGTTTCCGAGGGCGGCCACTCCGTACCCGATCGGTCCGACGGTCAATCCGCTTCGGCCGAACGGCCGGGTCTGTTCTTTCACGTCACCCATTCTGCTCACAGCACCCTCAGATCGTCGATCGCATCCAGATCCCAGTCGATGCCCAGACCGGGCGTCGACGGTGCGACGCCGTGTCCGTCGGAGATGACCATCTCGGTGCGGGTGACCGCCCGCAATTGCGGGATGTGCTCCAGATACAGGGCGTTGGAAACCGCGCAGGTCAGCGAGACATGGAGTTCCATGAGGAAATGGGGTGCGACGGCGACGTTGAACGCCTCGGCCAGGTGCGCGACCTTCAGCCACGGCGTGATGCCGCCGATGCGGGCGACGTCCACCTGCACGATGGATGCTGCTCCCGCCTGCAGGTACTCACGGAAATGACCGACCGAGTAGATGCTCTCCCCCACCGCGACCGGCAGGGTCGTCG
>Ga0256799_1000365_pt1 | contig 11175 bp, 14 predicted proteins | sample MC6MC0950MT_FD_190207 | JGI IMG/M metagenome (GOLD analysis project Ga0256799, IMG submission 190207) | Metatranscriptome of enriched soil aggregate microbial communities from Iowa State University, Ames, United States - MC6-MC0950-MT... | ecosystem: Environmental > Terrestrial > Soil >... | reverse complement strand
GTCGTCTTCACCGACCCCGACCAGCCCGACAGCTACCGCATCCTCGCCGGCCACCGCCGCGCCGCCGCAGCCGCGGCCGCCGGCCTGACGGAGATCGACGTCGTGGTCCAGCCCGGCGCACCCGCTGATGATGAGCGCATCGTCGACCAGGTGGCAGAGAACGTCCACCGCGACGCACTCACGACGAGCGAGCAGGCCACCGCCTTCCAGCAGCTCGCGCTCGACTTCTCGCTCCCGGCCGTGCAGATCGCGAAGCGCACCGGCGTGAAGCTCGACCAGGTCGGCGACGCCATCAAGGTCGCGGGGTCGACTGCAGCAGCCGCCGTGCTTGAGCGACAGCCCGAGCTCGGCTTCGACATCCTCGCGAAGATCGCCGAATTCGACGACGACCACGCCGCAGTCGAGCACCTGACCGGGATCGCCGCCCACCGGCCGAGAGACCTCGAGCACGAGATCGCCACGCTCCGCTCCGACCGCCTGTTCAAAGCCGAGAAGAAGGCACTCGCCGCCGCGCTCAAGCCGCTCGACCTGCCCAAGGCGAAGATCGACACCTACGGCAGCCCCAGCTACAACTCCGAATTCGGACGGCTCAGCGACTACGTCCACCCGAAGGAGATCGACACCCTCCTCCCGGCATCCGTCAAGACCGTCGACGACCTCCCCGAAATCGACGGGCTCCACGTCGCGATCTACTCCGGCTACGACAGCGAAGAGAACCGCCGCCGCCCCGTCATCGGGCTCTACCTGGTCAAGGACGGCGACCACGGCCTCATCAACCGCTGGCAGGCGCAGCGCACCACCGCCCAGACCGAGGAGGACGCCGCGGCCGCCGCCGACCGCGAAGCCAACCGCGCACGCATCGAAGCACAGGAAGCCGCGCTCGCCGAAGCCGCCGCGCTCGCCGCGATCGTGCGCCGAGAGTGGATCGCCACTTTGCTCGCGAAGAAGACCCTGCCGGCCGACGCGATCCTCCACGTCACCCGATGCGTGCTCCACGGATGCGTCCCCGTCGGCCCCGACGAGGACCTCCCCGAACCCCTCGCGCTCGAGTTCCTCGGCATGACCGACCCGGGCGAGCCCAACTACGACAGCGACGTCGTCAACTATCCGCGCATCGACCTCCTCGACCAGACCGCGGCCGCACCCAAGCCCGACGCCCGCGTACTCCTCGCGGTCCTCCTCGCCACCGTCGAGTTCGAACTCAACCGCCCGCGCCCCTACGAGCTCGGCCTCGTCCGCCTCCACATCGAGCAGCTCGAAGCATGGGGCTACGGCCTCTCCGACTACGAGCAGCGCCTCCTCGGCCGCGACGAGACCCAGGGTGCAGCGTGAGCACCACACTCCGCACCGCACCGCGACCCCTGCGCCTCTTCCTCGGCTGGCTCATCGCCACCGCCGGCGCCCTCGCGATCTACATGTCCTGGGGCGCACTCCACGACCTCGCCCTCCACGTCGGCGCGCGGGCGCGTGAGGCGACGGTCGCGTTCATGACTCAGGGCGTGGCAGGGGAGGAGCGCGACCTCGCCCGCCACGCGGTCAGAGCGACCTGGGACGAGGCGAGCGAGATCGTGGGGAAGAAGCGCGTCGAGGACCTGTTCGACCGGTACGTGCGCCCGCCGGCGCAGCGCCTGTTCGACCGTTCCGACCGTGCGCACGAGGCCGTGCATCAGCGGATCATGCTCGAAGCGCTCCGCCAGCTGCCGACGCCGCTGCTCGAGCGCGTCGCGGAGGGCACCATCCCCGAGCTCGAGATGGCCTGCGACGGGCACGTCTACCGGATGCCGGTCGACAAGGCGTCGGCTGAGGCGCGCCGCATCCTCGACGCGCGGAGCCACGAGTGAACCTCGCGACGTACCCGCCGTACGTGATCCCGAACCACCTCGACGTGTGCGCCCGGTCGGGGCAGCGCGGGGCGCACGACTCGGAGAACCCGGTGCGCCCGGGCACCGACCTGTGCGCCCCGTGCCACGAACGGTTCCCCAGGGTCGTCGCCGACCTGGCCCGGTACTGGGTGCCGCTCAAGCAGGCGCACCTACGCCGGCCCGCGTCGAAGGACCGTTCCCGGTTCTCGCGGAACGGTGGCGGGGGCGAGGTCCGCGACGTCGGCGCCCTGTGGAACCCGACGGCGGCGATCGCGATCTCCGAGCTCGAGTCCTGGACTCGCGCCCTGCAGCGCCGCATCCTCAAGGACCGCCGTTTCTACGACCACGAGATCCTCGGCTTCGTCGACGAACACCACGACCCGGTCGACGTCGCCCTCGCACAGGTCGCACTGCACCACGCCCGCTGGCTCACCGAGCACCCCACGGTCGGGCCGGCGGTCCTCGCCGACGCGATCCAGCTCCGCGCCCTCGCGATGCGCGCCCTCGACCAGCCCGGGTTCCGCACAATCCGCATCCGCGACCTCGACTGCAAGGCCGTGATCTGGGAAGCCGGGTACGGCGAGGAACGTTGCCTCGCACCCATGGTCGGCATCATCCCCGCCGACGGTGCCTGGCAGGCCGACACCGGCCCCGCCCGCATCATCTGCTCCGCGAACCCCAACCACCCCGAGATCCCCGTCGACGAGTGGCTGCTGCACGCCTGACCGAAGGAGACCACATGCCCACCCCGATGCACATCCTCGCCGACCCGAACACCAGCTACCCGGAGAAGCTCGCCGCCCAGGCGTACATCCGCCGACTCCTCATCGAACCCGAACAGTGCGAACCCGCCTACGAGCTCGCGCTCGACGGCACGCCCGACCCCGACGATGACATCGACCGCACACCGGCGCAGCTCGAGGTGTACCGGGCGTATGCCGCATACCGCGCCGTGGGCGACTTCCTCACCACGATCAGCCCATACGGGCGCTGGATGCGCGAGGGCGGCGCCTACCCGATCTCCGAGGAGACCTTCACCGCCTGGCCCGACAACGCCGAACAGATCCGCGACGCCATCGAAGGACTCGACCCGCATGCGACCGCCCTCACCCTCGCCACGTTCTACGGCGACGCAGCCGTCTTCGCCGGCCTCCTCGCTCGACACTGACGAACCCGACGACGGCCGCTTCAACTACTGGCTCACCGTCGAGGAAGCCGCGGCCGCGATCAAGGAGCCCGTCTGGAAGACGTACCGGATCGCGAAGCGCGACCACTGGCGCCACACACCCACGAAGCCCCGCGGCTACTCCGCCGCCGACATCCGCACTACGCTCCGGACCCGGAGGAGTGGAGCATAGACGGGCGAACCGCTTGCGATATCCACCCGGTCCGGTAACCGGCAGCGCTCGCCCGATTGGATCAATGTACGAGGAGCGAGACGCCCTGGGCGGCGCTGATCGCGGACAGCTTTATGAAGAAGGACCCGCTGTTGCCGGTGGCGCAGCCGTGGCCGAAGTGTTGGCCGTGCGCATAGACATAGCCGGTCCCGGTCTGTGTAGTCAGCCACGGGCCCCCAGAGTCGCCCGGGGCGGTCGAGTGGTTCTGCATCAGCACACCCACCAGTCCGGCGTATTCGCCGGTGCAGCTCGGCAGGGTGTACGTCGGATACTTGACCGTGTTTGTGTTCAACCCGGTCGTGGCACCGCTCATGGCAACTTGGTCGCCAGCAATCCAGTTCGTATCGACACCGATCACATAACGTGAGACGGACGTGTTCGGATTACTGACGGTCCCTCCGACGAAGACACTTGGCGAGTAGTCAATTGGCGAGTTCGTAGTGCCGCTCATCAACGCGGAGTCTGTCGCCTGGTGGGACTGAAACACCGTTCCCACCCAAGTCCCGTTGTTGTACCAAGTGAGATTCGCGCAGTGTCGGGCTGTCGAGCCGACAATTTGACTGTTGCTCCATCGTCGCCAGTTCCACCCAAGTGTGCAGAGTGCTCCGGAGGGCGCAATGATCGTCGCACCTGCTGCCCACGGTTCGAAGTCGTCCTCGCGACTCTCTGGCGCCCAGTTCTCCACTGGTTCGATGAGGTGGAGTTCGACGCGGGGGTCATTGAGCTTCTTGATCGCATCGATCTGTGCGGGACCGTCCTTGTAGTTCGGGTCGACTTCGAGGACAACTCGGTTGTCGGCCGGACTATGACCGCCTCCGATTCCTGCGACACCGGCCCATTCAAGCTGATTCCCGAGCAACCGATCAGCCAGCTGATCGAGCTCCGCTGCGGTGTAGCGAACGACTTCGAACTTGGTGGTGATGTCGGAATGAGAGCCGCTGATGATGGCTTCGGCCTGTTTGAGTGCGGCATCGGTCGTCATCCGGATGGTCAACACACCGCTGTCCGGATCCCAGATCATCCCGCCATCCGTCGCGCTGAGCGGCGAAAGGAGGCCCTGCAGTCGATCTCGCTCCTCAGAGAGCGCCGCGTCGCCGGTGAGGTCGAGCGGGAGCGGGTCATCTTCCCTCGGTGTTGGTTTCGCGTCAATTGGCTGCGGCGTCTCCGCGCCGTACGACGGGTTTGCCCCGGCGCTAACAGCCACGGCGACCAGCAGTACTAGGGCCGCGCTGCCCCATCTCGCACCCTTCAACATGCGTTGATGGTACGATGCGCGCGATGGTAGCGCAATGGAAGAAGGTAGGCCGCACGGGCGTCGTCGTTGCCTGCGCGGGACTGTTGGTCGCCTGCTCGCCGAACCCAGATCCGACGCCGACCCCCGCGGCGCTCCGCATCGTAACCAGCGATAGCTCTGAGCCGAGCGGGATGGAGGCACTCCTCACCGGGAGCCTCGCGGTCGACGATGACGGTTGCGTCTTTGCGCAAACCAGCGGCAGCAGAGTGACCCTCGTTTGGCCTGATGGATACTCTGTCCGGGGGGATTCGGCGTCCTACGAGATTGTCGATCGCAACGATAACGTCGTCGCGAAGTCGGGTGAAGACTTGGCGATCGGGGGCGGCGGCACCGACGCGTCGGATGATTCGTGGGGCAACGTTGGCTGCGTCGAGGGCGACATTTGGGTCGTCGGCGTAGTCAGGCCGGAGTGATCACTCGTCCGCCAGTCAACACCGATTGCTCGCACGCGGCCGCCGCGGCAGCTGGAGCACCCTGCAGCGCGTCATCGCCACCGCCAACGACGGGACAGACTATGGATGACCGCACCCACTGGGGCAAGGCCAAGGCCAACGCCTCGGCCCCGCCGACGTATGCTGCGCCGAGAGTTACGGATGCCAGGGGACGTAAGGCAACTCCCTGATCATCTGCCCCGACACCATCGCGTTGTGACCCATCGGGAGGCCCGTAAGCACCTCGTTCAGCAGATGAGTCCGGTTCGAGCGGATTGACAGCGCGGACCGGCCGCCGGGGCCGACACGGTGCGCGCTTCGACCAAGGAAGGGCCGCTGCCAACGATGCACGAGCGGCGTTCGGTCGCGAGCACGCTGCCACTCGTGAAACGCGATCCCGTGTGCTGTCAGCGGCAACCACTCCACATGCACCCACTTCGTCGAATGGTGTGAGACCCAAGCCACCAGTATCCAAGCCTCGTCGATCCGGCGTGCGGAGACGAACAACTGCCTGGTCTCGCCAGGCATCATGACAGCCGGCACGCGATACTCCTGCTCAAGATCCACCCATGACTCGAAGAGCATCGCAACAAGCACGTTCGCGTTACTCGATCCCGCGTTGTAGAAGTCCAGCACGTGAAAGCGCTCGGAAGACCGATTCGTCCTAGTGCCGACTACTTCCACGCCCCACACCTGTGGACGCATCGCCTCACCGCGACGAACCAGCTCCGCTACTGCGATCACCAAGGCCAGCAACGACAGAATCGCCGCCACATTGCCCAAGAACGCCCAGATGGGGTCCGCGTACCAAGGGTCCGGCTCGCTCTGCAGGACAAACATGACGCGAGCATAGCGGCGCGCCACCAGCGGTTCAGCGATTGATGAGCACGATCGCACCCGCGGCGGCGGAGAGAGCGACGGCTCCCGCTGAGGAGATCGTCAGTGTAGCCACGAGGCCACTCCGCTCGGGAACGGTCCAGAGTTTGGAGCCGGCGGGATCCTCGCGGCTGCGATCCTGGTAGGCGACCACGCCCGCCGCACCCGCGAGAATCGCTCCAAGTAGCGCTAGCGCCAAAGCGAGCCAGTCCATCGAGCTAGTCGCGAGTCCCGTCGGTGAAGCCGCGCTGCGTCAAGATGTCGATGTCCGTGCCGCCGTCGCCATAGACGAGCGTCTTCGAGTCCCAATCGAGGGAGACATCGTCGAGGCCCGTGCTGCGGACGAGGGAGTCATAGTTGCGGAGGGCGATCTCGGTCTCAGGAAGCATGCTCTTGAACCTACCGAATGAACCTCGCTCGCGTCCGCGCCGGGAATAGGCTCGCCCCGTGGACGAGACGCAGAAGCCCGAACGTGACGACGAGCCCCTCACGCTCGAGGAAGCCGACGCCGACCTCGCGGACGCCCGTGCCAACCTCAACAACATCGGCAAGCAAATCATCGACTCGTGGGGCATCCCCGGCATCCGCGACAGCCTCGGGCTCGGAACCGAACGAATCAAGGTCCCGTCGGTCGCGGAACTCGCCGCTGAGCGGATCATGAACAACCCGCGCGCATTCGACGAACTCCACTACACCCCGCTCGACATCCCCGAGCCAGACGACTCACCACAGCGCACCGCCGCACACACCGCTGCAGTCGCCGACCAAACACGCCAGATGGCCCAAACCCTCGAGATCCTCGCCGCCTACTCCGAGCAGAACATCGCCCAAGCGAAGGAAGCAACCGCCCGCGCGGAACGAGCCGAGAAGTGGTCCAAGGTCACCACCGTCGCCGCACTCATCATCGCCGGCGCCTCACTCGCCGTCGCCCTCGTCACACTCATCGTCACCTTCGACTAGCACCCCATACGAGGGAACACCCGCGCTCGCCGATGCACCTCGACACGCCGCGTGCGACGCGCTGAGCGCCGATCGTGGCAGACATGGTGTAAAAACATATCGATATGGTTGCGCATCGCGTGACCCCACAGACTTGAAGGCCTCGCCATCCGGCGGGGCCTTCGTCGTACCGGGATCGTCTGGCTCTGCGATCCGACGCCGGTGTGGTCCCGACCGAGGGCAGCCAGGGGTGGCAGCCGATCGGGACACGGGGCGGGCGCTGGGAGCGCACCCCGCCCGCCCCATCCGAAGGCGGTGAGCCGATGGTCGCGAAGAACGTCCGCTCGACCCGCCGGTACAAGAAGGCCGTCAAGGACCTCAGGGCCAAGGGCGACGCCTACTGCTGGCGTGGTTGTGGCACGTATCTCTACGCCGACCTCGAGTGGCCCCACCCACTGAGCATCACGCTCGGACACATCATCGCACTCGAGGATGCACCCGAGCTGTTCTACGACCCGGACAACCACGCGCCCGAGTGCATCCCTTGCAACATGGGCGACGGAGCTAGACGCACGAACGCCAAGCGCCATGGCCCCGAGCGCGTTGACCAGGCACAGCCTCGGCCGATCCGATCATCACCACACTGGGAGTGACCGATGTCGAACGAACGTCTCATACGCCCCTGGTCTGAGCTCATGGATAGCGGTCTGCTATGGCTCGTGAACCGGCAGGTGTTCCACCCGATGGGGTTCTCGCTCAGCCTTCACCTCGATGAGCACGGCGAACCCGTGGGCTGGTCGATCATCGGCGATGGCGGCGAGATCTGCGCGTTCCCCTACGAACTCGAGCAGGAGTACTTCGACAAGGTGCAGGCGACGCTCGATGCGTACCGCCGCCCACCTGCTGGCTATGTCCGTCCGTCGATGGTGCCCGTCACCGCGCTCCGCACGCACCGACCCGATGGCGTGGAGGTGGTCCTCGTGAGGGGTGAGACCATCCCTGACTACGTGCCCGACCGCGACATCATCGCTGCTCTGCTCGCTAAGGGCGACGCGTGAGCGACGAATTCCGCAACTCGGCGGTCACCGGGCAACGGATTCCGTTGATTCGAGCCGTCGTTCTTTAGGAACCCGCGGAGCGGACGACCGCGCCCTGTTCCGTTCTCTCTCTCCCCAGCGAGGAAGGGGGCCGATGTGGGTGCACCGAAGAAGCCACTTCCACGACACGGAACCATCCAGCGCTACCGCCTCGAGCTCAAGGCACAGAAGGGCACCTGCGAACGCTGCCGAGCCGCGAATCGACAGACGAGAGCGGGGGAGCGGACCAACAAGCAGGCGGTCGACAAGCGGCGGACGATGCACATCGTCGACGACCCACAGAACGAACCCACAGAACCGCCGGCCACCGCACCCACAACCCGGGCCGGCGGCGAACTGCCCGACGACGCCGAGACCGACCCCTCTGACCTGGTCACCGCGGTGCGCACGCTTATGCGTTCGCGTGCCGACGACTTCGTGCTCAAGGTCTACGGCGAGACGGTGATCCTCCTCGCGAAGGCGATCCAGATCGCCGACACGAAGGACATCCCGAAGCTCGCCGAGGAGATCACCGACACGGTCAAGCTCATGGCGCCACCCGAGAAGCCGGGAGGTAGCGATGACCCTTTCGCTGGCCTCGGCAACGCCGTCTGAGGACGGCGCCGGCGCACGGTTCTGGACCGCGAGATCACCCGAGCGGAAGACGTACGGCCCCGAGGTCGCGAAGATCGCCGCGGCGATGGGCACCCCGCTCATGCCGTGGCAGCAGCTCGTCGTCGACGTCGCGCTCGAGGTCGACCCCAAGACCGGGAAGCTCGCCTACCGCACCGTCATCTTCAAGATCCCCAGACAGGCCGGCAAGACCACCCTCGCCAACGCCGTCACCGTGCACCGCGCGATCGCATTCCGCAACATCATCGGCGTCCCGCAGAAGATCATCTACACCGCCCAGACCGGGCAGGACGCCTTTAAGAAGTGGTCCGACCAGGCGAACGACCTCGAGGCCATCCTCGGCAAGCGGGTCCACAAGCGCGGCGGCAACAACGTGCCGACCCTCACCTTCTCGAACGGCAGCGAGTACCGGCCGATCTCGGTCACGAAGAAGTCGGGTCCGTCGCAGTCGAACGACCTGGTGCACTACGACGAGGCCTGGGGCCACGAGAACGGGCGCATCGAGTCCGGCCTGAGCCCGACCATGATCGCCAGGCAGCAGCCGCAGGCGTGGATCTACTCGAACGCCGGCACCCGCGACTCGAAGTGGTGGAAGGGCAAGTGGGAGCTCGGCCGCCGGCTCGCGCAGGAGAAGATCACCACCGAGGGGATCTGCTACTTCGAGTGGTCGGCCGACCGCTCGGATCCGGACTACGACCCCGCCAATCCCGAGTACGTCGCCCGTCATCACCCCGCTGCCGGCATCACCATCGACCTCGCAGGCTTCCGCACCGAGTACCTGACCATGCTCGCCGACCCGGACGAAGGCCTCGAGGGCTTCGAGCGGGCGTACTGCAACGTCGAACCCGAGGACCTCCTCGCACAGTGGACCGTGATCACGCGCGAGCAGTGGCGCGCCGCCGGCGTCGACACCGTCATCGACGGGCGCCGCGAGTTCGCCTTCGACCTCACGAACGATCGTTCCTGGGGCACCGTCGCCTGGGCTGGACTCACCAGCGACGGCCGCTCCCTCCCCGAGATCGTCACGCACCGTCGCGGCCCGAACTGGATCGTGCCCTACTTCGAGCAGACCTTCGACCAGTACCCCAAGTACAACCGCCGCGTCTACTGCGTCGCCGGCGGTGCAGCGGCCACGCTCGAACAGGACTTCAAGGACGCCGAGATCGAGCTCATCATGCTCAGCCGAGGCGAGTACGCGGCCGCATGCGGCGACTACATCGACGGCATCGCCCCGAGATCGACGGACGGGAAACCGGCGCCCCCGCCGACGACCGTCCACCTCGCCGACGGCCAGGACGACCTCCGCGACGCGATCGCCGGCGCGACCTGGTCGACCACCACCGACGCCCGCGTCTGGGACCGCAAGAAGTCGACCACCATCATCTCCCCGCTCGTCGCGTGCACCGTCGCGCAGCGCGGCTTCCGCATCTCCGCCGAGGCCGAGTACGACGTGCTCGACTCCATCGCCTAGGAGGCCCGCATGCGCCAGAACGCTCGCGCGAAGGTACGCGAGATCACCACCACCGTCCTCGAGCTCGTCGCCGGGCTCATCGTTGCCGGTGGCGTCGCCATGATCTATCTCCCCGCCGGGGTGGTCACCGCGGGTGCTGCGCTCTTCGGCATCAGCTACCTGATCCAGCGGAACGGAGGCCAGCGCCGATGAGCCTCCTCTTCCGAAGCCCGAAGACGATCGACGAGCGCTTCCGCCGGACGCGGACGAGCTCGGGCGGTGGTGGCCGGATCAGCGCCGACAAGGCGCTCACGCACTCCGCAGTGTGGGCATCACTCCGACTCCGCGCCGACCTGGTCTCCTCGATGCCGCTCGACGGGTTCCGCAAGGTCCTCGGGTTCGACGTCGAGGTTCCCAAACCGCCCGTACTCGTCAACCCCGACGGCGACGACTGGCCCATGGACCAGTGGCTCTGGGCATCCCAGTACGACCTCGACCGCGTCGGCAACGCCTACGGCCAGATCCTCGAGTGGGATAACTCGAAGCGGCCGAAGGTCGTGCAGCTGCTCGATCACCGAGACGTCGTGATCCGCCCCGTCTCAAAGCAGGAAGAACCGAACGGGCCCGGGTATGGCTACTGGGTGAAGGGGAAGCAGGAGCCGAACAAGAACATCTGGCACGAGCGCCAGTACCGGCTGCCGGGCCTCGCGATCGGTCTCTCTCCGATCTCCTACGCCGCGGCCACCATCGGGTTCTGGCTCTCGGCCCAGCAGTTCGGCATCGACTGGTTCACCAACGGCGGCACCGTCCCCTCGGGCGTGCTGCGGAACAAGGAGAAGACCCTCAAGGCCGGCGAGGCCGACGAGGCGAAGGAGCGGTTCAAGCTCGCGATCGAGAATCGCGACGTCTTCGTCACCGGCAACGACTGGGAGTACTCCACCCTCAACGCGCTCGCGAACGAGGCCCAGTTCCTCGAGACGCAGAAGATCTCCTCCGTCGACGCGAGCCGATTCATCGGCGTCCCCGCCGACCTCATCGATCTCGCCATCAACGGCCAATCCCTCACCTACGCGAACATCACGCAGCGCAACCTGCAGTTCCTCATCATGAACCTCTGGCCGGCGATCCGCCGCCGCCAGACCACCCTCTCCGACCGGCTCATGCCGCCGAAGGAGTACGTCCGGTTCAACACGAACGCCGTGCTGCAGCTCGACCCC